>Ga0070659_100000286_pt1 | contig 39444 bp, 37 predicted proteins | sample KBSC23metaG_FD_64666 | JGI IMG/M metagenome (GOLD analysis project Ga0070659, IMG submission 64666) | Corn rhizosphere microbial communities from Kellogg Biological Station, Michigan, USA - KBS C2-3 metaG | ecosystem: Host-associated > Plants > Roots > Rhizosphere > Soil ... | reverse complement strand
AAGTTGCCGAGGTGGCGGCCCGAGTGCGGGTCGATCTCCTCGGCGTAGAGCGCGAGCGGGCTCGCGTACGAGAGCAGCTTGTCGCACAGGTCGCGCGCCCGCTGGACCTCGCCGATCTCGACCAGCGCGGAGACGAGCCAGAAGGAGCAGATCGCGAACGCGCCCTCCTCGCCGTGCAGGCCGTCGTCGGTCTCGTCCACGCGATAGCGCAGCACGAGGTCGTTCTCAGTCAGCTCGTCGGCGATCGCGAGCACGGTGTTGCGCACGCGCGGGTCGCTCGGCGCCAAGAAGCCGAGCAGCGGGATCAGCAGCAGCGAGGCGTCGAGCGCCTCGGTGTCGTAGTGCTGCACGAACACGCCGCGCGCGTCGACGCCGCGCTCGCAGATCTCCGCGTGCATCTCGTCGGCCGCCGCGCGCCAGCGTCTCGCCGCCGCGCGGTCGCCGCGCAGCCGCGCCAGGCGCGCGCCGCGGTCGGCCGCGACCCAGCAGAAGACCTTCGAGGAGGTGAAGTGCTTCGGCTCGCCGCGCACCTCCCAGATGCCGCGGTCGGGCTCGCGCCATTCCGCCACCGCCATGTCGACCTGCTGCACGATCAGCGGCCACATGCGGTCGTCGAGGCGGTCGCCGGAGCGCACGTGCAGGCGGATCGAGTCCAGCAGCACGCCCCACACGTCGTGCTGGCGCTGGTCCCACGCGCCGTTGCCGATCCGCACGGGCCTCGCGCCTTCGTAGCCGGACAGGTGCGTGAGCTCCTCTTCGTCGAGGCGCTCGCGGCCGTCGATCCCGTACATGATCCGCAGCCGCCCGCCGGATTCCAGGCGGTCCATGATGAAGTAGAGGAAGTCGTGCGCCTCGCGGTCGAAGCCGAGCGTCGAGAGCCCCCACAGCATGAAGGTCGCGTCGCGCAGCCAGGTGTAGCGGTAGTCCCAGTTGCGCTCGCCGCCCGGCGTCTCCGGCAGCGACGTCGTGGCAGCCGCGACGAGCGCGCCGGTCGGCGCGTAGGTGAGCCCCTTCAGCGTCAGCGCGCTGCGCTGCAGATGCACCCGCCACGGGTGATCGGGGAAGCGGCCGCGGCTGATCCACTCGTGCCAGAAGTTGCCGGTGTAGGCGAGCACCTCGCGCGCTTCCGCGTAGGTCGCCGGCGGCAGGTGCTGGCTCCAGCCGAGCGCGACGTAGCGCGCCTCGCCGGCGCGCATGCGCGTCTCCGAGCGGGCGCGCGGGCCCTCGAAGCCGAGCCGCATGTCGCTGCGCAGCCGCAGCTGCATCGACTCGCCCTCGACGTCGCAGACGCCCTCCGTGTACCCGGCGCCCTCGTAGCGCCAGCTGCCGCGCTTGCGCGCATAGTCGAACGCCGGCTCGCAGTCCATCTCGACGTCGACGAAGCCGGAGAGGCATCTGACGGTCCGCAGCAGGACGTGCGCGGCCTCGTGGTCGCGCGGCGAGCGGGCGTAGCGGTGCGAGCGCTCTTCGCCGTGATGCCACGGCCCGATCACGAGCACGTCGCGCACGAGCAGCCAGCCGGTCGCCGTGCCCCACGTCGTCTCGAGGATCATCGTGCCCGGCAGGTAGCGGCGGTCGGCGGGCACGTACTCGTCGCGCGGGCCGAGCCGGAAGCGGCCCGCGTGGCGGTCGAGGATCCCGGCGAACACAGACGGCCCGTCCATCCGCGGCAGGCACATCCACTCGACGTTGCCGCTCAGCGCGACGAGCGCACACACCTCGCAGTCGGACAGGAAGCCGTAGTCCGCGATCGGCGGAAACAGGCTGCCGGCGAGCGGGATCTCGTGCTGGTGCTGCGCGGCATCGGCTGGGACGACCTCGAACTCCACGACCGCCTCCAGGCTAGCGCCGATGCGTCAAGGCGGCGCGCCGACCGATAGCGCTAGCACATGTGGGTATAGGCAGAAGGACGTCGTCGCGATCGAGAAGGAGTGGTTGCCGTGCCGCGCACACCCGTCGTGCACTGGCTGTCGGAGAACCTGCGGACCGGCCTCCGCGAGCTTCCGTCCAATGCAGCCTGGATCGTCTCTCGTGCCGCGCATCCAGCCGAGAAGGCCGGCTCCGCTGCCGGCTCTGCGGCCGGCTCCGCGGCGACGGACGTGCGGGAGCGCGGGCGTCGGCTTCGACTCGCCGTGAGCGACGGCGGCGAACCGGTCGACGTGCAGCTCGAGCGCGCCCGCGAAGCCGCCGAGCGGGCCCGCGAGGCGGAGGAGCGCGCCGTCGCCGCCGCTCAGGAGTCGAAGGAGCGTGCGAGCTACGCGCAGCGCGTGACCGAGCAGGGCCTCGCGCGCGAGGCCGAGGTCGATCGCGATACGAGACGGCGCGTCGAGCAGCGCGTCGCCGCGGCGCAGAGAGCAGCGGAGGAGACCATCAGACGGACGCGCCACGAGGCTGAGCGCGAGGCCGACGAGCAGCGCCAGCATGTCCACGAGGAGGTGGAGGCGGAGGTCGCCGAGGCGGAGCGCGAGGCCGAGGAGGCGCAGCGGGAGGCGGAGGAGCAGGTCGCCGACGCGACGGAGAAGCTGACGGAGGCGAAGCGACTCGCGGATCAGGCGAACGAGACCGCGCGGACCGTTGCGATGGAGGCGCGCCGCCAGGCGCAGCAGCTCGCGAAGGAAGCCGAGCAGCAGGTCGACGAGGCGCAGTCGCGCATCGCCTCGGCGGAACGGCTGCGCGAGCGCGCCGCGTCGACGACCGAGGTTGCTTCGGCGAATGCGTCCCGGTCCGCGTCGAGCCGCAGACGAAGCACGAGCAGCAGCGCCAGAGCCGCGACCCGCAGATGAGGAGACGACCCATGCGACTGGTGGACCGCATCAACCCGTTGAACAGAAAGAGCGCCCCGCAGCGACTCGTCGAGAGCGTCGAGGACGCCATCTCGAAGCCGATCGGACACAAGGTCAAGCTGCCGGACCCTCCCTCCGGCAAGGCGATGCGCACCGGCCTGCTGGCCTTGGGCGGCGCGATGGGGATCACCGCCGGAAGCGCCGGCGTGTCGTCGCTGCGACGGCGCGCGGAGGCGTCCAAGGACGGTTCGTGACGCTCGGCGGGCTGGCCGCCTTCGCAGCCGGCTGGCTGATGGCCCCGCGCCGCCGCCGTGAGAACTCCGCGCGACGACCGCGTACCGTGTCGCTGCACGGCACGCCGGACGAGCGACGACGACCGTCGGACGGCGTGATCGCCGAGGCGTCGATCGTTGCGCGGCTCCTGCGCCTGCGGCTGCTGACGCTCGATGCGACGGTCGTCGTCTCGCCCGCCGCCGTGACGGCGACGCGTGCGGGCCGCGACGGCCGCGTGCCCGCACCCGCAGCTCCCGCCGTTCCCGCCGTTCCCGCCGTTCCCGCCGCCAGCGTGCAGAGTGCCGCGCCCGGGAGGCCGATCGGGCAGCGGCTCGCGCAGGCGGCGCGAACGATCGACGAGGGCGCGGCGACCTTGGCGGCGACGCGGCGACGCTAGCCGCGCTCAGTCGTCGTCGTCGCGCCCGAGCGCGTCCTTCACCTTGTCGGCCGCGTCACCGACCTTGTCCTTCACCGTGCCGCTCGCCTCGTCGACCTTGCCCTCGCGGCGCAGGTCGTCGTTGTCGGTGAGGTCGCCGGCGGCCTTCTTGATGCGGCCCTTCGCAGTGTCGACGTCGCCATCGCCCATGGTGGTGCTCCCCTCGGTTCGCGGTTGGCGCTCCTCACGCTCCCCGATGCGTCGGCGCGCGAAACGCGGGTAGCACCACCCGCATGGCGAGATTCGGCTACACGATGATGTGCGAGCAGTCGCGCCCCGACCAGCTCGTGCGCGACCTGCAATCGGCCGAGCAGGCCGGCTTCGACTTCTCGGTCATCAGCGACCACTACGCCCCCTGGCTCGATTCGCAAGGGCACTCCGGCTACGCGTGGTCGATCCTCGGCGCGGCCGCGCAGGCGACCGAGGCGATCCCGCTCATGACGTACGTGACGTGCCCGATCCTGCGCTACCACCCGGCGGTCGTCGCGCAGAAGGCGGCGACGATGCAGATCCTCTCCGGCGGGCGCTTCCGGCTCGGCCTCGGCGCGGGCGAGAACCTCAACGAGCACGTCGTCGGGGAGCGCTGGCCGATGGTCGGCGAGCGGCACGAGATGCTCGCGGAGGCGGTCGAGATCATCGCCGCGCTGTTCGACGGCGACGGCCCGGTGAACTTCCGCGGACGCCACTACGAGGTCGAGTCCGCGGTGCTGTACGACCTCCCCGAGCAGCGGGTGCCGATCGGGATCGCCGTGTCGGGGCCGGACTCGTGCCGGCTCGCGGGCGCGCACGCCGACGCGATGATCGCGGTGCAGCCGGAGGCGGAGCTGGGCGACCTCTTCGACGCGGCCGGCGGGCTGGGCAAGCCGCGCATCGGCCAGGCGGCGATCTGCTGGGACACCGACAGAGACGAGGCGGTGCGCCGCGCGCACGAGCAGTTCCGCTGGTTCGGCTTCGGCTGGAAGGTGATGGCCGACCTGCCGAACCCGACCGCGTTCGAGGCGGCGTCGAGATACGTGACGCCGGAGGACGTGGCGGAAGGGATCAGCTGCGGGCCCGACGTCCAGACGCACGTCGAGGCCGTGAAGGCCTACCTCGACGCCGGCTTCGACGAGGTCGCGCTCGTGCAGATCGGCGCCGACACGCAAGCCGACTTCTGTTCGTGGGCGGAGCAGGAGCTGCTGCCGGCGCTGCGAGCGCTGTAGATAAAGTCATATATCCGCAGCATTACACGTGGTAATATTGCGGATATGTCGTCTAGTAATCCATTTGTCGGCCGGAGCCTGCGGATCGTGGCCGATGACGTCGCGACCTGGCGCAAGCTGCGCGGCCTGACGCAGGCGCAGCTCGCGGATCGCGCCGGTATCTCACGCGCGACGCTTCTCCGTCTCGAGCGGGGCGACGGCGGCGTCAGCACCGAGAACTTGCTGCGCGTGATGCGTGCATTGGGGATCCTCGACAGCGTCGTACGTGCGCTCGATCCCTATGCGACCGACGTCGGGCGGCTGCGTTCGGAGGAACGGCTCCCCCAGCGCGTCCGCCCGCGCGACCTGACCAGACGCGACGATGGCTGACACGTCGGTTGACGTCGTCGTCCAGATCGCTGGCGAGGACGTCCTCGCCGGCCGGCTGTGGTCGCATCGTCGGCGCGGCAGCGAGTCGGCGACGTTCGCGTACCTGCCGGAGTACCTGACGCGGCCCGGCGCATACGAGCTCGACCCGGCGCTGCCGCTCGTGAGCGGTCAGCAGCAGACGCCTGTCGGGCGCGCGCTGTTCGGGGCCTTCGCCGACTGTGCCCCGGACCGCTGGGGCCGGCGGCTCATGCAGCGCGGCGAGCGTCGCCGCGCACGCCAGGAGCGCAACGCCGAGCGCAGCTTCGGCGAGATCGACTACCTGCTCGGCGTACGCGACGACCTGCGCCAGGGTGCGCTGCGCTTCCGGGATCCCGACAGCGGGGCGTTTCTGGCCGACGACGTCACCGGTGTCCCCTCGCTGCTCGAGCTGCCGCGGCTGATGGGCGCCGCAGAACGGCTGGAACGCGAGGAGGCGACCGCGGAGGACCTCGTCACGCTCCAGCGCGGCGGAAGCTCGCTCGGCGGCGCGCGTCCCAAGGCGCACGTGCTCGACGCCGACGGCCGTATCGCGATCGCCAAGCTCCCGAGCCCGACGACCGACGCGTGGGACGTGATCCGCTGGGAGGCCGTGGCGCACGCGCTCGCACGGCGCAGCGGCCTGACCGTTCCCCGCTCCAACGCGCACGTGTTCGGCGACAAGGCGATCCTGGTGCTCGACCGCTTCGACCGGCGCGGCGATTGCCGCATCGGCTACGCCAGCGCGATGACGATGCTGGAGGCGACGGACGCCGAAGCCGGCAGCTATCTCGACGTCGCCGACGCGATCGAGCGTCACGCGCCGAGTGCGGCGGCGGACCTGCGCGAGCTGTGGCGGCGGATCGCCTTCTCGATCCTGATCTCCAACACCGACGACCACCTCCGCAACCACGGGTTCCTGCGCACGAGCAGCGCCGGCTGGACGCTCTCGCCCGCGTTCGACCTCAACCCGGACCCGGCCCCGGGGCCCAAGTTCCTGACGACCGCGATCGACTACGACGACCACTCGGCAAGCGTCGAACGATTGATGGCGGTCGCGGAGCACTTCCGCCTCTCTCCGGACGACGCCCGCGCCATCCTGCGGGAGGTGCTGAGCGGCACCCGCCAGTGGCACGCACAGGCGCGAGCGCTCGGGCTCGGACCTGCGGCGCTCGAGCTGATGGAGCCGGCGTTCGAGCACGCGCAGTCCCAGACCGCGGTGGAGCTCGTGGGCGCGATGGCCTGAGGCCACGCACCGCAACTCCGCCGCCGGTGCGTGTGTTTCGATGCGGCGATGGTCGAGGACGGGCACGAAGGCGAACGCGGTGTCACGCGCCGCGAGGCGCTGCGCAAGGGCGCGGGCGCCTGTGCCGGCGGCGCCGCGATGCTCGGCCTGCTCGGTCCATTCGCCGAGCAGGCGCTCGCCGAGCAGCTGAAGCGATACGGGCGCAGCGCGGTCGACCCGAGCGCGCAGAACGCGATCCTGATCGTGACCGACTCGACACGCGCCGACTACGTCGGCGCGTACGGCAGCCGGCGCGGCCTGACGCCGAACCTCGACGCACTGGCGCGCGACGGCGTGACGTTCACGCGCGCGCACCCGGAGGCGATGCCGACCGGACCCGCGCGCAACACGTTGCTGACCGGCGACCGCCAGTTCCCCTTCCGCAACTGGCACCCCGAGCCGTACCTGCCGAAGAACCCCGGCTGGAGCGCGATCCCGAGCGGCGAGCCGACGTTCCTCGACCTGCTCGACCGCCACGGCGTGACGACCGCGTACGTGACCGACAACCCGTTCCTCGTCGGCCCGCGCTACGCGCGCATCCGCAACCGCGCCGATCACTTCGTCGGCTTCGAGGGACAGACGGCCCAGTACTCGGCCAGACATCGCGCGCCGGTACCGGCCTCACAGGTCGCGCGCTTCCTGCCGCCGTCGCTGCGCGGCGGCAGCGGGGCGGAGAGCGCGCTCGCGCTGTACCTCGCGTACGCGCCGCGCGGCGTGCCGGAGGACGAGTACTTCACGGCGAGAGTCTTCCGCTCGGCGATCGACCTGATCGACACGCTGCAGGCGCACCAGCCGTTCGTGCTCGTCATCGACGGCTTCGATCCGCACGAGCCGTGGGACCCGCCCCCGGCGTGGGCGGCCAGATTCGCCGGCCCGAACCCGCTCGACTACGAGCCGATGCATCCGTTCAACGCGCCGATCAGCGCGATGAGCCAGCTCGGGCTCCCGCCCGCGGTCGCCCAGCGCGTGCAGGGGCTGTACGCGGCAGAGCTCGCGTTCACCGACCACTGGATCGGCAACCTGCTCGGGAAGGTCGAGAGCGCCGGGCTGACCGACTCGACGGCCGTCGTCTACACGAGCGACCACGGCGTGCTGCTCGGCGAGCACGGCCTGATCGGCAAGAGCGGACGGCACATCCACAAGGAGATCCACCACACGCCCTTCATCGTGCGCCACCCCGAGCGCAAGCTCGCGGGGCGCCGCAACGCCTACTTCGCCTCGACCAACGACGTCGCGACGACGCTGCTCGGCTTCCTTGGCATCAGACCCGGCCGGCGGATGGACGGCGAGGACCTCACCGCCGTCTTCGACCGCGCGCGCAAAGGCGAGATCACCCCGCGCAAGTACATGACCGCCTCCTACGACGACTACGTCATGTGCCACGACGGCCGCTGGTTGCTGACGATGCGCACAGACGGCTTCGACAAGCAGCTGTTCGACACCAAGACCGACCGCAGCGAGACGCGCAACCTCGCCGCCGCCCGCCCCGACGTCGTGCGTCGCCTCACCACCGCGCTCAAGCGCGACGCCGGCGGCCCGCTGCCGCGCTTCTGATTCGGGCCCTACTGGTAGATCGCTATCGGCAGGACGACCGCGAGCGGCGCCGAGAAGGTCACGGAGCGGCGCACGACGGTCCCCAGCTGCTTCCGTCTGCCTTCGTAAGGTGCGAGACCGAGCAGTCTGAGCAGCGCCGCCTGCGCGTGCTCGAGCGCGGGCGCAAAGGTGTGCACGGTCTCGTGGTCGACCCAGATGGGCGGGTTCGGGTCCTTGTGCGAGACGTGCGACGCGCGGCGCGGGTCGAGGTAGATCACCTTGCCCACGATCGTCATTTCGCCCGCCAGCGAACTGGGCTCGCTCGTGAGGCCGTCGCGGCGGACGGGCACGATGAACTCGACCGGATCGGGCGTCGTGCGCCGACGGTTAAGCGCCGGCACGACGATGGGGATGCGCGGGTTCGGGCCGACCGCCTTGCGATAGCACGCCACGGCACGACGCGCCTCCCTGGAGATCCGCGTGAACAGCGCATGCTGCGGTCTCGTCAGGTCCCCGCCCAGGTAGTTGAGCGAATACGAGGTCTTGCGATAGACGGCGGCGTACGGCGCCAGGTACGCCCGCGCGCGTGTGATGCGCACGAAGTCGCCGACGCGGAGGCGTCGCAGCGTGCGGATCACGGCGAACGTCGTGTGGCGGCCGTGGAGGTGGGCGTTGATCGTGTAGAGCCAGCGCGGCGCGTCCTCTGGGGGGTCCTTGAGCAGGGCGAGCAGGTGGTAGAAGCGATCCGTCGTACCGGCGGTCACGTCCTGCTGGACGGAGCCCACGCGCTGGCGCTTGGCGCTCACATCGACGCCGCTTGCGCTCACGCCGCCGCCGACCTCGTCGGTCTGCTGGAAGGACCGTCTCTCATCGCTCGTCAGCCCGCCCTCGATCTGACCGAGGTAGGCGAGCACGCGCGCCGTGTCGAGGTAGAGGTACTCGGGCGGCGGCTCCTTGGCGTCGCCGAAGACGGTGGGGGCTGGCTGTGAGTTGCCGCCGCTGTGCCGGCCGATCAGGAACGCGCCGGCCGCTACGGCGGCCACGACGAGCAGCGCTACGAGAGCCCTGCATGCGGTCATGACAGCAATTTCGTTCGATGCTTCGCAGTAATCAAGTTAGTTGGCGCATCGGGTGGGTCCAACGCACGGATCCTGTCGCGTTAGGCTGCCGCAGGTCGCTCCGATGACTCAGCCCACCACCCTCACCTACGCGCTCGCCGACCGCGTCGCGCGCATCACGCTGAACCGGCCCGAGCGCGGGAACGGGTTGACGCGGACGCTGATCGAGGAGCTGGCGGCGTGCGTGGAGCGCGCCGACCTCGACCCGGCGGTGCACGTGATCCTGCTGGCGGGGAACGGCAAAGGCTTCTGCGGCGGGTACGACCTGGTCGACAGCGCGGAGGGGATGGCGGAGGGCGACTCGCGAGGAACCGCTCCTGCGGGCTCCCCGCTCGACCACGCCGTGATCGCGCGCAACCACGACCCGTCCGGCACCTGGGACCCGCTCATCGACCACGCGATGATGAGTCGCAACGTCCGCGCGTTCATGACGCTGTTCCACGCGTCCACGCCGGTCGTCTGCAAGGTGCACGGCTTCTGCGTCGCCGGCGGCACCGACCTTGCGCTGTGCAGCGACCTGCTCGTGATCGCCGCCGACGCGAAGATCGGCTACCCGCCCGCGCGCGTCTGGGGCTCGCCGACGACGTCGCTGTGGGCGCACCGGCTCGGCCCGCAGCGTGCGAAGCGGCTGCTGTTCACGGGCGACTGCCTGAGCGGCGCCGAGGCGCTCGAGTGGGGCCTCGCGATCGAGGCGCCACCGGCGGACGAGCTCGACAAGCGCACCGAGCTCCTCGTCGAGCGGATCGCACGGCTGCCGCTCAACCAGCTGCAGATGATGAAGCTGCTCGTGAACCAGTCGCTCTACGCGCAGGGCCTGCACCAGACGCAGCTGATCGGCACGCTGTTCGACGGCATCGCCCGCCACACGCCCGAGGGCTACGCGTTCCAGCAGCGTGCAGCAGAGGCCGGCTTCCGCGCCGCGGTCCGCGAGCGCGACGAGCCGTTCGGCGACGCCGGCGCCTCGACGTTCAAGGGCTGACCGGCTCGCGCACCAACGTCCGCGCCCGCGCCGCCTTCACCGCCGCCTTCAGCGCATCCAGGTCGTACGCGCCATGGTGGCGCGCACCGTTGATGAAGAACGTCGGCGTGCCGGCGACGCCGGAGAGGTCCGCGCTCTCGACGTCGCGTGCTACGCGACCGCTGTGCTCGCCCTCGCGCAGCTCGCGGCGGAAGCGCTCGCCGTCGAGCCCGAGCTCCTCGGCGTGCGCGACGAGCTGCTTGCCTCCCAAAGCGTCCTGGCGCTCGAACAGGAGCGCGCGGTACTCCCAGAACGCGTCCTGAGCGGCCGCCGCCTCCGACGCCTCGGCCGCCAGCTCCGCGTGCGGATGGACGTCCGGCAGCGGCAGGTGACGCCACACGTAGCGCAGGTCGCCGTCGCCGGCGAGCAGCTCGCGCACGAACGGCTCGGCCTGGCCGCAGTAGGGGCATTCGAAGTCGCCGTACTCGACGAGCGTCACCGACGCGCTCGCCGGACCGCGCACATGGTCGAACTTGGGATCGACCGGCAGCGCAAGGTCCTCCAGCGTGTCGGCCTCGCCGACCAGCAGCGCCAGGCGCCGACGCCGCGGCAACCTCGCGATCGCGCGGAAGATGCCCCACGACAGCAGCGGCGCGAGCAGCACGCTCAGCAGCACGCCGAGCGTCGCCTCGCGCAGCCGCTGGCCCGTGAACGCCCGCTCGGCGATCAGCAGCGCGACGGTGAAGCCGACGCCGGCCGCCGCGCCGGTGCCGGCGAGCGCGCCCCAGCCGATCGGCAGCGGCAGCGCGCCGCGGCCCATCCGGCGCGTGATCCGGGCGGCGGCCCACACGCCCAGCGGCTTGCCGACCACATAGCCGAGCACGATGCCGAGCGTCACCGGCGAGCCGAGCGCGTCGGGCAGGAAGCCGCCGCCGAGCTCGATGCCCGCGTTCGCCAACGCGAACAGCGGGACGATCGCGTAGGACGTCCACGGGTGAAAGCGGTGCTGGAGCCGCTCGTTCGGCGAGAGCGCCTGCTCGACGCTCGCGCGCGCGACCTGCGCGAGCTCGGCGGTCGGCTGCTCGCGGAACTCGCGGAACCGGTCGGTGGCCTCCTCCAGATCCGAGCGCGCCGCCGGCCGCGCGACCGTCAGCAGCCCCATCAACAGCCCCACCACGACCGGGTCGATGCCGGATCTCCACGTCGCGACCCACAGCGCCACGCCCAGCACCGCGTACACCCAGCCACGCCGCACGCCAACGGTGCGCACCAGCAGCACGGCGACCAGCAGCGCGCCCGCCACGATCAGCGGCGCGGCGGACAGCGACGTCGAGTAGGCGAGCGCGATCACCGCGAGCGCGACGAGGTCGTCGACCACGAGCAGCGTCACCAGCAGCACGCGCATGCGCGCCGACAGGCGCGGCCCGACGAGCGCGAGGATCCCGATCGCGAAGGCGGTGTCGGTCGACAGCGCGACGCCCCAGCCGCCCGCGGCGCTGGATCCCGCGTTCAGCGCGAGGAAGACGCCGACCGTCGCACCCATCCCGCCGAGCGCCGCCGCGGCCGGCAGCAGCAGCCGCCGCCGCTCGCGCAGCTCGCCGAGGTCCAGCTCGCGCCGCGCCTCCAGCCCGACGACGAGGAAGAAGAGCGCCATCAGCCCGTCGTTGATCCAGTGACGCAGCGAGGCGGCGAGCGTCCAGTCGCCGAGCCGGATCGTCAGCTCCGTGCCCCACACGCGCGCGTACGAGCCGTAGTCGACGTTCGCCCACACGAGCGCGGCCAACGCCGCCGCCGCCAGCACGACCGCGCCGCCCGTCTCGGTGCGCAGGTAGTCGCGCAGCGGCGTTCCGATCCCGCGCGCCCAAGCGGTCGTGCGCGTGAGGTGGCCCGTGTCGGCGTTCGCGCTCATGGTCTGCGGCGCCGGTGGCGCAGCGGCAGCACGCCCCACAACATTACGAACAGCACCGCCGTCGAGACCGTCGCGACGACGACTGTGGCGGTGCCGAACAGCACGTCGCTGATCAGCAGAATCACGCCGGTCATCGCCAGCGCCACGAACCCGAGGCCGGCGATCGTCAGCCGGTTCGCGATCGCGACGAGCGCCTGCTTCTGGTGCAGTCGAAACGTGAGGCGATGGAACGGCGTGGGCGCGATCAGGCAGACGGTCCCGGCGAGTGCGCAGCAGAGCGTGAAGAAGTACACGTCGCGCTGGAAGGAGGTGACGCGGACGAAGCCGGCCTGGAACGGCACGGCCAGCAGGAACGCGAACAGCACCTGCACGCCCGGCAGCGCGACCCGCAGCTCGCCGAGCAGCTCCATCAGGTTGCGGTCCAGGCGCTCCTTCTCCGTCTCCTCGTCCTGCACGGCTTGGCGGTCGCGTTCCGCCGCCGCCTGCTGCTGCGCGCGTTCGTCCTCGTCGCTCATCGTGAGCTCCGAGCCTACCCGCGCCGGTGCGTCGCACGCCAAGCGGTTCGTTGGCCGCAACGGCGCACGTTCGGTGACGGGTCGGCCGGCCGAGGGCATGATCCAAGCCATGACGACGGTCGGCGTCCCTGCCGAGATCAAGACGGACGAGTACCGCGTCGCACTGACGCCCTCCGGCGTGCGCGAGCTGACCGACCGCGGCCACGAGGTGCTCGTGCAGGCCGGCGCGGGCGTCGGCTCGGCGATCCCCGACACGGACTACGTCGCGCAGGGCGCGCGGATCGTCCCCGACGCCGCCGCGGTCTTCGACAGCGCCGAGCTGATCGTGAAGGTGAAGGAGCCGCAGCCGTCCGAGGTCGCGTTGCTGCAACCGCGCCACACGCTCTTCACCTATCTGCACCTCGCCGCCGCGCCCGAGCTCACCAGAGGTCTGATGACGAGCGGGGCGACCTGCATCGCCTACGAGACGGTCGAGGACGCGCGCGGCCGCTTGCCGCTGCTGGCGCCGATGAGCGAGGTGGCCGGGAAGATCGCCGCCCAGGCGGGCGCGTTCATGCTGGAGAAGCCGTTGGGCGGGCGCGGCCTGCTGCTCGGCGGCGTGCCGGGCGTCGCCGCCGGCCGCGTGATGGTGATCGGCGGCGGTGTGGTCGGCCAGAACGCCGCCCAGATCGCGCTCGGCCTCGGCGCGGAGGTGTACATCTTCGACCGCTCGATCGACCGCCTGCGGGAGCTGGAGGTGCTGCTCAACCAGATGGCCTCGACGTGTTACTCCTCCACCTTGGAGATCGAGCAGCGGCTGCCGGAAGTCGACCTCGTGATCGGCGCGGTGCTCGTACACGGGGCGAAGGCGCCGCACGTCGTCACGCGCAGGCAGCTGTCGCTGATGAAGCCGGGCGCGGTGCTGGTGGACGTCTCGATCGACCAGGGCGGCTGCTTCGAGACAAGCAGACCGACCACGCACACCGACCCGATCTACGAGGTCGACGGAATCACGCACTACTGCGTCGCCAACATGCCCGGCGCGGTCCCGATCACTTCCACCTACGCGCTCACGAACGCGACGATGCCGTACCTCCTGCGGATCGCCGACGAGGGCGCGCGACGGGCGCTCACCGCCGACCCCGGTTTCCTCTCCGGTCTCAACGTATGCGCCGGCAGGGTGACGTACGCGCCCGTCGCCGAGGTCGTCGGCGTCGAGGCCGCCCCGCCCGCGGAGACGCTCGCTCAGCCGAGCAGCGTCTGACCGACGTAGCCGCCGGCGCGCGCACCGGGCAGGATCGCGAACAGCCCGTTGCCGGTGTGCTGGATGTACTCGGTGAGCGCGTCCGTCGTTCCCAGCCGCCGCTGGAGCGCCGCGAACTGCGCGTGCGGATCGCGCTGGAAGGCGATGAAGAACAGGCCGGCGTCGAGCAGGCCGGTGCGCGGGTCGATCCCGTCGGTGTAGGCGTAGCCGCGACGCAGGATCGCCAGGCCGCCGTTCTCGCGCGGCGCCGCGAGGCGGATGTGCGCGTCGAGCGGGATCGCCGGCTGACCGTCGGCGGCGCGCGCGTCGAGGTCCGGCACGTCGTGCTCGCGTCTGCCGGTGAGCGGCGCCCCGCTGACCTTGTAGCGGCCGATCACGTTCTGCTGCTCGTCGAGCGGGCTGTGGTCCCACGTCTCGATCAGCATGCGGATGCGCCGTGCGACGAGGAACGTGCCGCCGCGCATCCACGCCTGCGGCTCGCCGTCGTCAAGCCACACGAATCGGTCGAGCCGGTCGGCCTCGTCGACCTTGATGTTGTTCGTGCCGTCCTTGAAGCCCATCAGGTTGCGGGGCGTGTCCCCGGCTCTCGTCGTCGCGGTGTTCGCGTCGAAGCCGAGCTGCAACCAGCGCAGCTCGACCTTGCCGCGGCCGATCCGCAGCAGGTTGCGGACCGCGTGGAAGGCGACCTGCGGATCGTCGGCGCACGCCTGCACGCACAGGTCGCCGCCACTGCGCGCGGGATCGAGCTGGTCGCCCGGCAGCGGGCCGAGCGGTCGCAGGCCCGCGGGCATCCGGGCGCGCAAGCCGAGGCGGTCCGCGCCGTCGCGCTCGAACAGCTCGCTGCCGAGCCCGATCGTGAGCGTCAGGCGCGACGGCGGCAGGCCGAGCGCCTCGCCCGTGTCCTGCGGCGGCAGCAGCGGCGCGCCGGCCGGCGTCCCGACCGGCTTGCCGGCCGTCAGCAGGCGGGCGGCGTCGCTCCACGCGCGCAGCAGCTCGCGCAGCTCCCACGCCTCGGCGCCGAGGAAGTCGAACGAGCCGAACACGAGCCGCGCCTGCGCGGGCGTCGCGATACCCGCCTGCCGGGCGCCCTCGAACGGGATCACCGCATCACCGCGCGGCGATGCGGCACCGCAGCCGCCGCCGGCCGCGGCGGCGAGGCCGAGCGCCCCGCCGCCGCCGGCGACCAGCAGGCGACGGCGCGTGAGTCGATGCGCCGCCACGGTCACCCCTGCCCGACGAGCTTCCCGGCGACCTGCGACAGCGGCTCCGTCAGCGCCGCCAGCTGCTGCGCGAACGCGCGGCGGTCCCGCTTCGTCAGCTCGGTGTAGAGCGCGAAGCCGAGCGGCGTGTCGCGGCGGTAGCGGTCGAGCCCGGCCTGCACCGCGGCGAACTGTCGCTCGACCTGCGCGACGAGCCGCTGCTCGCCGGTTGCCCTCAGCACCGGCGCAAGTGTCTCGAACGCCTCGCGCGACCCGGTCAGGTTGGCCTGGAAGTCGGCGAGGTCGGTGTGCGAGTAGCGGTCCTCCTCGCCGGTGATCTTGCTGCTGGAGACCTCGTCCAGCAGCCCGACCGCACCGTTGGCGACCTGCGCCGCCTGCAATTCGATGCCGGGGATTCGCGCGTGCAGCGTCTTGACGTCGGCGAGCAGCTTGTCGGCGTAACGCTCGGTGCCAGCCGTCGTGCCCTTCACCCACAAGATCTGCTCGATGCGGTGGAACCCGCTCCACCGCGCGCGGTCGGCGACGTCGTTCGCGCGCGCGTCGATCTCCGGATCGAGGTCGCCGAAGCGCTCGGCGATCGGCTCGATCGTCTCGTAGTGCACGCGTGTCGGGCCGAACAGGTCCTTCGCCTTCTGCAGCTGCCCCGCCTTCAGCGCCGCGACGAACGCGGCCGTCCCAGTCACCAGCTGTGCCGACTCGTGCTCGACGTACTCCTTGTACTCCTCGACCGCATGATCGAGTGCGTCCGGCGTCGTCCCATGCGCGACGACGGCCTTGCCGGTGACCGTGAGCGTGCCGTGCGTTCTCTGTCCGCTCTGGAAGCCGCAGTAGACGGCGTATCTGCCGGGCTGCAGCGTGAGCGTGAGCGCGGCCGACTCCCCCGGAACGATGTCCTCCCGCTCGCCGAGCACCGTCTCGTCGGCGTCGACCAGCTCGAGCTCGTCCGCGACGTCCGTGCGGTTCGTCGCCGCGATCGTGACCGGACCGGCTCTCGCAGTCGCGCGAACAGGCGAGCAGCCGCCGCCGGTCAGCTTGAAGGCGAGTTGTCCGCTGCCGGCAGCGGTCGAGGTCTTGAGCTCCGCGTCGCCGCAGGCGGCGAGCAGGCACGCGGCGAGCGCGACGGGGGCGAGCGCGGCCACACGGGGAAGGCGGATCATCTGAGCTCCGGAGGTCTTTGGCATGGCGGCGCGTAAGGGTACCCTAATCTATCTTAGGGTGTCCTAAGACCTATTGCAGCGGTCGGATTTGCTCGTGGCTCGTCCGCCGGCTCGGATGGAATGCCGCGTGTGGAGGAGCCTGATCGCGCCGCCCGTCTCGCCGCCTACGAGCGTCGCTTTCGCCGCGCCGGCCTCCCGCTGCTGAGCGAGGACTTCTCTGCCCGGTCGGACGTCTACAACCGGGCATTCCCGCTGCTCGCGCTCGTGCTGCTGGGAGAGGTGCTGGCGGCGCTCGACGTCGACTGGTCGCCGCTCGCGAACGCAGCGGCGCTCGTCGGCGCGCTCGCCGTGACGCTCTCGGCCGTCGCACTGGTGAACCGCGCCCGTGGGCGGCGCACGCTGGCGATCCCGCAGGACATCGGCCGAGTCGAGCTGGCGCTGTTCGTGCTCGTGCCGGCGGCCGTGCTCGGCGCGGTGCACGGAGGCTGGGGGATCGTCGTGCTGATCGGCAACCTCGCGCTGCTCGGGCTCGTCGCGCTCGGCTTCGGCTTCGGCCTCGGCGCGATCGTCGTGTGGTCGGCACGCCGCCTCGGCGGCCAGCTCGCGCGGTCGCTGCTGCTGCTCGCGCGCGCGATCCCGCTGCTGCTGTTCTTCTCGCTGCTGCTGTTCCTGACGACCGAGATGTGGCAGGTGTTCGCCGAGCAGGGCGCCGCGACGCTGATCGCGATCGGCCTGCTGCTCGCGCTTGTCGCGACGGCCTTCCTGCTGGTGCGCCTGCCGCAGGAGATCGACCGCCTCGAACGCGACGCGGTCGACGGCACCGTCCCGCCGCTGCGGCGCCTGCAGCGCGCGAACGTCGGCCTCGTGCTGCTGATCGGGCACGGCCTGCAGATCGTCGTCGTGACGCTCGCGATCGGGGCCTTCTTCGTCGCACTCGGGACGATCGCGGTCGACGCGACCGTGCTGAGAGCGTGGCTCGGTCCCGACGCGTCCGTCCACGAGCTCTTCAGCGTCACCGTGCTCGACGTGCCGCTGCACCCGACGGCCGAGCTGCTGCGCGTCGCGGGCGCGATCGCCGCGCTGTCCGGTCTCTACTACGCGATCTCGGTGCTGACCGATGACAGATACCGCGAGGAGTTCCTCGACGAGATCACCGCGCAGATGCGCGAGACGTTCGTGGCGCGGGCGGAGTACCTGGAGCTCAGGGCGTCAGCCCATGCTCCAGCGCGCCCTTGACGGACGCGTCCAAAGCGTTCAACCGCGCCAGCGCAAGCGCCTCGACCGAGCCGAAGCGCCGCCCGGGCGCCTGGTCCGGCCCGTGGTGGCAGAGCACGCAGTGCAGCAGGGCGAGGCGGCGTGCCTCCGGCAGCACGTCGTGCGGGATCCGCCCCATCCGCTCTTCGAGCATCCGCTGGCCGATCTGCACGTGGCCGAGCAACCGGCCTTCCTCGCTCACGCCGAAGTCGGCCCCGTAGGTGAACTCGCGCGTCTTGCCGATGTCGTGCACGAGGGCGGCCGCGATCAGCAGGTCGGAGTCGAGCTTGATGTGCAGCAAGCACGTCTCCTGTGCAAGCGTCGCGACGGCAACCGTGTGCTCCAGCAGGCCGCCCATGTACGCGTGGTGGCCTCCCCGCGTGCACGGCGCGCGGCGCCACGCCGCGCGCAGCTCCGTGTCGCCGAGCAGGTCCGCCAGCAGCGCTCTCAAGCCGGCGTCGTACACCTCGCGCGCCAGGTGCTCCAAGAAGCCGTCGAGCTCGTCGAGGTCGCGGTAGGCGTGCGGCAGGAACGACGCGGGATCGACCGCGCTCGCGTCGGCTCTCGCGATCGCGCGCACGTCGATCTGCAGCTCGTCGCGGAAGCGCTCGACGCGGCCCGCCACGCGCACGAGGTCGCCTCGCTCGAAGCGGCCCGCCAGCAGGTCGGCGTCGCGGAAGGCGCGCGCCTGCACCGAGCCGGTGCGATCCCGCAGCTCCAGCGCGAGATACGGCGTTCCGGCTCTGCTCATCAGCCGGTCCTTGCGCACGCAGGCGAAGACGCCGTCGACGTCCTCGGCGGGTCGCAGCGCGCTGACCGTGGGGAGTGGATTCACACGACCATGATGTACGGTGAGGCGGATGCAGCCATTGCAGTGGGAACGCCGCCCCGACGGGCTCCGCGCCCCGGCGATCGTGTGCGCGTTCAAGGGCTGGAACGACGCCGGCGACGCCGCCTCGACCGCGGTCCAGTTCGTCGGCACGTCACTCGGCGCGACCCGCTTCGCGTCGATCGATCCGGAGGAGTTCTACGACTTCCAGTCGACGCGGCCACAGGTGCGCGTCGACGAGCAGGGCGTGCGCGAGATCACCTGGCCCGCGATCGAGATCTACGAGGCCCGCGTGCCGCGCGCACCGCGCGACCTCGTGCTGATCGTCGGGCACGAGCCCTCCTACCGCTGGCGGACGTTCTGCCAGCTGATCGTGGATCTCGGCGAGGCGCTCGGCGCGCAGCTCGTCGTCTCGCTCGGAGCGTTGCTGGCGGACGTCGCGCATACGCGTCCGATCGCGGTGACGGGGATCGCCTCGGACCGCACGCTCGTCGACCGCCTCGACGTGCTGTCGTCCTCCTACGAGGGCCCGACCGGGATCGTCGGCGTGCTGCAGGCGGCGAGCACGAAGGCCGGCATGCCGGCCGCGAGCCTGTGGGCGGCGGTGCCGCACTACATCGCAAGCGCGCCGAACCCGAAAGCCGCGCTTGCGCTCGTACGCAAGCTCGAAGGCCTCGTCGGCGTGACGGTCGACGCCACCGAGCTGGAGCAGGCCTCCCTGGACTACGAGCGTCAGGTCAACCTCGCCGTGCAGAGCGACCCCGATGTGCAGGCGTTCGTCGAGCGCCTCGAGCGCGCCGCCGACGAGGAGGAGCCGCCGCTCGACCCCCGCGACCTCCCCTCCGGCGATCGCATCGCCAGCGAGTTCCAGCGCTTCCTCAAGCAGCGCGGCGAGGGCTAGGCGAACAGCTCCTCAACGAAGAAGCGCGCCGCCGCGTCGAGCCGGTCGCCGTAGACCTCTTCGGCGACCGTGAGCACGGAAGCCGCGTCAGCGAGGCCCAGTTCAAGGGCGAGCAGCCGCACATCGTCGTCGTCCTCGCCGATGCGGTGCGCAAGGACCTTCATCGCCAGCAGGATGCGCGGCGACGCGACGAGCACTCGCAGGCCTGGCACCTCCAGCGCAGTCGCCGCCTCGTCGTCCGGTCCGGCGACGAAGCCTTTGACGCCGTCGTTGAGCCAGCCGGGCGGCAGCCCCAACTCAGCACCGACATCGTCCGCGGCTGCGTACACCTCGTGCTTCGGCTCGAAGACGGCATCGACGTCGCGCGTTGCGCGGCGCGCATCGAATGCGATCGCGATTGCCGCCCCGCCGACCACGTAGATCTCACCGTCGATGCCGCGTTCGCTCAGGCGTGCGCCAAGCGCGGTGAGGGCGGCCACGATCTCCTCTCGGTTCATCGGTTCACACTCGCGACAGCGCGCCGCGCGCGATGAAGATGCCGCGGCGCCGGAACGCGACCGGGCTCTCTCGCAACGCGGTCGGACGAAAACCGGGAGCGACACCCGGAAACCACATGTGGTCGAGCGTCCGCGAGTCGGACAGCGTCCAGCTCGGCACCGGCAGGCCGCAGGTGCGAGCGAGGTGCTCGGCAAGCGCGCCGAGGTACGCGTCCACGTGCGCGTCAACGCGAACCGGCTCCTCCGCCAGCGCGGCCGCGCGCAGACTGTCCCGCCCCCGCAGCGCGAACTCGTCGAGCAGCTCCCGCACCGCGAAGCGCAGGTCCTCGCCCCTGCGCACGCGCTCGGCGACAGCGGCCACCGTCTGTGTGAAGCGCTCGTCGGCGGGAGGATGCTGTGCGATCCAGTCACGCAGGGATTCCATCACCGCGATTGTCGCCGACCGGGCGGCCGGAGCAGCCGCTCGACCCCCGCGACCTCCCCTCCGGCGAACCGCATCGCCAGCGAGCTCCAGCGCTTCCTGCGGCAGCGGGGCGGGGATCAAGCGGGCTGAGCGCGGGCCTATATTAGGCTGAGCGTCGCTTCCGTCGTCACTCTGCCGCCTCTGCCTTCGACTCTGATCGTTCCGAGGCACATCCCTCCCTGCGTTTCCGGCAGCGACACTTCGAGCGCGGCGCCCGTCGGAATCCCGGATTCGAAGGACAACGTGAACGCCGCCGGGTTGGTGACGGTCGATCTGTATAGGCATCTCGGGCCGAGGGCCGAGTTGAACCAGATGCTGAATTCGATCAGCCTGGTCCTGATCGAGGTTATTCTCGGTAGCGCACCGGTGAACCCCTCGTAGCGCAGATGCCACGGGGTTTCCGCTAGGACGTGGAATTCCCCATTGGTGCACGGCGACTGGATCGCCGATCTCGTCACGTACCCGACTAGCGATTCCCTGACCTTGGCGAAGGTTCTCGTGTGGAACGAACCTTCCAGCGACAGCGTGCATCTTATGGTGTTCGATTCGAACGGCCCGACTATGAAATTGAGCGGCGACCACGCCACCCCTATCTGCTGGCTGCTCAGCGAGAACGACCTCGCGGATGCCGGCGAGACGGCGACCGCGAGGATGAGCGCTGCACACGCGCCTGCTGAGGCGCGGCATGCCCACGTTCGCATGATTCCCCCTTCGTTCAGAAGATTGCCCCTATATTAGGGTGAGCGTCACCTCAGTCGAGCCGCCTTCGTTCGTGAGTCTGCCGCCTCTGCCTTCGAACCTGATCGTCCCGAGGCAGATTCCTCCCTGGGTTTCCGGCAGCGACCCTTCCATCGAGGCGCTCGCCGGTATCAGTGGAGGTTCGCCCCTGAGCCACGCGAACGCGAACGACGATCTGTATAGGCATCTGATGCCGAATTCGCGGGTGAACCAGAGGCTCATTTCGGCAATCTTGAATCTGACCGAGGTCATTCTCGGTAGGGTGCCGGTGAACGATTCGTAGCGCAGGTGCCACGGAAGCGTTTCCGCTAGGAAGTGCAGTTCGCCGAATTCGCACGGCGTCTGGATGACCGCTCTGGTGATGTAGCCGAGTAGTGTTTCTCTCACCTTGGTGAAGGTTCTCGCGTGAAAGGACCCTTCGAGCGTCACCTTGCATCTTATGGTCCCAACCCCGAATTCGAAGCTGACCTGCGACCAGGTCGCTCGTATCTGCTGACTGCTCGTCGAGAGTCTGTTCGCCGATGCCGTCGAGACGACAGCGGCAAGCACGAGCGCCGCGAAGACGGCGGCCGAGCCCCGGCGTGCCCACGTTCGCATGAATCCCCCTTATGTCGTCGCCGGCCTCCCCGGCCGGCGGATACCGCATGGTACTTCGACTACCGCTCGGCGGCCGGGCAAACCAAGCGGTAATCGCACATCGCGCAGGCGGCGTAGGAGGGCGTCGGCTCGAAGCCCTGGGAGAGGATGCCGTCGGCGACCTCGGTCGCGACCTCCTCGATCCAGTCGCGCCCGGCGGCTTCCGGCACGGGCACCTTGGCGTCATCGAGGACGTAGTAGTAGGCGCCGCGCGCCTCCTCGAGCTCCCACGCCTCGCACGCGGCGACCGCGTACAGCGACAGCTGCACGTCCTGCTCCAACTGCGCCGGCGTCTTCGGCGGACCGGTCTTGTAGTCGATCAGCTCCCAGCCGCCCTCCGGCAACCGGTCGACGCGGTCGACCCGGCCCCGCAGCACGTGGCGGCCCAGCTGGAAGGAGAACGAGCGCTCGAAGTACATCGGCTGCGCGTCCTCGGCGGCGAAGCGCTCGGTGTAGCGCGTGAGCGCATCGGTCGCCTTGCCGCGCAGCTGGATCTCCTGCTCGGATCCGCCGAAGCCGCCGCGCCGCCAGGCGGCGTCGAGCAGACCGAGCATCCCCTCGACCGTCTGCGGCTCGTCGCCGACGTGGAAGCGCTCCAGCACCTGGTGCACGGCGATCCCGAAGCGCTGGTTGAGCGTCGGCTCCTGCGGGATGCGGAAGACGCGCGCGAACTTGTACTTCAGCGGGCACGTCCGGTAGGTGTCGATGTCGGAGGCGCTCAGCACGAGCCCCTCGCCGCGCGTCGGCAGGAACGGCTCCAGCGACGGCTCCTCGCGCGCGGCGATCGCGGCGGCGCGGCGGCTCGTGTCGCGATCGGCGCCGAGCAGGTACTCGTCCAGCGAGGAGGACTGGAAGATCTCGCGCTGCTCGGGCGTGATCGCCTGCGCGATGCGCGCGTTCATCTCGTCCAGCGCGTCGGCCAGCGGCTGGTCTCTCGCGCGCTCGATCAGCGCCGCCAGCTTGACGACCTCCAGGTAGCGCACGACCGCGTGCGAGACGTCGAGGTCGGTGTCGAAGCGCAGCTCGCCGAGCGAGGAGCCGGTGCGCTTGATCGTCTCCAGCAGCTCGTCGCGCAGGATCCGGTACGTCGAGTGCAGCGACTCGTCGGGGCCGAACAGCTCCTCCGCGCGCTCCTCCCACTGCGCGCCGAGCGCCAGCCGCGCCTCCTCGGCGAACGGCGACGGCGGCTGCGCCGCGCCGCGGTCGCTCGCCTGCGGGTGCACGAGCACGAGGCGGTGCCGCGCGCGCGTCATCGCGACGTGCAGCAGCCGCCGCATCTCGGCCACGTGCGCGGCGTGGTCGTCCTGCGGCAGCGCCTCCTTCATCAGCACCGGCGCGATCGGCTCCAGCGTGCGCGTGTGCGCGCCGGGCATGCGCGCCGCGTGCAGCCCCAGCACGTAGACGTGGTCGAACTCCAGCCCCTGCGCCGCGCGCATCGCGAGCACCTGCACGCCGCGCACCGCGCCCGGCGGCGGGTCGTCCTCCTCGCGCAGGCCCGCCTCGGCCGCGGCCGCGATCGAGCGCGCGAACTCGCGCGGCGTCGCCTGCGGCCGGCGCGCGACGAACGCCGTCGCCATCTCGCCGAAGCGCGCGAGTCCCTGCAGCCGCTCGACGACCTCCGCCTGTGCGGTGAACAGCTGCTGGCGGCGCAGCCCGAGCCGCTCGATCAGGCGGTGGACGAACACATCCGGCCGCAGCGTGTCGAGCGCTCTGATGGCGGACCCGTGCAGCGACAGGAACGTGCGGATGCGGTCGCGCGTCTCCGGCGGGATCTGCGGGGACTCCAGCGCAGCCGCCAGCGCGGCGACCATGTCGAGCCTGCGACGGCGCGCGATCTGCGTGCAGCGCGCGAGGTCGATCGCTTGCAGCTCGATCGGCGGCCGCGCGAGCGCGCGCACGACTGCGGGCGCGTCGCCAGGGTCGGTCAGCAGCCGCAGCCACACGAGCAGGTCCCGCACCTCGGTGCGCTGGAAGAACGCGGCGTCGCCGACGAGCCGGTGGCGCACAGCGCGCTCCTCGAGCGCGACCGCGACCGCCTGGCCCTCGCGCCCGATCGAGCGCACGAGCACCGCGATCCGCTCGGGCGCGACGCCCTCGCGCCCGATCAGCCGCTCGACGTCGGCGGCGACGCTCTGCGCCTGCGCGCGCTCGTTCGCCGCGCGCCAGAAGGTCACCTCGCCGGATTCCCGCTCGCCCGCGCCGTCCGCCGCGACGAGGCGCTTCTCGATGCGATCCTCCAGCGGCGCGACGACCGCGGCCGCCGCCTGCAGCACCTGCGGCGGGCAGCGGTAGCTCTGCTCCAACGTCACCACCGTCGCGTCGGGCAGCTCGTCCTGGAAGTCGCGCAGGTTCTTCGCCGCCGCCGCACGGAAGCGCTGGATCGCCTGATCGTCGTCGCCCGCCGCGAACAGGTTGCCGTGCTCGGCCGCAAGCAGCCGCAGCAACAGCCCGTGCGCGAAGTTGGGCTCCTGGACGTCGTCGACGAGCACGTGGCGCCAGCGCTCGGCCACCTGCGCGCGCACGTGCGGGTGCTCGCGCAGCAGCGCCAGCGCGCGGATCACGAGGTCGCCGTCGTCGAGCGCGCCGGCCTCGGCGAGCATGCGGTCGTGCGCGCGGTAGATCTCCGCGAACTCGCGCTCGCGGGCCGCGCGCGCTCGCGCGGCGTCATCGTCGGTCGCATCCTCACCCCGCATCAGCTGCTCCGCCCACGCGGCGTAGTCCTCCGCCGAGATCAGCTCGTCCTTGAGGCGGTCGATGCGGCGCACGAAGCTGCCGATCAGCGCAGCCGGGTTGCCGCGGAAGTCGTGCGAGCGGATCGTCAGCTCGTCGATCCGCTCCAGCAACATCGCGAGCCGGTCGGCGCGCCCGACGGCGACCGCGAAGGGATCGACGCCGGCAGCGAGTGCGTGCTCGCGCAACAGCCGCGCACACAGGTCGTGAACGGTCGTGACCGCGAGCGCCTCGTAGGGCCGCGCGATCGTCTCCTCGACCTGGCGGCGCAGCCCGTCGGCCGCGCGCTCGGAGCGCGCCAGCAGCAGGATCGCCTCCGGCGCCTCGCCCTGCTCGACGAGCCACGCGAAGCGCGCCAGCAGCGTGCGGGTCTTGCCGGAGCCCGCGCCGCCGACGATCAGCAGCGGGCCGCCGGCGTGCGCTGCCGCGGCGCGCTGCGCGGGGGAGAGGCCGTCGAGGGCGGCGGGCACCCTGCAAGGATATGCCGCGGATGCAGCCCACCGGTACGGCCCTCGATGCGGACTGGCTCGGCGCCTGCCGCGGCGCCGTCGAGGGACTGCGCGACGTGCTGCGCGCGCACCCCCGCACGCGTCAGCGCGCGATCGAGACGGGCGACCGCGGCGAGGGCGGCGACCGCACGCTCGTGATCGACGAAGGCGCCGAGCACGCCGTCTTCGCGCAGCTCGACGCGCTGCACGCTGCCGGGCATCGCTTCACGGCCGTCAGCGAGGAGCGCGGCGAGGTCGCCTACGGCGACGGGACTGACGACGTCCGCGTCGTGATCGACCCGATCGACGGCTCGCTCAACGCCAAGCGGCTGCTGCCCCACTACGCGCTCTCGATCGCCGTCGCGGACGGGCCCACGATGGCCGACGTCGCGTTCGCGTACGTGTTCGACTTCGGCGCCGGCGAGGAGTGGACCGCGACGCGCGGCGAGGGCGCGCAGCTCGACGGCGAGCCGCTCGACCCGTCGCTGCCCGAGCGCCGCGCGGCCGACGGCCGGCTGGAGCTGCTGGGGATCGAGCAGGCCGATCCGCGCCACATCGCGGCCGCTGGCGAGCTGCACGAGGTCTCGCGGCGCCTGCGCGTGATCGGTGCGATCGCCGTGACGCTCTGCCAGGTGGCGGCGGCGCGGCTCGACGGGATGGTCTCGCTGCTCAACTGCCGCGCCGTCGACGCGGCCGCCGCGCAGCTGATCGTGCGGGAGGCCGGGGGCTTCGTGTCGTTCCCCAGATGCGAGGAGCCGCTGGCGGCTCCTCTGGACGTCGCCGCTCGCTCGCCGGTCGTGGCGGCCCGCTCAGCCGAGACGCTCGCCGCGCTGGCGCGCGTGCCGATCGTCTGAGCCTGGCGCTCCGCTCGGGCGTGGATCGACGTTCGTAGCGTCCGCCGATGACCACGAAGGGGAGGGGGGCGGCGGCAGGTCCGGCGCGCGCGATCTGCCGCAGACCGCGCGTCTCTCGTCGCAGTTCCTGCGCCTCTCCTGGACCACTGTCCCTTTGACCACCCTATGCGGGGTCAAAGGGACAGTGGTCGGCGCGGACCGCGAGGCGCCACGGACGGCGGCGTCACAAGCACCTGCTCTCCCCCCTCGATGCCCATCAGCGCACGCCCCGCACCCCACGACCGACGGAGCGGACCGCGCGCCGCTGCCATAGTGAACACACGATGGTCGACTGGTTCCTCGCACAGCGGCTCGCGCGCACCGTCGCCGGCGAGCCCGACACGAAGCGACCGGGCGTGGATCTGCGCGCGCTCGCGGACGACAGCGCCGGGCGCGTCATCGCCTACACCGGCCTGACGCCGGCACGCGCGCTGCCGACCGCGGAGTGGGTCGGACGCGCCGAGTGGATCGCCGCCAACGTCGGCTCGATGCGAGCGCTGCTCGATCCGCCGCTGTCGAGAGTCGGACAGGGGCTCGGGCCGACGAAGCACGCTGTGCGGCTTGGCGCCGGCGTCGTGCTGACGGCCGAGGTCGGCGTCGTGCTCGGCTTCCTCGCCCAGCGCGTGCTCGGCCAGTACGAGCTCGTGCTGCTCGACACGACGCCCGAGGATCGCCCGCCGCGGCTGCTGTTCGTGCTGCCGAACCTCAGCGCGGCCGGTCGCGCGTTCGGCGCGGACGAGAGAGAGTTCCTCCACTGGGTCGCGCTCCACGAGGTCACGCACGCGGTCCAGTTCGCCGGCGTCCCATGGCTGCAGACGCACATGGCGGCGATGGTGCGGGAGCTGCTCTCGCATGCCGAGGTGCGGATCGACGCCAGAAGGGCCCTGCGGATGCCGGGCAGCGACGACCTCAAGCGGCTGGCGGCTGCGGTCCGCAGCGGCGACATCATCTCGTTGGTCGCGAGCGAGCGGGAGCGCGCGACGCTCGAGCGAATGCAGGCGACGATGGCGGTGCTCGAGGGCCACGCCGAGCATGTGATGGACGCGGTCGGCGCGCCGCTCCTGCCGTCGCTGCCGAAGCTGCGTGCGGCGCTCGAGGCGCGACGCAGATCGCAGTCGGCGCCGGCGCGCTTGCTGGCCAAGCTGCTCGGCCTGGAGATGAAGCTGCGTCAGTACGAGCAGGGCAAGCGCTTCTGCGACGCGGTCGTGCGCGAAGCCGGCGTGGAGGCGCTCAACCGCGTCTGGGCGGGTCCCGAGATGCTGCCGTCCAGCACGGAGCTGGACGCCCCCCTCGAGTGGTTGCGGCGAACGAACGTTCCCCGACGTCTGAGCGCTTGAGCCCGTCCCGACGGGCACTTCTCGCTTTCAGCTCATTCGCGGTGTAACGATCGGCTGCCTCCGGCGTACAAACATGTGTTCGCGCGTGTCAGGTTGACGACATGCTGACTACTAAGATCTTCGTCGAAGGAGCTGGGAACACCAGATGGCCGAAAGCACCACTGCAGCCACCCCCAAGAAGAGAGCGCCGGCCAGACGCAAGCCGGCCGCCAAGACGCGCACCGCAGCGTCGAAGACGACCGCTCGCTCGACCTCCACGCGCCCCACGACGCGCACCGCGCGCGCGCAGCAGCTGGCCGAGCGCGCCGTGCTGATCCCCGTCGGCGCCGCACTGGAGGCGCGCGACCGCGTCGCCGGAACCGTCGAGGGGCTCGTCACGACCACCCGCTCGCGCTCGCAGCTGGAGAAGCAGCTGAGACGCTTCGAGCGCCGCGGCGGCAGCGCCCGCACGCAGCTGGAGCGCGAGGTCCGCCGCACGCGCACGCAGCTCGAGCGCCGCACCCGCACCGCGCGCCGCGGCTTCGAGCGTCAGCGCACGCAGGTGCGCAAGAACCTCGACCTCAACGTCGAAACCCTTTCCACCAGGGTCGAGCCGCTTAAGACTGGGGTGGAGAAGATGGTTCAAAACGGCCGAGACGCGGGCATGAAGCTCGTCAACGGGGTACAGGAGCGCCTGCCCAAGGTCGTCTGACCGCCAACACTTCCCCCGTCCGGCGCGTGCGGAGAGCGCCGGGGTCGGGTCGAGTTCGCCGGCCCATATTCCTCGCCGGCGAATGCAGCACCCTCTCCTCCCTCAACCGCCGGGGCGCCCAGGATGGGCGTCCCGTCGGTCTTTAACGGGCCGAGCGACGAATCTCGCCACCTCGGTGGATCTCTGCTTCTGAGAGGGCGCGCTCACGCGCGCCGCAGCAGCGAGTCCGCAAGGAGCTTCATGCATCCCGCCTCCGCCAACCGGTCCTCGACCGCATGGGTCGTCGCCCTGACGGGCCTCGGGTCCCTGATGGCCGCACTCGACACGCTCGTCGTCGCGACCGCGCTCGGCACCATCCGCCTTGACCTCGGCGCTTCGATCGAGCAGCTCGAGTGGACGGTCAACGCCTACAACCTCAGCTTCGCCGTCTTGCTGATCCCCGCCGCCGCCCTCGGCGACCGCTTCGGGCGCCGCAGCGCCTACGCCGCGGGGCTGACGCTGTTCGCGACCGCCTCGGCCGCGTGCGCGCTCGCGCCGACGATCGGCTGGCTGATCGCCGCGCGCACAGCGCAGGGCGCCGGCGCCGCGCTGCTGATGCCGCTCGCGCTGACGCTGCTGAGCGCCGCGTTCCCGCCGGAGCGCCGTGGGACGGCGATCGGGATCTTCAGCGCGATCACCGGTCTCGCCGTCGCGACCGGACCGCTCGTCGGCGGTGCGGTGGTGGAGGGGATCGCCTGGCAGTGGATCTTCTGGCTCAACGTCCCGATCGGACTCGCGGCGGCGCTGCTGACGCTCGTGCGCGTGCCCGAGAGCCGCGGGTACGACGCGGGGCTCGACGCGCCCGGCCTGGTGCTCGTCGCAGGCGGAGCGCTCGGGCTCGTGTGGGCGCTCGTGCGCGGCAATGCCGTCGGCTGGGGGAGCACCGAGGTGCTCGCGGCGCTCGCCGCCGGCTGCGCGCTGCTCGCCGCCTTCGTCGCCTGGGAGCGCCGGGCGCCGTCGCCGATGCTGCCGCTCGCGATGTTCCGCTCGCGCGCGTTCTCCGCCGGCAACGTCGCGAGCTTCTGCACCTTCGGATCGCTGTTCGCGCTCGTCTTCTTCTTCGCGCAGCTGATGCAGGTCGTGCTCGGCTACGGGCCGCTCGCCGCCGGTCTGCGGCTGATGGCGTGGACGGCCACGTTCATCACCGTGGCGCCGCTCGCCGGGACGCTGGCGGATCGCTTCGGCGAGCGCCCGTTCATCGTCGGTGGGCTCGGGCTCCAGGCCGCGGGCGTGGCGTGGCTCGCAGCGACGGTCTCCACGCAGACGACCTACGGCGGCCTGATCGGTCCCTTCGTCGTCGCCGGCGTCGGCATCTCGATGGCGATCCCCGGCGTGCAGACGTCCGTGATGGCCGCCGCAGCGGCGGACCGGGTCGGCAAGGCCGCCGGCGCCAACAGCATGATGCGCGAGCTCGGCGGGGTGTTCGGGATCGCGCTGGCCGTGGCCGCGTTCGCCGGTGCGGGCGGCTACGCGTCGGCGGCGACCTTCGTCGACGGCTTCGTGCCGGCGCTCGCGGTCTCCGCCGGGCTCGCGCTCGCGGGAGCGGTCAGCGCCCTCGCGCTGCCGGGCCGGCGCGCGGCGCCCGCGGCGGAGCCCGTCGGCGTCGTCCCCGTGCTCGAGAAGGAGGCCTCAGCATCATGAGCGCAAGGATGATCCGCTACCGCGTCCACCCCGAGCGGGCCGACGAGAACGAGCAGCTCGTGCGCGCCGTCTATGAGCAGCTGCGACGCGAGCGTCCCGCCGGCATCCGCTACGCGACCTTCGTGGCGGAGGACGGCGTGACGTTTACGCACCTGTTCTTCAGCGACAGCGAGGAGGCGGCCGCGGCGCTGCCGCGCCTGCAGGCGTTCAGACGCTTCCAGGCCGGCGTGCGGGAGCGCTGCGCGAAGCCGCCGGTGGTCACGCCGCTGCGCGAGGTCGGCTCGTTCGGCCTCCATGCGGCGGATACGCCCGAGGAGTCGCGATGACCGAAGCGGACCTGCTTGCAGCCGCGCGCGCGGGCGACGAGGACGCGTACGTCGGCCTCGTCCGGCCCTACCGCGCCGCGCTGCTCGCGCACTGCTACCGGATGCTCGGCTCCTTCCACGATGCCGAGGACGCGCACCAGGAGACGCTGCTGCGCGCCTGGCGGGCGCTGCCGAGGTTCGCGGGCCGCAGCTCACTGCGCGCGTGGCTGTACCGGATCGCGACGAACGCGTGCCTGCGGATGCTCGAGCGGCGGCCGGCGCAGCTCCTGCTGCCGGACGACTACGGTCCCGCCGCCGCCCACGGCGAGGCGCCGGCCGATCCGCTGCTCGACGCGCCGTGGCTGGAGCCGCTGCCCGACGCGCTCCTCGGGGACCTCGCAGGCGGCTCCCCGGAGGCGCGCTACGAGCAGCGCGAGAGCGTCGAGCTCGCCTTCGTCGCCGCCCTCCAGCACCTGCCGCCGCGTCAGCGGGCGGTGCTGATCATGCGCGACGTGCTCGGCTTCTCCGGCGGCGAGGTCGCGGCGGCGCTGGAGACCACGACCGCGTCGGTGCACAGCGCGCTGCAGCGCGCTCGGGGTACGGTCGAGCGGCGGCTGCCGCCGCGCAGCCAGCAGGCCGCGCTGCGCGTGCTGGGAGACGCGGACCTGCGCCGCCTCGTTGACGAGTACGTCGACGCCTGGGAGCGGGCCGACGTCGACGCGGTCGTCGAGCTGCTGTCGGCGGAGGCGGTCTTCGCGATGCCGCCGATCCCGACCTGGTACGCGGGCCGCGACGCGATCGCGGCGTTCCTGCGCAGCGGGCCGTTCGCGCGGTCGCGGCGCTGGCGCCTGGTGCCGACGCGCGCCAATCGACAGCTCGCGTTCGCCAGCTTCGAGCGCGACGGGCCCGCCGCCGTGCACGCGCTCCAGGTGCTTGCGCTGGACGGCGCGCGGATCGCGTCGGTCGTCGCCTTCCGCGAACCGTCCGCACTCGCGCGCTTCGAGCGGCCGGAGACGCGCGCAGGCGACGTGTGAGCCCGCGCACGGGTCGCCGGGAAGCGCCTGCCACAATGAGTTGCATGCCGACTCAAGACCAGATCCGCGAGGCGCTGCGCGCCGTCATCGACCCCGAGCTGCGCCAGGACATCGTCACGCTCGGCATGGTCCGCTCGATCGACGCCCACGCCAACGGCGTCGTCGACGTCACCGTCTCCCTCACGACGCCCGGCTGCCCGATTCGCAGCCACTTCCAGACCGGCGTCGCAAACGCCGTCCGCGCGCTGGACGGGGTTGCGGGCGTGAACGTCAGCTTCGACGTGCTGAGCGACCAGGAGAAGGGCGCGCTCCAGCAGAAGCTCGGCCGCGGCGGCGGGCTGCCGAGCGGGGCGCTCGCGCAGGTGCAGAACGTGATCTGCGTCGGCTCCGGCAAGGGCGGTGTCGGCAAGTCGTCGGTGACCGCGAACCTCGCGGCCGCCCTGACCGCCGAGGGCAAGCGCGTCGGCGTGCTCGACGCGGACGTGTGGGGCTACTCGCAGCCGCGCATGTTCGGCCTCGGCGCCACGCGACCGAAGGTCAACGAGCAGCGCAAGATCGTCCCGCCGGAGGCCCACGACGGCATCAAGGTGATGTCGATCGGCTTCTTCATGGAGGAGGACGCGGCGGTCGTGTGGCGCGGCCCGATGCTGCACAAGGCGCTCACGCAGTTCCTCGAGGACGTCGACTGGGGCGCGCTCGACTACCTGCTGGTCGACTTGCCGCCCGGCACGGGCGACGTCTCGATGACGCTCGCGCAGCTGCTGCCGCAGGCGAGATTCCTGATCGTCACGACGCCGCAGCCGGTCGCGCAGAGAGTCGCGCGCCGCTCGGCGGAGATGGCGCACAAGGTGAGACTGGAGATCGCCGGGATCGTCGAGAACATGTCCGGCTTCGTGACGCCGGACGGCGATCGCTACGCGATCTTCGGCGAGGGCGGCGGCCAGCTGCTGGCCGATGAGCTCGACGTGCCGCTGCTCGGCACGGTCCCGCTGACGATGGCACTGCGCGAGCAGGCCGACGCCGGCACGCCGCTCGTGTTCGCCGACCCCGACGACCCCGCCGCGCAGGCGCTGCGCCAGACCGCGCGCGGCGTGATCGCGATGACGCCGGTCGAGCTGCCGGTCATGCAGGCACCCCCCGCTCCGGCCGCGCCGGCGCAGCCCGCGCCGGTCGGCATGTCGCTCCCGATGGCGTAGGTCAGGGCGCGACCCCATATCGCGCCCTGCTCTCAAGCTTAGTAATCAGTAATCCGAAGATCGCAGCATGCGCATGCTTCGGTCGCTTCGCGCGGCGCTTCCGCAGGGCCACACGCTCCCGTACGACGCGTGGCGCCGCCGGCATCATGCGATGGTCGGCCTGCTGTTCGCCGAGGCGCTCGGCCTGACGCTCTTCAGCGTCGCCGAGGGCTACACCGTGCTGCACAGCGCCGCGCACACCGCCTCGCTGGTTCCGTTCGGCATCTTCGCGCTGCTGTTCGAGCATCGCCGGCGCGCCGCCGCGACGCTCGTCTCGCTCGGCCTCATCACGGCGTGCGCGCTGCTCGTCCACATCTGGCACGGCGCGATCGAGGCGCACTTCCTGTTCTTCGTGACGATCGTCGTGCTCGCGCTCTACGAGGACTGGATCCCCTTCCTCGTCGCCGTCGCGTACGTCGTCATCCACCACGGCGTGATGGGCGCGCTGCACCCCAGCGGCGTCTACAACCATCCGGACGCGCAGGCGCACCCGTGGAAGTGGGCGCTGATCCATGGGGCCTTCGTCGCCGCCGCGGGGATCGCAAGCGTCGTCGCGTGGCGCCTGAACGAGACGGTGCGCGCGCAGGCGCAGGAGTCCTACCGGCGCGCCCGCGAGAGCGAGGAGCGCTTCAAGAGCGCGTTCGAGGGCGCCCCGATCGGCATGGTCCTGTTCAGCTTCGCCGACGAGGCCCCCGGCGAGGTCCTGCAGGTCAATCGCGCGATGTGCGAGCTGACCGGCCGTACGCGCGAGGAGCTGCGCGCGAGCGCCTTCCGCGACGTCGTCCATCCCGACGACGTCGCCGCCGGCCTGGAGGCTGTCGGTCGCCTGGCGCGCAACGAAGAGGAGCACTCGCAGTTCGAGATGCGCTACCTGCACGCCGAAGGCCACACGCTGTGGGTCTCTGTCAGCCTCTCGCTCGTCCACGGCGAGTCGGGCGGACCGAGCTACGCGATCGCGCAGGTGCAGGACGTCACCGCGCGCAAGCGTGCCGCCGAGGAGCTGACGCACCAGGCGCTGCACGACCCGCTGACCGGCCTCGCCAATCGGCGCAGCCTCGTCGCCGATCTCGAGCGCGGGATCGCGGAGGCGACGAGCGATCGGCCGCTGCTGCTGGCGCTGTTCGACCTCGACGGTTTCAAGACGTACAACGACACCTTCGGGCATCCGGCCGGCGACGCGCTGCTGACGCGCCTGGCCAGACGACTGGAGCGCGCGCTCGACGATTGCGACCGCGTATCGCGTCGGCGGCGACGAGTTCTGCGTCCTCGCCACCGCCGAGGATCCGCACGCGCTGCCCCGGCTCGCGTGCGAGGCGCTGGCGGAGCAGGGCGAGGGCTTCACCGTGACGGCGTCCTACGGCTCCGTGCTGCTGCCGGTCGAGGCGACGACGGCGACCGAGGCGCTGCGCGAGGCGGATCGCCGGATGTATGCGCGCAAGAACTCGGACAGCCGCAGCTCGGCCGGCCGCCAGAGCGCCGACGTGCTGCTGCGGATCCTGTCCGAGCGCAGTCCGGCGCTCGGCGTGCACCTCGACGAGGTGACCGCGCTCTGCGACGCGGTCGCCGAGCGGTTGGGCATGCCGGAGGCGGACCGCTCGCCGCTGCTGCAGGCGGCGTCGCTCCACGACGTCGGCAAGGCCGCGATCCCCGACGCGATCCTCAACAAGCCGGGACCGCTGAACGACGACGAATGGGCCTTCATGCGCCGGCACACGCTGATCGGCGAGCGCATCCTGTCGGCCGCACCGGCGCTGTCGCGGGCGGCCAAGCTCGTTCGCTGGAGCCACGAGCGCTTCGACGGCAAGGGCTACCCGGACAAGCTCGCGAGCAGCGTGATCCCGCTCGCCTCGCGCATCATCGCCGTGTGCGACGCCTACGACGCGATGGTCTCGGAGCGACCCTACAAGCCGCCGGCGGAACCGGCGGCTGCGCGCGCCGAGTTGCGCCGCTGCGCGGGGGCGCAGTTCGACCCCGAGGTCGTCGAGGTCTTCTGCACGGTGCTCGAGGAACGCGAGCGCCGTGCAGACCGCTCAGAGGCTCAGGACTTGCCCGCGTAGTACTTGGCGTTGATGTCGGCGTACTTGGCCCACTCCTCCGGGAGCTGGTCCTCGGCGAAGCAGGCATCGACCGGGCACGCCTCGACGCAGGCGTCGCAGTCGATGCACTCCTCGGGGTCGATGTAGAGCATCTCGACAACGTCGTAGTCGGGCTCGTCGGGCGTCGGGTGGATGCAGTCGACCGGGCAGACCTCGACGCACGAGTTGTCCTTCGTCCCGATGCAGGGCTCTGCGATCACGTAGGCCATGTGAAGTTCGTTCCTTCTTGGATGCGGGTCCGTGCTGGCGCCGCGGATTGTACGCCGCGCTCTACGCGGCAGCCGTCAGCTCCGGCCGGCGGCTCGCCCACGGTCGCGCCGCTTCGAGCTGGGCGCCGAGCGCGAGCAGCGTCGCCTCGTCGGCGGGACGGCCGAAGAAGTGGATTCCGACCGGCAGGCCGTCGTCGCCCTGCGCGAACGGCAGTGAGATCGCCGGCTGGCCAGTGACGTTGGCGATCGCGCAGTAGGGCGTGAACTCACCGGCGCGGCGGAACGTCTCCGCCGGGTCGTCGTTGTCGCCGAACAGCTCGCCGATCGGCCGCGGCCGCAGCGCGAGCGACGGGGTGAGCACGGCGTCGTATTCGCTCATTGCGGCGACGAACCCGCGCGCAAGCGCCTGCAGCTGCGCCTGCGCGGCGAGGTAGTGGGCCGCCCCGAGCTGGGCCGAGCGCTCCCACAGGTACCACGACAGCTTCTCCATGTCCGCCGCCGTCGGCTCGCGCCCGGCGATCGTGGCGGCAAACACGATCGTCGAGGCGACCGCCGGTCCGAACGCCGCCGAGAACAGCTCGAACACGCCCGGGATCTGCCATGGCGCGCTCGGCAGCTCCTCGACCTCATGACCGAGCTCCTGCAGCAGCGCAACCGCGTCGCGAACGGCCCGCTCGGCGATCGGGTCGAGCTCCCCGCTGCCGCCGTCGACGAGCGGCGTCGCGAGCGTGAAGCCGACACGCAGTCGCCGGGGCTCGCGCGCTACGGCATCGGCGTATGGCTCCGACGCCGGCGGGGCCCACGTCGCGTCGCCCAGCTCGGGGCCCGCGAGCAGGTCGAGCAGCTGCGCGCTCTCGGCGGTCGTGCGCGTGAGCACGCCGTCGGTGACGAGGAACGAGTCGCCCAGCGCCGGCGCGAGCGAGATCCGCCCGCGCGCCGGCTTGAGGCCGACGAGGCCGCAGCAGGCGGCGGGGATGCGGATCGAGCCGCCGCCGTCGTTGCCGTGCGCGAGCGGGACCATGCCGGCGGCGACGGCCGCCGCGGCGCCGCCCGAGGAGCCGCCGGGCGTGCGCGAGAGGTCCCACGGGTTGCGGGTGGGACCGAAGCGGCGCGACTCGGTCGACGGCAGGATCCCGTACTCCGGCAGCGCCGTCTTGCCGACGATCACGAAGCCGGCGGCGCGCAGGCGGCCGACGAAGGCGGCGTCGAATGGAGCGGCGAGATCGCCGAACAGGTCGGCGCAGAAGGTGAGCGGCATGCCGGCAACCGGCTGGTTGTCCTTGATCGCGATCGGCACGCCCGCGAACGGGCGCTCGTCGCCGGCGGCGATCGCGTCGGCGACAGCGAGCGCCCCGTCGGCGTCGACGTGCGTGAACGCGTTGACCTGGCCGTCGAGCGCCTCGATCCGCTCGAGCGATGCGGTGACCAGCTCGCGGGCGGTGATCTCGCCCGAGCGGACGAGCGCGGCGAGCTCGCTCGCGGGGCGGAAGAGCAGGTCGTGCACGGTCGGTCTCCTTGTCGCGTGGCGGCGGATGCTGCCTTGGCTGCGCAGCCAATCCTAGTGTGCCACCCTGAGCGGTGCCCGTCTCCCGAACCCTGAGCCTGGAGCATCCATGAGCGCCACCGACACCGACGTTCAGTCCGGCCTCGAGGGCGTCGTCGCCTTCGCCACCGAGATCGCCGAGCCCGACCGTGCCGGCGGCGCGCTGCGCTACCGCGGCGTCGACATCGAGGAACTGGTCGGCGCGGTCCCGTTCGAGCAGGTCTGGGGCCTGCTGGTCGACGGCGCCTACCTGCCGGGTCTCCCGCCCGCGGAGCCGCACGCGCTGACGGTGCGCTCCGGGGACCCGCGCGTCGACGTGCAGAGCGCTCTGGCGATGCTCGCGCCCGAGTGGGGCTTCGGCCAGCTGATCGACATCTCCGACGAGCAGGCGCGCGACCAGCTCGCACGCGCCTCGGTGATGGCGCTGTCGTTCGTGGCGCAGTCGGCGCGCGGCGCCGGCAAGCCGCCCGTGCCGCAGGCTGAGGTCGACAAAGCGACGTCGATCCCCGAGCGCTTCCTGATGCGCTGGCGCGGCGAGATCGACCCCAACCACGCAAAGGCGATCGACGCCTACTGGATCTCCGCCGCCGAGCACGGCATGAACGCCTCCACGTTCACGGCGCGCGTCGTCGCCTCGACCGGCGCTGACGTCGCCGCGGCGCTGAGCGCGGCGGTCGGCGCGTTGAGCGGACCGCTGCACGGCGGCGCGCCCTCGCGCGTGCTGAAGATGCTCGACGCCGTCGAGGCGAGCGGGAACGCCGAGCAGTGGGTCAAGGACGCGCTCGACCGCGGTGAGCGGCTGATGGGCTTCGGCCACCGCGTCTACCGCGCCGAGGACCCGCGCGCGCGGGTATTGCGGCGCACCGCGCGCGAGCTCGGCTCCGCGCGTGTCGAGGTCGCGGAAGCGCTGGAGCAGGCGGCGCTCGCGGAGCTTCAGGCGCGCAAGCCCGACCGCGTGCTGGCGACGAACGTCGAGTTCTGGTCCGCAGTCGTGCTCGACTACGCCGAAGTCCCGTCGGAGCTGTTCACGCCGATGTTCACGTGCGCGCGCACCGCCGGCTGGAGCGCGCACATCCTCGAGCAGAAGCGCGAGGGCCGTCTGATCCGCCCGACGGCGAAGTACGTGGGCGAGGGGCCGCGGACGCGGGATCAGGTCTGAGCGTCGTCAGGGCGTCCGCCGCCGATCCGGGCCCCTATCCCTGCGCGACCGGTGACGGCGCGCCGGCCTGCGCCTCGGCCAGCCGCCGCACGAGCGCGTCGCGCTGCTCGGTCAGACCGGCGACGTCCAGCAGGCGCGGCCGCGGGGCGCGCCGCGGCTCGTCGAGCGGCGGGCGCGCGAACCCCGGTCGTCGCGCCACGAGATCGGACAGCGTCTGCTCCAGCGCCGCGATCTGCGCCCGCAGCCGCCGCCGTTCGGCCGCCTCCTCGTCGAGCTGCACCGGCTGCTCGGCGTCGACATAGAGCGCAGCGGCAACGTCGCGCAGGTCAAGGCCGGCAGCCTGCGCCTCGTCACGGGCGTTGGCGAGGAGGCTCGCCAACGCCGCCGCGCCGGTGGCGGCGCCGGTCACGAACGTGCCGCTGCCGTGCCGCGTGGCGACGAGCCCGCGCTGCTCCAGGCGACGGTAGACGGCGCGGATGGTGTTGACGTTGACGCCCGCCTGCTCGGCCAGCCGATGGAGCGCCGGCAAGCGGGAGCCACGCGGCAGCTCGCCGCTGAGGATGCCGCTGCGCAGCGCCCACGCCAGCTGGATGCCGAGCGGCACCTCCGCCTCACGGTCGAGCGCGATCTCGAGCGCCGGAGTCATGCCGGCAACGGTAGCGCTCGGCACCGCGTTTTGACACTCTGCTAGCAGACTATTACTCTGCGCCTATGCGAGAGACGTTCGAGGAGCTCGGCGACATGCTGATCCTCACCGGCAAGACGCTGCTCTCGGCCGTCACCCCGCCTTTTCCGTACGGCGGCGAGCTGGTCGCTCAGTTCCTGTTCGCGCTGCGGCTGTGCTGGTTCCCGTTGCTCGTAACGATGACCTGCATCGGCTACGCCGTTCCGGGCATGCAGGCGGCCAACTTCCTCGTGCTGTTCGGCGCACTCGACCGCATCGGCGGGCTGTTCGTGCTCGCCTCGATCCGTGAGCTCGGGCCCACGATGACGGCGCTCGTCGTCGCCGGCGCGGCCGGGACCGGGATCACGGCGGATCTCGGCGCGCGCAAGATTCGCGAGGAGCTCGACGCGCTGCAGGTGCTCGGCGTCGACCCGGTCAAGAACCTCGTCGTTCCGCGCTTCCTCGCGCTGATGCTCGTGACCGCGCTGCTCGACGTCTACGCGCTGCTGGCCGGCGTGCTCGGCGGCGTCTTCGCGACGCTCGTGAGCGGCGGCGGCGTGGGTCCCTTCTTTGCGACCTTCCTGACGAACGCGTCGCCGACCGAGCTGTGGGGCTCGCTGCTGAAGTGCCTGCTCTTCGGCGCGATCATCGCGATCGTTTGCTGCTACAAGGGCATGACGGCGTCAGGCGGCGCCGAGGGCGTGGGGCGCGCGGTCAACCAGGCGATCGTCGTGACTCTGCTCGCAGTCGGCGTGTTCAACTACGTCTTCACGCAGACGCTGCTCGCGACCCACCCCGAACTGAGCGTCATCCGCTAACGGGCGAAGGCCCGGTGGGGGAACCGGGCCTTCGCGGGGGTACATCAGGGGGAGATCGAAGAATCTCCCACGCGTCGGACGGAAGTCCGGCGCGCGTGGCTACATCATGCCGCCCATGCCGCCCATGTCGGGCATGCCGCCGCCACCGCCGTTGTCCTTCTCCGGCACCTCGGCGACGATCGCCTCGGTCGTGAGGATGTTCTTGGCGATCGAGGCGGCGTTCTGGAGCGCGGAGCGCGTCACCATCGCCGGGTCGATCACGCCGGCCGCGACGAGATCCACGATCTCGCCCGTGGCGGCGTTGAGGCCCTGACCCTTCTTCGCCTTGCGGACGTCGTTGACGACGACCGAGCCCTCCAGCCCCGCGTTGTGCGAGATCTGGCGCAGCGGCTCCTCGAGCGAGCGCAGGATGATCTTCGCGCCCGTGACCTCGTCGTCCTCGAGCCCGTCAAACGTGATCGCGTCCGCGGCCTGCAGCAGCGCGACGCCGCCACCGGGCACGATGCCCTCCTCGAGGGCGGCGCGCGTGGCCTGGAGCGCGTCCTCGACGCGGTGCTTCTTCTCCTTCATCTCCGTCTCGGTCGCCGCGCCGACCTTCACGACGGCGACGCCGCCGGAGAGCTTGGCGAGGCGCTCCTGGAGCTTCTCGCGATCGAAGTCCGAGTCGGTGTTCTCGACCTCGGCCTTGATCTGCTTGATGCGGCCCTTGATCGCCTCGCCGTCGCCGGCGCCGTCGATGATCGTCGTGTTGTCCTTCGCGACGACGACGCGGCGCGCGCGGCCGAGCTGCGAGAGCTGCGTGTTCTCGAGCTTGAGGCCCATCTCCTCGGTGATGACCTCGCCGCCCGAGAGGATCGCGATGTCCTCGAGCATGCGCTTGCGGCGGTCGCCGAAGCCCGGCGCCTTGACGGCAACGCCGGTGAAGGTGCCGCGCAGCTTGTTGACGATGAGCGTCGCGAGCGCCTCGCCCTCGACGTCCTCGGCGATGATCAGCAGCGGCTTGCCGGACTGGATGACGGCCTCGAGGACCGGCAGCACGTCGCGCACCGAGCCGATCTTCTGGTTGGCGATCAGGATGTAGGGGTCGTCGAGGACGGCCTCCATGCGGTCCTGGTCGGTGACCATGTACGGCGAGATGTAGCCCTTGTCGAACTGCATGCCCTCGGTGAACTCGAGGTCCATGCCGAACGTCTGGCCCTCCTCGACGTTCACGACGCCGTCCTTGCCG
>Ga0070659_100000285_pt1 | contig 39486 bp, 35 predicted proteins | sample KBSC23metaG_FD_64666 | JGI IMG/M metagenome (GOLD analysis project Ga0070659, IMG submission 64666) | Corn rhizosphere microbial communities from Kellogg Biological Station, Michigan, USA - KBS C2-3 metaG | ecosystem: Host-associated > Plants > Roots > Rhizosphere > Soil ... | reverse complement strand
CTGTATTACAGCTGGTCGCCGGTGAAGTCCGTGTACTTCCGTCCTAATCTGCAGTACATCCTGCATCCGGGCGGCACCACGCAAAACAAGAACGCGTTCGTTGTCGGCCTGAAGACCGGCGTCACGTTCTAAGCACTTAACTACGCACCACAGGAGACCTCTGATGATTTCCCGCGTATTGAATACCCTGGCCGCCGCGGCGGTCCTGACCTTCGCAGCCACCTCCGCCCACGCCAGCAAGGCAGCGCCGGTGATCGGCTTCTCGATCGACGACCTGCGCGTCGAGCGCTGGACGCACGACCGCGACTACTTTGTCGAATCGGCCAAGAAGCTGGGCGCGACTGTCAACGTGCAATCAGCCAACGCCAACGAAGCCAAGCAGATCGCCCAGATCGAGAACCTGATCGCGCAGAACGTTGACGTGCTCGTGATCGTGCCGTTCAACTCCAAGGTGCTGGGCAATGCGATTGCCAGCGCCAAGAAAAAGGGCATCAAGGTCGTGTCGTACGACCGCCTGATCCTGAACGCCGATGTGGATGGCTACGTGACCTTCGACAACGTGAAGGTGGGTGAGCTGCAGGCACAGGGCGTGGTGAAGGTCGCGCCGAAGGGCAACTACTTCCTGCTGGGCGGCGCCGCGACCGACAACAACGCGCGCCTGCTGCGCGAAGGCCAGATGAAGGTGCTCAAGCCGCTGGTCGACAAGGGCGACATCAAGATCGTCGGCGAGCAATGGACGCCGGAATGGGACCCGGCAAAGGCGCAGAACATTGTTGAAAACGCGCTGACCGCGAACAACAACAGCATCCAGGGCATCGTCGCTTCGAACGACGGCACGGCAGGCGGTGCGATCCAGGCGCTGGCACGCCAGAAGCTGGCAGGCAAGGTGCCGGTGTCGGGTCAGGATGCCGATCTGGCCGCCGTGCGCCGCGTGGCCGAAGGCACGCAAGCCATGACGGTGTACAAGCCGATCAAGGAGATTGCCGCCACCGCCGCTGAAATGGCCGTCGACTTCGTCAAGGGCGCGACACCCAAGTTCAACACCAAGCTGAACAACGGCAAGAAGGACGTCGACACCATCCTGCTGACGCCGACGCTGCTGACCAAGGACAACTTGGACGTGGTCGTGAAGGACGGCTTCTATACCAAGCAGCAAATCTCGGGCAAGTAAGCAGTCGATAGCAGTCGATTCATTGCAGTCAGTCGTAGTGCGTAGGAGGCAGCCATGAGCAGTAACGGCACCCTGTTCGAGATGCGCAACATCGTGAAGGCGTTTTCCGGTGTGCGCGCGCTCGACGGCGTGAGTCTGGCGGTCAAGCCGGGCGAATGCGTCGGTTTGTGCGGGGAGAACGGCGCCGGAAAATCCACCCTCATGAAGGTGCTGTCGGGGGTCTACCCCTACGGCACCTTCGAGGGCGAGATCGAATGGGAAGGTGAGCCGCTGCGCGCGCATTCCGTGCGCGACAGCGAGCGTGCAGGCATCGTCATCATCCATCAGGAACTGATGCTGGTGCAGCAGCTCTCCGTCACGGAGAACATCTTCCTCGGCAACGAGATCACCAAGCCGGGGGGCCGCATGGACTACGACGCCATGCACGCCAAGGCCGAAGAACTGCTCGCCCGCCTGCGCCTGACCGACGTGAACGTGGCCGCGCCCGTGATGAACTACGGTAGCGGCCACCAGCAGCTCTTCGAAATTGCCAAGGCGCTGGCCAAGAATGCGCGCCTGCTGATTTTGGACGAGCCGACGTCGTCGCTCAGCGCCAAAGAAATCGAGGTGCTGCTGTCCATCATTGAAGACCTCAAGCGCGGCGGTGTGGCGTGCGTCTACATCTCGCACAAGCTGGATGAGGTGAAGCGCGTGTGCGACACCGTCACCGTCATCCGCGACGGCAAGCACATCGGCACGCGCCCCGCCGCTGACATGACCATCGACAACATCATCACGATGATGGTCGGCCGCGAAATGACCTCGCTCTTCCCCAAGGTGGAACACACCGTGGGCGAAGTCGTGATGGAAGCGCGCAACGTCACCTGCTGGGATGTCACCAACCCCAACCGCAAGCGCGCAGACAATGTGAGCTTTGCCGTGCGCCGCGGCGAGATCCTCGGCATTGCCGGTCTGGTGGGCGCGGGGCGTACGGAGATGGTGTCTGCCTTGTTCGGCGCGTACCCCGGCCGCTCGTCCGCCGAGATCATCATCGACGGCCAGCCCGTCAAGGTGCACTCACCGGCAGACGCCATCGCCCATGGCATCTGCCTGGTGCCCGAAGACCGCAAGCGCCACGGCATCGTGCCGCTGATGAGCGTGGCCGAGAACATCACGCTCGCCACGCTGGCGCAATACGCGCGCGGCGTGCGTGTCGACAAGAGCGCAGAGCTCACCACCGTCGACCGCGAAATCAAGCGCCTGCGCATCAAGACCGCCAGCCCCGCGCTGTCGATCGCCAGCCTCTCGGGCGGCAACCAGCAAAAGGCCGTGGTCACGAAGATGGTGCTGGCGATGCCCAAGGTGCTGATCCTCGACGAACCCACGCGCGGCGTGGATGTTGGTTCCAAGTACGACATCTACAAGATGATTGCCGACCTTGCCGCCAGCGGCGTGGCGATCATCATGGTGTCTTCCGAGATGCCGGAAATCCTGGGCATGAGCGATCGTGTCCTGGTCATGGGCGAGGGCCAGTTGCGTGGCGACTTCGTCAACCAAGGCCTGACCCAGGAGCGCGTCCTGGCCGCCGCCATCAATGCTGAACCGCAGCCGCAAGCTGCCTGAACAGAGCTTCGCCATGTCGAACATCCTGCAATCCCAACTCGCCCGCCAAAGTGGCGGCGCTGGCGGCCCCCGTCTGGACAGCCGCACCATCCAGCAACTGTTCGTGCGCTACAAAGTGCTGGCCCTGTTGCTGGCGGTAGCGTTCATCTGGGTCTTCTTCTACTTCCAGACCAACGGCACCTTCCTCAGGCCCAACAGCATCTCCAACCTGTTCCTGCAGATGTCGGTGACGGGCATGCTGGCCTGCGGCATGGTGTTCGTCATCATCGCGGGTGAGATCGATCTCTCGGTCGGCTCGCTGCTTGGCCTGCTCGGCGGGCTCGTCGCCATCCTCACCGTCAATCTCGGGTGGAACACGTGGCTGGCTGTGGGCGCGGTGCTTGTGGCCGGCGCGGCCATCGGCGTGGTGAATGGCTTTATCACGACCAAGCTGCGCGTGCCGTCGTTCATCGTGGGCCTGGGCGGCATGCTGGCCTTCCGCGGCTTGCTGCAATGGAGCACGGACAGCGTGACCATCGCCCCGGTGCCCGATGACCTCGGCAACCTCGCGCAGAGCTTTGTGCCGGCGTGGCTGGCGTGGTCGCTCGCCGCCGTCATCGTCGCCGGTTCGGTTGTGCTGACCGTGCGCCGCCGCAGCGAACGGGCTCGCCTCCAACTCGCGCTGACACCCATGTGGGCCGACGGCCTGAAGCTGCTGGCCATTGCGGCAGCATCATTCGGCTTTGTCGCCGTGCTCAACCAGGCCAGTGGCGTGCCGCTGCCGGTGCTGATCCTGCTGGTGTTGTTGGCGGTGTTCTCGTACGTCGCCACGCAAACCGTGTTCGGCCGTCACGTCTACGCAGTGGGCGGCAACATGGAAGCCACGCGCCTCTCCGGCGTGAACGTCGGCCGCGTCAAGCTGCTGGTGTTCGTGCTGATGGGCCTGATGTGCGCCTTCGCCGGCATCATCACCACGGCGCGTTCGGCGGCGGGTTCGCCCTCAGCCGGCGTGGGCGGCGAGCTCGATGCGATCTCCGCCTGCTTCATCGGCGGCACATCGATGCGCGGCGGCTCCGGCACCGTGTATGGCGCGCTAATCGGTGCACTCGTCATGGCCAGCCTAGACAACGGCATGCAGCAGATGAACGTCGACGCCTCCTGGCAGATGATCGTCAAGGGCGTGGTGCTGGTCGTGGCCGTGTTGATCGACGTCCTGTCGGGCTCCAACCGGGGCTGAGCAACAAGAACGCACCTGGCGCCAACACAAACACACAGACGGTTTGGCCTTCCCTGCCCTAGATGGCGCCTTGAATTTCTGTTGCAGGGAGGGAGGCTTGTCTGAGCGCAGCGAGTTTGCCTCCCTTCCCTCCCTGCGTCAGAAATTCAAGGGAGGGGTCGCCATCTCGGGCGCGCCTTTCTTTGCTTACCTTCTTTGGCAAGACAAAGAAAGTGAGTCGGCCCTGGCAGGGGACGAAACGGGGATGCACCACCAACACCAAACCCCAACCGCACACTCACACAAACAAATTCCGACATCGTGGCTGACTACCAAACCCCCACTCGCGTTCTAGTCACCGGTGTAGCCGGCAACCTGGGCCGCAAGGTCGTCGAGGCACTGGCCTCCACCCCGTGGTGCACATCCATCATCGGCGTCGACTGGGTCGCGCAGAACGTCGAATTCTCACCGCAAGCCGCTGAACGTTTCCAGTGGGTCAAAGCCGACCTCTCCCAAACCGATGGCGCTTGGACGGAGTTGCTCAACAACGTCGACGCCGTCATCCACCTGGCCGCCATCCACTCCACACCCGATGCCACGTGGGAACAGGCACTGGCCTCGTACGGCATGACACTCAACGTGCTGCAGGCTGCCGCCACACACGGCGTACGGCGCTTCGTGTTCGCCTCGTCCAACCACGCCATGGGCGCGTACAAGGACCAACCGCTGGCCGGCACCATCGGCCCCGGCAAGCTGAGTGCCGAGTTGGACCCTGCGCCCGGCACGCGCTGGAACAACGGCATCGAAGACGTCTACTCGCTCGCCTACGGCACCTCCAAGGCGATGGGCGAGCGGCTGTGCCAGGCGGTGGGCGCAGTGTCCGCAGCCAACGGCGGCAAGCTGTCGATCGTGTCGCTGCGCATCGGCTGGGCCCTGCCCGACGAGAACGACCCCAGCAACATCAACTACTCCGGCACCGCCGACACGCCCGTTCCCACAGAGCTGCCCGACGAAGCCAGCCGCATCGCGCTGCGCTGGTTCCGCAACATGTGGCTGTCGAATGATGATTTGCGCCGGTTGTTCCTGTGCTCCGTCACAGCCGATCCGGCACGCTGGCCGGCGCCAGCCATCGTTGTGAATGGCGTGTCGAACAACAGCGGAATGGACTGGGGTCTGGAGAGCGGCCGCAACCTGATCGGCTACGACCCGCAGGATGATCTGTACGCGCTGCTCAGGCAGCCCGCGTAAGAAGCGTCACCGCCCCGGCGGGCAGGTCGATTCCCGAATCACCAGCTCGTACTGCAGGTTCTCGTGCACCGAGTGCGGTTTCAGCCCCGGCAGATGCGGGCGGTGGATTGCAACAAGCTGCTCCACCGCCGCATGCGCCATCGCCTGAATCGGCTGGCGCACGGTGGTCAGCGCCGGCCAGAGCTGGCGTGAGAGCGGCGTGTCGTCATAGCCGCAGATGGAGAGCTCTTCCGGCACCTGAATGCCACGCGCCTGCGCCACGCGCAGCACGCCGGCGGCCATGTCGTCGTTGCCGGCAAAAATGGCGGTCGGGCGCGGCTCGCAAGAGAGCAGCCGCTCGGCACAGGCCACGCCGGATTCAAACGAATGCTGGCCCTGCTCCACCAGGCGTTCGTCGACAGCGATACCGGCCTGCGCCATCGCATCGCGATAACCAAACACGCGCTGGTACGCGGCGCCGTGATCTGGGTCGCACACCACAAAGCCGATGCGCCGATGGCCCAGGCCGATCAGATGCAGCGTCATATCGCGCGCGGCGGCGCGGTCTTCGGTGTTGACGGACAAGCCCTTGTGCTCGCGATCGGCAGGCGCGAGGCGCACGTAGTCAATGCCCGCGTCATCCAGCGCCGCAATCAATGACGCCACATCCGACACCGGCGGCGTGAGGATGATGCCGGCCAGCGCACGCTGGCGCGCGCTCTGGATAATCTGCTCGGCGAGGTTCGGATCGCGGTAATTGCAAGGCGTCAGCAGCAGGCTGTAGTCGAGCGCCTGACAGGCTTCGAGTGCGCCGTGCTGAATGTTGACGATGTAGTTGTCGGAGGGGTTGTCGTAGACCAGCGCGATGATGTCGGCGCGCTTGCTGGCCAGGCGCCGGGCGGCGGGATTGGGCCGGTAGTCGAGCGTTTGCATTGCCTCGACCACCTTGGCGCGCGTCTTCTCGCTGATGTTGGGTTCGTGGTTCAACACGCGCGAGACGGTCTTGATCGACACGCCCGCATGCGCGGCAACATCATCGACGGTGACGCTAACGTTGCCGGTGCGGGCGCTACGCTTCATGGTCTGGCGAATGGGGTTCTCGAACACAGCACGGGCGTCTCAAAGCGCCCGTCGTGCCGTCGATTTTACCGCCAACCACCGCGCTACGCGGCCGAAAAAAACTAACGGGCGCTCAAGCCCGACCGACCGATCGGCAACCGCACGATGCCCTGCGCCAGGCTCACGCCCAGCAGCACCAGACCGCCGCCGATCCAGTGATACCCGTGCACGGTCTCGCCCAGCATCACCGCCGCCATGCCCGCCGTGAAGACGGGCATCAGGTTCATCAGCACCGCCGTGCGGTCGCTGCCGATGCGCTTGAGACCCTGCATCCACAGATACGACGCGACAATCGACGACGCAATGCCCGCAAACACCACCAGCCCGATGCCCTTGGCCGGAATGGCGAGGCTGTGCGCGGTCATGGCCACCGGCACGAGCATCACCACCGCCATCAGCACCTGCACATACAGGTTGAGCCACTGGCCGAACGGCAGCGCCCAGCGGCGATAGAGGATGTTGTACAGCGAGTACGCCGTCGCGCCGGCAAGCACCAGCAAGTCGCCATGGTTGACGCCGCCGTCGAACAGGTTGGTCGGCTGCCCGCGCCCGAGCAGGTACAGCACGCCCAGCAGCGATACCACCACGCCCGTCACTGTCTGCGCACCGGCCGGCTGGCGAAACACCGCCACGTTGAGGATCAACCCCAGCATCGGGATCAGCGCACCGATCACGCCCATGTTGGTGGCGCTCGTGCTGTGCGCCGCGTAATACGCCAGGCACTGGTACAGCACCATGCCCAGCAGCGCCAGCACCGCAAAGCGTTTCCACTGTGCCAGCACAGCCTGGCGCTGGCGCCATAGCGGCCGCGCACAGAACGGCGTGAGGACAATGGCCGCCAGCAACCAGCGATACAGCGAGATGGCCGCCGGGTCCAGCACGCCCGCCGCCGCCTTCGAGACGATGGTATTGGCGGCCCAGATCAGCACCGCAAGAATCGGAAACAGCAGGGGATACAGCACAGGCACGACGGCCTCCGTCGAACAATCGAAGAAGGCAGTGTAGTGATGTCTGGTTCGGAACCTATATTGCAAATCAGACAATCTCCGCCCGCAAAGGCGACAACCGCGGGGGACACCATGTACGCCGCTGGTGCACACGCTGTTCGAAGACTTTTCCGCGCGCCGCATCACCGCCATGGCAGACGATTGGGATCTGCGCCAGTTCGAGTCGAACGTATGCAAGGCCAGTCGGATGGCCTGTCGCGTGCGCCTGCGCGTTATCGGGGTAGTCCTTCATACAAGCCGGTCACGTCATCCATCACCTGAAGGATGCGCTCGCTTGTGGTGGCGACGTTTCTGAGCTGCTCCTCGCGGCTGCCTGCTGTTTGCTTGAGCGCGTCCGCAAAGAACAGCCACTGCGTATTGGCCAGTTGGAGTTCGTTGCTGATCGCTGTCGTGTTCTGCGGTGCCGCGTTCAACATGGCCTGGGCGACCGTGAATTCCTTCATGGCTGAATCCAGATCCTGTGCCATCTGCGCGGACGTGATGTCCCATGCGCGGAACATGCTCAGTTTGGCGATGCGTTGCGACAGCATCCGCTGGCGGCCAGCCACGTTGATCAGCTTGCCCGTTGCCGAGCCCGAATGCTTTTCCAACTGCACCGTGCCCTGCTGTGCGAGCTTGAGCACGTCTTCGCTGGCCTGTGCAATCTTTCTTGCGTTATCGACGTTCGGGTCGCTGCCTGTCAGCAACTGCTTGTAGACAAGCCACGCCTGCTCAAGCCCGGCGTAAGTGTTCTTGATTTCCGGCGTGGGTGCGAACGCTTTCAGCTCCGCAAGTTGCCGATCGAACAGCGCGATGGACTGATCGAGAATCTTCTTCGACCGCTCGACCTCCACACCCAGCCCGATCTGGCAGTACGCCTTGGCCATGCGCTGCGATAGCATGCGCTGCCGCCCCGCCTTGTTGATGGCGGCGTTGATGGTCAGTGGCTGTGCGCACGCGCTCCCGATCAGCGTGGAAAACAGGGCGGTGCAGACCAGCAAGCGGATGAAATGCAGGTAGGGTTTCAAGCGTGTCTCCGTGCGAGGTTCAACGCAGCGACATGTGCCACGACGTTTGCGATAACGGCGTCGATTTCCCGTTTGAGTTGCCAGCCTCTGCAACATCGTTTGTGCCGACCACGTGGCGGATCAGTTGATCCATCTCCTGGATGATGTCCGCCAGCACCGTCGTGATCACAGAGAATTCCTTGCCGTACGGGCCCGCCCGCGCCGCAGAGACACGCGCATTCATCGCGACGATATTGGCTTGCATCGAGATACGGCCGAGATGCTCGGCAATTTCAGTCTGCCGCTTGCGAAGGGCGACTTCACACACGTGCATTTCCTGCTGGTAGGCCTGCGTGATGGTCTGCAGCAGTTCAAGCATCGGCGTGGCGTGCGTCACGAGTCCGTCGAGCGACGGGTTGCCCTGGCCGGTTCTGGCCGTGGCCGATAGCGTATCCATGGCCGCCTTGGCCAGGACAATGAATTCGCGGATACGTGCATCGCCGCGTGGCGTGCCGAAGTACAACTGGCGCAACGCCTCCGAGAATGCGCCCGGCAGGCGCGCATTGCCCTGGGCAAGCTCCGCATGTGCTGACGCGAACGTCTCGAGACAGGTGCGTGCGATGTCCAGCGCCCCCGTGTTGCCCTGCGCGGCCAGCAGCATCTGAAGCACGATCCGTTGCGACAACATGCGCTGCCGTCCGGACAGGTTGATCAGTTCGCCGATGGTCTCGAGGGACACATCGGCCGGGGATGCCTGGGTAGAGGAAGCGTTCATATCGTGCCTTGCTGGTCGCATTGGCCAAAAAAAAACGCCCCGAAGCGAGCGGCCTGCGAACCGGTTGCCCGGGTCGCTGCCATTTCGCTTCGGAGCGCCGTTGCCCCGAACGCTTTTTTCAAAGCGTTGGATCGGGGCCTTCGTTGGCCCCAAGCTTGCCCATGCAATAGCTGTGCCACGCCTGGCGCGCCAGCACACGCGCCCCGAGTCAGGTAGTGAAGCGCCGGGCCGCACTAATCTCGTGCCATATGCCTCATCGCGAGGCGCGCGCGGGGCATCCGGGCATTTCGAACTCAGGCGACGGAATAACCGCCATCCGCCACCAGCGCGTGGCCCGACACATAGCTCGCATCATCCGACGCGAGGAAAGCCACGATGGTCGCCATCTCCTGCGCGGTGCCGAAGCGGCCAGCCGGTGTGCCGGCGGCAAAGTCATACATGGCCGTGTCCGACGGCCAGATGCCGCGATGGTGGAACGGCGTCTCGATCAGCCCCGGCGCCAGCGCGTTGACGCGCACGCCACGGCGGAACCATTCGATCGACGCCGTCTTCGTCATCCCGATCACCGCGTGTTTGGTGCCGATGTACAGGCCCGCGTTTTCAAAGCCGATCACGCCGCCCATCGATGCGTTGTTGATGATGCTGCCCGCGCCTTGCTTGAGCATTACCTCGGCCTCGTACTTCATCGAGTGGAAGACGCCGCGCACGTTGGGGTCGAACACCTTGTCGTAGGTGGCGTCGGTCTGCTCGGTGAGCGGCGCGAACACGCCTTCGGTGCCCGCGTTGTTGAAGGCGATGTCCAAGCGCCCGTATGTACTGACGGTGAAGTCGACCATCTTGCGCAGGTCGTCTTCCCGCGTGACGTCGACCTCGATGGCGGCTGCGTCACCGCCTTGTTCGCGAATGGTGCGCACCAGCGCATCAAGCTCTGCCTTGCGCCGTGCGGCCACGACCACCTTGGCGCCGCGCTTGGCCAGTTCGATGGCCGACGCGTGCCCGATGCCCGAGCTGGCGCCCGTCACGAGGGCGACCTTGTCTTTCAGTTGTGCAGATTGCGTGGATTGCGCGTTGGTTTGCGTTGCTGCGTTCATTGTCGGCTCCTTGCCGTGAGTTCTGGTGAGCTGGCATTCGCGGGTTCCGATGCCAGGCTTGGAGCCAAGTATGGGTAGGCCGAGACAGCAAATAAATGGAATAATCCGGCAAACAAAATTCCTGTTTCCGGAACGCCAGGAGCCACCATGCAAGACCGACTTGAACTGCTGCGCATCTTCAGCGCGGCCGCCGGTGCGCCGACATTCCGTGAAGCGGCGGCGCGGCTCGGTGTGTCGCCACAGGCCGTCACGCGGGCGGTGCGCGAGCTGGAAGACACGCTGGGCGAAACGCTCTTCCATCGCAACACGCGCAGTGTGCAGATCACGCGTTATGGGCAGGATTTCGCCACACAGGCACAGGCCGCTTTGCAGACCGTCGAGGGCCTGTTCGATGCCTCATCAGCCAAGGCGGCCGAGGCGGGCGGCATCGTGCGTGTTACAGCGACTTCGCACATGGGGCGCATCTATGTCATGCCCGTGCTGACGGCGCTGATGCAGCAACACCCGGGCCTTGTCGCAGACCTTCGCCTGTCGGACACGCCTTCCGCCGTGGTGGATGAGCAGATCGACGTGGGGGTACGCATTGGCTTCATCGGGGACAACCGCTTCGTGGCGCGCTCGGCCGGTAGCGTAGCGCTGTGGGTGGTGGCCGCGCCCGCGCTGCTTGCCCGCGCGGGCGAACCCAAGACGCCCGATGCACTGCTGAAGCTGCCCGTCACCACACTCATCAACCGAAGCGATGGCCGCGCCTGGCCGTGGGCCTTCCACGACGACACCCAGCTCCAGCCTCACCGCACCGCCTTCGTGACTGATGACCCGGAAACGGAGATACAAGCGGCCTGTGCGGGCCTAGGCTTCACGCAGACCACGGAGTACCTGGCGCGCCCGCACATGGAGCGCGGTGACCTGGTACGCGTGCTGCGGCGGTTCGAGCCTGAGCCATGGACGCTCCATGTGTACCGGCCACAGCGCGGGCCTGTGTCGACGCGGGTGCGGGTGGTGTTTGACGCGTTGGCCGCGCAATTGAAGGCACTTTGCCAGCCCCAGGCAGATGCGGCGCTGCGCCGCAGCAACTGAAAACAATTGTGGGAAACCGCGCCACATCGCCGTTTGCGGGCCGCCGTCTCCCGTAGAATCCGCCCTGTTGCAGATTCGGAAGTCCACTCATGCGCACACCTTGGTTCGCATCCGCCCCGATGTTGGGCAGCGCGCTGGCCCTCGGCGCGTTCACACTCAGCGGCTGCAGTTCGCTGATGTCGGAAGGCACCACAGCTGCGGCCGGTATCGGCGGTGCGGCTATCGCCGCGAAGGTCACCGATAACGCGGCAGTCGCCACCGGCATCGGCCTGGGCGTGCAAGCCGGCGCCCGCGCCGCGTTGCAGGCCAGCCAGCGCGCCGTCCATACGGACACGCAAGATCAGATCGCCCAGATCGCGGGCGCCTTGGCCGACAACACCGTCGGCAACTGGCAGATCAAGCACCGCATCCCGCTGGAGCCCGACGAACATGGGCGCGTGGTCGTCACCCGCTCCATCAATGGGCCGCTCGTCAACTGCAAGGAAATCCTCTTCACCGTCGACGGCGTCGAGGATGGAGCTGCGAAGATCGACTTTTTCGTCGCCTCGATCTGCCATGACGGCAAGCAGTGGAAATGGGCCACCGCAGAACCCGCCACGGCGCGTTGGGGGTCGCTGCAATGAGCGGCGTGCGCTGGCTTCTGGCGGCGTGTATGGGCCTGACTGTTGCTCTTGCCGGGTGCTCGTCGGTTGGGCCGCTGACCGGCGCGGCGGCCGGCGTGGCCACTGGCACAGTCACGGCCAACCCAGCGGTGGCCTATGGCGTGGCCGTAACCGTCAACGCGGCAACCGACGCTTCCATCAAATACGCGACCCGCAAATGGGCCGCCAGCGAGCAGGATGCGCTGGCCACCGCCGTCGGCCGGTTGAGCGACAGCACACCTTCGCTCAACTGGTCGCTCGAACGCATGATGGGCTTCACCAAGGCGCACGGCCAGGTCGTGCTGGTGCGCACGTTCACGACGCCGCTGGCCACGTGCCGCGAAGCCATCCTCACTGTGCAGGAAGCCAAGGCGCCCAAGACCGCGCCCGGCGCCGGCTACACGATCTACGCCTGCCAGAACGGCAGCGCATGGCAATGGGCCAACGCCGAACCCGCCGTGCTGCGCTGGGGCAACCTGCAGTAGCGCACTAGGACTTGGCATGCGTCGTAGCGAGCGCTGACGCATGCCCCCTCCTCCAATCTCCCAAATCCCCCATTCTTACAGGGCAATGCTGTCTTGGCTTGTTTATTTTAATACGAATCGTTATCATTTGCATTCTTAATGCTATTGAAACTGCCATGCACGGTATTGCCCTTCTGCTCGGGCTGCTGGCCGCGGGTTGTCTGTACGTGGCCGCGCCCAATCAAGTGCTACTTGCGCCGGCGTCGCGCGCACGCGCGGGCGGGTTCTGTGTCATCGCTCTGGCATTGGCGGTGATGGCCATCATGCTGTGGGACGACGCGCTCGGCCGGACGGGCTCGACCGTCGCCGTGGTGCTGGTCGTCACGGGCGGCCTGTCGCTGTGGCCCATGCTGGGAGCCTGGATGCAAAACCGACGCATCGGCGCTGAGTCGCGGTCATGACCGGCATGGGCACCAAGTGGCTGGCCGGCGCCGTGCTGGGGCTGCCCTTGTCCATCGCGCTGTGCACGCTGGCGATCCTATGGCTGCCGGGCGGCTGGCAGAGCGGCATCATCGGTGCGCTGCTCGTCTGCCTGCCGCTGTGGGCCGTCATCATCAGCGTGAGTGTGCTGTTTTCGAGCAGCTCCCGCGCATGGACCGTGCTGGCCGCAGCCGATGCGTTGTCGCTCGGCGTGCTGTGGCTGCCGCGCCTGATGGCGGCCTGACCTCGCGATGAAATCCGCGACCTTACGTCTGTACCAGACGCTGCATACCTGGGTAGGCCTGATGGCCGGCTGGGCGCTGTTCATCGCGTTCTTTGCCGGTGCGCTCACGGTGTTCCATGAAGAGTTGCACGCGTGGCAGAACCCGCTGCGGGCAGACCGCGCGGTGATCGCCACCAAGCCGGCGGACATCGACCACTTCGTCAACACGCTCGTGCGCACGCACCCGGCAGCGGCAGCCAGCGCGTACGTCATCTTCCCCAACGAAGGCGAACCTGACTTCGCCGCCTACTGGCAGAACGCCAAGGGCGATTGGCAGATGATCACCGGCAGCGGACTCGCCGCCGGCAAGACTTCGCCGAAAGACCTGTCGATCGAGCCGTCCAAAGGCGAGCTGGCCAACTTTCTGAACCGGCTGCACTACTCGCTGGGGCTGGAGCAGCCCGGCATGTACTTCATGGGCGTGATCTCGGTGCTGTATTGCATTGCGCTCATCTCGGGCGTGTTGCTGCATCTGCCGCGCCTGAAGAAAGATCTGCTGGCCGTGCGCCCGGGGCGCAACCTCAAGCGCTTCTGGATGGACATGCACAACGTGCTCGGCCTGTTCAGCCTGCCCTTCCATCTGATCTTTGCGATCACCGCGCCGGTGCTATGTTTGAGCATCGTGCTGATGGGCGTCTTCAACACGGTGGCCCTCAACGGCAAACTGTTCGAGGCCGTGCCGCGCGTCACCACGGCAGCCGGTACGGTAGTCGCTGCCAACCGGACCGCGCCCATGCTGCCGGCCGAGCAACTGCTGGCCCGCGCGCATGAAGCGGCCGGCCCCAACTTCACCGCCAAGTCGATCCACTATCAGCCCATTGGCGACGCCAATGCCGTAGCGGAAGTACGCGGCAGCAGCACGCGCGCGGTGGGCGACTACGGCTCGATCGCGATCCACGCCGCAGCCGGCCAGCCTGGCAGCGGCAAGCTCATCGGCAACCAGACACCCGACGCGCGCGACACCAACCACGCCATCTACAGCCTGGTCTATGGCCTGCACTTCGGCACCTACGGCGACATCGCCCTGCGCCTCGCGTATCTGGTCATGGGCCTGGCCGGCGCGTTCGTCTTCTATTCGGGCAACCTGCTGTGGATCGAATCGCGCCGCAAGCTGCGCAAGGCCGATCAACCGCGCGTGCATCAGCTACTGGCGCGCGCCACGGTGGGCGTGTGCATCGGCTGCTGCGTGGGCGTGATGGTGACGTTCCCGGCGGCGCTGCTGTGGCCCGAACGGTCTGCCGGCGTGACATACGCCACCGTGTTCTTTGCTGCGATTGCCTGGGCGATGCTGCGGCCGCCCGCGCGCGGCGCCGTTGAACTGCTCAGCGCTGCAGCCATTGCGGCCGTGCTGGCACCCATCACCAATGCCGTCGTGACCGGTGATCACCTGCTGCGCACCATTGCGCGCGGCGACTGGATGGTGGCCGGTTTCGACCTGGGCGCTCTGGCGCTCGCGTGCGGCTTTGTCAGTCTCGCGCGTGCCACGTTGCGCCGGGCGCGCCATGGTGCGCCCGATTCTGTCTGGGCCATGCCGGTGCGCAAGTCAGGCACAAGCGCGCGCGCCAGCAATGGCCTGCATCCGAGCGTGGCCAAAGAGCCCTAACGCCGCCCTACTTCCACCGTAAGGCAACCACAACTACCCACACAGGATTTCCGCGCATGCCGCCCGCCGGCACGCGCGGGACTGCGCACGCCCAACCACAACATCGATTCAGGGGAGCTTGATCATGCGAGCCGCTGCTTTACTACGCGCCCAACGCCGTTCCACCATCCGCCTCCACGCCACGCCGCTGGCACGACGGCTAGCGTGGGCCTTCGCCACCATGAGCGTGGGGGCGCCTGCGTTGGCGCAACAGACCGCGGCGCAAGTCGACTTGCCCGCCACGCAGGTCTCTGCCGGCAAGCCGGCTGCGTACGGCGCCAAGCAGGCCAGCACCGGCGCGCTGGGCGACAAGCCTCTGCTCGACACACCGTTCTCCATCAACGTGGCCACGCAGGAGCTGATCCAGAACCGCCAGGCGCAGACCATCGGCGAGGTATTCAAGGGCGATCCGGCTGTCACCGCCAACAACGACGGCTACATCGGCGAGGCATCGAATATCACCATCCGCGGCCTGCAGCTCGACTTGCTGGAGGGCTACAAGATGGACGGCCTGGCCGTGCCCAACTGGGGCAGCGATGTCCCACTCGAACACTTCGAGCGCGTCGAGCTGCTCAAAGGCCTGTCGGGTTTCATGTATGGCTTCGGCACGCCGGGCGGCATTGCCAACTTCGTCACCAAGCGCCCGACCAATACCTTTGGCGGCAGCGCCACCTTCGGCTTCACCAGCGGCGGCACGCTCAAGGAATCGATCGACCTGGGCGGCCGCTTCGGCCCGACCAAGGCGCTGGGCGCGCGCCTGGGCGTGGTGCATGAAGAAGGCGACACCTTCGTCGACGGCGGCCACATCAAGCGCGACTCTGCATCGCTCGCGCTCGACGCGCGCATCACGCCCGATCTGCAATGGTCGTTCGACGGCCTGTACATGCAGCGCAACGTGCAGGGCGCGTACTACGGGATCATCCCCGGCCAAGACTTTGGCGTGCCCGTGACGGAGTTCGTGCGCACGCCGCGCGCCATCGATGGCAGCCAGCGCGTGTCGTCACCTGGCTCGTACTACGAGACCGAGATCAAGACCGTCGGCACCGAGCTGAACTGGGCGGCCACACCCGACTGGAACGTGCGCGCGGCCTACCGCTACACGCAGCAGAACCGCGGCAACGCCGACAGTGCCATCCAGCTCACCGACAACGCCGGCAACTTTACGGAGTTGCAGTACGGCTCGTACCAGCACTATGCGTACAGCCAAGCGCAGGTGATGGCCAACGGCAAGGTGCGCACCGGCGCGATCGAGCACGAGCTCGTGTTCGGCACCTCATGGCAAAGCCTGACGCAGGCCAACGGCGGCTTTACCTCCACCGTGCTTGGCACGGGCAACCTGTATGACCCATCGGCATTCGTCTCGTCCGGCGCCACACCACTACGGGTGCCGGCATCCGACGGTCTGGCTCGCACATCGAAGATCGACCAGACCTCCGTCTTTGCCAGTGACACGGTCAAGTTCAACGAGCAGTGGTCGGTGCTCGGCGGCCTGCGCTACACGCGCTTCAACCAGACCGGCTACAACCCGGACGGCAGCGTCTCGGCCAAGTACGACCGCGAGCCGATCACGCCCACGCTGGCGTTGATGTTCAAACCCGTGCAGCGCGTGACGCTGTACACGAGCTATGTCGAATCGCTCGAAGCCGGCGCCAGCGCGCCCATCACAGCGCTCAACGCGGGCACCGTGTTTGGCCCGCTCAAGAGCAAGCAGTATGAAGTGGGCGCCAAGGCCGATCTGCATGACTGGACGTTCGGCGCGGCGCTGTTCCAGGTGCAGCGCGGCCTGGCCTATCTGCGGCCGGACAACGTCTACACGCAAGACGGCGAGACGCGTTATCGCGGCCTCGAGCTGAGTGCGCGCGGCAAGCTTGCGCGCAACTGGACGCTGATGGGCGGCGTGCTGTTCATGGATTCGGAGAACACGGAGTCCGACGCCTCCGTGCTGGGCAAGCGCGCGTATGGGTCGCCGCGCTTCAAGGCCACGGCATATCTGGAGTACGCAGTACCGGCGATGCCGGGGATGGTCCTGTCGGCGGGTGGCCAGTACGTCGGCAACGCCGCGCTGGAGGCGAACAACAGCAACATCGTGCCGGGGTATCACACGTTTGATCTGGGCGCGCGCTACAACACCAAGGTGGGCGGCAAGCCGGCCACGCTGCGGTTCAACATCGATAACCTGACGAATGAGAAGTACTGGTTGCCGAGCTGGGGTTTTATATTGGTGCAGGGGGCGCCGCGGACGTTTAGGGCTAGTGCTACGGTTTATTTTTGAATTTTTTGGGGGGGAAATTGGGTGGTGGTGGGTCCCTTGTTTCATCCCCTGCCGGGGCTGACTCACTTTCTTTGTCTTGCCAAAGAAAGTAAGCAAAGAAAGGCGCCGCATAGGGCAGGAAAGTCAAAGGCCAAACCCTCTGGGCGCTAGCCCAAACGACAAGGCCAACCTCGCGATGGGTTGGCCTTTTTCTTTTGACGTTGAGCCCTTGATGGCGCCTTGAATTTTCGTGAGCGGGCGGAAAAAAGACGGGAAACTGTCTGAGCGAAGCGAGTTTTTCCCGTCTCCGCCCGCTTATGAAAATTCAAGGAGGGGGTCGCCATCTCGGGCGCGCCTTTTCTTTGCCTACTTTCTTTGGCAAGACAAAGAAAGTAGGTCGGCCCCGGCAGGGGACGAAAGGGAAGCAAACCACCACCCCCAAAACACACCCCACACAAGACGTCCTATACCTATACAAAGTGCACCGACCACAGAGCCCACCCAACAGCGCGGCTCTAACCTGCCAACACACCAGGTGTAACCATGAACCGCATGAGTGCCTTTTTCGCGGCCAGTTGGACGGCCGCCGCGCTACTGTATTTCGGTCAGCATTCGCTGGCATTGACGGCGCTGGCGGGTGTCGTGCTGCTGGCCGGCTTCGACTTGTTTCGCCCGTGATGCGCTCAACGCGCGGCTCAGCACGCTGACGCAGACCGACCCGCGCGATGCTGGTGTGGACACGTTTTGCTGCGCCTGTGAGACCGACTGGCCACTCGGTCGGCCCGCCTTCCGCTGCAAGCGTTGCGCCGATACACCATCCCCAGGGCCAAGCCCCAGCCCAGGCAAATAAAGGCAAACGATTGTGCACTTTCCTGTTTGCGTAGCCGCTCGGCTTCAGACACATAGGTTCCACTCCGATATAGAGTGGGAGGCACATGGAGTTGCCGACGCCTGGGTCGCCTTGCGCCCGGCGACAACTGAACACGCAAACGCTGGGGTGGGGATGGCCGCAGGGCAATCGAAGGCTTCCGATGGCACAACTGGCACGGCGCCTAGGCAACAATGGCGGCTGCACAAGCTGCTGTCGCCGCTCAACATCGGGGCAGTGCTGTGCTTGCTCTTTATCTGGTCATTCACGTTTCATCAGCTCACACAGGAGCGCGATCGGCTGACACGTGACGCCCAGGCGCGCACGCAGGTTGAAGCGCAGGCCTTCGGCGAATACTCACTGGGCAGCGCGCGCCGAGTGTCGGAATTCCTGCTCGACTTGCGCGCGAGTTGGCTGGCCGGCCGCGAGGTGTTTGAGCAGGTCATCCGCGAACGGCAGGAAATCGTCCGCGACCTGACCTTCCAGGCGGCCGTCATCGACGAAAACGGCCTGCTGCTCTACTCCAGCATCGGCCCCGTCACAGAACGCATCGACCTGAGCCAGCGCAAGCACTTTCGCGTGCACAAGGAATCCGGCGGGCGCGATGTGCTGTTCATCAGCGACCCGGTGCAGGGCAAGGTCTCCAACAAGTGGTCCATCCAGTTCACGCGGCCCATTCTCAAGGCCGGCCAGTTTGCCGGCGTCGTGGTGGTGTCGGTCAGCCCGGAGCAGTTCGCCAGCTTTGCAAACACGCTGGCCGTCGGCAAGGACGGCGTGGCCACCATCATCCGCGAGTCGGGGCAGATCATCGCGCGCGTGCCCAACCCGACCGTCGGTATCGAGAAGCCACCACGCTCGCGCCAGTTCAACCGGCCGGGCGCGCCGGAAACGGGCAGCTATCGCGTGGTCTCGGGCACCGACGGCGTCGAGCGCATCGTCGGCTATCACCATGTGCCCGAGATCGGCTTCTACTTCCTCGTGGGCGAGTCGGTGGCGTCGGTGCTGGCGCCGTATGAGAGCTACCGCCACACCGCGCTGGTGGAAGCGGCGGCCTCGACCCTGCTGCTCGCGCTGCTGTATTTCACGCTGCGTCACCGGGGGGCCGAGCGCAAGCGGCACATCGAAGAGTTGCGCCTGGCGTCGATGGTCTATGCGTCAAGCAGCGAGGCGATGATGGTGACGACGCTCGACGGGGAGGTGGTCGACGTCAATCCGGCATTTACCGTCACGACGGGCTATACGGCGCGGGAATTCAAGGGCCAGTCCAGCGAGGCCATCCGCTCGGAATGCAATGAGAGCGCCGTGATTGACGGCATGCGCGAGGCGGTGTCCGCCAAGGGCACGTGGAGCGGCGAATACCTGATCCGCCGCAAGGACGGCAGCGAATTCCCGGCGCTGCTCACCGTCGACACGTTCGCGGGCAGCACCCTGGGCGAGCCGCGCCGCGTCGCGCTCATCCACGACATGACGGAGAAAAAGCGCGCCGAAGAAGTCATCTGGCGGCAGGCCAATTTCGATGCGCTGACCGATCTGCCCAACCGGCACATGTTCTACAACCGCCTGCGCCAGGAGATTGCGCTGGCGAGGCAATCGTCCACGCAGCTGGCGCTGCTGTTCATCGACCTGGACCGCTTCAAGGAGGTGAACGACACGCTTGGCCACGACCAGGGCGACATCTTGCTCAAGGAGATCGCGCGCCGCATCTCGGCCATCGTGCGCGGTACCGACACGGTCGCGCGACTGGCCGGCGACGAATTCACCATCATCCTGCCGGACCTGCCCGACCCCGGCGTTGCCGCCACCATCATCCGAGGCCTGCTGGCACGCATTGCCACGCCGCTGCAGCTGGGTGAGGAAAGCGTGGAAGTGTCGGCCAGCATTGGGTTGGCGATGTATCCGCGCGATGCGGACAGCGCGGAATCGCTATTGGTGCGGGCCGATCAGGCCATGTTTGCGGCCAAGAGCGCGGGCCGCAATCAATGGGCCGTGTTCACTCCGGCACTGCAGCGCGCGGAACAGGAGCGCCTGCGCGTCACCAGCGACTTGCGCGTCGCCCTCGAACAGGGCCAGCTTGCGGTGCACTATCAGCCCATCGTGGACTTACGTACCGGGAAGGTCCGCAAGGCAGAAGCGCTGATCCGCTGGACGCACCCGATGCGCGGCGAAATCGATCCGGCCGATTTCATTCCGGTGGCCGAAGACAGCGGGCTGATTGTCGAGATCGGCAAGTGGGTGCTGAATCAGGCGCTGGACCAGCTCACGCGCTGGCATGCCACGCTGGACAATGCGCTGCAGGTTTCGGTCAACAAGTCGCCGGTGGAATTTCGCGCCCACCAGTCGGGGGTCGAATCCTGGCCCAAGGTGGTGGAGCGTCGGGGAATCCCGCCGCACAGCCTCGTGGTCGAGATCACGGAAGGCTCACTGATGGAAGACAACGCAGAAGTGGTCGAACACCTGCACGACTTCCGGCGCGCCGGCATCGACGTTGCGCTGGACGATTTCGGCACGGGCTATTCATCGCTGTCGTACCTCAAGCGCTTCGACATCGACTACATCAAGATCGACCAGTCGTTTGTGCGCAGCCTGGCGCATGACCCGAAGGACATTGCGCTGTGCAGCGCCATCGTCAGCATGGCGCACGCACTGCACATCAAGGTCATTGCCGAGGGCATCGAAACCGAAGAGCAGAAGGACATCCTCGTCGCCGCAGGGTGCGACTACGGGCAGGGCCACCTGTTCTGTCCGCCGGTGCCGCCTGCGGCGTTCGAAGCCTTTGTTGCCAGGAACTCGCTGACGCAGACATGAACCGGCACGCGCGGTGGGCACGCCGCGTTCAACCACCGCGCACGGCACGCGCAAACGCTTGCACCACGTCGGCAGAAGCATCGGTGATGGCCCAGTAGCCCATGCCGGCACTGCGCCAATACATCAGCTGGTAGCCGCGCTCGGTGCGCTGGGTGGGTTCGGCATCGCTGCCGGTCTCGGGGCGGACGTACAGGTCGACCGGATGCTGTGCGGAGCGATAGACCAGCACCGCCACCGGGCGACCGTCGATGTAATCCAGCCGCCCGCCGATGAGCGGGAAACCGCGCGCGGCAAGGTCGGTGACGGGCGGCGCGTAGTCGATGCGGCCGTTGAACCATGGCTTGACCGTATGGCGGTCCGACGACAGCACGTCGGTTTCACGCGCGCCCAGCAGCGCACGCACGTGGCTGGCGGTGATGTCGTGCGCCGTGAGCGCAACCGTATCGGGCTGGCCGACCAGCACACCCACGCCCAGGGCAACGGCCGCCAGCGCACCCGCACCCAGGCCCAGACCCAGCCCCCGAGTTGGCGTGGTGAACCATCCGGCCAGGCACTGCCAAAACGAATCGGCTCGACGCGGCGAGCGCGCCGGCGCGGGGGTTGATTCAGGCCGCGTACCCGGTTTGACTCGCGCCTCGGCCTGCACGGCGTGCAGCACGCGTTCACTCAGGCCAGCCGGCGCCTTCCTATACAGCGCCGGCGCACGCAACCCCTGGCGCAACGCGCGCACCACGGTGTCGTGGCGCGTGGCAACGTCGGTGCAGCCGGCGCAGGTGGCCAGATGCGTTTCCATGCGCAGGCTGTCGGCCGCACCGAGTTCGCCATCGGCGCGGGCGGCCAGCAGCGCGCGGATGTCGTCACAGTTCATGGCGGGTCTCCTTGGTCGTGCTCCCGATGCCACCCGAGGCGCCACCCGATGCGCGGATCGGTGTGACATTGGTGCGCGGCGGCGCAGTGTCTTCCGTCAGCAGACGCGCGAGCTGCTGCCGCGCACGCGCCAGCCGCGACATCACCGTGCCGATGGGCGCATCGACCACGGCGGCAATGTCACGGTACGGCAGATCTTCCAGCTCGCGCAGCACCAGCACCTCGCGATACGGCACCGGCAGTTGCGCCAGCGCGGCATGCACCCGGCGCACGTCGTCGATGCGGGCGAGCAGCGCGGCCGGGTCCACGCCGTAGCTGGCGCTTTCGTCATCGGCCTGGGCCTGACCGGCGGCAGCTTCGTCATTCCACGGCTGGGCCGGTGCCTGCTTGCGGCGCGCGCATTCCGAGAACCAGGTGTTGCGCACGATGGCCAACAGCCACGGGCGGCCATCTCCGCCGCGAAATCCGCCGAACAGCCGGAACGCCCGCAGGCAGGCTTCCTGGACGATGTCGTCGGCGTCCTGCGCATCGCCCGAAAGCCAGCGCGCCAGGTTGTAGGCGGCGTCGACATGCGGCAGCACAGCCTGCGCAAAGCGCTGGGCGTCGGTGAGCACATCGAGCGTGGGGTCTGACAGGTCGGGCATGGCGGCCTGGAGGCGGTTGACCTCCGTATACCTGGGTGCGATCCAGTTTATTCCTGCGCCGAAGAAATTTTGTTGAAACGCGCGTTTCTTGGAATACGCGAGCAGCGCAGCCGGTATGACAGGCAGGACCGGCGCTCCCTCCATCTCCATCGCGCTGGATCAACTACCCAATCCAGGGGACACCCCATGAGCAAGCAACCCGGACGACGCCAGTTCCTGCAACTGGCCGCAGTGGGCGGGCTGGTGTACGCCTCCGGCCTGCCCGGCTGGCAGGCGATGGCTGCTACGGCACGCGGCAAAGGCGCGACAGGCACCGCGCAGGAAGACTTCTATTTCGTGCAGCTGTCAGACACGCACTGGGGCTTCAAGGGCGCGCCCAACCCCGACGCACAGGGCACGCTGCCCAAGGCGATTGCCGCCGTGAATGCGCTCTCGCCCGCACCGGATTTCGTCATCTTCACGGGCGACCTCAGCCATATCAGTGACGACCCTGCCGAACGCCGCAAGCGTCTGACCGAGTTTCGCGACATCGCCGCTGGCATCAAGGTGCCTGTTGTGCATTACATGCCGGGCGAACATGATGCCTCGCTCGACAATGGCGCCGCCTATATCGAACTGTTCGGCCGCACGCACTATGCGTTCGATCACAAGGGCGTGCACTTCATCGCCATCGACAACGTGTCGGACCCGTCGGCGCGCGTGGGCGATGCGCAACTCGCGTGGCTGGCGGCGGATCTCCGCTCCGTGCCGGAGCACACACCCATTGTCGTGTTCACGCACCGGCCGCTGTTTGATCTGTACCCGCAATGGGACTGGGCCACGCGCGACGGCCAGCAAGTCATCGACCTGCTCATGCCACACCCGAACGTGACGGTGTTCTACGGCCACATCCACCAGGAAAACCACCACATGACCGGGCACATCGCGCACCACTCGGCGCGCTCGTTGATGTTTCCGCTGCCCGCACCGCCCGCCCCGGGCTCGCAGGCCAAACGCAACCCGGTCCCGTGGGATGCCGCCGCACCGTATCGCGGCCTCGGCTGGCGCAGCATCACCGAGCATGGCAAGCAGGATGCCGCCACCTGGGCACTGGCCGAACAACCCATCCAGGCCAGCAGCGAGGCCAACACCAAGACTCCGGAGACCACCTGACATGCCGAACGTCATTCCAGCGATCACGCACAACCCCAAGCGGCGCCTGGCCCTGCGTCAGTTCACCGTGCTCGCGGCCGGCGCCGCACTCGCCTGCGTTGCACATGGCGAAGGCCCGCAGGTGATTCGCGTGCACGCGCGCAAGTTCACCTTCACGCCCGACAAGATCACGCTCAAGCGCGGCGTGCCGGTGGTCTTCGAGCTGACCGGGCAGGACATCCTGATGGGGTTTTCGATTCCCGACTTCAACGTGCGCGCGGATGTGGTGCCGGGGCAGACGGTGCGCCTCGCGCTGACGCCGGATCGTGCGGGTACGTTTGATTTCCTGTGCGACATCTTCTGCGGCACGGGCCACGAGACGATGAACGGCACGTTGACGGTCACGTGAAACAGAGCCTGAAACCTCAAACGCCCTGACTTGCTCAGGGCGTTTTCATTTGATGGCGTTGATGTCGACATGACCTGTCGCCGGAGGAGGCGGGCACACCGCTTTCATCGGCCATCGCCATGGTTCCCTCCTCGCGCGTTGCCACGTCCACGGTTGGGCACGTTTGGCGCTTCCGAGAAAAGGCGCGCGAATTCTTTTCGACACAGTGGAATAAGCGGGCACCCTGACCTGTTTACTTCGCGAAGCCATCACCGACCGTCGTCCAGGAGGATGTTCCCCATGTCGCCACTCTCGAAGCATCGCCGGCGCGCATCGCCGTGGGCTGCGCTCGCCCTCATGTCGGGCATCGGCGTGCAGTCCGCGCTGGCCCAGAATGCTCCGCCCCCGAACGATCGCGACCACGCGTTTGTTGCCGAAAGCGATATCGCCATGACAAAGATGATGAACGGCATGGCCGTTAAGCCGGCCGGCAACATCGACAAGGATTTTGTCGTGATGATGACACCACACCATCAGGGTGCCATCGACATGGCTGTGGCCTACCTGCGTTACGGCCAGAACGAGCAACTGCGCCGCATCGCCCAAGAGATCGTCATCGAACAGCAACAGGAGATCCTGGCGATGCGTCTGGCGATCGGTCAGCCGCTTCCTCCCTCGGCACCCGCGCCAACCCAGCCAAGCCCGTCGCCTACGACCGCGCCCAGATCGGATGCCGCACATCACGCTCATACCGCCAACCCACAGGAGTCCCGATGAAAAGCAGACCTTTTGCGGCTACGACACTAATTGTGGCGGCGATCACGTGCACCGCGAGCGCGAACGCCGGCCAAGCACCCGCATCGCTTGCATCACCGGACATTCCCGTTGGCCACCGGGATCGTGTTTACGCAGCCGAGCAGTTCTCGAACACCGTGTCGGTCACGGACCCGGCCAGCAATCAGCTTCTGGGTGTGATCAAGCTGGGCGACCCTGTACCGGGCAATTTCAGTCCCCTCTATCGCGGGCAAGTGCTTGTCCATGGCATGGGATTCTCGCCCGATCACCACACCCTGGCCGTTGTCTCCATCGGCTCCAATTCGGTGACGTTCATCGATACGCAGACCAATGCGATCAAACACACCACGTATGTGGGCCGGTCGCCGCACGAAGCGTTCTACACGCCCGATGGCAGCGAGGTGTGGGTGACCGTACGCGGCGAAAACTACATTGCCGTGCTCGACGCAACAACCTATGAAGAGAAGACGCGCATCACGGTACCGGCCGGCCCCGGCATGCAGATCTTCTCGCCCGACGGCAAGTACGGCTATGTCTGCTCGTCGTTCAACCCGGAAACCGTCGTGATCTCGACGGCCGATCACAAGATTGTTGGGCACGTCAGGCAGGAATCGCCGTTCTGTCCCAATATCGCCGCCACACCGGACGGCAAGCAGGTGTGGTTGACGCTCAAAGATGTCGGCAAGGTGCAAGTGTTCGACGCCAAGCCGCCTTTTGCTCCGATCCGATCGTTCGATACCGGCCCGCTCACCAATCACGTCAATTTCGCGCATCACGCGAAGGGCACGTTTGCCTACGTGACGATTGGTGGCCTGAACCAGGTCAAGGTCTTCCGGACGGACAACTTCGAACAGGTGGCGACGATCCCCGTCGGCAAACTGCCGCATGGCCTGTGGCCCTCCGGCGACGGAACGCGCATCTACGTCGGCCTGGAGAATGACGACGCGCTCGCCGTGATCGACACCTCGACGAACAAGGTCGTATCGACCATTCCGATCGGTCAGGCTCCGCAAGCCCTGACTTACGTTCCGAACGCCGTTCCGGAAGGCGACGGCATGCAGAATCTGCAGCCGCTCGGTCTGGCCGGGCAGGTCAGTCATCTCGCACTGATGCCGACGGCCGCTGACAAATCCGGCGCGGCCGCCGCGCCAACCAACGTGGCGCTGTTCGATCAAGGGCTGGTTCAGATTCTGCAGGCGTCTGTGACTGGACTGCAGCCGAAGCAGCCCTATGCGATTGCGTTGTCGGAACATGCAGACGGCAGCGGTCCGCTCGAGAGCCTGGCGAATTTCATGACAAACCCAGCCGGTGGTGCCGTCGTGAACTCGATCGGGCAAGTTCGGCAGATCGTTGCGCCTGCAAACGCCGGCACCGACAGCAAGCGCAGATATCTTGTGATTGCACCGGTGGTGTCCGGCAAGCTGGGGACCCCCGTGCAAATCCAAACACCCTGACCTGATCAAAGCAGACAACACCAGACAACGCCCGGGCGTCAGGGCGTTGTCTTTCTCAGCGCCTCGGCCTCGATCTCCGGATTGGGTTCGCCGTCCTTGGTGGCAATCAGCCCTTTCGGCGCGAGCGGGATCAACGGCAGAATCAGCGCGTACACCACCGTCGTCGCAATGACGCAGTAGGTGAATCCGTGCGCCGGGCTGCTGCTGTAGATCTGCGAACCCAGCAGATCCCCGGCACGTGCCGAAAGCGCGAACACGCCATCCACCAGCATCATCAGCGTGCCTTGCAAGCCCGGCGGACAGGACCGCATGGCAAGGTCAAGATACGCAGCCGTGGCGATCCCGCCCATCAGCCCGATCGGTGCCGCCAATAGCAGCGCGAGATCGGCTGAGTGGATGAAGGCCAGCGGAATCATCTGCGGCACGGCGACGATCGTTCCCCACCAGAGCAGCGTGTTCAGCGAGACCTTCTTGCACAGCCAGCCGTATAGCAGGAAGGTCGGGATGAACGCGGCGGCAAAGATACCGTTGTAGTACGAGTAGACGGAATCCGATGCATGCAGCGTGTTGGTCAGATAGAACTGCAGTGGCGTGGCCGCGCCCGGCGCGAAGTTCCACAAGAAGCAGATAAGCACCGCTGGATAGATGGCCCGATGCCTCACTAGCCGTCGGACATTCCCAACAAAATCTGCGCCCTTGGCTTGCGGCCTCTCATAGGCATCGCCAAAGACAGACGCGGGCCGCCAGAGCCCCAGCATGGCAATCGATAACGTGAACGCTGCCGCCAGCAAAAAAGCCCCTTTCGGGGCCAGATGATCGGAGATGACTCCAGAGGCGAATGCCCCGGCAACGACCGGAACGGCGCTGACCACGTTCAACAGCGCGCTCAGCCGCCCGGACATGCGCTTTTCCTGGCCCACCAGCGCGATCAACCCCTGATAGGCCGCAGCAACAAATCGGGAGGACAGCATGGCCAGCAGCATCCCGACCACCAGCCCCGTGTATGAGAACCCCGAGAACGCCATCCCGATCAATGCCAGCGCGGTGGCCGGCGCGAAGATCAAGAAAAAGCCGCGATCCCGCAATCCCAGCGGGTTCCATTGATCACGCGCCAGACCAAAAACGAACGCGAGGTACACCGGAATACCCGTCACCAACCGGAAGATCGAGATCTGCGTCGCCGTCGCGTGCAACTGGTTCTTGAGCAGGTAGGAGGTCTGAATATCGACCAGGTAACCGGCCGGCGTTGCCAGATAAATGAACAGGGTCAGGCAACCGAAATACAGCAGGGTCTGGTCGCGGCCCTTGAAGTCATGCCCTTCCACACCCACCGAAACGCGCGCAGGCCGCACAGCGTGCCAGCGGCTGGCGACGGCTTTTGATCGGTCGGAGGATTTCGTTGCCACGGCACGCGCCCTCAGGGCGACGACTGATTAAAAGCATGCGCCGCGCGACTGCATCGGGTCAACACGCGTCAATGAAGAACCGACCTTAAAGTGCAAGCGACCCCATGCTAGGATGGCCGCTCCCCCGGCAGCCGCCCCTTCCGCCATGACGACCATCTACGCGACGCTCGGTGTGCAGCCGGACGCTCCCCTGGACGAAATCAAGCGCGCCTACCGCCGCGCCGCGATGAAGTGGCACCCCGACCGCAACCCCGGCCGCGAAGCCGAGGCATACGCGGCGTTCCAGGAAATCCGCGAGGCCTACGCCATCCTTTCCGATGCCGAGCAGCGCCGGGTGTACGACGAGGTGTTCGCGCAGGAAATGCAGCGCTGGCAGGCCGAGCGCGAAGCGCAGGAAGCCCAGGAGCGAGAAGCGCAACGCGAGCGTGAACGCATTGCGCAGGAACACTACGAGAAGATGGTCGCCATCGCGATGCGCTTTGCTGACGACGGCCACAATCGGGACACCCTGTTCGGCGTACTGCTCGGCCGAGACTGCGAGGCGGAACTGGCCGCGCGCATCGCAGACAGCGTGTGGGCTTTGCACGAAGCGCGACGAGCGAACACACCTGCCACAGACACGCCTGGCACCGAGCCCGCCCTGACGCCCGACGAAGCCACGACGCCCCCGCGCCACCCCGGCACCTTCGAGTCGTTCTGGCACGGCTTGTTCGGCCTGCGCCCGTAGCAGCCAGATGTCGGCCGGCGGCTTGCCGGCCATCGGCAACACCCGAAGATCGTTATCCGAGCCATCCGCGCTCCCGCCCCTCTCCGACGACTGAAAGCACGTTTCACATTACGGAATTCGCCGCGAATTTCTCGAGCGCCGCCTTTCCGTTTGTTGAAAAAGCATTCCGCATTGCAAAATTTATGCTCTATCTCATTGAAAAATAAAGAAAAACTAAGTCTTATGTCTTATATAAGACTTTGTCGCGCTGCATCAAAGTCGCCCTACAATGAATCCACGCTGCTCGCTTCGAACTCCGTAGCTGCACACGCAACCGATTCTTCTCAAACGCGCTTTATTTCTAGGAAATTGACATGGCCCAGTATCAAGACGACATCAAGGCGATTGCCGATCTGAAAGAGAACCACGGCAGCGCGTGGAACGCCATCAACCCCGAGTACGCAGCCCGCATGCGTGCGCAGAACAAGTTCAAGACGGGTCTGGACATCGCCAAGTACACCGCCAAGATCATGCGCGCCGACATGGCTGCCTACGATGCAGATCCGGCCAAGTACACGCAGTCGCTGGGTTGCTGGCACGGCTTCATCGGCCAGCAGAAGATGATTTCCATCAAGAAGCACTTCAACAGCACCGAGCGCCGCTATCTGTATCTGTCGGGCTGGATGGTCGCTGCGCTGCGTTCGGAGTTCGGCCCGCTGCCGGATCAGTCGATGCACGAAAAGACTTCGGTCAGCGCGCTGATCCGCGAGCTGTACACCTTCCTGCGCCAGGCCGACGCCCGTGAACTGGGCGGCCTGTTCCGCGAGCTGGACGCCGCCAAGGACGCTGCTGCCAAGGCCGCCATCCAACAAAAGATCGACAACCACGTCACCCACGTCGTGCCCATCATCGCGGACATCGACGCAGGTTTCGGCAACGCCGAGGCAACGTACCTGCTGGCCAAGCAGTTCATCGAAGCCGGTGCATGCTGCATCCAGATCGAAAACCAGGTGTCGGACGAGAAGCAGTGCGGCCACCAGGATGGCAAGGTCACCGTGCCGCATGAAGACTTCCTGGCCAAGATCCGCGCGATCCGCTACGCGTTCCTGGAGCTGGGTGTGGACGACGGCATCATCGTGGCGCGTACCGACTCGCTGGGCGCCGGCCTGACCAAGCAGATCGCCGTGACCAACACCCCGGGCGACCTGGGCGACCAATACAACGCGTTCCTCGATTGCGAAGAGCTGTCGGCCGATCAACTGGGCAACGGTGACGTCGTCATCAAGCGCGATGGCAAGCTGCTGCGCCCCAAGCGCCTGCCGAGCAACCTGTTCCAGTTCCGCGCCGGCACGGGCGAAGCACGCTGCGTGCTGGATTGCATCACCTCGCTGCAAAACGGCGCCGACCTGCTGTGGATCGAAACCGAAAAACCGCATATCGCCCAGATCGGCGGCATGGTGAGCGAGATCCGCAAGGTCATCCCGAATGCCAAGCTGGTGTACAACAACAGCCCGTCGTTCAACTGGACCCTGAACTTCCGCCAGCAGGTGTACGACGCAATGAAGGAAGCCGGCAAGGACGTGTCGGCATACGAGCGCGGCCAACTGATGAGCGTTGAGTACGATCAGACCGAACTGGCGAAGCTGGCCGACGAGAAGATCCGCACCTTCCAGGCCGATGCATCGCGCGAAGCCGGTATCTTCCACCACCTGATCACGCTGCCGACGTACCACACCGCCGCACTGTCAACCGACAACCTGGCCAAGGAATACTTCGGTGACCAAGGCATGCTGGGTTATGTGGCAGGCGTGCAGCGCAAGGAAATCCGTCAGGGCATCGCCTGCGTCAAGCACCAGAACATGTCGGGCTCGGACATTGGCGACGACCACAAGGAATACTTCAGCGGCGAAGCGGCCCTGAAGGCAGCGGGTAAGGACAACACCATGAATCAGTTCCACTGAGACGGGTTGTACTCAAAGCAAAACGCCAGCCCATTGCGGGTTGGCGTTTTTTTCGGAGCGACGCCCTGACCCGCTCAGGGCGTTTTCATTTGCGGCGTGCCTATCGGCGCTCAACCGCTGCCAGCGCATCCCACGTCTGTGAGTTCAACTGGTCACTGCCCAAGTCACCGCGCCCCCAACAACCGACACTCCGCCGACAACGCCAACAGATTCGGATCCCGCTCCCGATTGCGCTGCATCACCAACACGATGTGCTGACTGATCGCATACCGCGCCGCCAGCGGAATCAGTTGCACCTTGGGGCTGAAATCCGCCACGCGGCGCGGCAGCAGTGCATAGCCGATGCCGCCGCTCACCAGGTTCATGAGCGAGAAGATGTCGCCCACGCGCAGCGCGATCTGCGGCGCGAAACCAGCCTTGTCGAACGCGGCCATGAAGTCGTGGTACGTCGCAAAGTCGTCGCCCAGCGCAACGAATTTTTCACTGCGCACGGCCTGCAGGTCGATCTCCGCCGATGCCGCATAGGGGGAGTTGAGCGGCGCGGCAAAGAGAATCTCGTCAGCGAACATCGGCACGGTCAGCAAATCGGGATTGCGCAGCGGCTCGCCCAGCGCGATGACGATGGCGTCGAGCTGGCCGTCTTCCAGCTTGGCCAGCAGGCTGCGGTTCGAGCCCAGCGTGAGTTCAATGTCGAGCGCGGAGCGCCGCGTCTTCAGCCCCGCGAAGATGCGCGGCAGCGTACCCACTGTCATCGAATAGAGCCCGCCGATCTTCAACGTGGCGGATGAGAAACCCGCCGCCTCGCGCGTGCGGCGCACACCGGCTTCGCACTCGGCCAGGATGCGCTCTACGTGTTCGGCGAAGACGTAAGCGGTCGACAGCGGGATCAGCTTGCGCCCGTCGCGCTTGAACAGCGGACAGCGCAATCCCTCTTCCAAGGAATGCAGCGCGCGATGCACGCTCACCGTGCTCTGCCCGAGCGCTTCGGACACGCGCGCCATGTTGCCCAGCGTCATGAAGGACTGGAAGACCTCCAGCTTCTTCAGGGTGATGTCTTCGTCGATGGCCATACCGGCGCCTAGTGATTTCGGATAGTTGGGGTGACAACTCGCAGCAAGTTGTGACGACGGCACGCACGGCCAGCACCGCCGCCAATGTCGACCGTTTAAGCCGCCTCTGTCGGCGCGGCCGTCGTCCTCATTATTGGCTGTAGCGCTGGCGCCACCCTGTTTCTGAATCATTGTGCCGACACCAGAACAGAGCGGGAAGTCCAACCGGCAGGTTCGCAGCGGCCGTCGGGCTGACCATCAGCCACAACACCACTGCTCCTGCTTACTCGTCTCCCTCGCCGAGGCGTCATCGTCATTTCGGCTCGTTTGCATGATTGCGTTTATGCGCTATTGCTTGTTCATATGTCACGCTCTCGGAGCAACATCATGGACACACGAAGCGAACTCCAAGCCACCGTGGACGCCCTAGTGCAAGCAGGCAAAGGCCTGTTGGCCGCCGACGAGAGCGGGCCGACGATCGCCAAGCGGTTCCAGCGCATCGGTGTGGAATCGAGCGAGGAGAGCCGCCGGGCGTGGCGTACCCTGCTCCTGTCGACACAAGGGCTTGGCGAGTTCGTCAGCGGCGTGATCCTTTACGAGGAAACGCTCGGCCAGCGCGCCGACGATGGCACGCTGTTGCCAGAACTGGCCGCGCGCCAGGGCATCGTGCCTGGCATCAAGGTGGACAAGGGGAAACTCGCCCTTGCACTCGCTCCCGGAGACGAGATCACCGAAGGTCTCGACGGGCTGGCCAAGCGACTTGGCGGCTATCGCCAACAGGGTGCGCGCTTTGCCAAGTGGCGCGCCGTATTCAACGTGTCGGACACACTGCCTGGCCGGCTTGCCATTGAGGCCAATGCGCAGGCGCTGGCAAGCTATGCCGCCATCTGCCAGGAGGTGGGCGTCGTGCCCATCGTCGAGCCCGAGGTGCTGATGGATGGCGCGCACTCCATGGAGCGATGCAGCGAGGTCACGGAAGCCGTGCTGCACGAAGTCTTTCATGCCTTGCACCGGCATGCGGTGGCGCTCGAACATATGCTGCTGAAACCCAGCATGGTGCTCCCTGGCAAGGAGGCTGCGCACGCAGTGCCGGCAGAGGTAGCCGTGCAGACGGTGCAAGTGCTCAAGCGCACGGTGCCGGCGGCGGTGCCAGGCATCTTCTTCCTCTCCGGTGGTCAAACGCCGACTGAGGCCACCGCGAATCTCGATGCCATGAACCGGCTCGGCCCATTGCCCTGGCGGCTGAGCTTCTCCTATGGGCGCGCCCTCCAGGAGCCGCCCCTGCTGGCCTGGCGCGGCGACGCGGCAAACACGGCGCAAGCGCAACGGGCATTGCTGCAGCGCTCAAGGCTGAATGCCATGGCGTGCTCGGGGCAATACCAAGCGGCGCTGGAAAATGCAGCGGGCTGAGCGTTCAACATGCGTGGCACTTAAGCCGTCCATCGGACAGCGGTACGGCCTCTGCTTGCGGAACACTCAGGACATTGCTTCATCGTCGGACCAGGGTAGCTCTGGTCCGGTTTGGGTTGGAGTTACCTAGAATAATGGTGTGCCGGACGGCTGTCCGGCCGCCGGCATGATGACGGTATTGGAGGTGGGCCATGCTCCGCCAGACCCGCAAGACCTTCCCCCGCGCCTGGTGCGAAGCTGTCGTAATCGCTTCCGTTTTCGGCGGCTGTCCATACCTCCAGCCAATGGCGGTCGCTGCGGGTGCCACACCGGTACCCGCCAAGGGGATGCGAGTTGCGCCGGCCAGCACGACGGCGGTTCCGCTTGCCAGCGCTGCGGCGCCGGTCGACTTTCCGGCCATCGTGGAACGATACGGGCCTGCCGTCGTGAATATCAGCGCGACGATGCCGGAGCAGCAAATGTCGGGGCCGGTTCCGGAAGCCGTGGATCCGGACGATCCCCTCTCCCAGTTCTTCAAGCGCTCCGCGCCACAATTTCAGGAACCTCAAGGCAGCCCGCCACGCGTGATAAAGGGTGTCGGCTCCGGCTTCATCGTCAGCCCGGACGGCCTGATCCTGACCAACGCTCATTTGGTGGACCGCGCCGAGGAGGTCGCGGTCAAGCTGATTGACCGGCGCGAGTTCAAGGCAAAGGTGATGGCCGTCGACGCGCAGAGCGACGTCGCAGTGATCCGGGTCGACGCCAGGAAGCTTCCAACCGTCAAACTTGGCGACTCGTCGCGCGTGCGCGCCGGCGAACCCGTGCTGACGATCGGATCGCCCTACGGACTCGGGAACACCGTCACCGCCGGCATTGTCAGCGCCGCCCCCCGCACGCTGCCGGAGGGCACCTCGGTTCCTTTCATCCAGACCGATGTCGCCGCCAATCCGGACAATTCCGGCGGCCCTTTGTTCAACCGCTCCGGCGAGGTGATCGGCATCAACGTGCAGATCTATGCGCAGACGGAGCGGTACCAGAGCCTGACCTTTGCCATCCCGATCAACGTGGCGACCAAGGTCGAAACGCAGTTGCTGGCCCAGGACAAGTCGTCCCGGGGCAACCTCGGCGTCAGCGTACAAGACGTCGACCCCCGCCTGGCCCGGGCCTTTGGCCTGCCACGGGCGGGGGGTGCGCTGGTCAATTTCGTCGAGCCCGGCACGTCAGCCGCCGCCAGCGGCCTCAAGCCAGGCGACGTCATCATGCAGATCGGCGACAAGGCGATTGACCATTCAGCCGAACTCTTCGAGGATGCTGCCGGCCTCAAGCCCGGAGCGAAGGCCACGCTCACGCTGATCCGCCATCGAAAACCGATGACGTTAACGGTCGTGGTCGGCACGCTCAAAGAAGAAGCCAGCACTCGGCAAGACGAAGGCAGTGCAGCCCGTCGCCTTGGCTTGGCCGTGCATCCGCTCAATGAGGCCGAGCGGCTCTCCAGCGGGCTTACGGAGGGTCTGGTGGTGGACGCGGTCGACGGTCCCTCGGCAGGCACCGGCATCCAACCTGGCGATATCCTCCTGTCGTTCAATGGCACGCCGCTCAGCTCACTGGAGCAACTGAGCGCGATGACAGCAAAGGCCGGGAAAGAGGTCGCGTTGCTGGTCCAGCATGACAACGCCCGCGTCTTTGTCTGGGTCGAGCTCAAGTGAATGCGTGCCGGCCAACCAAGGTCCAATCTCGCGGGCGCCGTTTTGCGGCGCTCTCCCCGCAAAGGTCCACACCGCAATAGAACTCGTCGCACATGTGGTAGTAGGTGCCCGCCACGGTTCCGGGGATTCGATGGGGAACGCTTTCGCTGGTCAGGAAAGTGGGCGCACATCAAACAGCCACCGAATATCCGCCGCCGCGTCAGCCAGCGATGCATCGTGCTGCCGGCAACTTGAATAGGCCTCCCCGGTTGAAGGCGCCCACCCACGTGTGGGAAATGCCGCAACTCAATTGCCGGCCTCGGGCCCCACAAGCAGCATGATCTGAAGCGCGGCCAGTTCGCGTAGGCGTGCTGGGTCGTGATAGATGCGCTCCATCACGGCCAGTCCGCGCGTAAACGCAATGATGGCCTGAGCAGCTTTATCGGGCGGCACGGCCAGCGATGCGCGCACCGCGTCACGAGACAGCGCTTCGGCGATAACCGCCTCCAACTGTTCCAGAAGATCGCGCACGCGGTTCTGCATGGCCTCCCCAATCACGTCACTCTCCACGGCCGTCTTGGTCGTGAAGCAGCCTCGTGGTGGCAGGTCGGCCGTCATGCTGGTAATGGACACGTCGAAGAAGCGCTCCAGCGCGCAACGCGCGGATGGAGCATCCAGCGCCTGTCGCGACTCGGTCAGAACCGCTTCCGCATATCGATCGAACGCCAGCTGAAAAAGCTGCTCCTTGCTGCCATACGCGTGGTAGAGGGAGCCGCGCTGCACGTCAGTGGCCTCCGCCAGGTCGGCCATGGAGGTCGCCTGCCAGCCTTTGACCCAGAACAGCTCCAGCACCTTGCTGAGCACAGTTTCCTCATCGAACTGCCGAACCATGGCCATCGTCTTTGAGATCTCCACCTTTTGATATTTGACACTGGCGTCAACATTGACGACCATGACAACAATTATAGCGCGATTGCGCAAAGGACTCTTCTGAAGTGTCCCGCCCCAGGTACGTGCCGGTCTTCAATGCGCCGGCGCCGAGCCTGGGGCGTTGTCTGGGTGTGCACCGCTTGCAGTACCGCCACATTTTTCATGTCCCTCACCATGAACGGAGTTCTGATCACATGAATGGTCAAATTCACGGCGCCCAAGCCGCCGCGCACGCTAGCCACAACGCCCAGATCCGCTTCGATGCGCAGATCGCAGACTGCCTCGAATCCGCCCAGCTGACGCGCGAGACCAACCGATTCTTCGTCCAGGCAAAGTCGGTCAAATCAATCGAGCCCTTGCCCGCGTTGCGCATCGCCCATGGGTGGCGCGAGATGACCAAGGCGTTCATGTTCACCTCCATCGCCGGGCTTGGCGTGATGGCCGCCGATGCTGATGCGCAGACCGAACCCAATCGCAACCTGCTCCATGCGATCCAAACCATCTTCCAGGTCATTGGGGATGATCTATCGAACCTGATGCCTGTCTTCCGTGAGGTGGCGCCCGAAGGGCCGGACGGCATGCACTACGCCTGGTGGGAAAGCTCCATCGTCGAACCGCTCAAGAACGCAGTTGGGGCGCCCGCCAATGACACGACCGACATGCTTGGTGTCGGCGCAAAACAACTGATTGCGAACATGCGCGCGCTGATCCACGAGCCGCTGGGCGCGGCAGTGCAACTGCGCGTGGTGGAGGCCATTGCATTGGAGATCACCGTGGCCTTCAAGCGGGTGTTCTCCAAAGCTGTCGTGAACGGCAACCATCTCTTCACGCGCCCCGAGCAATTTGTGTGGATGGACTCGCACATTCATGCCGAGGTCGAGCATCACAAGGCGGTCAGTGATGACGACACGGGCACTACAGCCATTGCCGATACCGCGGAAAAGCAGCTCCACATGCTGCGCCTGACGCGGGAATACGCCGAGAACTGGAACATCGCCCTCACCGAGTTCGCCAGCTACCTGCCTGCCGCGCAGGACACCGTCTTGGCCGACGCTGCCACGGCCTGAGCGCCCGCGCGCCTGACGCGACGTACAAGCGTACCGGAGCACACACATGCTGAACGAAGAATTGAAGCGGCAATACGAGAAAGACGGGTACTGCATCTTGCGGAACGTGGTCAGTGAGCCCGCCCTGAATATCCTGCGCGAAGCAGCTGAAGCCTGCTCACGCGACACCGAAGACCCGGGGCGCGTGACCGAGCAGGATGGCATCACAGTACGTGGGTTGCACGGCACCCACTTGCGCAACGAAGCCATTGCCAGCCTGTGCCGACACCCCGTGCTGCTCGACGCAGCCAAGCAAGTCCTGGGACAAGACGTCTACGTCCACCAGTTCAAGCTCAACATCAAAGCCGCTTTTGTGGGCGACGTGTGGGAATGGCACCAGGACATGACCTTCTACCATCGCGAAGACGAGTTACCGGAACCGGAGTTCCTGACGATCGCCGTCTTCTTGGACGACGTGACCGAGTTCAACGGGCCGCTGACGCTCATCCCCGGCTCACATAACGCGGGCTTCCTAGACAGCATCAAGCACACGATTGCGGCCTACGACCAACAAAGCGACTGGCTCAGCAATACCACCGCCAAGCTGCGCTACACGGTCGACCGCGACATTCTGCGCAAGCTCGTGCAGCAGTGCGGCATGGAAGCGCCCAAGGGCAAAGCCGGCGACTGCGTCGTCTTTCACGCCAACCTGTTCCATGCATCGGGCGTCAACATTTCACCATTCGACCGCCGCATGGCTTTCATTTCCTACAACAGCGTCAAGAACCTGCCCCAGCCTACCCGGCCACCACGGCCGGAATTCCTGGCAGCACGCAGCTTCGACGCGCTGACGCCATGTTCCGACGAGGTGTTCCAGTAGACGGCCCGCAACTGTGCCCCGGCGCGTCCACCACAGCGCGCCAATCCGCGCGGCCGGACGCCGATCCGCCCGACCGCGTACCGCGCAATGCGCCCCCATCCGGCACACAACGTGATGCCCGCCAATGCGGCTGCGTCGACACGACGACAGCCCAGGGGCGGGGCTACGCGCGCGCGTGCGCCGAGAACCCATCGGCCTGCCGCCGCAGCCAGTCGCGCCGCCGCACGCACCGAGGTTCGCACATGGTCCACCCTTTGCTGTCCGCCGCAGGCAAGCGGCGTCCGTCCGTCAGAGCATCCTATTTGCGTTTTCCCTCCTGGACCCAGCCTTTCTGGACACGCCTGACGGGCAAGCCACTGCCATACGAACAACCGCTCGTGTGCCTGCCGGCCACGCTGGCCATGGGGTTGGACGTCGCCATGGCGGTACTAGTCTGCATGCTGCACCTGACTTTGCTAACAGCAGAGAGTACGTCGCTCCTGCTGGTCGGCTATGCACTCACACCCGTGTTCGCGCTTTATCTGACCGGGGCGCTGAGGAAAGCCCAGGTTGTGTATGGACATCACGCGATCCACGGCACGCTCTTTAAGCAGCGCAGCAGAGCCAACACCTACGCCGCTCGCGGTCTGACGATCTTCGCGCTGTCGCAAAACGAAGCAGAGTATGAGGAAGAGCATCTGGATCATCACCGCCGCACGATCTTCACAACACTGCATGACGCGGACGCCGCGCTGCTCTATGCATGCGGCGTGCGGCCGGGCGAACCGCTTGAAAAGCTGAAGCGGGTGTTGTTCGTCACGCTTGTCTCGCCGCGTTATCACCTGTGGTTCCTCAAGGCGCGGTTGATGTCGAATCTTCGCCGCCCTCCCATCGAGCGAGCCCTCGCCGCTATGTGGATGGCGCTGATTTTCGTGGTCGTACCGTTGCAATACGGCGCGGCTGCAGCATGTCTAGCAGTTTGGCTGCCGTTGACGATCCTGTACCAGATGAGCGCACTGTTGCAGTTCGCGACAGAGCATGTGTGGTTGACCGGCGACGCCCCCGGCACAAACGCACACGCCTACGCACAGCGGTGCCACGGGCGATTCTGCGGAGAACGCGTCCCTGGCACGGATGGCTCGCCGGCATCTGCACGAACATGGTTGGCGTGGTGGGCCCGCACGCTGTGCCTCCATGTGCCGATGCGCATGGCCGTGCTGGTGGGCGACTTGCCGGCGCACGACTGGCACCACCTGGTGGCAGCGGTCGGGCACAGCGCAAGCGGTTGGTCGCGGGCCATCTACGAACGGCAGCGCGCGATCGACAGTGGCAACTCTGCCGGCATGGAAGAGCGCGAGCTCTGGGGAATCGGTGCCATGGTTCACCACGTCCTGCTCAGCATGTCACGCGCGCCGGCCCAGTTGAATGCACATCACGTGCAACAGGAGGCAAGCCCCGCCAATAGCCTCTGACCCAATTCACATGGATGTGGACCAGGCACGCCCCCTCGTGGATGGGGTGCCGGACCGCACGCTCTCAATGCCCCCTCTGTGGGGCCAGCAAACGCACCAACATGGCTTACGAAAACAACGACAAAAAATTTGTCGCAGTCGTCAACCGAAAACACCCACTTCCCATCATCCTCAACGCGCTCGCACACGCCGCGTTCGGTATGTCAGGCAAAGGCCCGCATGTCGGACGCCTGCTCGACTACCCCAACCAAGCCACCGGCTTCTCGGCCAAGGTGGATGAATCGCCGTTCATCATCCTCGAGGCCAAAAACAGCAGCCAATTGCAGACCCTGGTTTCGGTCGCGATGGACAGTACACACGTCGCCTACAACGTGTTCACCACTTCCATGATTGGCCGATCCGCCGACGCGCAAATGACGGCAACACAAGCGGCCGCTGGTGAAGGGCTCGACTTTGTCGTGGTCGTCCTCTTCGGGCCGCGCGAGGACATCGAACCCCTGACCAAGCGATTCTCGCTCTTCAAAGGATAGCCATGGACAGCGCCAATCCGACTCAACGTCCCGTCACCACGGAAGCATCCAGCGGCAAGTCCGCGCGCGAGGGCTGGGCCGCGGTGCTCACGGCCGCCACGCTGTGGGGCACAACCGGCATTGTCTTTCACGCGCTGGGAACATCAGGTGGGGCCAACGCCGTGTCCATCAGCTTCCTACGGCTTGCGCTATCGGTGCAATTCCTTTTGGTCATGGCCCGTATCCGCGTGGGCACGTGGCTTGCGCCGCTGACGATGCGCGGCTTCCTCGTGTTGATCGGGCTCGGACTCGGGATGGCCGCCTATCAGCTCACGTATGTGTTGGCCATTGAGCGCGTGGGTGTCGCCATCTCAGTGCTAATCAGCATCTGTGGCGCACCGATCTTCGTGGCGCTCATCTCAGTGGGGTGGCTCGGTGAACGTCTGCAAGCGCAGACCCTGGTCGCCCTGGTCGCGGCCATCGTGGGGACCGTGTTGCTGGTGGGCTTGCC
>Ga0070659_100000283_pt1 | contig 39665 bp, 25 predicted proteins | sample KBSC23metaG_FD_64666 | JGI IMG/M metagenome (GOLD analysis project Ga0070659, IMG submission 64666) | Corn rhizosphere microbial communities from Kellogg Biological Station, Michigan, USA - KBS C2-3 metaG | ecosystem: Host-associated > Plants > Roots > Rhizosphere > Soil ... | reverse complement strand
ATCTAAAAAGATGGGCATAGCCGCCGGAATACTCTTTTGCTGTTTTAGTTTATATAGTATATGCATTACATCCTGCGCACGGCCAACGGCAAAGCATGGGATAAGTATATTGCCACCATTAAATATGGTGTCGTTAATAATATAAGCCATATCATGGCTGTTATTTGTATTTTCATGCAGCCTGTCGCCATAGGTCGATTCCATAATGATAAAATCGGCCTTTGAAGGATGTTTAGGAGTTGGCAATAACTCCGAATGGTACCTGCCAATATCACCAGAAAACACGATGGTTTTATCATAACAAACAATTTCGATAGAGCAAGCACCCGGAATATGCCCCGCCGGGTAAAATCTGAATTTGATATGTGACGTTAAGCCGTACCATTTAAAAGTATCTATAACTTCAAAATAAGGCAATGCGGCCTCAACATCTGCAGTAGTATATAAAGGCTCGGCCGGTGTGTGTTTACTGTAGCCTCTCCGGTTTGCTTTTTCGGCATCTTCTTCCTGCAGTTTCGCGCTGTCCCGTAAAATTAGTTCAGCAAGGTCGCGCGTTGGCGCACTCATATATATTTTACCGGCAAAGCCGTTTTTTACCAGCAGCGGAATATAGCCGCAATGATCTAAGTGCGCGTGGGTAAGTATCATCACATCTACCGATGCCGGATCGAAGGGCGGGCGCTGCCAGTTCTTTTCGCGTAATGATTTGATGCCCTGGAACAAGCCGCAATCTATCAGTATGTCCATATCCGGTGTTTTTAACAGGTGTTTTGAACCTGTAACCGTTTCGGCGGCGCCAAACGATTGTATAAAAACAGACCGGTCTTCTTTTTTAATTATCGTATCCATAATCGTAAATTTTAACAATGCATGCATTGTGTATAAAGTTCAGCTTAATAACCGTTTTGCACCCTGATAATTATCATTATAATAGCTGACCAACGTCATCGCATAACCAATCCCGAAAACTTAAAAAGTGATACCTGTCACACTTTGTCATGATCATTATCAATGCCGGCAAGGACTTAAATGATGAATTTTATGACCGTAGCCAGGAGATGAAAATCGAGTGGGTTTTTAAAAAAGAATCATTAACAGCGACAAAAAAATATCATTATGGAAACCATCAATGCAATGTCTTCAAGGTCACTTCAATATTATGTTATCGCCCGGCGCTGGACGTCTGACCTGGAGTTTTTTAAGATCGAAACGCATTTTTTTGAGTGTTTATTAGATGATCATTTTTCGCAGCTGTGTAATGATGATCATATTGATAAATTGCGCGCCGTTAGTAAAAAACTCGCCGTTTTAACACATGATGAACAACAGGCCGGTGAATTGTTGTCGAACCAGCTTAAACAGCTCGAACTGATGGCCGAGGATGTTTTGCCGGAAGATTCGGATTCATTGGCTTCTACCCAGGTTCAGTTGGAATACTTAATGACCAATTTAACCCGCGAGTACCGTGAGATAAAAAAAGAGCTTTTCCCGCTGATAACAAGCGTTATCCGTAAACACCGTATTTTTAACCAATAAACACCAAACCTTTATGAGTAAAAGCGCCATGTAAACATGAGCGCTTTTTTTTGTTTGTGTGATTTTTTGGGGTATGCTATCAATAGGATAAGATGCTACAATAGCTTGGAAATATGATATAGGGAATTATCCCCGCCATAAAATACATTTGTTTGGCGCATTATGCGGCCAATTACGGATATTGCCGATCAGATCCGAACCAATTATTTTAATGGAAAGAATAACCGCAAAGTATTATATAGAAACACCCTTCGCGCCCGAAAAGGCTGCACAGGTATTGGCCGGTGAGCAATCGTCGGGAACATTTGTTGCCGTACCCGGCGAAACGGAAGAGCTAAAACAACGTTTTGCTGCCCGGGTAGAGGGTATTACACCATTGGAGTCTGTAACCGAACCGGCTATTCCCGGTGCGGTATCAAAAGGCGGTTTATACCATCGTGCCCTTATTGAGGTTTCCTGGTCGATAGAAAATTTTGGCTATAATCTGCCGGTGCTGGTATCAACGCTGCAAGGTAACCTGTACGAAATTACCCAATTCACCGGTTTGAAATTGATGGATATCGAGCTGCCGCCATCTTATGGTGAACATTTCGTCGGGCCGCGTTTCGGTATCTCCGGCAGTATGAAAAGTACCGGGGTTAGCAGCCGCCCAATGATAGGTACCATCATTAAGCCCAGCATCGGCCTATCGCCGCAGCAAACGGCCGGGTTGGTAAATACCCTGGCAATAGCGGGGATCGATTTTATTAAAGATGATGAATTACTATCATCGGCAGCTAACTCAAAATTTGAAGACAGGGTAGATGCCGTGATGAAGGTGATCAACCAACACGCCGATAAAACAGGGAAAAAGGTAATGTATGCCTTCAATATCAGCGATGAGGTTGACAGCATGCTGCAGCGATATGAATATATTGTAAAAGCCGGCGGCACCTGCGCCATGATCAGTATCAATAGTGTAGGTTTATCTGCCACCAAAAAAATATGCGACCAGGGCCAGCTGGTTATCCACGGGCACCGCAATGGCTGGGGAATGTTAAACCGCCACCCATTGCTGGGGATAGAATTTCCGGCATACCAAAAGCTATGGCGTTTGGCAGGTGTAGATCAGCTCCATGTGAACGGCATTCAAAATAAGTTCTGGGAGAGCGATGATTCCGTGGTGCGTTCTATCGAGGCATGCTTAAAACCATTGTTTAGTGGCGAAACTCCATTACCCGTGGTTTCCTCGGGGCAATGGGGCGGGCAGGCTTTTGAAACCTGGCGCCGCACCAGGACTACCGATCTGCTTTATATGGCAGGAGGGGGCATTATGGCACATCCCGATGGCCCCAGCGGTGGGGTAGTGGCCCTGCAACAAGCCTGGCAAGGCGCGGTTGACGGGTTAACTTTAGAACAAGCCAGTCAGCAATATCCCGAGTTTGGAAAATCTGTCGAAAAATTTGGTAGTAACTCATGACAAACAAGCACAACCTTTTACTGGCTTACTATGGTGATGATTTCACCGGCTCGACAGACGCGCTGGAATTTTTGAGCCGTGCCGGGATAAAGACAGTGCTGTTCATTGATACGCCAACGCCCGGACAACTATCCCGTTATGAAGGCTTGCAAGCCATAGGCGTAGCCGGGATGACCCGTGCTATGCCACCCGCCGAAATGGAAAAGGTACTGTTACCCGCCTTCGAAGCCTTAAAGCAACTGGGTGCACCACACGTCCACTACAAGGTTTGCTCCACGTTTGATTCTTCGCCTGGCATTGGCAGCATAGGCAAAGCCGCCGATGTTGGCGCGCAGGTTTTCAACGCGCGATTTATACCCCTGTTGGTTGCCGCGCCGGCCTTAGGCCGCTATTGCGCCTTTGGTAATTTATTTGCCCGTATGGGGATAGGCAGCACCGGTGAGATATTTCGCCTCGACAGGCACCCATCCATGAGCAAGCACCCGGTAACACCGGCCGATGAAAGCGATCTGCGGCTGCATTTATCCAAACAAACCACCAAAACAACCGGATTGGTTGATGTAGCTGACCTGGAGAAAAGACAGGATATCGCGCAAACAAAACTACAGTCTGAAATAACTAAAGGCAGCGACGTGGTTTTATTCGACGGGCTAAACGACGGCCATTTGTTAACCGCCGCTAAACTGATAGACGGTTACGCGAGTGAAGGCAAGCCCTTATTTTCCATCGGTTCATCCGGTATCGAAATGGCGCTTGGTTCGCTTTGGCAGGAGCGGGGCATCAGCACACCAAAAACAGCATGGGCAGATCCCGGCAAGGCCAAAAGCATGCTCGTGATATCGGGGAGTTGTTCGCCGGTAACGGCAAAACAAATAACCTACGCCAGTGCGCAGGATTTTGCCGAGATAGAATTAGACACCCAGGCCGTTGTCCGCTCCACAGATATGAGCGCAACGGTGGCACCATACATCCACCTCATCAGCGAATTAATGCAGCGCGGCATCCCGGTAATACTGCATACCAGCGTTGGTACTGCCGACCCACGTTTTGAAAAAACTTACGAATTGTTCAGTCAGCAAGGCTTATCGCAGAATGATATTCGCAGCAAAACGGCCCAATTATATGGTGCCGCTTTGGGTATGATAGCCCTTGGAGTTGCCGAAAAAGCAAACCTGCAGCGCCTTATTATTGCCGGTGGCGATACATCGGGCTATGCCGCCCGCGCTTTGGGTATCGAAGCGGTAGAAATGATAGCCCCGCTTTCGCCCGGCGCTCCCTTATGCAAAGCCTACGCACCCGGCTCGGCTGCTGATGGCCTGGAAGTAAACTTTAAAGGCGGCCAGGTAGGCGCTCACAATTATTTCGAAATGGTTCTTAACGGACAAAATATAACAGCATGAAACCAAAAACATTAGGACTCATCCATACCTCGGCGACGTTGATACCCGTATTCCAGCAGCTTTGTAAGGAGTATTTGCCGGGTGTAAACACCTTCAATATTGTCGACGACAGCATAGTGCGCAACATCCGTGAGCGCGGCTCTTTAACTCCCGAAATTAGTAAGCGGGTAGCCGATTATGTAGCTTCTGCCGAAGACTCGGGCGCCGATTATATTATGGTGACCTGCTCATCAATAGGCGCTGCTGTTGAGGCCGCTGCCCAGCATACCAAAGTACCCGTACTGCGTGTGGATCAGCCCATGGCCGATATCGCCGTTCAAACAGGTAAGCGTATCGGCGTTATCGCTACCCTGCAAACCACACTCGGCCCAACCAGCGACCTGGTACAGCGCCGTGCTGCCCTTGCCGGGAAAGAGATCAAACTGACATCAAAAGTAGTCGACGGCGCTTTTGAAGCCTTAATGGCCGGCGATGCTACAACGCACGATATATTAGTAGCAGCCGCTTTACGCGACCTGTCAAAGAATGTGGATGTGATCCTGTTGGCGCAAGCCTCTATGGCCCGGGTGGTGGATACCTTGGGTGATGAGGATAAAATAGTGCCCATCATAGCCAGTCCGCCTACCTCCATTAAATACTTAGCCTCAATTTTATAGCAATGAAGGCCCTGCAAAAGATCTGTCTCGGCATCAGCGCGGTATCGCTGATATGCTTATTGGCGGCATTAATGATCAACGCCGATTTTTGGCAGCCGGCGGCGGTTTGCCTCGCTGTATCTTTTGCAATTGGCATCGGCGCTATCAGCGCCCTTAAAAACTATCAGTACACCGCCTGGATCATCGTTGCCGTAGTCGCGGCCATGATATACCCGCACGCTTTTTTAAAGTGGGGTAGTGTTGATCTGCGCAACAAATGGCTCATCCTCTGCATTGTACAGATGGTCATGTTTGGTATGGGTATCCAGATGAGCATCCGCGATTTTTCGGGTCTCGCCAGTACAGGCAAAGGCGTGCTCATCGGTTTGGCCTGCCACTTTTCGGTAATGCCGCTGATGGGCCTGCTGCTCACCAAAGTATTCCATTTTGAACCCGAAATTGCCGCCGGCATCATCCTCATCGGCTCCTGCTCCAGTGGTTTGGCATCTAATGTAATGGTATATCTTGCCCGTGCTAACCTGGTGTTATCTGTTACCGTTACCGCGATGGCAACTTTGGCCGCGCCTTTTTTAACCCCTTTATTAATGCGCCTGCTGGCCGGTACGCTCATCGAAGTCAAATTCGTTGCCATGATGATGGAGATCATCAAGATCGTTATCGTCCCCATCGGCGCGGCGTTTCTGCACGATTACCTCAAACACGCTTCCCCGAAAGGAAAACGCAATACCTATATCATCACCGCGGCATGCATTGTTTGGCTTGTTTGCCAATACCTGTTTTTGTGGGATGTGATGAGCACCCACATTTCGCCCGAAGCTGCCCTGTCATTAACCGTTTTTAACTTTTTAACCGGCGCCTTTATCACCGGGGCGGTATATCATCAGCTATATACCCGGTATCCCAAAATTGATGAGTATATCCCATACCTGTCTATGTTTGGCATCGTATATTTTACCACGGTAACCACTGCCGCCGGTCGCGATAATTTGCTGCATGTGGGTTTTTTGCTCTTCCTTGCCTCGATAATCCATAACGGAGCGGGCTACTTTTTTGGTTATTGGCTGAGCCGGCTGTTCAAACTCGATAAAAACTCTGCCCGCACCATCGCTTTCGAAGTCGGCCTGCAAAACGGCGGCATGGCATCCGGATTGGCAGGTACCATGGGCAAACTATCTACCGTAGGTTTGGCGGCGGCTGTGTTTAGTCCATGGATGAATATTTCGGGCTCCATCTTAGCCAACTACTGGCGCAAGCATCCGGTACCGTCCGAAGATAAACAGGCCTGATCCTATGGGTAATTATGGGTGTAGGTTGCCATTTTTGTAATGTTACACCTGTTTTTTCAGAAAAAAGCAGGTAAAAACAGGTGCTTTTTAGTTGAAAAAGAGTGGATGATTATTATTTTCATAATTCAATACCCATAATCGCAAATGTGGTTATTTAAATAGGTCATGCTGTCCGTTAGCTAACGGATCAGCACCCCACATGCTAAATAACAAAGCGATATTCGCTGCCCTTGAAGTCCTAATTACGGGTATAAGTTTGCCATTTTTGTAATGTTGTACCTGTTTTTTCAGAAAAAAGCAGGTAAAAACAGGTATTTTTTAGTTGAAAAAGAGTCGGCAATTATCATTTTCATAATTCAGTACCCATAAATAACAAGTGTGAAATATGGGTATATCTACAATATATTTCAAAGAACAACTTCACTACTTTCCTTTCGGGATTTAGGTCTCCGTTAGGGGAATGTGAAGTTTATTTTTACTACGTACACTTAATTTCTCGGGTGAGCCAACAAACTATACAATGTACGAAATTTTGGTGGGATAAGCAAGAAATAATCGGTACACATACGGACTTGTGCGGACTGCATTCAATTGGACTTGGCATTCTGTATTTGAGTTCATCACATTACTCACTTCCCTCCCCATGATAAGATTTCATAATATCCTGATAACCTATCATCACAAATTACCCTGATATTGTGATAGTTTTGAAATAACATCCACGCTGAAGTCTTTCCGCGTGGATGTCACTATAGGATATTAATCCTGTAAAACCAATTTGAACAAAACTATACAATGAATATTAAACCTACTTTAGGCGTCATCATCGGCAACCGCGATTTCTTTCCCGACCGTCTCGTTTCCGAATCACGCGTAGATATCATCGCCCTGTTCGATAAACTGAATATCACACCCGTCATGCTCGGCGAGGCCGAATCAAAGCTTGGCGGAGTGGAAACTTTTAAAGACGCTCAAAAATGTGCCGACCTGTTCCGCAAACACCAGGACGAGATCAGCGGTATTTTGGTGCTGCTGCCAAACTTCGGCGATGAAAAGGGGGTTGCCGATACCATTAAACTATCGGGCCTGAATGTGCCGGTATTGATACAAGCCTATCCCGACGACCTGAACAAACTCGATGTAGCCCGCCGCCGCGACTCGTGGTGCGGTAAAATATCGGTTTGCAACAACCTGTACCAGTACGGCATAAAATATACCTTAACCAATAGCCATGTGATACACCCGTCCGAGCCGCAATTCGCTGCCGAGCTGATGGACTTTGTAGCCGTTTGCCGTGTGGTAAAAGGTTTGAAGAAAGTACGCATCGGCGCGGTAGGTGCAAGGCCGGGGGCTTTCAATACCGTTCGCTACAGCGAGAAAATATTGCAGCGTAACGGCATATCGGTTACCACGGTCGACTTATCGGAAATATTGGGCAATGCCAATAAACTCACCAAAGACGATGCCGAAGTAAAGGCGCATCTCGAAAAAATAAATGCTTACGCCTCAAAAGGCCTTACGCCTGATGAAGCCATGGTGCAGATAGCCAAGCTGGATGTTGTACTCAACCACTTTATGGAAGAGAACGCGCTCGATGCCACAGCCATACAATGCTGGACATCGCTCCAAAAGAATTATGGCTGTAACGTATGTACCAGCATGAGCATGATGAGCGAAAACATGCTGCCAAGCGCCTGCGAGGTTGACGTTACCGGCACCCTCACCATGTATGCCATGCAACTGGCCTCGGGCTCGCCAAGCGCCCTGGTAGATTGGAATAACAACTATGCCGACGATGCCAACAAATGCGTACTGTTCCATTGCGGTAACTGGGCAAAATCGTTCCTGCCCGATCTTGAAATCAGCACAGCGCCAATTTTAGGAACATCTGTTGGCGTTGAAAATACCTACGGCGCCCTGGCGGGCCGTACCCCGGCATCTGCTTTGACTTATGGCCGTATCAGTACCGATGATCCTAAAGGCATCATCAAAGCTTACTTCGGCGAAGGCATTTTAACCGACGACCCGATCAACACCTTTGGTAACCGCGCCGTAGCCGAAATACCCGACCTGCAAGGCCTGATGCAATACGTTTGCCGCAATGGCTTTGAACACCACGTAGTAATGAACGCTTCGAAAACCGCCGGTATATTAAAAGAAGCCCTGGGTAATTATATGGGTTGGGAAATTCATAACCACGCGTAATCATCATGACGGATAAGGAACTCGCGCAACGGTCGGTAACGTACCGCAAAAAAATACTCCAATACATTGTTGGGGCAAAAGCCGGGCATACCGGCGGCAGCCTGTCGTGTATCGATGTGCTGAACGTATTGTATAATGATGTGCTGAATGTAAGCCCTGAAAACTTTACATCACCCGATAGGGACAGGTATATCCAAAGCAAAGGGCATTGTGTTGAGGCGCTGTTTGTGGTTTTGGCCGATAAAGGCTTTTTTCCGGAAAGCGATCTTGAAACGTTATGCAAATACAAGTCACACTACATAGGCCATCCTACCAAAAAAGTACACGGCGTTGAGCAAAACACCGGTGCCTTAGGTCATGGTTTGCCCATCAGCGTAGGCGAAGCCCTCGCCGCTAAAATGGATGAAAAAGATCACCGCGTATTTACCCTGTTGGGCGATGGCGAATTACCCGAAGGCTCAAACTGGGAGGCTGCACTAACTGCCGCCCATTACAAACTGGATAACCTTTGCGCCATTATTGATAACAACAAACTCCAGATCACCGGCACCAATGCCGAAGTATGTAATACCGACCCGATAGATGCCAAATTTGAAAGCTTTGGCTGGGCCGTAAAACAGGTAGATGGTAACGATGTAAAAGCATTGAAAGAAGCTTTCGCGGCGATGCCTTTTGAGGCAGGCAAACCAAGCCTCATCATCGCCCATACCATAAAAGGCAAAGGCGTAAGCTTTATGGAAAATAATGTGAAATGGCACCACGGTGTGCCCGATCAGGAACAATATAAAAATGCCATAACCGAGTTGGATATGGAAATGGCTAATATTTAAAAATATAGATTTTGGGAGCAGTAGTAGAAAATACCGCGATAAGTTACAAGCCAAACCAGGATGTGTTCTCGGCCACCTTGTTAGCATTGGCCGAGGCCGACAGGAATATCGTTGTAGTCACCAGCGATTCGCGTGGCTCGGGTAAACTGGTGGGGTACGGACAAAAATTGCCTAAGCAGATCGTTGAAATTGGCATCGCCGAGCAAAACTTGGTAGGTGTAGCCGCGGGTTTAGCGTCGGCAGGGAAAAAGGCATTTGCGGTTTCGCCGGCTTGTTTTTTAACCGCCCGGGCATTAGAGCAGATCAAAAATGATGTATGCTATTCGGATAACCCGGTAAGGCTCATCGGCATCAGCGCCGGTGTAAGTTATGGCGCCTTAGGCACCACGCACCACAGCCTGCACGATTTTGCCGTAATGCGCGCCATCAACAACATTACCATTATTGCCCCGGCAGATAATTTTGAAACCACCGAGGCCGTAAAACTTGCCGTAAAACATAACAAACCCTTATACCTGCGTTTCGGCAAAAAGGCCATGCCTTTGTTAACCGAAGATGCATCCATAGGTTTTGAATTTGGCAAAGGGCGGGTGATTAAAAAAGGAAACGATGTAGCCATCATCGCCAATGGCGAAACGGTTTACCCTGCCCTGCAAGCTGCCGAAAAATTAGCACAGCAAGGTATAAAAGCCACCGTGGTAAGTATGCACACCATAAAACCACTGGATGCCGAACTGGTACTGCAACTGGCTAAAGATACAGGGGCTATACTTACCGTTGAAGAACACATGGTTAACGGCGGCCTGGGCGAAGCCTGCGCATCGTTGCTGTTGCAGCATGGCTATAACAAGCCTTTTAAAATAATGGGTATACCCGATGAGTACACGGTTACAGGCTCGCAAGTTGAGATTTTTGCACACTATGGCCTCTCTGCTGATGGGATAGCGGAAGCCGTAATTAATATGGGAATTATGAAGTAGTGATCAAGCATCAAAACCACAAAAGGTCTTGATTCCTGATTCTTGCCTCTTGATTCTTTAAAAAAAGCCAATTATAAAAAATGAAGAAGATCCTCCTGGTAGCAACGCTGTTGGTATTTGTCTTTGCGTCGTGCCAAAACCATTCAGGTTCGGCAAAGCAAAAAAAGATGGCCATTATCGTGTCCACACTCAACAACCCCTGGTTTGTGTTTCTGGCGCAAACGGCCGCCGCCCAAGCCAAATCGCTGGGCTACGAGTCGAAGATATTCGACTCGCAAAACAATACCGCTCTCGAGACCGACCATTTCGAAAATGCCATCGCCTCGGGCTACAGCGCCATCCTGTTTAACCCAACCGATGCCAATGGTTCGGTGGTAAACGTGCAAAAGGCCAAAAAAGCAGGCGTGCCTGTTTTTTGTATGGATAGGGAAGTGAACTCGCCCGATGCGACTTCGCAGATCTTATCCGATAGTTATTCAGGCTGTGTATCGCTCGCTAAATACTTCGTGCAAACCTTGCATAAAAAAGGCAACTACGTAGAGTTATTGGGCATTGTTGCCGATAACAATACCTGGGCCCGCTCAAAAGGGTTCCATAGTTTGGTTGATTATTATCCCGGCCTTAAAATGGTGGCCCAGCAAAGTGCCGATTTCGACAGGAACAAAGGTTTGGAGGTAATGGAATCCATCCTCCAGGCCCACCCCGATATTGATGCCGTCTTCGCAGGTAACGATGCCATGGCCATGGGCGCTTTCCAGGCGCTGGTTGCCGCAGGCAAAGCCGACCATGTGAAAGTGTTTGGTTTTGATGGTGCCGAAGATGCCGTGCAGGCTATAAAAGACCATAAAATATCGGCCACAGCCATGCAATTCCCCAAAGTAATGGCACAAACCGCTGCCGACTATGCCGATGCCTACTTTAAAGGTAAGCGCGATTTTCCGAAAAAGATACCTGTAGCCGTTGAGTTGGTTACCTACGATAATATTAACGATTATATAGCCTACGGTAAAAAATAAAGCCATGCTAAAACAAGGAATTAAATACAGTATAGCTATCCTTTTGGTATTGGTGGTGCTGTCGCAGTCGGTTTACTTTAAAAAGCTAAGCGATGTAAAAGCCGCCGCCACAAAGGTGTTTAACGCTGCCGACTATGCCCGCAAGTACCTCAAAGCGCAACTCATCCCCGCTGCCAAAGCCGCCCCGCAAGCCGACCAGCTTATCCCCATGCTGAAAAGCAGCCCGGGTAAAGCGTTTAAAACCTATGCGCATGGTATGGATATCGGCAACATCCGCTTCTTTATGGTGCAGGGCGATGGTATAGTTACTGATGTTGATGAGAACGACGTGTATGTGCTCACTAAAGACAAGCAAACCCTCAAAATAGCCATCGAGTATGTATTTGGTAATGCTTTGCGCGATGCGCCGGGCATCATTGATATCAAAGACTTTGCCAATACCATGGATCTGAACAACATCGCCGCCGCTGTGGATAAGATCATCCGCGACGAGGTGTTGCCGCCATTTCGCAGCCAGGTTAAAAAGGGCGATAACATCAGTTTTGCAGGTGCCTTTGAGCTGAATCAGGAACATATCAACCTGGCCAATATCGAGGTAATACCTGTGGTGCTAAAAATTAACAAATAGCATGTTAGCGGCACAACATATCAGCAAAAAATTCTCGGGCGTAACCGCGCTCGACGATATTAACCTGGAACTTCCCGCCGGAAAGGTTACCGCCGTTATTGGCGAGAACGGCGCGGGTAAATCAACCCTCATGAAAATACTTTCGGGGGTATATGATGAGTACGAGGGCGATGTGCTTTACAAAGGCCAAAAGGTGCATTTTAAAAATCCACGCGAGGCGCAAAATGCCGGCATAGCCATCATCCACCAGGAGCTAAATCTGGTGCCTTACCTCAGCATTACCGAAAACCTGTTCCTGGGCCGCGAGTTGAATAACAGCCTGGGCTTTTTGGATAAGAAAGCCATGCGCATCAAAACCGAGGAACTGCTCAAAAAGCTCAAACTATCTGTACCTGCCGATACCCTTATTGCCGACCTGAAAGTTGGCCAGCAACAGGTGGTAGAGATTGCCAAAGCGTTGTTGTATGATGCCGAAGTGATCATTATGGATGAACCAACCTCCGCCATCAGCGAAAGCGAAGTAGAGGTATTGTACGGTATTATTAACGATCTCCGTAAGGAAAACAAAGCCATTGCCTACATATCGCATAAGCTGAACGAACTGTTCAAAATAGCTGATCTGTACGTGGTACTGCGCGATGGCAAAACCATCGAAAGCGGTCAAATGAAAGGTATGACGCACGATGCCATCATCAATAAAATGGTGGGGCGTGATATTGATATCATCCGCAACGGCAATATCGCCAAAGAAAAAGATGTACTACTTAAGGTGGACGGCTTATGCTTAACCAAAGCAGGCAACAAACAAAAGAGCATCCTCAACAACATTTGCTTCGAACTGTACCGGGGCGAGATATTAGGCATATTCGGCCTGATGGGTGCCGGTCGCACGGAGTTGGTTGAAACGCTGTTAGGCTTACACCCCAACCTTTCGGTAGCTGATATTACCCTCGATAAACAATGCGTAAAATTCAACTCGGCTACCAAGGCTATCAATGCCGGTATCGCCCTGGTACCCGAAGATCGTAAAAAAGACGGTTTGGTGTTGGGCCTGGATATCAAAACCAATATCAGCCTCAGCTCAATAGACCAGCACCAAACCACCGGCTTGATAGATAACAAGGCCGAGCATAGTAAGGCGCGCTATTACATTAAAGCCCTGAAGATAAAAACCACCTCCGAAAAGCAAACCGTGAAGAACCTGAGCGGGGGTAACCAGCAAAAGGTGGTGATAGCCAAATGCCTGGCCACAAAACCCAAGGTATTGATGCTGGACGAGCCTACACGCGGCATTGATATTAACGCCAAAAACGAGATCTATAAACTGATTGCCGAACTGGCCGCGTCGGGCTTGGGCATCATTATGGTATCATCCGAATTGCCTGAGATATTGGCCATATCCGACCGTATACTGGTAATGGCCGATGGCGCCATCACCGCCGAATTTGAAGGCCATAAAGCAACCGAAGATAATATTTTGAAAGCGGCTATACCGCAAACCATATAAACAACCTTGATATGATACTATCACAATACCGCTCACATTTGGTAAAGTTTCAGCCGCTTATCGCGCTGGTGCTGCTTTGTGTAGGCATTAGCCTGATGTCGGATAAATTCCTCACCGTAGATAACGGCTGGAACGTAATGCGACAAATATCCGTTAACATTTGTATATCCGTAGGCATGACGCTGGTGGTTTTAACCTCGGGTATCGACCTGTCTGTTGGCTCTGTTTTAGCTTTATGCGGGGCCATTACAGCGGGTTTATTAAAGTTCGGTATCGAAGTGCCATCCAATAACCTCTTCGTTGGGTTCACGCTTTTGGGCGCTATCCTTGCGGGATTGATCGCCGGCTCGCTGCTCGGCTTATTTAACGGCTGGACGGTCACTAAATTTAAAGTGCCGCCCTTTGTGGCCACACTGGCCATGCTTACCATAGCGCGTGGTTTAACCATGCTGTACACCAAAGGCTTCCCCATCTCAAACCTGGGCGATAACTTCGCTTACATTGGTACAGGTTGGTTTTTGGGTATCCCGGTTCCGGTTTGGATATCGGCGGTGGTTATCGTTATCGCGGTTATCATCACACAAAAAACAGCCTTGGGCAGGTACATTTATGCCATTGGCGGTAACGAGTCGGCCTCCAAGCTTTCGGGTATCAATATCAGCAAAGTAAAAATGATCGTATATGCCATTGCCGGTGTTTTATCGGCGGTAGGCGGCATCATGGTTACCTCAAGGCTCGATTCGGCCCAGCCCAATGCGGGTATGAGTTACGAGTTGGATGCCATCGCGGCGGTGGTTATCGGCGGTACATCGCTCTCGGGCGGTCGTGGCACCATCATGGGTACCGTGCTTGGCGCCATCATTATCGGGGTGCTCAACAACGGTTTAGTACTGCTCAACGTATCGCCGTTCTGGCAGCAGGTGGTTAAAGGCGGTGTAATATTACTGGCGGTTATTATTGACAGGGCCAACTCAAAAAACGACTAAACACATGGCCAGGCAATATATATTAGCGATAGACCAGGGTACCAGCAGTACCAAAACCCTGATTTTTGATGGCGAAGGAACAGTTATGGCAAAAGCCACAGAGCCACTCAAAACCTTTTATAATGATGGCGGCTTTGTTGAGCAGGATCCCGAAGAAATTTATACCAATGTACTCACTTCTGTTAAAAATTGCTTGGCCGAATTTGAATACAATGGCGGCCACATAGCCGATATAAAAACCTGCGGCATATCAAACCAGCGCGAAACTTTTGTGGTATGGGATGAGCAGGGTAAACCTTTGTACAATGCTGTGGTGTGGCAATGTAAACGGTCCATCGCGGTATGCGGCTCACTTTCTGAACGTGGCCTTGCCAAAGAGATCAATACCAAAACCGGCCTTATCATCGATCCCTATTTTTCGGGAACAAAACTGATATGGCTGTATGAAAACGAACCCGCTGTTAAAACCGCCGTTGATGCCGGTAAAGCCTGGTTTGGTACCATTGATACCTGGCTGCTCTACAAACTAACCAACGGCGCGCAATACCTGAGCGATTATACCAATGCCTCGCGTACTTTGTTCTTTAACCTGCACACACTTTCGTGGGATAAGGAATTACTTCAAAAATTTGGCTTAGCCAATATCAATCTGCCGCAGCTAAAACCCTCTTCGGCTAATTTTGGTGAGTCGGATTTTGGCGGGTTGTTTTCCAATGCTATACCTATCAGCGCCATGATTGGCGACTCGCACGCGGCGGCATTTGGCGAAGGTTGCTTTGATAAGGGCACCGCGAAGGCCACATTAGGCACAGGCTGTTCTATACTGATGAATATTGGCGATAAACCCAAAACATCCGGTAACGGTATGATCACCACCATTTGCTGGAGTACAGAGCAACAGGTTGATTATGCACTCGAAGGCGTTATTGTATCCTGCGGCGCTACCATTGAATGGCTGAAGAACGAACTGGGTATCATTGCTGATGTTGCGGATACCGCCGCGATGGCCAACGCCGTTGCCGATAATAATGGCGTTTACCTCATCCCGGCGTTTAGCGGCTTAGGCGCGCCTTACTGGGATATGAGCCGGAAAGCCTCCATTAACGGATTAACCTTTAATTGCAATAAGAACCACGTTGTCAGGGCAGGATTGGAGTCGATAGCTTACCAGATAAAAGACGTGATAGCAGCCATGCAAACCGATGCCGGTATTGCCCTAAATGCGCTGACTGTGCACGGCGGCTTAACAAAAAATCAATTTGTGCTCGGTTTTTTAGCCGGGCTGTTAAACAGCGACCTGATAAAAAGCGATATGCCCGATGTATCTGCCTTGGGGGCTGCTTTACTGGCGGGCTTACAAGCCAAAATATTTAACAGTATTGCCGATATTAAAAAACTGCGATCTCAAAAAACACTGATCAAAAAGGGTGCTGAAAATGCAGACAAATATTACGCGGGCTGGCAACAGGCTATTTCAGCTTCCAATGTATAAGCATTGTTACACGGTTTTAAAGGTCATGCTAATATCGTATACCTTATAGAAAAAATCTTACATAAATACATTTCAAATATCCTTCATATTTGAATGTATTAACCAATAATGCCTAATAATCCATAAAATGAATAAGAACATCATTGCTGTTATTGTATTTTCTTGCGCAATTTTCAGTTTGCAAAGTGCTAAAGCACAATACCCGCGTATACCGCCGGCCATGCAGGCCAAAGCCGATTCGATATTGAACCTGGAAAAGCTGCGATCGGATAAAGTTTTTGAAAAGGCGATGGTCGCCATTAAAAAGGAAGAAGCCGCCGGTAAACCGTATGTGCCGTGGGCCGCGAAGCCCTCAGATCTGCCGCAGGCAAAAATACCGGCTTTCCCCGGAGCCGAAGGTGGAGGTGCGTTCACTGCAGGCGGTCGCGGCGGCCGTGTTATCGTGGTAACCAACCTGAACGATTATGGCCCCGGAAGCTTGCGCGATGCCTGCGAACAGGGAGGCGCCCGTATTGTGGTATTTAACGTTGCCGGTATCATTAAATTAAGTCAGCCTATCAGCATTCGTGCACCGTATATTACTATTGAGGGCCAGAGCGCTCCGGGTGATGGTGTTTGCATCGCCGGCGAGTCGGTATGGGTAGATACCCATGATGTGATCGTTCGGTTTATGCGTTTCCGCAGGGGAGCTACCGAAGTTACACGTCGTGATGATGGTTTAGGCGGTAACCCGGTAGGCAATATTATACTCGATCACGTTTCCGGAAGCTGGGGCTTGGATGAAGTAATGTCGATGTACCGACACGTGTACGACCGTAGCGGCAAGGCTTTAAAACTTCCCACTGTAAATATCACTATGCAAAACTGCATGTTCGCCGAAGCGCTCGATACCTATAACCATGCTTTTGGCAGCACCATTGGCGGGCATAACAGTACATTTATGCGCAACTTGTGGGCCAATAATATTGCCCGCAACCCATCGGTAGGAATGGATGGCGATTTCAATTTTGCCAACAATGTAATATTTAACTGGTGGAACCGAAGCGCGGATGGCGGCGATAACAAATCGTTATACAACTTTATCAATAACTATTATAAACCGGGGCCAATTACCCCGCTTGATAAGCCCATTAGCTACCGTATTTTAAAACCGGAATCGGGCAGGGATAAATCGAACAAAAACCTGTTTGGCAGGGTTTACGCTAATGGTAATATTATTGAAGGCAACGAGAAGGTAACCAAAAATAACTGGGATGGCGGTATCCAGATAGCTGAAATGCCTGACGCAGGCAGGTATACTGATAGCATCCGTTCGGATAAGCCATTCCCGATGCCGAAGATTACCTTGCTAAGCGCGCAGGAAGCTCATGATTATGTACTGGAAAACGTAGGCGCATTTTTACCAAAGCGCGACGCGGTTGATACCCGTATTATTGGCGAAGTTAAAACCGGGAAGATAGTGTATGTGCCGGGTACTGATAATCATATCGGTAGTCAATGGGTAAAACACCGTTTGCCGGATGATTCGTACAAGCAAGGTATTATTACCGATGTGAGCCAGGTTGGCGGTTATCCTGAGTATAAGGGAACACCGTACAAAGACAGCGATAACGATGGGATACCTGACGAGTACGAGATAAAACATGGTTTAAACCCAAAGAATGCGGCCGATGCTGCGGCAATAGCCAAAGATGGCAGTGGCTACGCTAATATCGAAGTGTATTTGAACAGCCTTGTCCCGCTTAAAAAAGTGGTGCCGCAACAATAATCGAATAAACAGACTGACCAAATTAATAGAGCCCGGGCACATCGCGTTCCGGGCTTTTTGTTGTGATTGGGCCGATGCTAAGAGGAGTTAATTTGCTATATTGCATTATAGGATATTTTAAGCGAATACATCGCTATTTATCAATAGATTAATTTTTGAGGTGCTGTGCATGATAAAATCGTATTATATCAAGAAAAAATATCACAATAATCAGCACGGATATAAAAGTAGTTTTGAGTTCTGTTTGAATGTGGATAACCAAGGCCAATTAACCTGTATGACTGATCGATTTCGCAAAGCACTTGTATGCATGATCTTGTTACTGATCATGGCGAATCTGTGTATGGCGCAGGCTCCAAAAAGGCTACTGGGTTTTGATAAGCTTAAAAAATACGTTACCTATTTTAATTCGCTGGATACCGAGGCTGTAAAAAACTTTGTGCCCAATGCCGAATCGTACACCTGGCTCTCAAAAAACATCCCGCTGTTCGAGTGCCCCGATAAAACCATCGAGCAGATGTATTACTACCGCTGGTGGAGTTTTCGCAAGCATTTGGTGAAAACGTCAACCGGTTTTGTGTTTACGGAGTTTATCACCCCGGTAAAATTCGCGGGTATTTACAATACCATCAGTTCGGCATTGGGCCACCAGGTTAACGAGGGCCGCTGGTTGCACGATAAGCAGTATATTGAAGATTACGTAAGCTTCTGGTTGTTTGAAGACTGTAAACAAGCCAAACCACACTTTCATGGTTTTAGCAGTTGGGTTGACGATGCTGTTTATGCCAATTACCTGGTTAATAAGGATAAAGCTTTTATAAAATATGCATTACCGGCTTTAGATGCCGATTACCGCCTCTGGGAAACCGCGCGCCAATTGCCCAACGGCATGTTCTGGCAATACGATGTAAAGGATGCCATGGAAGAATCCATCAGCGGTTCCCGGAAGGATAAGAACATCAGGCCAACCATAAATAGCTACATGTACGGCAATGCCAAAGCACTGGTTGAAATGGCAAAGCTTACGGGTAATGATACCTTGCAAAAACGATATTTGGCGAAAGCCGCTGAACTGAAACAACTGGTTCAGCAAAACTTATGGAACAACGAGGCTAACTTTTTTGAAGTAAAACTTACCACCAATAAATTTTCGGATGCACGTGAAGCGATAGGTTTTATACCCTGGTATTTTAACCTGCCGGATGATAATGCCAAATACGCGGCCCAATGGGATCAGTTAATTGATACCACTGGCTTTAAGGCCCCATGGGGTCTAACCACCGCCGAAAGGCGACACCCTAAATTCCGCACGCATGGCGTAGGTAAATGCGAGTGGGACGGCGCCGTTTGGCCTTACGCCACCACGCAAGACTTAAAAGGCCTGGCCAATTTGCTCACCAATTATACCAACAAAGGTAAAATGAGCGCTAAGGTGTTTTTTGATGATTTTAAGCAATATGCCTGGTCGCAGCAAATGAATGGCCACCCGTACATAGGTGAGTACCAGGACGAAAAAACTGGTGCCTGGCTGAAAGGTGATAACCCGCGCAGTACTTTCTATAACCACTCCAGCTATGCCGATTTAGTGATAAACGATTTAGTTGGATTAAAGCCCCGTGCCGATGAAGTGCTGGAGATCTATCCGCTTATCCCGCAAGGGCAATGGGATTGGTTTTGTTTAGATAGCGTGATCTATCACGGGCATGATCTCACCATCATCTGGGATAAAACCGGCAAAAGATATAATAAAGGCAAAGGCATGTTAGTTTATGCCGATGGAAAAAAGATAATGCAGAGCCAAACATTGAAACATGTGTTGGCCAACCTGCCTGTTAAATAAAAATGAATAATAGCATATAATGAGTAACCTGCAAAACATAACCATTCATTTCCCGGGCAAGCTAACGTTTGGTAACGGGTGTATTGCAGCGTTAACCGATGATCTGTTGCGTTTGGGTAGCGAAAGAGTATTGATCATCACAATAAAGCCATTGCTGTTGCAGCTAACATCGCTGGTTGGCGATCTGGAGAGCAAAGGTATAAAAGTACATATTGATACGAGCGTTGAGCAGGAACCTACATTTAAGGATTTTGAACAACTGATGGGCATTGCCGCGCAGGCCGATCCCGATGCTGTGATAGGTATTGGGGGAGGCAGCGTGCTGGATGTAGCCAAACTGGTGGCAGCACAGTTAAATAATAGCCAAACGTTGCAGGATATTGTTGGCATCGGTTTGTTAAAGGGCCGTAATAAAACCCTGATATGTGCCCCTGCAACCGCAGGTACTGGCAGCGAGGTGTCGCCAAACGCTATTTTGGTTGATGATGCAGATCATCAGAAAAAAGGAATTATCAGTCCGTTTTTAGTCCCCGATATTGTGTACGTCGACCCGATACTTACGATGAGCGTACCGGGGGCAATAACAGCAGCCACAGGTTTAGATGCTTTGATCCACTGCATTGAGGCCTACACCAACAAATTTGCGCACCCGCTGATGGATATGTACGCCATTGAAGGAGTGCGCTTAATAGGGGCCAACATTGTACAGGTAGTAAAAAACGGCACCGACGAATATGCCCGCACACAAGTTGCTATGGGAAGTCTACTGGGCGGCTTTTGCCTGGGCCCGGTAAATACGGCGGCGGTGCATGCTTTATCATACCCATTAGGTAGCAGTTTCAATTTAGCGCATGGCCTGTCAAATGCCTTATTGTTGCCTTACGTGATGGAGTTTAACTATACATCGGCACCCGAAAAGTACGCTAATGTAGCGATAGCTTTAGGCTGTAAACGCGAGGCGGATGACCTGCTTACCGCGAAGGCAGGTATAGAAAAAGTGAAAGAGTTGATAGAACAATGCGGCATCCCCGCAAGATTAAGAGATGTACAGGTGCCATCGGACGCGATACCCGAAATGGCCGAAAACGCGATGAAAATTACCAGGCTGTTAAAAAATAACCCGCGCGAGGTAACCTATGCCGACGCGGTTGATATATTTAATGCAGCCTACTAACACAGAATAACACACACACACACACAATTGAAATACATTAATGAAAAAGAAATATAGTGGTATCATCATCCCGGCTATAACGCCGCTTACTGAAAGTTTTCAGTTGGATAAAGCCGGGGTAAAAAATATGTTTACCAACTTTAGGGCCAACGAAGTGAAGCCATTTATATTGGGCACCACGGGCGAAGCAGCTTCGTTACCTAACGACCTGAAACGCGATTATATCAAACTGGCCGGCGAACTGAAACAGGGTACCGATCAGGTATATGTAGGCATTGCATCAAACCGCTTCGAAGAGTCGGTAACATTGGCCAAATACGCTTTTGACAACGGTGCCGATGCCGTAGCCGCGCATTTGCCATACTACTATAAACTGTCGGAATCGCAGATAAAAAAATACTTTGAGCAGTTAGCCGAAAAATGCGGCGGGCCGCTTATTGTTTACAATATACCAGCTACTACCCACATGTCGTTACCGCTAAAAGTGATCGATGAGCTAAGTCAGCATCCCAATATTGTAGGTGTGAAAGATTCCGAACAAAATGAAGACCGTGTGCGCGAATCAATAGGCCTGTGGAAAGAGCGCGAAGATTTTAGTTACTTTTTAGGTTGGGCGGCACGTTCGGCAGTGGCCCTGTTAAATGGCAGCGATGGTTTAATACCAAGCTCGGGCAATCTGTTTCCGGGTATTTATAATGATATGGCACAGGCTGCCAAATTGGGCGATGCAGAAGCGGTGGATGCATTGCAGCATAAGTCTGACCTGGTAGGTAAGCTGTACCAATCGGGCCGTTTACTGGGCGAGTCGTTATGGGCGTTAAAAGTCTTGATGTTCAACTCGGGTATATGCCAGCCGTATGTTATGCCTCCGTTGCGCGCGCAATCTGCGGAAGAAGAAGCAAATCTGTTAAAGGGTTTACACGAGTTAATGATGAATGAGGGCCTTGATGTAAAAATTGATATATGCGAGTAAAACCTGTTATAGCCATTACCATGGGCGACCCGGCAAGCATTGGCCCCGAGATCGCTTTAAAGGCACTATTAGATAAAAAATTGTATGAAATATGCCAGCCATTACTGGTAGGCGATTTTGATGTGTTCGAGCAGATCAGGAATATACTCAAGATAGATATCGCGATAAACAAAATATCCGCGGTAAGCGAAGCTAAATTTGAATACGGAACCATTGATGTATTCGACCTCGGCAATACCGATGTATCTCAATTGAAATTTGGTGAGATATCTGCCAATTGCGGCGAGGCCGCTTTTCAATCGGTAAAAAAAGTGATAGAGCTGGCTTTGGCAGGAGAGGTGGACGCAACCGTAACCGGCCCCATCAACAAAAAATCGATAAACGAGGCAGGGCACCATTTTGCCGGTCATACCGAAATATACGCTACCCTAACCAATACCAAGAAGTACGCTATGCTATTGGTGGAGGATAACATGAAGGTGATACACGTATCAACCCATGTTTCCTTGCGCCAGGCATGCGACCTGGTTAAAAAAGATCGTATTGTTGAGGTGACCGAGCTATTGCACAACGGCCTCATCAGCCTGGGCGAAACTAACCTTAAAATCGGTATTGCAGGCTTAAACCCCCACGCAGGCGATTCGGGCCTGTTTGGCACCGAAGATGATTTGGAAATACTACCTGCGGTTGAAGAGGCGAGGAGATTAGGTTATGATGTAGAGGGCCCCGTGCCTGCGGATACCATGTTTAGTAAAGCTGCTACAGGTTATTATGGCGGTGTGGTGGCTATGTATCACGATCAGGGACATATACCGTTCAAGCTGTCGGGTTTTAAATGGAATGCCGAAAAGAAACAAATGGATAGCGTAAAAGGAGTTAACATTACTATGGGTTTACCTATTATCCGTACTTCTGTTGATCATGGTACAGCTTTCGAGATTGCAGGTAAAGGTATTGCCAGCTGCGATGCCATGACCCTGGCTATCGAATCGGCAGTGCAATTATACAAACACCACGATATTGCTAAAAACGTTGCCGTATAATGATCGTAGTTGTTGCTGATGATTTTACAGGCGCCGCGGAATTAGGCGGCATTGGCCTTCGCTACAACCTGAAAGTTGAAGTGAATACCAAAGTTAACCTGCAATCAACAGCCGATCTGTTAGTTATCGCGACAGACACCCGCTCCATGCCAAAGCATGAAGCCATCCTGGAAACAGGAAGAGTTATGGACGAAGTGCTGAAACTTAACCCAGCCCTATTATTTAAAAAGACCGATTCAGTTTTACGCGGTTACGTAGCCGAAGAGCTATCCGTTATTATGCAAAAGATGGGTACGTCGGCAGCATTATTGCTTCCTGCAAATCCTCATTTTGGCAGAACAATAGTTGAGGGGGAATACTTTGTAAACACACAACCATTACACCAAACCAATTTCGCTAACGATCCGGAATTTCCGGCAAAAACATCATCTGTTATTGGTTTACTTGAGGGTAAAGGTGTTGATATTCATTCTCAAAAGCATACAGACGTATTAAAGACCCAAGGCATTATTATCGGCGATACAGCAAATACCGATGATTTGAAAATCTGGGCGTCAACAGCAAATAATAGTATGGTACTGGCCGGCTCGGCAGGTTTTTTTACAGCCTTGCTGGATAAGGTAGTTAAGCCACAGGTAAAAGAAGAGGTAATAGCCAGGGCGTTTAAACAACCCATGCTCATTATATCGGGCACAGCCTTTAAAAACAGTGCCGATGCCATTAAAAAGCTAAAACAGCAAGGTGAGCCCGTAAGTTATATGCCGGTGGATATCGTGATGGCTGAATCTTTCGAAATAAAAAAGTACCAGGACTGGAGCCTTGAAATTGCAGCCTATATCACTACATTTGGCAAAGCCATTATAGCCATTGATCCTACAGATACACAGGGAATAACCGACCAGGCCGGTATATTAAGAGATAAAACCGCGATAGTTACCAGTATGGTGTTTAAACAAACTCCAATTTCTGAATTGCTTATTGAGGGTGGTTCAACAGCTTCGGCAGTGTTTAAGCATTTGGGTATTTTAAAAATGCAGCCTGTGCAAGAGCTGGCGCCTGGCGTAGTAAGGATGATGGTTGATAATGATCCGGCTTTATATATAACCATAAAACCAGGCAGTTATGCCTGGCCACCAATAATAAAACAATATACTTTATGCTAAACGTGATGCATAGCCAAACCCTCCATATCGTCGATTACGTTATTATTGCCGCCGCGCTGATCACATCTTTAAGCATTGGTCTTTGGTTTGGCAAAGGACAAAACAGCACACAAAAATACTTTGTATCAAAGGGGAGCGTACCGCCCTGGGCCATCAGCATGAGCTTAATGGCAACGTTGATCAGCAGCGTTACCTTCCTGGCTTATCCCGGCGAAGGCTTTTCATCAAACTGGATATTGCTGGTACAGGGCCTAATGGTGCCTATAGTATTGCTCTTTATGGCCTGGTTTATTGTACCGCTGTATCGCCGGGTTATCGGCATAAGCGCCTATGAGTATTTCGAAAAACGTTTTGGTGTGTTTGCACGGATGTACAGTTCTATCGCTTTCGTGTTAACTCACTTTTCCAAAATGGGAACCGTGTTTTTCTTACTTGCCCTGGCGCTTTCAAACATGACGGGTGTCAATACCTTCCTCATTATCTGGATCATTGCCATCGTGGTAATAACAATCACTTTAGTTGGTGGTATTGAGGCGGTTATCTGGGCCGATGTGGTGCAGGGCTTCCTGCTGATAGCTGGTGGAGTGGTGTCGCTCATCCTTATCCTCTGCTCTGTAAAGGGTGGCCCTGCCGAGATCTGGCATATCGCCCAAACCAACGGGCGCACTGGTTTTGGCCCCTACGATTTCAACTTTAAAAAGCTCACCTTTATTGTAATGGCCATTAACGGCGTGTTCTATGCCATCCAAAAGTATGGCACCGATCAAACTATGGTACAGCGTTATTTAACTGCAGATAGCGATAAAAAAGCCATCAAGGCATCAATAATGGGCGTAGCGTTAACCGTGCCCCTATGGGTCATGTTCATGTTCATTGGTACGGCACTGTTTGTATTCTATACACAAAACCCATTACCTGCAGGCACACGCCCCGATGCGGTGTTCCCTTATTTTATCATGACTAACCTGCCTCCGGGTGTAGTGGGCCTCATTTTGGCGGCCTTAATATCGGCGGCCATATCAAGTTTAGGGTCTGATCTGAACTGCCTTGCCGCTGTTGGCGTGGTCGATTTTTACAAACGCCTGCGCCCGGGCCGCACCGATCTTCAGAATCTGAATGCCGGCCGCTGGATCGTGGTTTTTGGTGGTTTAGGTGCTGTCGCTATTGCTTCCTTGTATTTATTAGCAGGCGACGAAGGTGTTTTAGGTATCGTATTTACCCTGTATTCTATCTTTTCGGGTGGTATTGCGGGTATTTTCTTGCTGGGCTTATTTAGCGCCAGGGCCAATAAGCAAGGCTTGTTTATCGGTATCATGGCTTGCGTATTGTTTACAGCATACGCGTTTTTGTCATCAACAAAAATTGGTTTGGGTAAAGACAAGCACGTACTGCTTAATATGGGTGTATATGGCTTTAAACATCATAAGTACATGCTTGGCGTGTATAGCCACCTGATAGTTATCGGGGTAGGATATGTAGCAAGCCTGTTTTTTCCTAAGCCTGTTCTTAATAAAAATTTGCTTTACAGCGGATGGCTCGAAAAGCGCCGCAATCCCGTTAAGGAAACTGAAATCAGGAACGGTTAAAAATAATTCGATGAAGATCTTATTTAAAATATCACTGTTTTTTGTTGGCCTGTTTTGCTTTTGCGATGTGTTTTCACATGGCTTTGTACCCCAGCAAACGGTCACCATCATCACACCAAAAAATGCAAATGTAAGGGTGAAATTTGGTGCGAAAAAACTTGCTGATGCACTCCGTTCAATCGGGATAAATGTTGTAACATGCAATCAAAATAACGCCGTATTACGCGGAAAAACTATCGTGATAGGCACTACCGGCGACGACCTGATCTCCAAAACAATTTCGGCCTGGCACCTGCCCATGAAAAAGCTTGCTTTTGTTAAGGAAGGTTTCACCATCGAGTCGTCATCTCAAAAAAATATCATGATCCGGGGGCTCGATAATTCGGGCGCGCTCTATGGCTGTATCGAATTGGCCGACCGGATAAAAGCCGATCATAAACTTCCCGAAAATATCAACCTTGCCGATCATCCCGAAATGGTTCTCCGCGGTGCCTGCATCGGGATGCAAAAGTCTACCTACCTGCCGGGACGCGGCGTGTATGAGTACCCTTACACCCAGGAGACCTTCCCCTGGTTTTACGATAAACAGCTTTGGATAAAGTACCTCGACCAGATGGTGGAGAACCGTATGAACTCCCTTTACCTTTGGAGCGGTCACCCATTCGCGTCGCTGGTAAAGCTGAAAGATTACCCTTATGCCGTAGAGGTTGACGATGCGACTTTTAAAAAGAACGAAGAGATCTTCAGGTTTCTCACCACTGAGGCCGATAAGCGCGGTATCTGGGTTATACAGATGTTCTACAACATCATCGTATCAAAACCATTTGCCGAGTACAACCACATGAAAACGCAGGACCGTAACCGGCCCATCGTACCCATCATAGCCGATTATACCCGCAAATCAATTTCGGCCTTTGTTCAAAAATATCCCAACGTAGGCTTAATGGTTTGCCTCGGCGAAGCGATGGAAGGCGTAGGGCAGGACGACGTGGATTGGTTCACTAAAACCATTATCCCGGGCGTAAAGGACGGGTTAAAAGCCCTTGGCAAAACAGATGAACCGCCGATCGTGCTCCGCGCGCATGATACCGACGCGCCGATGGTGATGAAGTACGCCCTGCCGCTTTACAAAAACCTGTATACCGAAGCCAAGTACAATGGCGAGGCCCTAACTACGTACACCCCGCACGGCCCCTGGGCCGATCTGCACCGCACCTTGAGCCATATTGGCACAGTACAGATAGAGAATATCCACATTATGGCTAACCTGGAGCCGTTCCGCTATGGCTCCGCCGATTTTATACAGAAGTGCGTGCTGGCCATGCATAACGTGTATGAGTCGAACGGCCTGCATATTTACCCGCAGGCATCTTATTGGGATTGGCCGTATTCCGCGGATAATGCCGGCACCAATCGCCTGCTGCAAACCGACCGCGACTGGATATGGTACAAAGAATGGGCACGCTACTCCTGGAATTGCCACCGCGACCGTGAGCAGGAGAAAACCTATTGGGATAAACAGCTGGCCGAGAAGTATGGCACCGATACCAAACACGGCGCCGATATTTTAGAAGCCTACGAGCAAAGCGGCGAAATAGCCCCAAAGCTGCTGCGCCGTTTCGGTATTACCGATGGTAACCGCCAGACATTAACATTGGGCATGTTCATGAGTCAACTGGTTAATCCGGAACGTTATGGTTTATTTACGCTGTTGTACAACTCTGAAGGGCCGGAAGGAGAGATGCTCTCCGAGTACGCAGAACGCGAGTGGAAACACCAGCCGCACATTGGCGAAACTCCGGTTAACGTCATTAATGATGTGATAGCCCACGGCAAAGCCGCTGTTGCCGCTATTGAGGCGGCAAGTCCGGCGGTAAAATCCGACAAAGCAGAGTTCGCACGTTTGAAGAACGATATGTATTGCTACAACGAGTTGGCAGACTTTTACGCTGATAAAGCCAACGCGGCGCTCCTGGTGTTGAAGTACAAATACTCCAACAATATCGCCGACCTGCAAGCGGCTATCCCGTTTCTGAAAAGCAGCGTAACCCACTTTCAAAAACTGGCTGATCTTACCAAAAATACCTACCTGTATGCCAACAGTATGCAAACCTCGCAGCGTAAAATACCTATCGGTGGCAACGATGGTAAGATGAAGACCTGGGTGGAACTACTGCCTAAATATGAAGCGGAGTTAAAAACTTTCACACATAATGTCGACTCCCTAAAACAACACCAGGGCGAACCATCGGTAGATAAAAACCCGCCCTTAAACCCGGTGAACGTAACCTGGCTGTCGAAAAATGATGGCACTTACTCTTTGCCGAAAGGAGAATCGGTTTACAGCGATACCACGCTAAAAACCAACGTGTACGACGACGTATTGAAGAACCTGAAAGGCATCCGCTTATCGCAAAAGGAACAGATAGGAAATGGTACTACGTTGAAATTCACCACAGACAAACCGGTGAAGCTATTGGTCGGTTTCTTTAAAGAGAAGGGCAAAAACTATTCGCCCGAGCCAACTTTAGAGAACGATGCCAGCGCTAACGACTACAACCAGGCTGAGATAAAAATAGGCAACGCTATTGTGTTTACCGATATGCCGCCGGTTAACATTCACGCCTACTCATTTGCCGCAGGTACGCATACCTTAACTTTGGCTAAAGGTGAGTGCCTGGTTTTAGGCTTTGTAGATGGTAATGCTGCCATACCGGTTTACGATGCCGCGATGCACAAGGGGGGCGCCAACCGTAAAATTGATGCGCTGTTTCAATAGATCACACCATGAAAAAACTATCGGCCATATTTTTAGCAGTACTCCTTGCAGGAAATTTGACGAACGCTCTTGCTCAGCAAAATCCGCTCAAACTTTGGTACGATAAACCAGCCGAAAAATGGACCGACGCCTTACCCATCGGCAACGGCAGCCTCGGTGCCATGATATACGGCGGCGTAGCCAGCGACCATATTCAATTTAACGAGCAAACACTCTGGACAGGCAGCCCCCGCAAATACCAGCGCGATGGTGCAGCAAGCTACCTCCCCCAAATACGCCAGTTACTCTTTGAAGGCAAACAGGCACAAGCCGAAGCTTTGGCAGGCAAATACTTTTTGGGAACGAAAGATCATGAGTTGACTTACAGCGCAGACTCCCTCTCTTGGGTTAAAAAGATGCTTCAGGTAAAAGGTCCCGCCGATGAAAAATTTAACGACGACAACTGGAAAACCATTAATCTACCCACTGAGCAAGGCTGGGAAAAGACACCTGGGTTTGACGGTTTGGATGGCGCGGTTTGGTTACGGACGACTTTTGAAAAGCCTGTTTACTGGACAGGTGATGTTGTTCTAAGCCTTGGCCGCATTCGCGACGCCGATATGACTTATGTGAATGGAAAACAAGTCGGTACAACGAGTGGCACTGCTTATCGCAAATACATTATTCCTGCTTCGCAATTACATGCCGGCTTAAACACGATAGCTATACAGGTATTTAATTTTAATGACAAGGGCGGCTTTACCAGCAATCCGAAGGAGTTGAATTTAATACAGGCAATTAGCGATAAAAATGTACCCATTAGTCTTGCGCATGATTGGAAATACTGGATACAGGATACCAACCCACCCGTATTTCCATCCTACGAAGCATCTTATCAACCTTTCGGCGACCTGTTCCTAAACTTCAATACCAAAGCTGAAATAAGCAATTACAAACGTTCGCTGGATCTGAAAAACGCAATTGCCAATGTGAGCTATACGCAAAACAGTGTAAACTTTACAAGGGAGTATATTTCAAGTGCACCTGACAAGACTATCGCGATACACCTCAAAGCAGATAAAGCCGGGCAGTTAAACTTTGATGCCCTGTTCTCCTCCTTACATAAACTATCGTCAGTTAAACAGGTTGATGCGCATACTATTAAATTATCGGTACAAATAACACAAGGCGCTTTAAAAGGTGTGGCTTATTTGTATGCCGATGTAAAAAACGGAAATGTAAGTGTGGTGAATGGGCAATTACACATTACCAATGCCGATGAAGTCACATTCTACCTCATCGCCGCCACCAACTTCAAAAACTACAAAGATGTTTCCGGCGATCCCGATGCCATTTGCAAGCAGCGCCTTCAAAATATCAAAACCAAAACTTACGCGCAAATATTAAAAGCGCACATCGCCGATTACCAGCGTTACTTCAATAAATTCAGCGTTGATCTTGGCACAGGCAAAAACGAAAACCTGCCAACCGATGAACGTATCAGGCTATACAATCCAACGGATGATCCCGGCCTGCTTTCGCTGTACATGCAGTACGCGCGTTACCTGCTCATCTCTTGTTCCCGTCCCGATAGTAAGTTGCCCGCCAACCTGCAAGGCATCTGGAACGATCAGATCACGCCGCCATGGGGTAGCAAGTACACTACCAATATTAACCTGCAGATGAACTATTGGTCTGCGGAGCAATTGAACCTGACGGAGCTAAACAAGCCATTGTTCAGCATGATCGGCAGTCTGTCGCAGGCTGGTAAAGCAACGGCTAAGATACATTATAACGCGCCGGGCTGGGTGCTGCACCATAACACCGATATTTGGCTGGGCACGGCGCCTATCAATGCCTCAAACCATGGCATCTGGCAAACGGGTGGGGCATGGCTTTGTCGCCATTTATGGGAGCATTACCTGTTCACGCAGGATAAAGTTTTCCTGCAAAAGGCATATCCCGAAATGAAGGGCGCGGCTGAGTTTTTTGTGAGCACTTTGGTGAAAGATCCTAAAACAGGTTACCTCATCAGCACACCATCCAACTCACCCGAGCATGGCGGCTTGGTTGCCGGCCCTACCATGGACAGGCAAATTATCCGCGACCTGTTTAAAAACTGCATCGCGGCATCGCAGGTGCTGCATATTGATGAAGCATTTAGAAAAGTTCTTGAAGAAAAATACAAACAAATAGCGCCCAACCAAATTGGCAAATATGGTCAGCTACAGGAGTGGATGGAAGATAAAGATGATACCACCGACACCCATCGCCACGTATCGCATCTCTGGGGCGTTTTCCCGGGAACGGATATTACCTGGGATAGTACTCCTGCGATGATGCACGCCGCCGAACAAAGCTATAAATACCGCGGTGATGATGCTACCGGCTGGAGCCTGGCCTGGAAAGTGAACCTGATGGCCCGCTTTAAACACGGCGACCATGCCATGCTGCTGGTGAATAATTTATTAAGCGTTGCCGAAAATGGCGCGGGCAAAGAGCGCAGCGGCGTTTACCATAACCTGTTCGATGCTCACCCGCCATTCCAGATAGACGGTAACTTTGGCGGCGCCGCAGGCATTGCCGAAATGCTGGTGCAAAGTCAGCAGGGGTATATTGATCTGCTGCCCGCTCTGCCAACAGCCTTGCCCAACGGCGAACTTAAAGGCATCTGCACCCGCGGTGGTTTTGTGTTGAATTTGGTGTGGAAAGACGGTAAGTTGCAAAGTTTAGACGTGCTATCCAAAACCGGTAACCCCTGCACTATAAAATACAACGGGACGGTCCAAAACTTCAAAACCATAAAAGGTAGGGTGTACCATTTTGACGGCAACCTGAAAGCGATATAATTAACATGCGGGGAAAAGGAAATATATGCAAACCATTAGCAGCAAGTATATTGCTGGTGGTTGGTGTATTTTTTTCCTTGTCGGGAAATGCAGTCCAGAAAAAAGAAAGCAAAGACCTCGTGCGATTCCCTCCCCACGGGAGGGTGCAGGGAGGGGTATCTCCGCAAGCAAGGCGCATAAACCCCTCCCTGCCAATTCACAGCCCATCGCGCCCCTCCCCAGGGAGAGAATTGAAATCCCTTCGCACCGACATTCTCCTAAAAAACAACTGGCTCTCCACAGCCGATGATAAAAATAGCAACGCCTGTAACGGCTTTGAGCAAGCCACCTATAAACCAACGAACTGGAAACCCGTTACCGTTCCCCACAACTGGGATCAGTACGAAGGTTACCGTCGCTTAAAACATGGCAACAGGCACGGCTATGCCTGGTACCGCACCAATTTTAAAGTCAATCAGGCTACAGCTGGAAAACGGGTATTCTTGTTTTTTGAAGGAGTAGGCTCATACGCTACCGTTTGGCTGAATGGCAAAAAGGTAGGCTACCATGCAGGCGGACGTACCACTTTTACCCTGGATGTTACCGGTGCCATCAAACCCAACCAACAAAACCTGTTAGCTGTCCGCGCCGATCATCCCGTTTCAATACAAGATCTGCCCTGGGTTTGCGGCGGCTGCTCCGATGAAGTTGGTTTTTCGGAAGGCTCACAGCCGATGGGGATATTCAGGCCCGTGCATGTGATCATCACAAACCCCGTTCGTATAGAGCCATTCGGTGTGCATGTTTGGAACGATACTACAGTGTCAGAAAAGTCGGCAGTGTTAAACATGCAAACCGAGATAAAGAATTATAGCTCACGTGATAAAAAGATCACGATAGTAAATACTTTGCTGGATGCCGCCGGTAAACCGGTAAAGCAAACACAAACAGATCAAATTATTGCTTCGGGTGCCGCTGTAACTATCCCGCAAACGGTCAGCATTAGCGGCGCACATTTATGGTCACTGGAGCATCCGTATCTCTATAAATTGGTCACCGAAATCAAAGAGAACGGAAAGGTAACCGATCGCCAAATAACCCCTTACGGCATCCGCTGGATAAGCTGGCCCATTAGCCGTGCCGGTAACAGTAAGCAATTCCTGTTGAACGGTAAGCCCGTTTTTATCAACGGCATAGCCGAGTACGAGCACCAGATGGGTAACAGCCATGCCTTTACCGACGCCGAAATTCATACACGGGTAATGCAGGTGAAGGCTACAGGTTTTAACGCTTTCCGCGATGCGCATCAGCCGCATAACCTGGCCTATCAAAACTATTGGGATGAACTGGGCATCTTATGGTGGCCGCAGTTCACGGCTCATATCTGGTATGATTCACCTGCTTTCCGTGAGAGCTTTAAAACGTTGCTAACCGACTGGGTGAAAGAGCGCCGCAACAACCCGTCGAATATTTTATGGGGTTTGCAAAACGAAAGCAAGCTGCCCGAAGCTTTTGCTAAAGAGTGCTCGGATATTATCCGCAAGCTCGACCCCACAGCATCATCGCAACGCAAAATCACCACCTGTAACGGCGGCAGCGGCACTGATTGGGATGTACCCCAGAACTGGACAGGCACCTACGGCGGCGATCCGCAAACTTATGCCGGCGATCTGCAAAAGCAAGTATTAGTTGGCGAGTACGGCGCATGGCGCACTACCGACCTGCATACCGAAGGCCCCTTCGCGGCAAACGCCCCGCTCAGCGAAAACCGCATGGTCCAGCTGATGGAAACCAAGATTCGCCTGGCCGAATCAGTAAAAGACAAAACCACCGGGCATTTTATGTGGCTGCTTACTTCGCACGAAAACCCCGGCCGCACCCAAAGCGGCGAAGGTTTGCGCGAACTTGACCGTGTTGGCCCGGTAAACTACAAAGGTCTGCTCACTCCCTGGGGCGAACCTACCGACGCGTATTACCTGTACCGCGCCAACTTCGCACCAAAAGCAACCGAGCGGGTAGTCTACATCGTATCGCATACCTGGCCCGACAGATGGCTTTCGCCGGGAATTAAAGACAGCATCACCGTTTACTCCAATTGCGATGAAGTGGAACTGTTTAACGATGTGAACGGCGCATCGCTTGGCAAAAAACAACAACAGGGGATAGGCACGCATTTTCAATGGGATAAGGTCAACATTCAATACAATGTGCTTTACGCGGTTGGTTATGTTGGTGGGAAGAGGGTTACGGAAGATATGATCGTATTACATCACCTGCCCCAATCACCAAACTTTAATAAATTGAGCGGTAATGATAAAAACATCCTCAAACCAACAACAGGACTAAACTACCTCTACCGCGTCAACTGCGGTGGTCCCGACTATACCGATGCCTCGGGAAATAAATGGCTGGGCGATGTCAATCAAACCAATACCAAAACCTGGGGCTCCACCTCCTGGACGGATGATTTCCCCGGTATGCTGCCCATGTTCGGCAGTCAGCGCAGAACGTTTCAACCTGTGAACGGGACTAATGACGGAGCGTTGTTTCAAACTGTCCGCTACGGGCAAAACAAACTGCAATACCATTTCCCTGTACCCGATGGCGATTATCAAATCGAGCTTTATTTTACCGAACCCTGGTACGGTTTGAATAACAGTGATGCCAAAGGCTGGCGTATGTTTGATGTAGCGGTAAACGGTAAAACAGTTATCAATAATTTAGATATCTGGAAAGAATCCGGCTACAATACGGCGTTCAAAAAAACAGTAATCGCGCACATTACGGGCGGGAAATTGACGATCAGTTTCCCACATGTCGAATCAGGTGAAGCGGTAATTTCCGCTATCGCGATAGCAACAGCTAATAAGCAAACAAAACCTGCAAAGCGTTCGCCAACTATTATAGCAGATGCGCAGCTTTGGCTGGATATAGGAGACCAACCTTACAATGATAGTAAAACCACCATCAGCCAATTGCCATCAAATTTATACGGGGCAGAATGGCTCAGGATGGGAAGTCCAAATCAATCGGGTAACTTTAAAGTAAATGCCGACGCGGAAGTGTACATTGCATTGGATGCCAATATCCGCCAAAAACCTGATTGGATGAATAGCTTTTCTGATACTAAAACCACCCTGCAAACCGATGCAGGCGGAGGCCACCTGTTCAATGTTTATACCCGGCATTTCGCAGCGGGCAGCACTGTGCAGTTGGGTAGCAATGGTGCAATTGAAGGTAAAGCCGCGCAAATGTATATTGTTGCCGCGCTACCAACCGCCGCAGGAATGGAACCCGCCACCGATCTGAAGCCAGCCGTTTCGTACAAGTGGGATGTGGCGAAACTAAACGGTGACGGATTTGTCAAAGAAGAAGCTGGAGGTAAAAAATGTATCACCTTCAAATCGGCAACAGCAGGTTCAATAGAATGGGCCATCACCACAGGCGTTGGCGAAAGCCACGAGTTGCGTATTAAATATTTTAACCCCACCGGTAAAAAACTAAGCGGTAAATTGAAACTGCTTGCCGCCGATGGAACGCTGATGCGCGAAGCCGACCTGGAGTTTGGCACTAACCAGCCCGATAAATGGAAAATAGCCACTACCACAACCGGCACCAGCATTAACGCTGGCAATTATAAAGTGATCGTATCGGCAACAGACGTACAAGGGTTAAGCATATCAGGATTAGAAGTACAATGAGAAACAAACCCGCATATTTGATCTTGGTTTTGCTTTGGATAGGCAGCTATGCCTTCGCGCAGCAAAAGGTAACCAACCTGCCCGATGTGCTGGTTTTAAACAACGGCAAAAAAGTAACCACCGCCAAACAATGGACATCCCGCCGCAAACCCGAATTGCTCGAACTTTTTAAGCGCGAAATGTACGGGCAATCGCCAGGCAAACCTGCGGGGATGACGTTCAAAGTTTTCGATGAAAGCAAGACCGCCCTGAATGGCAAGGCCACCCGTAAACAAATAACCGTTTATTTTATAGGAAAAGAAGACGGCCCCAAAATGGACATCCTGCTTTATATCCCTAATAATTCAAAGCATCCTGTACCAGCTATTTTAGGATTGAACTTTGATGGAAACCAATCGGTAAACGCCGACCCTGCAATAAAGATCACCACCAGTTGGGAAGATAAAGGCACCAAAGGAGTTATAAATAACCATGCTACCGAGGCTATGCGCGGCAGCAACGCCAGTCAGTGGCCCTTGGAAATGATGATGGATAAAGGTTACGCCGTTGCCACCATTTATCGCGGCGATATCGACCCTGATTACGCTGATGGCTTAAGCAAGGGTATACGTTCCCTATACCCCGAACTCCAAAACCGTGGCGATAACTTCAGCACCGTTGGCGCATGGGCATGGGGATTGAGTCGTGCCCTGGATTATCTGCAAACTGATAAGGCCATTGACAGCAAACACGTAGTCGTATTTGGCTTTTCGCGATTGGGTAAGGCTGCGCTTTGGGCCGGCGCTACCGATGCACGTTTTGCATTGGTGATCAGCAATGAGTCGGGAGCAGGCGGGGCAAAGTTATTCCATTATACCGATGGCGAACGTATCCGTCGCCTATGCACCAAATTTCCGCATTGGTTTTGCGGAAACTTTAAAAAGTATATGGATCAGGATTCTATTTTACCTTTCGATCAGCACATGGTGATCAGTATGATAGCGCCCCGGCCGGTATACGTTGCCAGCGCTAAGGAAGACACTAACTCAAACCCCGAAGGGGAGTTTTGGGGCGCTAAGAACGCCGAAGCGGTTTATAAATTGTTTGGCCCTTATAGCTTACCGGCTAATGATCAACCACCGCTTAATACGCCCGCAGTAGGTCGCATGGCTTATCACATTCGCCCGGGAAAGCATGATGTAACGGACTACGACTGGATACAATACCTCAACTTTTGCGATAAATACTTTAGGAAATGATTAGAAAGTTACTGCTATCCAACATAACGCTGCTTATCGCGATAAGCGGTTTTTCACAAAACCTTAAGGTTGGCAATCTGCATTGTAACGGGCGAATGAACCCCGAAGGCATAACAGGTAAGCCCTATCTGAGTTGGAACATTGAATCGGATGGATATAATATCATGCAATCCGCTTATCGCATTTTGGTTGCCGATGATTCAGTAACGTTAACAAAAGGTGTTGGTACGATATGGGACTCACAAAAAGTTAATTCGGGTGCATCTATAAACGTAGCTTATGGTGGCAAGCCCCTGCAATCTGCAAAAACTTACTATTGGCGCATTATGGTTTGGGATAACCAGAAACATGCATCCGCCTGGAGTAATATAGCCAAATGGCAAATGGGTTTATTAAGTGCTGCCGATTGGAAAGGCGCATCATGGATAGCCTATCAAGCCATGCCCGATTCCCTTAAAATACTGCCCGGCTTACCTGTAAAAGGCGCTAAAAAACAATTTCCCGGAAAGGATATTTTGCCTCTGCTCCGCAAAAGCTTTAATATTAGCAAGTCTGTAAAAAATGCCACTATGTTCATCTCGGGCCTTGGTCATTTTGAAATGAACCTGAACGGTAAAAAGGTAGGCGATCACTTCCTGGACGCGGGTTGGGTGAATTACCAAAAAGAAGCTTTATATGTAAGTTTTGATCTCACCAGCCAGCTGAAACAGGGCGAAAATGCTATCGGTATTTTGTTGGGGAATGGCTTTTATTTTACGCCATCCGGCAGGTACCGTAAACTTACCGTGGCCTACGGTTATCCTAAAATGATATGTCGCCTGTTGGTTAATTACCAGGACGGCACATCAGAAAATATAGTGAGCAACACTTCGTGGAAAGCCGCGCCTGGTCCGATCACTTTTTCGGCCATATATGGCGGCGAGGATTACGATGCCACCAAAGAACAGGCCGGATGGGATACCCCCGGCTTTAATGATAAGGGCTGGAAAAATGCCACTATAACTGGTGGCCCGCCGCAATTAAATGCACAATCCACAGAGCCCTTAAAAGTTTTCGAGGTGTTCGATGCAAAAAAAATAACGCAGCCTAAACCCGGTATTTGGGTGTATGATATGGGGCAAAATGCCTCGGGTATCCCGCAGGTCACCGTAAAGGGCAAAAAGGGCGATACCATAAAAATCACTCCGGCCGAGCTGTTAACCACCGATGGCCTGGCTAATCAAAACGCCACCGGGAAATCGCATTATTATACACATGTGTTAAAAGGCGACGGTACCGAAACATGGCAGCCACGCTTTACCTATTATGGTTTCAGGTATATACAGGTGGAAGGTGGTATCCCGCAAGGAGAAAGTAATACTAACAACAAGCCTGCTATTACAGCGTTAAAAGCACTGCATACCCGCAACTCCGCTGATAAAACGGGCGATTTTACCTGCTCTAACGAGTTATTCAATAAAACACGTACGCTGATCAATTGGGCCATCGAGAGCAACATGACCAGCGTATTAACCGATTGCCCGCACCGCGAAAAATTAGGCTGGCTGGAAGAAGACCACCTGGTAGGTAACTCCATTCAATACAATTACGAGATAGGTTCGCTGTTTAAAAAGATGGTGAACGACATGCGCCTGTCGCAAACCGAAGATGGCCTGGTGCCCGAAATAGCGCCTGAGTTTACCGTTTTTGACGGCGGATTTCGCGATTCGCCGGAATGGGGGAGTAACAGTATTATCCTGCCATGGTATATTTACCAATGGTATGGCGATAAGCAAACGCTTTTTGACAGTTATGATATGATGAAACGCTATGTGGATTATCTTGAAAAAAAATCTAACAATCATATTCTGACACAAGGCTTAGGCGATTGGTATGATCTTGGTCCCAACCGTCCCGGTTTTTCGCAACTAACCCCGCAAGGCATAACCGCCACCGCATATTATTATTATGATCTCGGCATCATAGCCAAAATTGCCCGCATGATGGGTAAAGAAGCTGATGCGGCAATGTATGAGAAACGTGCCGTTGAGGTAAAAAAGGTGTTTAACGACAAATTCTTCGATAAAGGCACCAAACAATACGGTACCGGTAGCCAGGCAGCAAATGCCATTGCCGTTTATATGGGTTTGGTCGCGCCCGATGACAAGGCAGCCGTGGTGGAAAACATTGTAAAAGATGTGCACGCCCATAATAACAGCTTAACCGCGGGCGATATTGGCTACCGTTACCTGCTGAAAGTTTTAGATGAAGCAGGCCGCTCTGATGTGATTTTTGATATGAACAACCAATCGGATAAGCCGGGTTATGGCTACCAACTCGCCAAAGGCGCTACAGCATTGACCGAATCGTGGCAGGCATTGCCTTCGGTATCAAACAACCACTTTATGCTGGGGCATTTGATGGAATGGTTTTACGAGGGCTTAGCGGGTATTCGCCCTGCTGATGGCGCAGTAGCTTATAACAAGATCGTGATCAGGCCGCAGCCTGTTGGCGACGTTACTTCGGCTAAAGCCAGCTATCAATCGGCCTATGGTTTGATATCCAGCGACTGGAAAAAGCAGGATAAAACATTCGATCTAACCATACATATACCGGTTAATACAACAGCTTCAGTTTATTTACCCGTTGATATAGCCTCTAAAATTACCATGAATGATAAACCAGTTAGCGGGGTTTACTATAACGATAAAGGTGTGATGGTGCAGGTGGGTTCGGGTGTGTACGCGTTTAAGGCAGTAAAGAAATAAGATATGAATAAGTTGAGATATACAGTTTTTGCTTTCGCGGTATTACTTTGCGGAAGCGCATTTGCACAATCGGGCAAAACGGTGCCCGAGGCTAAAATGAAAGAGATATACGAAGAGGTAAAAACGCCTTACAAATATGGTATGGTGGTAGTACCCGAGGATAACAGCAAAAAGGTAGATTGCCCTACGGTGTTCCGCAAAGGGAATAGCTGGTTCATGACGTATATCATCTTCAATGGTCGCGGTTACGAAACCTGGATAGCCAAAAGCAGCGACCTGCTCAACTGGAAAACACAAGGCCGCATCCTGTCATTCCCTACCGATACAGCAAGTTGGGATTATAACCAAAAGGCAGGCTACCCAGCCCTGCAAGACACCAAATGGGGCGGTAGTTACCAATTGCAGAAGTACAACGGCAAGTATTGGCTATCCTATTTTGGCGGCCATGATAGCGGTTATGAAAAGGGGATGCTCTCTATCAGCGTAGCCAATACGGATAAAGATCCGTCAACTCCCCATGAATGGACTACGCTTGGTAAGCCGGTTTTAAAGGCTAATGATGCAAACGTAAGCTGGTGGGATAACCACACGCTATATAAAGAGACGGTAATTTGGGATAAGGCCAAAACCACAGGCTATCCATTTTTGATGTACTACAATGCCAATGGCGACAGTGTGAACAAAAAGCGCGGTGCCGAGCGCATAGGTATGGCCGTATCAAATGATATGGTACATTGGATACGTAACCGCAAAGATCCGGTGCTGAACCATGGCGCCGGTATTACCGGCGATCCGAACATCGAGAAGATAGGCGATGTTTGGGTGATGTTTTACTTCGGCGCTTTTTGGTCGACCGAAGGGCCGA
>Ga0070659_100000278_pt1 | contig 39875 bp, 30 predicted proteins | sample KBSC23metaG_FD_64666 | JGI IMG/M metagenome (GOLD analysis project Ga0070659, IMG submission 64666) | Corn rhizosphere microbial communities from Kellogg Biological Station, Michigan, USA - KBS C2-3 metaG | ecosystem: Host-associated > Plants > Roots > Rhizosphere > Soil ... | reverse complement strand
AAGTCGCCATAGATCTCTCCAGTCTGTGTCACACGGACCCCCGGCACGCCTGACCCCCATCCCCGATGGAGCAGTCCCGACGGTCCATTTGTCCCAAGCGCCATAGCGTGGCTGCGGCGAAGGTTAAACGAGCCCGAGGGAAGACGTATCGGAAGCCTTCAATTTACGCAACAGCAAAAAGGCTATGGAATCCTTCTCCTAAGCCTCTGTTACCGAGACGCATCTATCAGTCGTGGAGCGCCCCGTGGAGGGTGTCCGTGATGGGCGAAATCAGCGATCCCATGACGGTCTTCTTGCCGCTCACCAGCATGGTCGTCGCGGGCATCCCCGGAGTGATCTGAGCCGTCTTTTTCAGCTTCGTGAGCTCCATCGGATCGACCCTCAGATCGACGCGGTAGAAGGACGCGCCGGTCTTGTCGTTGGTGGTCTTGTCGGCCGAGACCAGCACCACCTTGGCCTTCATCGGGCCGTGCCAGCGCTGATTGAGGCCGGTGAAGCGAACCTGCGCATCCATGCCGTTGCGGACCTTGTCGATGTCCTTGGGAGCGACCATCGCGGTCACCACCAGCGGCGAGTTGGCCGGCACCACCTGGAGTAGGCCCTCGCCAGGTCCGGTGACCCCGCCGACGGTGAATTGCGTGAGATTGAACACATAGCCGTCGACCGGCGCGCGGACCACCGTCGCGTCGAGCACCTGCTTCGCGGCCGCCAGGCGCGGCAGGGCGTCGGCGAGCTTGGTCTGGGCGTCGCGCAGGCCGTCGGCGGCCTGGCTGGTGCGGGTGTCGCGGTTGGCCGCGATCTGCATCCGGGTTTCGCCGCCCTGCTGGCCCAGGCGCGCGATGTCGGCCAGCAGCGAGCCCTTGCGGCCCTGCAGGTCGGCGAGCGAGCGCTGGTAGCGCAGGATCAGCGGCTTCGGCGCAAAGCCCTTGTCATAGAGCGTCTGGTAGCCGGCCATCTCTTCGCGGGTGAGCTTGATCTGTTCGTCGACGGAGTCGACTTGGGCTTTTTGCCCCTCGATCTGCGTCTGGATCTGGTCGAGGCGCTGGGCCAGCACCGAGTTCTGGCTCTGGAACAGTTGCTCGCGGGTGGCGAACAGGAACTGCTGGTCGCGAATCATTCCGGCCACCCGCGGATCGTTCATCCGCGCGGTCAGGTCGGCCGGGAACTCCAGCGTCGAGCGATTGGTCGCCTCGGCCGTGAACCGCGCGGCGTTGACCTCCGCGGCGTCGACCTGGTTCTGCAACACGTCGGTGGCGGCGCGCGGCTCGACGTCGTCGAACAGGATCATCGGCTGGCCGGCGCGGACGTGCTGCCCTTCACGGACCAGGATCTGGCGGACCGTGCCGCCCTGGCGGTACCGCACGGTCTTCAGGTTCGATTCGACGCGAACCTCGCCGGGCGCGGTGATGCCCGTGGCGAGCGGCGTGAGCGAAGCCCACAACCCCAGGCCCAGCACCAGCACGCCGATGATCGTCGCACCGACGATCATCGGCCGGCGGATTCGTCGCTGCAGCGCCGGGTCTATCGGCAGCAGGTCGTCGCCGCCGAAGGTCGGCACGACATAGGACGAGCGGACGGGGGTCAGGTCGAGCTTCATCAGCCGGCCTCGACGGCGCGGATTTCGGTCGGTTTCATCAGTCGGTTCATCACCTGGTCGCGCGGCCCGAACAGTTCGATGCGGCCCTCGCGCAGAACGAGCATCCGGTCCGCGGCGCGGAAGATGGCGGGCTTGTGCGAAATGATCACCACGGTGGCGCCGTTGGACTTCATGGCGTCCAGCGCCCTCATCAGGGCTTCCTCGCCCTCGGCGTCGAGGCTGGCGTTGGGTTCGTCGAGCACGATGAAGGCGGGACTGCCCAGCATGGTGCGCGCTAGGCCCACCCGCTGCCGCTGACCGGCCGAAAGCGTGTGGCCGCCGTCGCCAACCTCGGTCTCGTAGCCCCGCGGCAGGCGCAGGATGAGTTCGTGTACGCCGGCGAGCTGCGCGGCCCGCACCACCTCCTCATCGCTCACGTCCGAGCGGAAGCGGGCGATGTTGTCACGGATCGTGCCGGCGAAGAGCTCGGTGTCCTGCGGCAGGTAGCCCACGTGACGGCCGAAGTCCGCGCGGTCCCAGCCGAAGACGTCCGCGCCGTCGAGGCGCACGATGCCGTTGATCGGACGCCAGATGCCGACAAGCAGGCGCGCCAGCGTCGACTTCCCGGCGCCCGAGGGGCCGATGACGCCCAGGGTCTCGCCGGGCTCGATGGCGAAGTTGATATTGCCGAGCAGCAGCTTGTTGGCTCCCGGCGGCGCATAGTTCAGCGCCTCGACGGTCAGCCGGCCCGCAGGCCGCGGCAGGGCGGTGGCGGCGCGTGACGGCTCGGCCTTGGACAGCAGCTCCATCAGCCGGCCGTGGGCGCGGACCATGTTGTTCAACGGGTCCCATGAGCCCACGATCTTCTCGATCGGCTGCAGCGCGCGGCTGGCCAGGATCATGTTGGCGAACAGCATGCCCGAGTGAAGCTTGCCCTTGACGATCAGGTAGGCCCCGATCGCGATGATCAGCACCTGGATGCCCATGCGGACGAACTTGATGATGTCGGTGAAGGTGTTGGAGAATTCCGCCGCCGTGGCGCCCCGCTCGATGGTGACGGCCCGGTGGCCGGCCCAGGATCCGCCGAGCGTCGGCAGCATGCCCATGGCCCGCACCACCTCGCCGTTGCGCAGCGCCGCGTCCGTGAAGGCGTAGCTGCGCAGCTGGGCGTCGCCCGCTTCCCGCTGGATGGGCCGCAGGATCCGCTCCTGCAGCAAGGCCAGGCCCAGCAGCGCGAGTGCGCCAGCCGTGGTGACCACGCCCACGGCCGGATCGATGAGGAAGAGCGTGATCAGGAAGACCGGAATCCAGGGCACGTCGAAGAAGGCGGCCGCGGCGATGCCGGTCAGGGTCTGGCGGAACTGGTCGAGGTCGCGCAGGGCCTGCGCGCGTGCGCTGGGCTCCCCCCGCACGGAAGCGTCGAACAGGGCCGAGAACACCTTCCCGGAAACCCGTTGGTCGAGCATGACGCCATAGTTGATCAGGATGCGCGCACGGTAGTCGTCGATGGCGCTGGACACTCCGAACACGAAGAGGGTGATCAGGGTCAGGACGATCAGCGTCGGAATGTTCTGGCTGACCATCACCCGGCCGTAGACCTGGTAGGTGTAGAGCGGCAGGGCCAGATAGAGCACGTTCGAAAAGAAGCTGAACGTCGCGGCGACCGCGAACGGATGCTTCCCGTCGCTCAGGACGCGCGTCAGCACATTGTCGGGCTGATTCGTGAGAAAGCTGAATATCTTCATGCGCGCCGAGTTTCGCCGTCCGTCCGTGCAGCAGGTAACTATATCTAAAAGGGTGAACGCGGGGTGAGGATTAGGTCAGCTGGCCGACTTCGGCGCCGCACCCCCAGAGCGGCGGGACAGATGCTCGCGGGCCCTTCGCCTGTCAATGCGGCGCATCCGCCGCGGCCCCGCGCTTTCCGTCCGGGATCCCATGCTAGAACGCCTCCGGCCGCGCACCGCCGCGCCGCCTGCGTCTGGAGCCGGAATGCCTAGGGTCGCCATCTTGGGGAGTTGCATAACGCGGGATGTGTGGCGGTTCCGTGGCGCGGGCGCGCCCGCGCCGGCCGGCGGGCTGCTCTACATATCGAGGACCTCGCTCCCGAGCCTTTTTGCCACACCCGTCGCGGGCTTTCGCCCCGACGCGCAGCCGCCGGCGGGCCTGAGGCCGCAGCAGCACCGGGCGCTGGTGGCGGATCTGCGCAAGTCCGCCCTGGCCGAGCTCACGGCCTTCCGTCCGACCCACCTGATCTTCGACTTCATCGACGAACGCTATGACCTGCTGTCGACGGCGGGCACGCTCGTCACACACAGCTGGGAGCTGGCCGCCAGCGGCTACCTGCGGCAGCCGGCTTTCGAGACCGTTCGCGTCGTCCCGCGCCTCTCGGCGGGCTGCGAGCGGCTGTGGCTGGAGGCCGCCGGCGAATTCGCGGCCTTCGTCCGGGCGACGCCGCTGGCCGACGCAAGGCTGATCCTGCACTCGGCCCAGTGGGCCGGGCGCCAGCGCCTCGCCAATGGGCGCACGGCGCCTGTCGCCGGCATGCAGATCCTCGACGGCCAACCCGCCGACATCGCGGCCCACAACGCCCTGCTGGCGCGCTACGAGGCTGCCTTCACCGAGCTGATGTCGCCCATGGCCCGCGTCGAGGCGCCGAGGCTTCGCCTGGCCGACCCCGACCATCAGTGGGGCCTCAGCCCTTTCCACTACACGCCCGACTATTATCGCGAGATCTGGGCCCAGCTCGCCCGTCTGGGGATCGAGGAACCGGTCGCGGCCTAAGCGCGCGGCGCTTTGCGCGCCCAGTGCTCGAGCGGCGTCATGCCCTGCTCCACCAGTTCCGGTGTGGCGGCGAGATAGGCGGCGGTCGGGAAGCCCGGCCGCGCCTCGGCCACCGCCCAGGCGCCGCCCTGCAGATAGTCGACCAGCGGATTGACGCCCGGATCGAGCGCCTCGCCCCGCGCCGAAACGTAGTGCGGCGCGTTGAACCAGGGGCTGGGACTGCGCCCCTCGGCGGCGCCGCCGATCAGGAAGTGGGTCATGGGCTCGGTCCCGAGCTCGGCCACGTCCGGGTTCTGCTCCAGATACCAGGCCGGGTCGAACAGCGGGTGGGGCGTCAGCCCCTCGCGCCAGCCCACGGTGAGGTAGTGGACCAACGGCGGAACCTCTGCGGCCTCGGGCGGCATCTGCCGCCTGTACCAGGCGCCATCGAACAGCGGGTGCGGCGACAACCCCTCACGCCAACCGGCCCGCAGGTAGTGTGACACCGGGTCTTCGTCCGCCAGGAGGTCGGGGGCCCGCGCCACATAGTGCGCGATGTCGAACAGCGGATGAGGATTGCGTCCCCGCGCCGCGCCGTCGCGAATGAAATGCTCGAGGACGGAGACCTGGCTGGCCTGCAATGCGGACGCGTTGTGCGCGGCATAGTAGTCGGGATGGATGAGCGGGTGCGGGCTGTGGCCCAGCGCCGCGCCGCGCGCCAGATAGTGCGTCAGCGGCGCGAGGCCTGACACGTCGGCCTCGGGATAGGTCTGCAGGTGCCAGGCCTGGTCGAAGAGGGTGGCCGGCGCGGCGGTGGGGTCGGCGCCGCGGCGCACATAGGCCGAGATCGCCGCCAGGTCGTCGCCGCGCCAGACACCGGCGTCGGCGATCAGCCTCGCCTGGCCCGTGCGGCCGCTCGCCAGCAGCAGCCGGTCGGCGGCCCGGCGCAGCTTGTCGCGGGTGCGCAGCGGGCGCGGCTTCGCCCGATCGAGGTAGGCTTGCGCCGCCAGTTTGCGAGCCTCGGCTTGCGCCGCCGCGCGGCCCTTGAGGGCGGCGTTGAGCGCCAGGGTGAGTTCGGTCCGCGTCAGCGCCTCGCGCACCTGCGCCTGGTGGGCGAGCTCCTGGGCCAGCCCTATGTCGGCGCGCAGGCCCGAAACCTTCTGCGCCACGGCGGCGGCTTTGCGCGCCACGTCGTGGGCCGTGTAGGGAGCGGGTCGCGTCTTGGCCAAGTCTGCGGCCGCGGCTTCGATGCGGCCCCTCCCGTTGATCTCGTACGGCGGTGTCTCGGGCGCGCGCCCACACCTGTCAACCCGGGGCCTGTCAAGGCAAGCGCCTCAGAGCCCCTCGGCAATCAGCCATTTGCGGTAGCCGCCCTCGCGCGTCTCGAACGGGTCGGGGAAAGCCGCCTGCAGGTCAGCGCGCTCGCGGTAGAGGACCCGGTGCGACTTCTCGATCGGCGCGCCGTCGGAATAGGCGCCATAGGCCCACCAGCCAGTGGGAATCGCCGGGTCGGTCGCCTCGCCCACCTGGGCCTTGTACCAGCGCCAGATCTCGTAGACCGGGAAGTTGGTCCCACCGTACTTCTTGGTCATGGCGTCGCCCATCGGGCCGAGCTTGGTGAAATGCCAGAATCGCAGGGGCGCGCCGTTGACGGTCACCTGGCCGTCCTTCTGCACCGCCACCGTACGGGTCGAGAGGTTCCAGCTGGCGACGTTGTAGCCGGGGTCGCGGACCACCTTGACCTTGTCGAACAGCGCCGGGACATGGTCGCACCATCGCTGGTCGACGAACATCCCGTTCGGCATGTCGTCGTAGCACCAGTCGAGCAGCCGGTCGTTCCACCACCTGGCGAACCGCGCGCCCTCGCCGCTCGTCCGCACCGCCACGAAGCCCAGGTTGAAGATCCCGGTGCGGGAGGCCGACAGGTCGTTGTCGCGGATCGCCTCGGCGCTCTCGTTCGGGTCGACCAGATGCGGCGTCAGCAGGATGTCGTGGTCTTCGAGCAAAGCCTCCAGCGGCGCCAGGTCCGCGAACAGCGCCGTATCCGGGTCCAGGTAGATCACCGCGTCGGAGCCCCAGCCGCAGGCCTGGTGCAGGAAGGGCCCCTTCACCGCCGTGCAGACCTCGACCACGTCGTGCTTGAAGAGCCACGCCTGGAAATCCGGGATGCCCAGGTCCTGCGCCCACACCACCCGGTCGAAGGGCTCGTCCGCCAGGTCGAACGCAAACCCGTCCGGTGGCCGGTCGGTGATCAGCGCCACCAGTTCCCAGTCCGGATGGAAGCGCCGCAACGTCTGGAACAGCACGCGGGCGCGATTGAGGTAGGAGAAGGTGAAACTGGAATAGCAGAGCACCTTCATGCCGCGCCCTCCAGCAGGTCGACCGTCATCGCGCTGAACGCCAGGTCGTAGAGCGCCGGCTTGCGGACCGCGCGGGCCAGGGCGGCGAGATCGCCGGCTTCGAAGGCGGCCGCCAACCCCGCCTCGTCCGTCAGCACCACGCCATGACCGCCCTGTTCGACGAAGGCGGCCACATTGCCGCTGTCGGGCCCGGCGATCACCGCCGCCCCGCCGGCCACGGTCTCATAGGCCAGGAACGAGAAGGTCTCGCGGCAGAGCGGCCAGATCAGCACCGCGTCCACCTCATGCTGCTCGATGGCCTGCTGCATGGCGCGCGGCTGGTCTTCTGTGACCGTGACCTTGTGGAATTCCAGCGGCAGGCCGCCTGGCGTTCGCCCGCCCAGGTGCAGGAAGTGGTAGCGCGGGTCTTCGCCGTGACGCGCGACTAGGTCGCGAAAGACCTCCCAGCCCTTGTGGGCGGCGGGCATCCCTGCATAGGCGATCCGCAACGGCCGGCCGGCCTGCGTCGCCGGCGCCGGGCCCCGCTCGACCAGGCGCGCATGCGGCAGCACGACCTCGCCCGCGGTCGGATAGTCCGCGCTCGCCTTCCAGAGGTCCAGCGTCGGCTGCGAGGGGCTCACGACGGTCAGCGACAGGCGCTCGAACAACCGCGCATGCTCCGCCAGGTGCCGCGCGCGCCACGGACCGTAGGCGCAGATCCCACAGGCCGCGCTCTCCGGCGGCGGGGCGGAGCAGTCCTCGACGTCGTTGCGCAGCAGGTGGTAGCCGGCGCAGAGGCTCGCGAAGTCGTGCAGCCAGAAGTAGCCGGCGCGGAGACCCAGAGCGGCCAGCATGTCGGCGGTCTCCACAGCGCTGTGGCCCAGCAGGCTGTGGATCGCAAAGCTGCGCCGGCCCGCGTTCACGCCCGCCAGCCCCCTTAGCGCCTCGACGATCGCCCTCGGGGCGAAGACGCCGACCGCCTCGCCGTTCAGCAGCACGCCGAGATGGCCCGCGTCCTGGCGCACGCGCACCACCGGCCAGGGCTTCGCGGGGAAGATGTGCAGGTGGTCGCGGCCGAGCGCCCCGATCCGCGCGCCTTCCCGCTGCAGGCAAAGCTGCACGCCTCCGGTGTTGGCCGTGTAGTCGTCGTGGCTGAAGGTCACATGCAGATCGGCAAGACCAGTGCGTGACGCCGCCAGCGCGTCCACGAGCGTCGTCGCCGCATCGAGTTTCAGCCGCGCCGAAGCCCGCACTACGGCCGCTACCCTGGCCTCGACAGGAACCAGCCTTCGGATGATCTCATAGCGGAAGCCCAGCTCCGCCCGTCCGGTCCGGCCCTCCGCACGGCCCACCCGCAGGTAGTGGACGAAGGGGTTGATGTCGGCCTCGACGATGTCGGGATAGCTCTCGAGATAGTCCTTCACTGAGAAGGTCGCGTTGGGGTCGCGGCCTTCGCGCCAGCCGCTGGCCAGGAAGTGTTCCAGCGGGTCGTCGGCGGTCCGGGCCACGTCCGGGTTGGCTTCCAGGTAGAAGGCGGCGTCGAACTCGCTCGCCGCCAGCGCTCGCTCGCCGCGCCGCGCCGCGCGCGCCTCCTCGGCGGCCCGGCCGTCGGCGGTCAGCGATTCGAAATCCCAGGCGCGGACCTCGCCGACCCGCGCGCCGCGCAGCAGGTAGTCGTCGGCGAGCGCCGAGCGGACCACCTCGCGCCCTTCGCGCCGGCCGACCGCCAGGTAGTGGTGCAGCGGGTTCCAGCCGCCCTCGGCGACGTCCGGGTTGGCGTCGAGATAGGCGCTCGTCGAGAACCACGGCGCTGGGTCGCGGCCCTCGCGCCAGCCGCTTTGCAGATAGTGGCCGATCGGGTCCAGCTCGCTCTTCGCCAGGTCCGGATTGACCGCCCGATAGAAGGCGCCGTCGACCGCCGTGGAGATCGCCAGATGGGCCTCGTCAGCTCGGGCCGGAGCGGCCATGCGGCATGAATTCCTGTGCAGTATCCGGGGCTGTGTGCAACAGAAGGCAGGGGCGATCAACCGGCGCGGGCCTCTTGCGACGCAAGCGCGCCGCCCGTAGAGCCAGGGCCTCAAGCAGGGCTGCGACCGGACCGTCGATGACCACCGCCAAGGCCGTTCCGAAGAGCGCCAGCAAGGCCGCAACGGCCCCGGAGCGCGCCGCCTACCTGGTGCTGGGCATGCACCGCTCGGGCACCTCGGCCGTCACCCAGATGCTGGCGCTGGCGGGCGCCTCCCTGCCCGAGAACGTCATGGCCGGGGACGAGCACAACGCCAAGGGCTACTTCGAGCCCTGGAAGATCGCCATGTTCAACGACGAGCGCCTGCGCGCCGCCGGCGGGGCCTGGGACGACGCCTTCGCCTTCCCGTTCCGCCCGCTGCCGACCAAGGCCGAGCGCGGCTGGCTGAACCGTGCAGAAGCCCTGTTCGAGGAGGAGTACGGCGACGTCCGCCATCCGCTGCTGAAGGACCCGCGCGTCACCGTCCTGCTGCCGTTCTGGCGCAAGGTGCTGGGGGACCTGGAGATCGCCGCCCGCTGCGTGATCCCCGTGCGCCACCCGCTGGCGGTCGCGGGTTCGCTGGCCCGTCGCAACGGCTTTCCACCGGAGAAGTCGGTGCTGGTCTGGAGCGCCTACATGCTGGCCGCCGAGGCCTACACCCGCGACCTGCCCCGCGCCTTCGTCAGCTACGACGGCCTGCTCGGCGACTGGCGTGGCGAGGTCGCCCGCGTCGAAGCCGCCCACGGCGCGCCGCTGCCCAAGATGACCGAGGCAGCCGGCAAAGCCATCGACCGCTTCCTGACCCCGGAGCTGCGCCACAACGACGGCGACGCGGGACTGGCCGGCCTCGGCTGGGCCGGCGCGCTGGCCAGTCAGGTGTTCGACTGGTTCGAGGCCGCCTCGACCGGCCCCGCCCCGACCGCCAGGGCCCTGGACAAGGCCGCCGCCGAGCTGGCCCGCCGAGCCGAGGAGATCGGTATGCTGGTTTCGCCCGCGACCCGCGACCTCGACGCCGCCCGCGCCGAACTGCTCGACCTTCGCCAGCGCCACGCCTACCTGGAGACCGAGGTCGAGGCGCTGCGCCGCGAGTGCGCCGAGGCCTCGGCCAGCCTCGACGCCGCCCTGGCGGACGGCTGAGTCGCAGGCCCGTGGCCCGTCCCGCCGATGCCGCCGCCCTGATCGAACGCCGCCGCGGCGCCCAGGCCGAACGCGCGCGGCTCGCGGAGGCTCGCTGGGGCCGTTTCCAGGCGGCCAGCCGCCAGCGCGACGCCGCACGCGGCGCGCGCCGCCTGCCACCTTCGATGCAGCGATTGCTGGCGCGCGCCAAGACGCCGGGCCGCGTCTTGTTGCTGGCTCGCTCAGGCGTTTGGGACGACGACATCGCCGTCAGCCTCGGCTCCATGCCCGGCCCGGCGGCGGCGCTCGGCGACTACGTCCGCGCCGGCCCCGACGCGACCCAACAACCGCGCGCCCTCTTCGACCAGAGCTGGTATCTCGACCGCGCGCCCGCCCTCGCGGGCAGCCGCTGGCCGTTGCTGGCCCACTACCTGGTGGTGGGCGACAGCCACAACCTGAGCCCGCACCCGCTGTTCGACGGCCCCGCCTACCGCGCCCGCCATGGGGCGGAGATGAGCGCGGCGCGGCTCACCACCCTGGAGCACTTCCTGTTCAAGGGCGCCGCCGAGGGCGCGGCCCCGCACGCCCTCTTCGACCCGCGCTTCTACGTCGGGCAATCGGAAGACGTCGCGGCCTCCGGCGAGAACCCGCTCGTCCACTACCTGCGCATCGGCTGGCGCGAGGGGCTGGAGCCGCACCCGCTGTTCGCCGGCGCCTGGTACCTGGAGCAGAACCCGCACGTCCGCGACACGGGCGTCGCGCCACTGCTGCACTATGTGACGGCCGGCGCCGCCGAAGGCCTGAGCCCGCACCCGCTTTTCGATCCCGCCTGGTACGGCAAGCAGCGCTACGGGGCCTTCCGCGGCGATCCGCTGACCGACTTCCTGAAGATCGGCGCACGCGCCCTGCGCAGTCCCACGCCGCTGTTCCAGCCCCGCAGCTATCTGGAGCAGGAAGGCGGCTCTCCCGCCGCCCGCGCCAATCCGCTGCTGCACTATCTGACGCGCGGCGCCTACGCCGGCCTGTCGCCCGCGCCGGACTTCGATGAGGCCGGCTATTTCGCGGCCCATCCGGAGGCCGCGGACGCGGCCGGAAGCGCCCTGGATCACTGGACGCGCCATCGCGGCGAGCGGCCCGCCCCGGCCCGGGCCATCTCCGCCGAGGCCCTGTTCTCGGACCTGCGCGACGCTCGTTCGCCCGAGCCGGACGCCTACGACAACGCCGCCTACGAGGCGCTGCGTCCCGTCGGCCGCGCCGGTCCGGCCGAACCCGTCCGCGTGATCGCCTTCAGGCGCACGACCGCGCCGGACTGGCTGGCGGTGGCTGGCGCTCTGCCCAACTTCCGAGGTCACGTCCAGCCGCGCCTTCCCGCGGACGGCTTCACCGACCCCGCCGACCCGGCCGCCCTGGCCCGCGACGCCGCGCTGGCGGAACGCTACGGCCTGGCCGCCTTCTGCCATGAGGTCGCCGATGGGAAGGCGGTCGCCGCGGTCTGCGCGAAGGATGCGCCGGCCTTCCCCTTCTGCCTGGCCTGGGCTGGCCCTGCAGAGCTCAGGAAGGCCATCGCCGCGCTCGCGCCCGCCTTCGCGGCGCCCCAGGCGATCCGCGTCGACGGCCGTCCCGTCCTCGTCCTGCCTGCGACCGCCAAGGCCGCCGCCTGGCGCAAGGCGGCCGACCTCTTCCTGGTCCAGCGCGGCGGCGCGCCGGATCCCGACTTCGACGGCTGGTTGCCCGATCCGGCCCTCGACCACGCGCCCGAAGGCCCAGTCGGCGCGGCGATCAACCCGGACTTCCGCGGCCAGGTCCACGACCACCTGGCCGTCGTCCGTGAGCGCCTGGGCCAGCCCCTCCCGCCAAACGCGATCCCGCTCGTCATCGCCGGCCATGACACCACGCCGCGATCGCAGGACGCCCCGGTGATCTGGCAGGGCGCGAGCCCCGGCGCGCTGCAGGCCTGGCTGGAAGCGGCCGCCGACGCGGTGCGCAACCGTCCGGCCGAGCGGCGTCTCGTCTTCGTCCACGCCTGGAACGACTGGGAGACCGGCGCGGCGCTCAGCCCCGACCGGCGCTTCGGCCACGGCTGGCTGGAGGCGATCGCCAACGCCGCCGACGCCGGCCTCTTGATCCCCAAGGCCGACAGATGAGCGCCGCGGTCACCGTCGTCGGCTATCCCTTCCAGCCAACCGGCATGGCCGAGCACGCCCGCTCCACCTTCCGCGCCTTCCAGGCCGCCGGGCTTTCACCGCGGCTGCTGGACGTGGCCGACGCCAACCGCGGCTACGACCCCGACCTGGAGCGCGACTTCGCCCCGCATCTGGTCTCGACGCTCGGGACCGGTGTCAACCTCTTCGGGGTCAACGGCGACGAGGCCGCGCGCGTGATCGACAGGGTCGGCGAGGCGGCCTTCGACGCCGCCTACAACATCGCCTATCCGGCCTGGGAGCTGGCCCGCTATCCGAAAGCCTGGGCTCAGGTCCTCGACCGCTTCGACGAGATCTGGGCGCCCTCGGCCTTCGTTCAGCACGCGCTGGAGGAGACCGTCTCGCGGCCGGTCCATCGGATGCCCCTGCCGGTCGACCTGAAGCTTTCCGCCTTCCTCGGCCGCCGCCACTTCGGCATCCCCGAGGACGCCTTCGTGGCGCTGTTCTTCTTCGACTTCGCCTCCTTTGCCGACCGCAAGAACCCCGGCGCGGTGCTGGAGGCCTTCGAGCGGCTGGCGGCGCGGCGGCCGCACGCCGACCTGCACTGTGTGATCAAGTCGCGCGGCGGCTCGGACGCCGACGGGGCGCAAGCCGAGCTCGAGGCGAGGCTGGCCGCGCTGGCCCCGCGCGCCCAGGCCATCTACGGCGACCTGAACGACAACGAGATCAAGAACCTGATCCGGGTCTGCGACGTCTTCGTCTCCCTGCACCGCTCGGAAGGTTTCGGGCGCGGCATGGCCGAGGCCATGGCGCTCGGCCGCCCGGCCATCGCCACCGGCTATTCCGGCAACCTCGACTTCATGGTCCCGGGGACGGGCCTGCTGGTCGACTACGAGCTCGCGCCCGTCGCGCCTGGGGCGTATCCGCAGAGCGAAGGCCAGGTCTGGGCGGAGGCTTCGCCAGAGCACGCCTCGCGGTTGATCGAGCAGCTCCTGGACAACCCAGCCGAGGCGCGGGCCATGGGCGCGCGCGCCCGGCGCTTCATCGCCGAGCACTATTCGGTGGCGGTCATCGGCCGCCGCTACGTCGAGCGGTTGGGGGCCATCGGGCGGCCTTAAGCCCTGCGCCAGCGCGGCGGGTCCAGCGCGACGTAGAGCGCGCCGGCGATGGCCGCCAGGTCCAGTAGGTAGAGGTAACGGTAGTCGCAGGCGACGGAGATCACCGCGAAGCTCGCGGTGAACAGCAGCGAGCCAACCAGCAACGCCGCCATCACCACGTCGGCCGCGTCGCGCCGGCGCAGCAGCCAGACGATCAGGCCGATCGCGACCAGCGCCCAGGTCAGGTGCGAGAAGACCGGCGTGCCATAGAACCGCTTGGCATAGGCGGCCAGCCCACGATCCTGGATGTCGACGCCCGTCTGCACATTGAGGTCGTCCAGCATCGCCTGCGGTCCGGTGACGCCGACCTGCACGGGCAGGCAGGCCTCCAGGTCCGGCGTCAGGAAGGTCCAGCGAAAGACGTCGGCGCGGTGGCGCAGATAGGCGGCCGGATAATGGATGATGATCCGACGCCACTGGGCGTGCATGGCTGCGTCCGGAACGTGCCAGAGCGTGCGGCGGAAAGCGGCGTCGGTGTCCAGGGTGTCTATGCGGCTTGGCGTATAGAGCCGCTTGGCGCCTGCTTCGATGGCCGCCTGCGCCCTGGGGTCGGCCTTGCCGATCTCCTTGAGCTTCAGCCCCGGGCGGTGGGCGACGGCGCCCACCACGTCGTAGTGCTCGAGGATCAGCGAGGCGCCGTTGGGCCGCAGCTTGGCGACCGTCTCCTTCGGCGTTGCGACCTGGTTGATCGCCAGCGCCAGGACGCCGGTCGCGACCAGCGCACCCAGCCCCCAGCCGAGGCTCGCGCGCCAGCCGCCGGCGCGCGCGGTCCAGGCGAGGGCCGCGGCCGCTGCGACGACCAGGATCAGCCCGTTCTGCCGCGCCAGCGCCGCCAGCGCCAGGCAGACCAGCGCGCCGGCGAGCGGCAGGACCGGCGGTCGCGCGCCCCAGGCCTTGGCGGCGTGCGCCAGCAGGACGAACCCCGCCAGGGTCAGGTTGGCGAACACCACGTCGCGCCAGACGATCCCCTGGTAGAGCAGGATCTGCGGAGTGAGGATCGCCGCCGCGCCCAGCGCCACCGCCAGCCATGTGGAGCGCAGCCGCAGCCGCGTCAGCGACATCAGGCTGAAGAACAGCAGGGCCGCCGAGGCGGTCACATAGAGGCCGGTTCCCCCGACCACGTGGTTGAAGGGCTTGAGCAGCCAGGACGACACCGCCGGCGCCCAGGTCTGGCGCACCCCGGTGCGCGCCTCGGTCAGGGCCACGATGGAGTCGAGCGACATCTGCCCGGGCACATTTGCCGCCAGCGTCAGCAGCAGGCCAAGGCCCATGGCGACGCGGAAGGCGACGCCTGCGCCGCGTCCTGGCCGATCCTTTGCCGTCTCGCTCACGCGCGTCCCACCTCCGATCGAGGCCGTAGGTAAAAGGCGCCCCGGGCGATGGGAAGCGGCAAAAGGCTGTGTGACGGCGCGGGCGCGCTTGCTAAGGGTGGCGTCGTCCGCGGGGCGGGCGCTGTCGAGGGAGCCTTGAATGAGCGGAGCGCGCGACCTTGCGACCACGCTCGCGCGGTTCCCCAAGACCCGGCCAACGCTCCCGCCGAAGCTGCAGGCGATCTACACCCGCCAGTACCTGGAGAACCGCAGCGGCGAGACGCCCGCCGCCTCGCTCTCCCAGCGCCTCGAAGGCTGGCTGCACCGCCAGGTCGCCGCCGACGTGAGGCAAGGCGCGGGCGGCGCGACCCTGGAGCTGGGCGCCGGCACCCTGAACCAGCTCGCCTTCGAACCGGCCAATCCCGCCTACGACATCGTCGAGCCGTTCGCCGAGCTCTACCGCGACTCGCCTCTGAAGGCCGGGGTGCGCGCGATCTACGCCGATGTCGCCGAGGTTCCGGCGGGCGGCGCCTACGAACGGATCACCAGCGTCGCGGCCCTGGAGCACATCTGCGACCTGCCGCTGGTGCTCGCCCGCGCCGCGCGGCTGCTGGCGCCCGGCGGAACCCTGCGCGCCGCCATTCCCAGCGAGGGCGGCTTTCTCTGGAAGCTCGGCTGGATGTTCACCACGGGCCTGGAGTTCCGGCTGCGCCACGGCCTCGACTACGGCCTGATGATGGCCCACGAGCACGTCAACGACGCCCGCGAGATCGAGACCCTGGTCCGCGCCCTCTTCGAGGAGGTCGAGGTCCGCAGCTTAGGGATCGGCCGTCAGTTCTCGCTCTACCGTTTCCTGGCCGCGCGCCGGCCCCGCCCCGACGTCGCCGCCGCGTGGGAAGTCCGCTTCAGCTAGGCCGCTTGCGCCAGGGCATCGGCGGGTCGATCGCCGCGTAGATCAGGCCCGTCAGGGCGGCGAGGTCCGTGAAGTAGAGGTAGCGATAGTCGCAGGCGATCGAGATGATGAAGAAGCTCGCCGCGAAGGCCACGCCGCTGAGCTGCAGGGCCGCCAGCGCGACGTCGCCGCTCTGCCGCCGCCAGAGGAATAGCCCTGCCAGCACCAGCGAGACGGCGGCGTAAAACCAGTGGCGGTAGAACGGCGTGTCGATGAACCAGCTCGCATAGTTATTGAGCTGTGCGTCGGACTCGACGAACCGGTGCTCGAGCTTCAGCGGCAGCATCTTCTCGGCCGGCGCGTCCACCCCGACATAGACCGGCAGGCACCAGTCGATCACGGGGGTGGCGAACACCCAGCGGAAGTCCTCCCACCGCACCTGCAGATAGAGCAGCGGATGCTTGAGGATCAGGTCCGCCCACTGACGCATCGCCGCGTCGTCCGGGATGGTCCAGAGGATATCGGTCAGCGCCGCGTCGCGGTCCATGAAGTCCACGCGCCGGCCGGAATAGTCGAACCTCGCCCGCTGGCGGATCAGGTCAGCGGCCTTGGGGGCCACTGGCCTTATCCAGTCGAGCCGATAGCTGGGATCCAGCGCGACGGCGCCCGTCAGGTCGTAGTTCTGGACGATCCGCACGCCCGATTTGGCGCCCTCCTCCTTGGGTGCGCCAGGCGGGATCGAGATCGCGGTGAGCGCGAAGCCCGCGACCAGCGCCGCCGCAAGCCCTCCCGCAGCCCAGGCCGCCCCGCGCCGCCAGCTTCCCGCGCTGGCGATCCAGCCCAGGGCCAGCGCCGCGAAGGCCACCGCGATGACCCCGTTCTGGCGCACCTGACTGGCCACGGCGAGCAAGACCAGGGCGGCCGCCAGGAACAGCCAGCGCCGGGCCGGCCGCGACCAGGCCCGCCCCGCGTGGGCGATGCAGACGGTCCCGGCGACGGCGCAGTTGGCGAAGGCCACGTCCTTCCAGACGATCGCCTGGTAGATGATCACCTGCGGGATCAGCATGATCGGGATGGCCACCAGCACGGCCAGCCAGCGGGTGCGCGGCCGAAGGTCGGTCAGCGACGCCAGGCTCACGTAGAAGATCGCCGCGCTGACGGTGACATAGAGCGCCGTGCCAGGGATCACCGCGTCGAACAGCCCCAGGATCCAGGCGTAGAGCGCCGGGCCCCAGGTCTCACGGATGTGGAAGTGGCCCTCGTAGAGCTGCGCCACCGAGTCGTAGGAGAGGTGCCCGGGCAGGTTCGCGCCCAGCATGACCAGCAGGCCGGCGGCCAGCACCGCGCGCAGGGCGGAACGTGCGCTGATCTGCACCTTCAAAGCCATCCTCGGCGCGCCTTGAACCCCCATCCTGCGCGGTCTGGTTACGGCGCGCCTCGTCCGATGAGAAGGGAAAACACCGCCCGCTTGGCGGCCCAGGCCAATCATGGTGAGTTGCCGGCCATGACCGCCGAAGGGCTCGCAATCCGGCCGGCCGGCGCTTCACCGGCCCAGATCCAGGCCTATGCGGACCTGCTCAACGCCACGTTCCAGACCGGGAAGTTCACGCCCGAAGGCCTGGCCTGGCGCTATCGCGACAACCCGGCCGGCCAGGTGGTCGGCGCCGACGCCTGGGACGGCGAGCGGCTTGCCGCCCACTACGTCACCTGCCCGGTGGAAGCCCGGATCGAGGGCGCCGTCGTGCGCGGCCTGCTTTCGCTCAACACCGCGACCCACCCCGACTACCAGGGCCGCGGGCTTTTCACGCGCTTGGCCGAGGCCGCCTATGGGGCAGGAGCCGACGCGGGCTTCGCCTTCGTGATCGGCGTCGCCAACGCCAACTCCACGCCGGGCTTCCTGCGCAAGCTCGGCTTCCAGCATGTGGGCCGGCTTGCGGCCGGCCTCCTGTTGCGCAGCCCGGCGGCCTTCGCCGACAGGGCCGTGCAGTACCAGGGCGCCTGGCGTCCGGACCTGCTGCGCTGGCGGCTCTCCAACCCGCAGGGGCGCTACGCCTGCGCCCGGCGCGGCGAGCTTCTCAGCGTCTGGGCCAGGACCCATCTGCCCTTCGTGCGCTGCGCGGCCTTCCTGCCGGACGCGCAGGGCGTCGAGGCCGCCACGCGCGCGCCGCTGACGGCCTCGCTCTTCATCGGCCTGGAGCCGCGGATCGATCTCGCTCGGCTGGGCTTCGCGCGGCTGCCCGAGCGACTTCGGCCCTCGCCGCTGAACCTCATCTGGCGACGCCTCGGCGACGCCGCGCCGGCGGCGCTCCGGCCCGAGGCGGTGGCGATCAACTTCCTCGACTTCGACCCGTACTGAGATGACCACCGTCCACGTCTTCGCCCACTTCGACGACGAATATTGCGGCCTGCCGCTGATCGCCGAGCGCGCGGCTGCGGGTGAGGACCAACTGTTCCTCTACGTCGCCGACTATGCCAGCCCGGCGCTCGCCCAGCGCCGGTTCGCGGAAACCCAGAACCTGCTCGCCCACCTGGGCGTCGACCGCGCGAAAGTCATCCATGTCGGGCGTGGGACCGGCGCGGTGGACGGAGGCGTCTTTCGCGCGCTGCCAGCGGCCTACGCCGTGCTCGAGGCCGCGCTCACCGCCGCCGGCCCCGCCGATCGCTTCGTGACGCTGGCCTGGGAAGGCGGCCACATGGATCACGACATGTGCGCCCTGATGACCGCCGAGCTCGCGAAGGCCTGCGGAAACCCGCCCATCGAGACCATCAGCCTCTACACCGGCCCCGGCCTCGGCGGACCGTTCTTCCATGGCGCCTGGCCGCTCGCGCAGAACGGGCCGGTGCGGAAGATCGCGCTCAGCCCGCTCGGCTGGCTGCGCTGGATGGCCGCCGTGCGGTTCTTCCCCTCGCAGATCAAGACCTGGCTCGGCCTGTGGCCGGCGATGTTCTGGAGCTACGCCTGGCGCGGCTTCGGCGTGCAGCGGCTGGATCCGGCCCGGGTCCGCGAACGGCCGCACCCCGGGCCGCTGTTCTACGAGCGGATGTTCAAGGTTCCCTACGCCGACGTCCGCGCCGCCGCCGACGCCTTCCTCACCGGCCGCCCTTAGGCGCTCTGGCCCTGCATGATCACCAGGAAGCCGCCGAGCATCAGGGCGTAACCCACCACGAAACGCCAGCCCAGGGGTTCCTTGAAGACGATCCAGGCCACCAGCGGCACCAGGCCCGAGCCCACGATGGAGAAGGCGTAGGCCGTCGACAGCGGCACCCGCGTCAAGATGTAGAACCAGAATAGCGCCGTCAGCCCATACCAGGCGAAGGCCCCGATCAGCGGGCCGTTGGTGATCAGCTTGACCACCAGGTTGCCGGTCAGCCGCGCGTTGTTCACCGCGGCGAACTTGAACAGGGTCTGGCCGATCGGCAGCGCGAGCGAGAACCCCGCGCACAGCAGCATGTCCTTAGGCGTCACGGCCGTGCTCCTCGGCTTCCATGCGCGCGATGGTGCGCAGGTAGGGGTGGATCGGGCGGCTGGGCACGTTCAGCACGTCGAAGTTCAGCGCCTGCATCAACAGTTGCGCCCCCAGGATCACCGGCAGGGCCGCGGCCATGACCACGCCGGCGGAGGCCGGGATATGGTGCGGCGTGGCCATGTAGTGGGCGGCGTAGCCCACGCCGAACAGCACGAAGAAGATGCCGAACATCAACTCCAGGCTGGCGGCGCTGAAGTCGCGGACGAAATACTGGCCGAGCACCCGCTGCAGGAAGTTGCGCAGGTGCTTCAACGCGAAGGGGCCGACGATCGCCCCGATCCGCAGGTTCGAAACCTCGCCGCCGTAGCGCGCCGGGATCGGCACGTCGCGCACCACCGCGCGCAAGGTGCTCAGGTGGTAGAGCAGATCGGTCTCGAAGAAGAACCGCCGCGAAACGCGCTTCTCGATCACCATGCCCGCCACCTGGCCCTCGATGGCCGTGTAGCCGTTGGTCGGGTCGAAGATGTTCCAGTAGCCGGTCGAAACCTTGGCCGCGAAACTGAGCGCGGCGTTCCCGAATACCCTGACCGGCGGCATCGCCTGCAGGTGGCTGATCGAGGTGAAGCGGTTGCCCTTGGCGTAGTCCGCCTCGCCCAGCAGGATCGGGGCCACCAGATGGGCGATGTAGCCCAGGTCCATCTGGTCGTCGCCGTCGACCTTGACCAGCACCTGCCCGCCGCGGGCGATGGCCTCGCGATAGCCGGCCATCGTCGCCCCGCCGACTCCCTGGTTCTGCGCCAGCCGCACGACGACGACGCGCGGATCGGTGTTGTTCGCTTCAATGAAGTCGCCGGAATGCTCCGGGCAGGCGTCGTCCACGCAGACGACGCCGTCGACCCAGGCCGGGGTCTTGGCGATCACGTCGAGGATGTGGGCCTTCACCCGGTAGCAGGGGACGACCAGCCAGACGCCCGCGCCGTCCAGCGTCGGATCGAAGGCGCGGTGGAACTTGCGCCGCTCCTCGGTGGCCCTCGGGGCGCCGCGCTTGATCTTGTCGATGGAGGTCATGCGCCTTCCGGGATCGCCTTCCGACTCGGGCTAACATGGAAGGCCTTGCAGTGGCAAAGCGGGGCCACGCCGCCTTCGGGGGGCGTCGTGGGCGCCGCCCGGCCTCGCCTTGCACCCCTCATGCGCGCCTGTTAGGGAGCGCCCCTTCCTCGGGAGAGCCCCTCAGCGGGACAGCATGGACACCGCCACCCATATGTTGCGGACCGGACGGCGCGGACCGCTGTTCGAGTTCCAGATGGCGCTGCGGGACCTGCGGGCGTCGGGCGAACGGCTCGATCTGGCCTGGTCGCTCGCCTGGCACGACGTGGTGTCGCGCTATCGCGGCTCGATCCTCGGTCCCTTCTGGATCACCCTGTCCATGGGCCTGATGGTGCTGGGCATCGGCTTTCTCTGGGGCGAGCTGTTCCGCGTCTCGATCCACGAGTTCATTCCGTTCGTGGCGTTGGGAATCGTCTTCTTCGGCACGGTCACGGGGACGATCAACGAGGGCTGCGAGACCTTCGTCCAGGCCGCCAGCATGCTATCGCAGACCAGCCTGCCGATGTTCACCTTCGTCTGGCGCACGGTGCTGCGGAACCTGATCAACCTGGGCCACCACCTGGTGATCGTGATCGCCGTACTGATCTATTTCGGCTTCTGGCGCACCGCGAACTATCCGGTCGCCACCCTGGGCCTTTGCCTGATGGTGGCCAACGTCGCCTGGCTCTCCATGCTGGTGGCCATCGTCTCGGCGCGGTTCCGCGACATCCCGCAGATCGTGGCCTCGATCACCCAGGCGGCCGCGCTGATGACACCGGTCTTCTGGCTGCCCGACCGCATCAGCCCCGGGCACAGGGTGATCCTGGACCTCAATCCGTTCTACCATCTGCTGCAGGCGGTTCGCGCCCCGCTGATGGGCTCGCAGATCATGCCGCACACCTACCTCATCCTGGCCATCATGGCGGCGGTGGGCTGGACCCTCACCTTCGCGATCTTCGCCTATACCCGCCGCCGGATCGTGCATTACCTATGAAGGCGCCCCCGGTTTCCATCTCCTGCCACGACCTGACCCTGCGGTTTCCGGTCTATGGCGTGGACGCCAAGTCGCTGAAGAAGCACCTGGCCAAGATCACCGTCGGCGGCAAGCTCGGCCGCAGCCACGGCTCGACCGAGGTCACGGCGCTTTCCAACCTGAACCTGGAATTGAAGGCCGGCGACCGGCTGGGCCTCGTGGGCCACAACGGGTCGGGCAAGACCACCCTCCTGCGCGCGCTCTCCGGGGCCTACGAGCCCGACGAGGGGACCATCGAGGTGCAGGGCCATATCGCCGCCCTCCTCGACCTCAACCTCGGCATCGACCCTTCGGCCACGGGCTACGACAACATCCGCCTGCGCGGCCGCATCGCCGGCCTCTCGGCCCGCGAGGTCGACGCGCGGATGGACGAGATCGCCGAGTTCTCGGGGCTCGGCCCCTTCCTGGCCATGCCGGTGAAGACCTATTCGGCCGGCATGCAGGCGCGCCTCGCCTTCGCCGCCGCCACCGCCGTGGAGGCCGACGTGCTGCTGATGGACGAATGGATCGCGGTGGGCGACGCCGATTTCCAGCAGCTCGCCCATAAGCGCCTGCTGAAGCTCGTGGAACGGGCCGGCATCCTGGTGCTCGCCTCCCACGACGTCGATCTGCTGCGCCTCTACTGCAACAAGGTCATGCGCATGGAGGGCGGCGTCGCCTCCCCGGTCACCGACATCAAGAAACTCGACGAATTGCTGGCCGCCTGACCGCGGCCGCCACGTTGCGGCCCAAAGCCGACGCCTGATAGACCGACGCAATCGAGCGGGGGCTCGCGGATACACGCCTTTGGACGTCATTTTCACCATCGTCTCCCGCAACTACGCCGCCCAGGCCGCGACGCTGATGGAGAGCCTGGCGAGCGCGGAGCCCAAGGCGCGGCGCGTGGTGGTGGCGACCGATGGGCCGATCCCGGCCCTGGAGCGTCTGGCCGAGGTGATCGACGCCGCCGAGCTCGATGCCCCCTACGCCGCGATGAGCGTCTATTACGACGCGCTGGAGCTGAACACGGCGGTGAAGCCCTACGTCTTCCGCCGCCTGCTGGGCGAACCCGGCGTCGGCTCCGTGACCTATCTCGATCCCGACATCTTCGCCTTCCGGCCATTGGACCGGGTCCGCGAGGGCCTGGCCCGCGCTCAGCTTGTCCTCACCCCACACCTGACCCGGCCGCTGCTCGGCTCGGCCATGCCCAATGACCACGCGATCCTGCGATCCGGCTCCTACAACCTCGGCTTCTGCGCGGCGCGCGCCGAGCCCAGGGTCATGGACCTGATGGCCTGGTGGGCGGACCGGCTGCGGTTCGACTGCCGCGGCGACGTCAAGGATGGCCTGTTCACCGACCAGCGCTGGATGGACCTGGCGCCGGGCTTCGTCGACAGCCTGGACGTGGTGCGCGAGCCGGTCCTGAACCTCGCCTACTGGAACTTCGAGGGCCGGAGCCTGACGCGCGGCCAGGACGGGTGGACGGTCGATGGCGCGGCCTTGCAGTTCTTCCATTTCTCGGGATTCGACCCCGCCTTCCCGGGCATATTGTCCAAGCATCAGGACCGGGTGCGCGTGGTCCCAGGCTCGCCGCTCGCCGAGCTCCTGGCCGACTACGCCGCGGCCCTGCTGCGCAACGGCCACGAGGCCAGCCGCGCGATCTCCTACGCTCACCTGAAGTTTCCGTCCGGCCGCCGGGTCACCGGCGCCATGCGCCGCCGCGCCCTGCGCGCCGCGCGGGATGGCAAGGACTTCTCCGAGGGCCTGACCGAGGCTGTCGAGGCCTGGATGGATGGGCCGGACCCGGAGGCGGCCCTGCCCGGGCTGCCGGACGTCACGCGCACCATGGATCAGGTCTGGCGCGACGTGCCCACAGGCTTCCAGCTCGACCACGAGGCCGGCCGGCTGGCGTTCCACCAGTTCTTCGCCGAGCACGCCGCGACGCTGGGCGCGGACGCCCTGGCCGGCTCCGCCGCGCGGGGCCTGCTCGCCGCTTGGCGCAGCGGAACCCGCGAGCCGGACGCCTCGGTCTGGCGCGAGGCGCCTTGGCGCGGCCCGGCGTCCGGCGCGCTGGACTGGCTGCGCGAGCCCTCGTCCGAAGGGCCGCCCCGCGCCGCCACCGCCCTGCTCGCCGCCCGCGCCGACCTGCGCGCCAAGTTCGTCGGCGATCCCGCGGGCCTGATCGCCTGGTGCCTGGGCGCGGAGGCCGCCGCGGGCCGCTTCGCGCCGGACCTGCTGCCCCAGGCGGTGATCGACGACCTGGTGCGGGATCCTGCCCCGCTGCTCTCGGCCGCCCGCCTCGCCGAACCCGGCGCCAACGACCTGAAGCGCCGGCTCTCGGCGGGCTTCGGCGTCGCCGCCCGCGCCGGCTGGCCGGAGACCCTCACCGAGGCCCTGCGCGCGCCCTTTCTGGCGCCGGCCCGCGCCCTGCCGGCCCCCTTCGTCCAGCTGTTCCTCGACATCTGGGAAAGCCGCGTCGACCTGCAGCGCCTGTTTCCGCTGCGCACCGGCCCGGAGCGTTTCAAGTTCCTCCGCTGGCTGATGGGCGGTGGCCTGGCGGAATATGGCGTGGAGTTCGACGCCCTGCCGGCCCCCGTGCGCCTGCACCCGCAGACCCAGCTCGCCCGCTTCACCGTCCGCCAGCGTCAGCCCGCCGCCCGCGCCAGCGTCACCGAAGGCCGCGCCAGCGAACTATGGGTGGTGGAGGGTCCGGAACTCGCCGCCGAGGCCGCCGCCGACCGGCTCGTCTACGAGGCCATCGAGGGCCGCTTCCTGGGCCCGTCCGGGCCGGCCGCGGCGCCCGCCCACGCCGAGCTGGTCCGCTTCCTGACCCATCCGGACCTGGTCCCCGCCGACGCCATCGCCCTGCACGCCCGCGGGGTTCGCTGGAACCGGGCGGTGGGCGTCTGGGACGCGGCGACGGCGGGTGCGCTCACACCCGACACCGTGGGGCTTGGCTTCGTCGACGAAGTGTGGGCGCCGTCGACCGCGGCCGGGCTGTTCCGCCCGGTGAAGACCGAGACTCCGGTCGCCGCATGAGCATCCTGGCGGCCGCCCGCCGGCTCTGGCGATCGACCTTGCCCGAACCGCTGCGCAAGCTCGCCGCCCCGACGCTGAACCGGGCCCTGGAAGCCCACATCCGGGCGAGCGCACGGCGTCCGCACGGCGCGGAGACGGCTGAGGGCCCGATCAAGATCGTGGGCTATTTCGCGGGCTCGCATGGCATCGCGGCGTCGGCGCGCCTGGCCGCGCGCGCCTTCGAGGCCCTGGGCGCGCCAGTCGAGTGCATCGACGTCACCGACGCCAAGCTCGACTGGAGCGGGCGCCTCACCGCGCCGGTCGCCGCCTCGGCCTGGATCTTCCACCTCAACCCACCGGAACTGCTCGCCGCGCTCGCCTGCCTTGGGCCGCGCCAGCTCGTCGGACCGCGCTACGGCTATTGGGCCTGGGAGTTGCCGCGCGCGCCGCGCCGCTGGCTGCAGGATGCGGCCATGGTCGACGAGGTCTGGGCGCCCAGCCGCTACACCGCCGCGGCCCTGGCGGGCGCCGCCGCGCCTATCCGCGTCGTGCCGCATCCGCTGTTCATTGAAGACTTCGCCACAGTCGCGCCGGCCCCGCGCCGCGCGGTGTTCCAGGGGGTCAGCGTCTTCGACTTCAACTCCTCGCTCGCGCGGAAGAACCCGGGCGGCGCGATCGTCGCCTGGGCCCGGGCCTTCGGCCAGGACGCCGGCTGCGAGCTGACACTGAAGACCCAGAACGGCGCGGCCTTTCCCCAGGCCCTGGCGGCGCTCCGCGCCTCGGCGCCCGCGAACGTCCGCATCGTCGACGAGGTCTGGCCCTACGCTGACGTCCAGGCCCTGATCGCCGGCGCCGACGTGCTCGTCTCGCTGCACCGCGCAGAGGGCTTCGGCTTGACCCCCGCAGAGGCCATGGCGCTGGGGACACCCGTCCTGGCGACCGCCTGGTCCGGCGTCCTCGACTTCATCGACGGAAGCTGCGGCATGCTGGTCCCCTCCAGCCAGACCCCGGTCGACGACCCGCAAGGCATCTATCGGGACCAGACCTGGGCGGAGCCGGACCTGGGCGCCGCAGCCCAGGCGCTTGGCCGGCTGCGGGGCGAGCCTGAGCTTCGCGCGCGCCTTTCGGCGGCGGCTCGCGCCCGCGTCGCGGAGCGGCTGTCGCCCCAGGCCTGGTTCACCACCCTGCCCGCGCCGGTGAAGGCGGCCGCCATGGCGGCGGCGCGCGGCGCGAGGGCGTAGTGTGCTGGATTTGAAGTCCGCCGCAGTCTCGATCAAGCTCTGAGCTCGCTATCGACAGCAGGCGAATTTCGGAATCGCCACACTAGGGGTCCGCCTCTTCCGGCGGACGCACCTTCTGGAAGCGCCAGAGCAGCAGGAGGTCATAGAGCGCCTTCAGCGATCCCCCGATCACCAGCGGCCAGGCGAAGGAGCTGAGGCTGAACAGCAGGCCCGAGAGCGCCGGGCTGAACGCTGAGGCCAGGCTGCGCGGTACGTTGGTCACGCCGGCCGCCGCCGCCCGTTCGGCCGGCGTCACGACCGCCATGACGTAGGAGGTGCGCGCCGGCACGTCCATGTTGGAGAGCAGGGCGCGGACCACCAGCAGCACGAAGGCGACCTGCACGTTCGGCGCGAAGGCCACGGCGATCACGCACAGGCTCGCCGGCAGGTGAGTGAAGACCATGGTGTTGACCAGGCCGATGCGCTTGGCGAGCACCGGGGCGGCGAGCTGGGAGACCGCCGAAAGCGCGCCGGTCCAGAAGAAGAAGCCGCCGGCCGCCGCCAGCGACAGGCCGAAGCGGTGGAACAGCCACAGCGCGAACAGCGACTGGACGATGAAGCCGCTGCCGAACGAGTCCAGGCTGAAGAGCGCGGCCAGCCCGAAGACGTTGCGCCGCGACGGGCCGAGCGGCGTGCGCGGCCTCCCGCTTTCAACCGGTTCGTCCGGAAGGCTGCGATAGAGCGCCGCGGCGGCGAGCGCCAGGAGGCCGTAGACGCCGAAGGTCGCCTCGATCAGCGTCAGGCGCGGCGCCCCGGTCAGACGACCGATCGGCCCGAGCAGGCCCACGCTGAGCGCGCCCACCGCCGCCGCCAGGGTTCCGGTCAGGCTGTAGCGGGCGAAGAGGTGCGTGCGCTGTGATGGCGGCCCGGCGTGGGCCAGCAGCGACTGCTCCAGCGGCAGGAACGGGCTTACGTCGCCGCCGGACGGATTGAGCGTTCCCGCAAAGCCGATCGCCACCAGCGGCCAGAACTCGTGAACCTGCGAAAAGGCCACGCCCGTCACGGCCATCAGCCCGCACGCGGCGAACAGCAGGCGCTTGGCCGGGACCCGGTGCCCGGCGAGACCCACCGCCAGCGTCAGGGCCGCCGAACCCAGCAGCGTCGCCGTCGTCAGCACGCCGACCCGGAAGGCGCTGAACCCCAGGCCCGCGAGGTAGACCGGCAGCAGCAGGGCTGTGAACCCGTCGCCGAAGCCCCGCACGCCACGGGCCGCGATCAGGGTCATGGCGCTTTTCACCGGCGCCTCACGGCCGGCGCGTCGTGACGTCGGTGAGCGGCCCACCCTCGCGGATGGTCTTGTTGCGGTAGATCACCGCCCCGATGCGGTTGGGCTTCTGGTCGATGCCGGCGCAGAATTCCGGCCACAGCTCGGAGGGAACCCACAGGCACGGCGCCCTGGGGTCTTCGTCGATCGCCACGTCCACCAGGTCGCGCGCTTGCATGGCGGTTAGCCTAACGCGCCGCGGTCAGGCCAGCCAGTCGATCAGGCCGAGCTTGGCCATCCAGGCCAGGCCCAGCTCCACGGCGCGGCGGCGTTCGATTGGGAACCTGATCAGCACGTCGCGCCCGCTCCGCGCCTGGCCCGAGGCCAGGAGATCGAGCGCCTGGGCGCACTCGTCCGGCGTGGCCCGCAGCCCAGGGAACGCGGTGTCCAGCGCGCCGGTCAACGCCAGGACGTCTGCGCCGCTCGCCCCGGCGGCGGCCGCCATCGGCGTGTCCGGCGTAAGGACCTGGCTGGGGAAGCCGGCGAAGTCGAGGAAGGGATCGCCCCGCACCGGGTCGGCCGGCGGGTGTGGAGCGCCCTGCGGCGCCGCCTGGCGGATCTCGGCCATCTGATCGACGAGGTCGTGGAACAGGCGCGCGACCACCGGCCAGGCGAACGTCGTGCGCACGCGCTCGCGCCCCGCCGCGCCCATCCGCCGGCGCAGCTCGGGCGAGCGGGCCAGCTCGCCGATCGCCTGGGCCGCGCGCCCCACGTGTACGGCGGTATATTGCGCCACCTCGCCCACATAGGCCTGGTAGGTCGCGGTCCCCAGGACGTGGCGCTGGACCATGGTCGCGCCATAGCCGGAATGCGGCCCGCCAAGCGTCGGGATCAGGACCCCTTCGACCCCGTCGCGCACCGTGGCGCGGTAGCCGTCCCAGTCGCTGGCCACCACCGGCAGGCCCGCCGCCATCGCCTCCAGCGGGGTGATACCGAAGGTTTCCTGGATGTTGTCGACCAGCGACAGGAAGATGTCCGCGCCGGCCCAGAGCTCGCCCAGCAGGGCCCGGTCGTTGCCGTCCAGGATGTGCAGCGGAACGTCCGGCGCGTGGGCCGCCGCGGCCTCCTCGTAGCGTGGCCGATCCTCCGGGACCGGGAACCAGCCGGCAAGCGCCAGGTGCAGCTTCATCCCGCTGTCGCGGGCCGCCTGCTGCACGGCCTTGAACATCGGCTGCGGGAAAGCCTTCTCGAAGAAGGAGAGCCGCCCGACCCAGAGCACCAGCACGTCCGCGTCCGCCAGGCCGAGCCGGGCGCGGATTTTCGCGCGGGCCTGCGGTCGATCGGCGAAGCCTGCGAAACGCGCGGTGTCGACGCCCAGCGGGACGACCCGCAGCGCAGGCCTGGGCGGCGGCGCGCCGCCGGTGCGCGCGGCCAGATGCGCGCCCCAGCCGTCGAACATCTTCGACAAAGCATCGCGCACGCTGGGTGAGGTGCAGATCACCGCGTCCCAGGGGTGGACGGGCGCCACGGACGCCATGGCGATGATCTGGCGCATGGCCGGCGGCGCGATGGTGTGGACAAGGCCCAGCAGGCTGTAGGCGCTGTCGCCGACCGTGCGCCGCCGCAGCCACGCCAGGTCATAGAGGTCCGGCTGTCCGCGCAGCAAGGCGCCGGCCTCGGCCGCGGTCTGCTGGGCGAGGATCGAGCCGGGGACCACCTGGATCGCCGCGGCCGGGTCGTCCAGCAGGTCTTCGCGCAACTTGGCCTCGGTCGTGGCCCTCAGGCTGAGCACGTCGATCCGCGAGAAGCCGCCATGCCGGGCGAGCGCCTGGTAGAGTTCGAGGTTGGCGACGTCCTTGCCGAAGGGGTTGGCCCCCAGCCCGACGCGGCCGGCCGGATTGTAGAGCGCGAGCCTAGACGCCACGGGATGCAGTCTTCAGGCCCGGAGGCGCGGCGCGGCGCGCGAAGATTCCCATTGGCCCCCCTGTCGGCTGGCCTTGTAGTTAGAGATAGAGCGTGGGTCGGACAATCCATTGGGCCGGCGCAGGCGCTGGCGTCTGCTGCCTGGCGCCTGGGCGCCGCCGCTCAATAGACGACGTCGACCTCGACGCTGCGGCTGTCGGCGCGGACGTCGACGCGGCGCGCCGCCTGATCGAAGCGCAGGTTCACCCGCTCGCCGCCGACCGCCAGCCCTTCGATGGTGAATTCGCCGATGCCGATCGGCAGGTGCGGGTTGCAGACCTCGATGCGGCGATGCACGCCGTCGACCGAAATGCCCAGGCAGGCCTGCAGCATCATGAACACCGAGCCCGCCGCCCAGGCCTGCGGCAGGCAGGCCACCGGATAGGGCGTCGGCGGCTCGCCGGCCTGTCGCGGGAAGCCGCAGAGCAGTTCCGGCAGCCGCATGTCGAGCTGTACCGCCGCCTCGAACAATCCCGCCGTCAGCCGTACCGCGCCCTCGCGGTCGCCGTAGTGCGCCAGGCCGAGCGCGCAGATCGCGGTGTCGTGCGGCCACACCGAGCCGTTGTGGTAGGACATCGGATTGTAGCGCGGCTGGCCGGTGGCCAGCGTGCGGATGCCCCAGCCGGAGCAGAAGCCCGGAGACAGCAGATGATCGGCCACGCGCCGGGCTCGCTCCGGCGACGGCAGGCCGGTGAACAGCAGGTGGCCGGGGTTGGAGGCGCAGACGCGGCAGGGGGCGCCGTCGCCGTCGAGCGCGATGGCGTAGAAGCCGAGATCCTCCATCCAGAACAGCCGCTCCACCTGCTCGCGCAGGCGTTTCGCGCGGCGCGCCCAGTCGTTCGCCTCGCCGGCGTTGGCCACCCGCGTGGAGAGCTCGGCCATGCTGCGGAGAGCGGCATAGACGTAGCCCTGCACCTCGACGAGCGCGATCGGCCCGACTGGAAACCGCCCATCGGCATGGAAGATGGAATCCCCGGAGTCCTTCCAGCCCTGGTTCGAAAGCCCGCTGTCGCGGCCGCGCGCATAGGCCAGCAAGCCGTCGGGGTGCGCGTCCAGGCAGCTGACGATCCAGACCATGGCGCGCTCCAGCGCAGGCCATAGCCGCTCGATGAACGCGAAGTCGCCGGTGCGCGCCGCATAGGCGCCTGCCAGGGCGACGAACAGTGGCGTGGTGTCGACCCCGCCGTAGTAGCGGCCGAAAGGCACTTCCCCCAGCGCCGCCATCTCGCCGCGGCGGGTCTCGTGCATGATCTTGCCCGGCTGGCTGTCGCGGAACGCCGAGACGGCCTCGGCCTGGTGCGCGGCCAGGTAGGTCAGGACCCCCTGTGCGAGTGAAGGGTCGAACCACAGCACCTGCCAGGCGGTGAAGATCCCGTCCCGCCCGAAGGCGGTCGAGAACCACGGGATGCCGGCATAGGGGTAGGGCCCGGTCTCCATCGAGGTGGTGAGCAGCGCCAGGTCGGCGCCCGATTTCTCGATCCAGTTGTTGAACAGCCGCCCACCGGTCGTCAGCCGCGCGCCGTGCCGGCGGCGTGCGCGCATCGCCCAGCGGGCGCGCGCGGCCGCGGCCCGGTGGCGTTCGCGGCTCGGCGGCGGGCCGCCGTGCGCGCCGATCTCGACATGCAGGTCCAGGCTGCCCTCGGCCGCCAGGTCGTAGACGAACTCGGCGCGGTCGGCGCTGAGCCGCTGCGGCGTATCCGAGAAGGCGATGACGCAGTTGCGTTCGACCCCGTCGAGGCCATCGTAGCGGAACGCGACGTCGCGCTTGCCGATCGCCGGTTTGCGCCGCGCGCCACGCCTCGGACGCCGCGCGCCCCGGACCTCGAACATGTCGTGGAAATCAGCGTCGAACTCGAAGGCCAGTGGCAGGGTCACCGGCCCGGTCCCATAGTTGTCGATCGTCACGCGCTCGTAGATGCGCTCTTCCCACACGAACCGCTTGCGCTCGATGTGCAGGATCCCCGGCGGGGTCACCGGGCCGCCGGGCGCCGGCAGCGCCTTGTTGAGGCTCTGGGCGGTGAACACCACGTTGTCCTGCGAGATCGCGCCCGACAGCAGGGTCGGCCGCGCATCGTCCACCAGCAGCTGCCAGCGCGACAGGATGCGGGTGTCGTCATGAAAGACGCCGTCGCCGGCGCCGAGGATGTCGCCGTGCGAGTCGGCGACGACGAAGGTGTCCCGGTCCTTCAGCGCGAACATCCGCTGGGGGGTTCGCGGCTCCTCGACCTCGCCCCACTCGATCGGCCCCCGCACATTGGGCGCGAGTTCGTCGACCGTCATCTTACGCGACCGCCCCGAAGGGCGCCTGGGCCCATGTGGCGATGTGCGGCTGGGGATAGAGGTCGAGGTAGCGCCCGGCCATGGCGGTGGCCGAGAAGCGTTCGTCGAAGCGCCGGCGGATCGCCGCGCGCGAAAGGGTCGGCAGGAGGTCGAGCGCGGCCAGGGCCTCGTCCGCGTCCCTGACGATGAAGCCGGTCAGGCCAGGCTCCACCACCTCGCGCACGGAGCCGCAGTCGTAGGCGATGACCGGAGTTCCGCAGGCCATGGCCTCGATCATAACCAGGCCGAAAGGCTCGGGCCAGTCGATGGGGAACAGCAGGGCCGCCGCGCCGCCGAGGAATTCCGACTTCCGGTCGTCGCCGATCTCGCCCACGAACTCGATCAGCGGATGGTGCAGCAGGGGCTCGATCTTCTCCTCGAAGTAGGTCTGGTCCACGCGGTCGACCTTGGCGGCGATCCGCAAGGGCCGGCCGGCGCGCTTGGCGATCTCGATCGCCCGGTCAGGACGCTTTTCCGGCGAGATCCGGCCGAGGAACGCCAGGTAGCCGTCCGCCGCCGCGGCGTATCGATAGAGGTCGGCGGGCACGCCGTGATGCACCGTGCCGACCCAGTTCGCGTCGGGGATCGGCCGGCGCTGGTCGGTGCTGATCGAGATCAGCGGAAACTGGCGCCACCGCCGGTAGACCTCCGGCAGGTCCTTCAGGTCGAGCCGCCCGTGCAGGGTGGTGATCGTCCGCTCCGCAAACGGCTCGAAGAACGGGAAGTGGATCATGTCGGTGTGGAAGTGGATCACGTCGAACTCGTCGGCCCGCTGGCGCACTTCCGCCAGTTGGCTCAGGTGCGCGGCCAGGTCGGACTTCAGGGGCGCCGGGTCCAGCCGGATCGCCTGGTCGCGGACCGGGGCCAGCCGCGCGCGGGTCCGCGCGTCGGCGCTGGCGAACAGGGTCACCTCATGGCCAAGCTCCACCAGGGCGTCCGACAGGTGCGCAACCACCCGCTCCGTGCCGCCATACAGCCGCGGCGGCACGGCTTCGTACATGGGTGAAACCTGGGCAATCCTCATCTGCGGTCCTCGGCTGGTGAACGCCCCGCGACGACGCCCCGCAAGCCTCGGGCCGCCTATCCAGCCATAACCCCCAACCGGCGCAGATGTTCACCGCCGAACACCGGTTTGGCGCAGCCCGGCCGCCAGCCCAGCCCGGTCCTCAGCGCCGGCTCAGCAGAATCGCGCCGCGCACCGGCTGGGCCTCAACCGAAGCATAGGTCTCCAACCGCTTCAGGACAGCGGCCTGGTTGTCGATCACGAGAACGCCGGTGAAACGCAATGCGCCGGTGGCGGCGTCGGCCGGTCGCACCGGCCGCGGGAAGCGCCGGCTGAGGTCGGCGGCGACCTGGGAAAGCGGCGCGTCGCGATAGACGAGCTGGCCCTGGGTCCAGGCAAAGGCGTTGTCCGGCTCGACGTCGCTGATCTGCGAGGCCGCCGCACCGTCGCGATGACGCAGTTGTTGGCCGGCGGTCAGCCGGGTGGGCGTGGCGCTCGGGGACCGCGCCGGCCGAACCTCAACGACGCCGCGGCGGACCGTCAACGCCGTCTGGCCCTGATGGTGGCTGAGATTGAACTCGGTGCCCACGACCCTGATCTGGCGGTCGCCGACCGCGATCAGGAAGGGGCGCGTCGGATCGTGCGCGACGTCGAAGGTCGCCTCGGCGTCGGCCATCTCCACCCGGCGTGCGTCGCGCCCGAGGTCGACGCTCAAGGACGAGGCGCCGTTGAGCTTGATCTTGGTGCCGTCCGCCAGGAGGAGGTCGCGCACTTCGCCGGCGGCCGTGCGGTAGGCTTGGCCATGCGGCTGCGGCGCCGTCCAGGTGGCGAGCGCGAACACCCCTACGGCCAGGCTGGCCGCCAGGACACCGCCCGCCGCCACCCACCACCGTCGGGTCGCGCGGCGGTCGGCGGGGCGACGGGAGAGAGGTCGGCGCGGCGGCGCGGCGACCGGCGCGTCGAGCGCCGCCCGGATCGCCGGCGCATCGGCCTCCAGCGAGATCCACAAGGCCTCCAAGCGCGCGTAGGCGGCTGCATGCGCCGGCGTCGCCAGCCAGGCCTCGAAGGTCGACCACTCGTCCGCGCCCGCGTCCTCGCCCTGCAGGCGGGCGAACCACCGCGCAGCCTCCTCGGCGACGACGTCGGCGCCTGCGATGGGATCGTCCTCGCTCATCGGCCCCAGATCCATGCGGCGGTCTTATCGAGACCACCCGATAGATGACGCCACGGACGTCCCAACCCCTTCCGCATGCTCATGGCGTCCTCGCCGCCAGCAGCTTCAACGCCGCCATGACGTGCTTTTCCACCGCGCTGCGCGATATCCCCAACGCCTGGGCGACTTCAGGATGACTCATGCCGTCGAACTTGTGCATTCGGAACACCCGTTGGGTCTGCGCCGGCAGTTCGCGCAACACTGCCACGGTGGCCTCCAGCCGCTGACGCGCGGCGATCGTCTGCTCGGCGCCCGGCTCGTCGGCGACCTCCTCGGACCCCACGAGCGTGCGCTGGCCGTCGCGCCAGGCGGCGTCGCGAACGGCGGCCCGCCGTTCGCTCCGCAGGCGGTCGAGCATGAGGTTGGACCCCAGGCGGTAGAGATAGCCCACCGGATTGTGGATCGGCGCCCGCGGGTCGAGCGCGGCGAGGCGCAGATACATCTCCTGGACGATGTCCTCGGCAGCGGCGGCGGAGCGCAGGCGCACGGTGAAGAACCGCACGAGGTCCGGCCTGCGCTCGAGGTAGGTCGCGAGCAGAGATGCTCTGCCCTCAGTCCGCAAACCTTCGCCGTCCTCTGGAGTCACGACGGACAGATTAGCCGCCGCGCTGACCGCCGTCTTCCATCCCGATGAGCGAAGCGCGCGGTCGATCGGGCGTGGATGGCCCGAGCGAGGCGTCATCAGAAGCTGCGGCTGAAGCTGAGCGTCACGGTCCTCGGGCGCAGCGGCGTCGACTGCGGCGCCCGCGCACGACTGAATGGGTTGCCGAATGAGAAGGTGTCGCCACGCGCGTCGCTCACGTTGTCCACGGCCAGTTGCACGCGCAGCCGGTCGGAACTGAGGGCGAAATCCAGGCGCCCGACCGCATAGTCGCCCATGCGGCTCGCCGCCGCGCCATCAAAGGTGAGGAACGAGTGGCCGACGTAGGCGACCTGCGCCGACGCTTCGCCGCGCCAGCCCTCCGCAACCCGCCAGCCATAGAGCAGATCGGCAGAGCCCAGCAGCGAGGCGACACCGGGAAGACCGATGTCGACGGTGGCGGGGAAGGCGTCCGACGGGCGGGTGATGGTGGGATCCTCGACCAGCAGGTTGCCGCGCAGTCGCCAGTGCTCGTCGGGCCGCCACTGGGCCTCCAATTCAAGCCCGGTGTTCGAACCGTCCCCGATGTTGACCGTCATCGGCAGGCCCGACGGGAGATACTGATCGGTCTGCAGCCGGCTCCAGTCGGCGTGAAAGACCGCGGCGCGCAGCCGCAGGGTGCGCTCGAACAGCGTCAGGGCGCCGCCCGCCTCGTAGCTGCGAAGCCGGTCGGGGTGGAAGGCCGACCCAAGCTGCGCGCCGTCGCCGCCATCGGCCGCGGCGGGGATGTTGAAGCCGCCGGAGCGGAAACCCTCCTGATATTGCACATAGACCACCCGGTCGGGCGACCAGGCGTAGCTGGCTCGGAGCTTCGGCGCGAAGCCCGAGTCGTCGAGGTGACGCCTGGGTTGGAACAGCCCCGGGGCCAGGTCGAAGTCCCCGGATTCGGATTTCAACCGGCTTGCGAACAGCCGCCCCCCCAAGGTCACGGTCAGCCGGTTTGAGACATCGTATGCCGCCTCGCCGTAGAGCGCGGCTTCCGAGAGGCGATCACGGCGCCGGTAGACGAATCGGGAGACCGCATCGTGGGCCGGATCCGCCAACGTCGCGTCGTCGGTTTCGTCGGCTTGCGAGGCGAACAGCCCGACAAGCCACGCCAGCCGGCCCTCGCCGGCGGACGAAAGCACCGCTTCGGCCACCGCCAGGTCGACCTGGCGCTCTTCGTCGAAGGCGGCCGGCTCCGTCCCGCCGAATGCGCCCGTCGCGTCGTAGCGGGTTTTCGGACTGTGGTCGATGAAGGCTGCCGAGACCTTCAGGTCAGCGACGTCGCCGGCGCGCGACGCCGAAGCGCTCACTTCGGAGAAGTCGTTGTCGTGCGGCTCGCGGACCTGGGCGTCGCGGGTCAAGGGCCCGCCCGGCCCCTGTGCGTAGTGGCTGTCGCGGGTGTTGATCGACTGGTGAGCGTAGCTGGCCTGCAGCCGCCAGCGCTCGCCAAGGTTCAAAAGCGCCGCGATACGCCCTCCCGAGCGCTGGCCATAATTGACGTTGCTCAGGCCCAGACGGGTGTTGTCGATGTAGCCTGGCTGCTCGTCGCGATAGACCGACCCGCGAAGCGCAGCGCGCCCCGCCAGCAGGGGAAGATTGAGCGTCGCATCGAGGCCGGTTCCCTTCGCCCCATGCTGGGCCGTGGCAGCCTCCAGGGTTACGTTCCCGGCGAAGGTCGTCGGATCCGGTTTCACGGTCACGATCCTGACGATGCCGCCGATCGACCCGGAGCCGTAGAGCGTGCCTTGTGGCCCCCGCAGCACCTCGACGCGCTCCACGTCCACCAGCCGCAGGTCTGGATCGGGCGCGCTGTAGGTGATCGGCACGTCGTCGAGGTAGAGGCCGACGGTCGACTGCGTGTGGCCGGTGAAGGAACCATCCGACAGGCCGCGAATGAAGATCTTGTTGCGGCCGGATCCGAGGTTCGTGACGGTCACCCCCGCCATTTGCATCGCAAGGTCGGCGAAGCTGCCGCCGCCCAGGCGCGCGATGTCGTCGCCCGAAAGCACGCTGATCGGATAGGCCCGCCCGACCAGCGGTTCGGACCGTCGCTCGGCGGTGACGACAAGTTCGTCCAGCGGGTCGGTTTCTGGCGCCGGCGTGGAAGCGGCCGGGCGCTGGGCGTGGGGCGCGGGGCGCGGAACGCCCACGATGCGGAAGCTGTCCGCGTCAATCGCCTCGAAGCCGCATCCGGCCGGAAGCAGGTGGGTCAAGGCCCGCGAGGCGGACATCAGGCCGTAGGTCGGTCGGCTGAGCCCGCCGCAGGGCGGGGCGGGAAGGCCGCCCACCGACACGCCAGCCTGCAGGGCGAACCGCACGAGCGCCCGCTCGACCGGCTCGCGGGGCAGATGAAAGATCCGGGCCGGCGCGCCCTGCGCCGCGGCGGGCGCGGCCGCCAGCGCCGCAGCGGCCAGGAGCACCAACGGCATCTCGCCTCTCGGGAAGGTCGCCATGAGGAGTCTGCCCGGCAGCGGCGTCATCACGGGGTCGGCACCTCCGTGAGGCTCTGCGTCCAATCCATGCCCATTCTTCCGTCCGGCGCCCTCGCTTCGACCGGGAAAGCCATGCCCGAGCGCATGGCCGGCCAGGCGGCCCTCATCGCGAGCCTCGGTCAGGCGCTCGCGGTCGCCTTCCCTTATCCGCATTGGCTGCTGACGAAAACGCTGCCGCCCGATCTGGTCCGCGCGCTCGCCGCCTTGCCGCTGGCGATGCCGGCGGCGGCGTGCGTGGGCTGTCCACGTCCGGCGGCGGCGCGGCGCCATCCGATCATGCGCTTCGAAACCGAGGGGTTCGCCGCCTGCCGGGCGGTCGCGGAAACCTTCCGGTCGCCGGCGACGACGGCGATGCTCTCGAAAACCCTGGGGATCGAGCTCAGCGACTGCCGGCCCAGCCTCACCCTGGCGCGAGAGGTTGACGGCTTTCGCGACCCGCCCCGGACGCGATCGGGCGAAGCGCGCGTGACCTTGATGATCGCCCTGGCCACGGGCGGACAGCGCAACCTGGGTCCGGACATCTATTTCGGCTCAGGCGAATGGGCGTCGCAGGCGCCCTGGAAACCCGGTTGCGCCCTCGCGTTCGCGCCGTCGGGCCGCAGTTGGCACGGTTTCGAGCCGCGGATGATCCGCGAAATGCGGACGTCGTTGATCGTCGACTACGCCGAAGCCTACCGCTAGCTGGCGGCGCTCTCGGCAAGGAAGCTCGCTGCGAAGACGCGCCGTCGCAAACGGCTGCTGAGGCGCTCCGGCATCGGCGACGTCAACCACCGGGCCTCCGTCGGAAGAGGCGAACGGCGGGTGGGCGTCTTATGTGTCGGATCGATCGCGTCGAGGGCTCCGAACCCCGGTCCGCAGGCATCAACACCGCCCGAGCCTCCTGAGGTGTGCGGCATTGCCGGCTGGTATCGGCGAGCTGGGCGACAGGTGCCGGCCGAGATCATCGCCCGGCAGTGCGGCCGCATTCGCCACCGCGGCCCCGACGACGAAGGTGTGTTGGTCGACGGCGACTTCGGATTCGGGATGCGCCGGCTCAGCATCATCGACCTGGCGGGCGGACACCAGCCGATCTCCTCGTCCGATGGACGCTTCTCGATCGTGTTCAACGGCGAGATCTACAACCACATGGACCTGCGGCCCGAACTCGAGGCGGGCGGATGGCGGTTCCAGACGCAGAGCGACACCGAGACGCTGCTCGCCAGCTTCGTACGGTGGCGCGACGCAGCTTGGCTGAAGCTCGATGGCATGTACGTCGCGGCCATCTGGGATCGGCGGTCGCGAAGCCTCACGCTTGCGCGCGACCCTTTGGGCATCAAGTCCCTGCACCTCACCCAACAGCATGGCGGGCTGGCTTTTGCCTCAGAGCTCTCCGCTTTGCGGGTGCTGCCGGACCACAGCTTCGAGGTGGATGAACGGGGGGTCCACGACTACTTCAGCTTCGGCCATGTGCAGAAGCCGCGGTCAATCTTCCGACAGGCCCGCACCCTCGAGCCGGGACATGTCCTGCGGCTGGACCCATCCGGCGGCCCTTCGGTGGAGGCGTTCTGGCGGCCCCGCCTGCGGGTGACCTCCGGCCGCCGTCGCGCCGACTGGATCGAGGAGACGCGCGAAAGGGTGCTTGGAACGGTCCATCGGCACATGCTGGCGGATGTAGAGGTGGGGGCATTCCTGTCGGGCGGCGTGGATTCAGGGGCCATCGCGGCGGCGATGGCCAGGACATCTTCGGCCAGGTTCAAGACCTTCACAGTCGGATTTCCGGGCGCGGCCATTGACGAGACGGAGGCGGCCCGCCGCGTCGCCAATCACCTGGGATGCGAGCACATCGTCCTGCCGCTCCGGCCGATGGCGGCCGCCGAGGTCCTGCCCGCCGTTCAACGGGCCTTTGACGAACCCTCAGCCGCCAATTCGGCCATCCCGCTCTGGTTCTTGTCGCGGACGGCCGCGGAGCACGTAAAGGTCGTGCTGTGCGGCGAGGGTGGCGACGAGCTCTTCGCCGGCTACAAGCGACAGCGCAACGCCCAGTTGATGCAGCGCTGGCGCCCAGCGATGCAGGCCCTGACGCCCATGGCGCGGGCAATGGACAGATGGCCAACCTCCTCGTCGCGGCGCTGGAACTACCTGCGGCAGAACGCAAGGCGTTTCCAAGAGGCGGCGCTGCTCGACAGCGGCTTCAAGCGGTTCTTTGCGGCCACGCAGATCACCTCCGCGTCGTTACGGGCACGGCTGTACGAACCTGACTTCTGGCTTCGTCAGGATGGCCCTGACGCATTCGAACGGCTGGAGCGTGAGCATTTTCCGGACAGGGCGATCCAGCAGCTGTCGGGGCTTGACCAGTTCCTGCTGGGCGACCTGACCGTCCACATGCCTGCCTCATTGTTGAACCGGCTCGACCGGGCCAGCATGGCCCACTCCCTGGAGGCGAGGGTTCCCTTCCTCTCGCGCGATTTCGTGGACTGGGCGCTCACCGTTCCCGATGACCTCAAGCTCAGGCGTGGCGTTGGCAAGTACCTCCTGCGCGAAGCGGTTGAGCCGTGGTTGCCGACGGGGTCACCGCGGCGCCGAAAGCAGGGCTTCCAACTTCCGCTCGCTGACTGGTTCACGGGCGACTTCGCGACCTTCGCCCGTGAAGCCTGGGAGACCAGCGGGGCGGCCGACGCCGGCTACCTGCGCCCCGCCGCTGTAGAGGAGCTGTTCGAAGCGCACCGGAACGGACAGGCCAATCACGGCCGGATTCTCTATGCGATCACCATGTTCAGCTGCTGGTGGCGCGACCAAGCGACTGGCGGATCGTCGGGTCCGTCCGGGCTCGGACGCTGATCGGCGCAAAGCGAGACGGGCTCGGCGCTTGGCGCATGCAGGGCAGTCGGCGCCCGCGCGGCTGGCGCTCGGGGTTGGCGGAAGGAATTGGTGAGCGAAAGGGGAAGTCAGGGGGAGCAATCGCGTCGCACCCGACAACCCGCCTCTCCACGCAGCAGCGGCGCCCCGTCCGAGACGCCCCGCGAGAAGGAGAATGGACCTGCATACCAGGTTCTTCTTGTGACCCAGGTATGGCCTTGGGCCCGCTTGTGCCCGCACAGCGCCACCGATCATGGCTCGCAGCTAGATGGTTCTGCTAAGAGAAAATGGCGCGCCCGGAACGATTCGAACGTCCGACCCTCAGATTCGTAGTTTTTATTAGCACCCTCGACATGCTCCGCCGGACCTACGCCACACCCCGCTAAACCCATTGTTGTTGCTCATGTTTTTCGGATATGGTAGGGTTTCTGAGTGGCCCGACCTTGAAACTAGGTTGGGGCAAACCCCAACCTAAACCCCAACCTAATTTGTCCATGAGCGATCTGAAAGCCACCCTCAGCGACAAGGTCATCAGCCGCCTGCCGCTCAGCGACAAGGGCCAATACGAGGTTCGGGACACGGAGCTTCGCGGCTTCTTCGTGCGGGTCGGGACGAAGACGAAGGCGTTCGCCGTCCTCGGCGAGCACTGGAAGGATGGCAAGCGTCACGCCAAGAAGGTCACGCTCGGCACGACCGACGATCTAACGACCCGCGACGCCCGGGCGAAGGCCAAGGATGTCCTGGCGAAGATCGCCAAGGGTGAATATGCGGAGGAGGCCAAGAAAGCCCCCGACGCCCCGCCGACCGCCGACGTCACGCTGGGGCAGGCCTGGGCGCGCTATCGCGTTTCGCACCTCGAACGGAAGGGCCGCAGCTCGGGGACGATTGCGGGCTACGCTGATCACGTCGAACGGATGCTGAAGGACTGGCTCGACAAGCCGCTGAGGGAACTCGGCGAGAACCCGGGCTTGGTCTCACAACGTCACGATGAGCTGACCAAGAGCGCGGGACCCTACGCGGCCAACGGCTGCATGCGGACCCTGCGCGCCATCTACAATCACGC
>Ga0070659_100000277_pt1 | contig 40022 bp, 37 predicted proteins | sample KBSC23metaG_FD_64666 | JGI IMG/M metagenome (GOLD analysis project Ga0070659, IMG submission 64666) | Corn rhizosphere microbial communities from Kellogg Biological Station, Michigan, USA - KBS C2-3 metaG | ecosystem: Host-associated > Plants > Roots > Rhizosphere > Soil ... | reverse complement strand
ATAAAATTATTGGGTTGGATATACAGGGTATCCAACGCAAGTCGATATTAAAGAACCTGATGTTCCCTGTAAAGCTGTTCGGCAGCGTGCGTAAGTCGGTAGCAATTATAAAAGATTTTAAACCCGATGCCGTGGTTGGTGTAGGTGGTTATGCATCGGGCCCGTTGTTATACGCGGCGCAAATGCGGGGTATCCCAACGCTGATACAGGAGCAAAACTCTTACGCGGGTATCACCAATAAATGGCTGGGCAAAAAGGCCAATAAAATATGCGTGGCTTTTGATGGGATGGAGAAATTCTTCCCTGCGGATAAGATCATCAAAACAGGTAACCCTATCCGTAAGGATTCGGTGGATATTGCCAACAAGCGCATGCAGGCATTGGAGCTGTTAAAGCTTGCCGCCGCTAAAAAAACAATACTGGTAACCGGCGGAAGCCTGGGTGCCGGTACCTTAAATAAAAGTATAATGGCGGGCCTCGATAAAATTATCGCTGCCGATGTGCAGGTAATATGGCAAACAGGCAAGTTCTATTATAAAGGTATTATGGAGAAACTGGGCGAAAGCTATCACCCCAATATCTGCGTAATGGAATTTTTAAACCGCATGGACCTGGCCTATGCCGCCGCCGATGTGATCATATCGCGGGCAGGTGCAGGCACTATTGCCGAACTGTGCGTGGTGAAGAAACCGGTTATCCTGGTGCCATCGCCAAACGTGGCCGAAGACCACCAGACCAAGAACGCCCTGGCATTGGTGGAAACAAACGCTGCCGCTTTTATCCCCGACAGGGATGCGGAACAAAAACTGGTAGACAGGGCTTTGGAATTATTGAACGATAAAGGAACACAACAGAAATTAAGCAATAACATAGGCAAGCTGGCCATGCCAAACGCCGATGAGGTAATTGCGAAAGAAGTTATCCAGATAACAAATAACAATTAAAGCAAGCTCCCCTCATCCAAAAGGGGGAGCTTTTTAAAAAGAATTAACAATGGAGTTGAGCAACATAAAGCGGGTTTATTTGGTAGGTATCGGGGGCATCGGTATGAGCGGCCTTGCACGGTACTTTAACCACATGGGCTGCCTGGTTTGCGGATATGATAAAACATCTACCCATCTTACCGATGAGCTGGAGCACGAAGGCATGCAGATCGTTTTTGAAGATAAAGCCGAACTGATACCAGCCGAGTTTCACAACCCTGACAACGCTACGCTCATTATTTATACGCCTGCCATTCCTAAAGATTCGGTTATCCTTAATTTTTTGCGGGATAAGGGTTTCGATATTCAGAAACGCTCACAGGTATTGGGTATTTTAAGCAAAGGCTCGTTCTGCGTGGCTGTTGCCGGTACGCATGGTAAAACCACCACCTCAACCATGGTGGCGCATATTCTCAAGTCGGTAGGTAAAGATTGCTCTGCTTTCCTTGGCGGGATCTCGTCCAACTACCACAGCAATGTGCTGTTTGGCAAAAGCAATATCGTAGTGGTGGAAGCCGATGAGTATGATCGTTCCTTCCTGACATTGCATCCCGATATCGCCATCATCACATCTATGGATGCCGACCATTTGGATATCTATGGTGACCATTCACATTTAACGGACTCCTTCAAACAGTTTGCATCGCAACTGAAAGAGGGTGGTAAGCTGATACATAAAAAAGGATTGCCTTTAGATACCGGCCTGACTTATTCGATAAAGGAAGACGCCGATGTAATGGCGAAGAATATCCGCATCGAGAATGGCTCGTTCTGGTTCGATTTTGATAACGGTACGGTTAGCATAAAAGATATTGAACTCGGCATTGCCGGAACACATAATGTAGAGAATGCTACCGCCGCTATACAGGCCGCCCTGTATGTGGGTTGCGAGCCGGAAGCCATTAAGGCAGCGCTGGTTTCCTTCCGGGGAGTAAAGCGCAGGTTCGAGTACATCGTTAAAACACCGCAGCATATTTATATTGATGATTATGCGCACCACCCCGAAGAGTTGCGTGCATGTATATCATCTGTAAAAAAACTGTATCCTAATAAAAAGCTGACCACCGTTTTTCAGCCGCACCTGTTTACCCGCACCCGCGACTTTGCCGACGGCTTTGCCGAGGTATTGAGCATGAGCGACGAACTGCTGCTATTGGATATATACCCGGCCCGCGAGCTACCTATTGAAGGCGTGACATCGGCCATGCTATTGGATAAAATGACATTGACAAATAAGCGCCTCATCGGCAAAAGCGATGTGGTTGCTACTATAGAAGCCGAGCAACCTGAGCTATTACTGACCGTTGGTGCAGGCGATATTGATACATTGGTTGAACCCTTAAAGCAAGTTTTACATGTTTAAGAAACCAATTTGGCGTAATATTTTAATAGGACTGGGATGGCTGGCAACCCTAAGTGGCGTTGTTGTGCTGATGAGTTTTATTGAAGTGAAAAAAGCCGAAGTGGTTTGTAAAGACATTAAAGTATATATCCCCGGCAGCCAGTACTTTATTGATAAGGAAGAGGTGGATAATATTTTGGGCGTACAGCGCGATGGTTTGGTAGGCCGGAAGCTGGAAAATATCAATATCCACGCTTTGGAGGCCAGATTAAAGGGTAATCCTTTTATTGAGTTTGCCAAGGTGTATGTGGATATGGATGGGGTGATCATGGTAGAGATCAGCCAGCGCCAACCCATTCTGCGGGTGATGAACCGTTTCGACCAGGATTTCTATATCGATCAGCACGGGTTGAAAATTCCCTTGTCGCCAAACTTTACCGCGAAGGTATTAGTGGCCAATGGTTTTGTTGATGAGCTGTTTGCCAATCATGTCGATTCATTACATACCGACATCGCTAAACAACTGTTCCAAACTGCGGATTTCATCAGACGCGATTCCCTGTGGAACGCGCAGATCGTACAGGTATATGTAAACCAGGATCATGAGCTGGAGCTGGTGCCGCGGGTGGGCAACCATAAAATACTGTTGGGCAATGCCGATTCGCTGAAGATAAAGTTTGATAACCTGCTGGCCTTTTACAAGCAGGCATTACCAAAAGTAGGGCAAGACACTTACAAAACAATAAACATTAAATATACCAACCAGGTAGTTGGCATAAAGAATACGATTTTAAAAACAGATTCGGCAGCGAAAGCCAAGCCGGATAGCACCAAACAAGTAACAACACAATTACAACATTAATATAAATCATTGAATATGGACAAGGGTTTTACAAACGAAAAAAGTTCGCCAATTGTAGTAGGATTAGATATCGGTACTACAAAAATTTGCGCTATCGTTGGCCGCAGGAGCAAAAATGGCAAAATTGAAGTGCTGGGTATCGGCAAGGCGGAATCCGCAGGGGTTACGCGTGGCATGGTATCAAACATCGATAAAACGGTGCAGGGTATAATCGCCGCGGTTGATATCGCGGGCACGCAATCGAACGTCGAAATTAAGGTAGTAAATGTCGGTATTGCCGGTCAACACATTAAAAGCCTGCAGCACCGCGGTTTAATTACCCGTCGCGATCTGGCATCCGAAATATCCCGCAAGGATATCGAAAAGCTGATCGAAGATATGTACAACCTGGTAATGCCTCCGGGCGAAGAGATCATACACGTATTGCCGCAGGAGTTTACCGTGGATAACGAACCCGGTGTAAAAGATCCTATCGGTATGGCAGGCGTAAGGCTCGAAGCAAATTTCCATATTATCTCGGGCCAGGTAACTGCCATTAAAAATATTGTAAAGTGTGTTAACAAAGCCGGCCTCGAAAGCCAGGAGCTGATATTGGAACCTTTGGCATCGTCAGAGTCGGTATTGAGCGACGAGGAAAAAGAAGCCGGTGTTGTATTGGTTGATATAGGCGGTGGTACTACCGATGTGGCCATATTCCACGAAGGTATTATCCGTCATACCTCGGTTATCCCGTTTGGCGGTAACAGTATTACTGAGGACATCCGCGAAGGTTGCTCTGTAATGCGCAACATAGCCGAGCAGTTAAAAACACGTTTTGGTTCTGCTTTGGCCGAAGAGAACAAAGACAACGAGATCGTATGTGTTCCCGGCTTGCGTGGCCGCGAACCCAAAGAGATATCGGTTAAAAACCTGGCCTACGTAATTCAGGCCCGTATGGAAGAGATCGTGGAGCATGTTTACTACGAGATCAAATCATCGGGCTACGAAAAGAAACTGATAGGCGGTATAGTTATCACCGGTGGCGGCGCGCAGTTAAAGCACCTGCCGCAATTGGTTGAGTACGTTACCGGCCTGGATTGCCGTGTAGGTTACCCTAACGAGCACCTGGCTAAAAACGAGGTACTGCCTAAAGCAACTTACGAAGACCTGCAGAGCCCGATGTTTGCTACCGGTATTGGCTTGCTGATAAAGGGTATCCAGAAAATGGAAGATGCCATGCAGCCGGTACATACCGAAACAAGGGTTGAAAAGCCCAAGTTTACCGAAGATAAAAAGTTTGGTTTGTTTGGGAAGATATTAGAAACAGGGAAGAAGTTTATTAAAGACGATATTAAAGACGAGGACTTTTTAAAGTAATTTTCAACATAAAGCGACTTTTCAACATTATCAACGTTTGTGGATAAACTATGTGGAAAAAGAGCTATTATTACATGAGTTAAAGTCTGATTTATCATCATTCACATATAACTGAAACACAAGGATTATGCAGTTTGAGATGTTAAAAGAAAAATCGTCCATCATCAAGGTTATTGGTGTTGGAGGAGGTGGTGGCAACGCTGTTAACCACATGTACAAGGCCGGAATTACAGGTGTCGACTTCATTATTTGTAATACCGATGCCCAGGCATTGGAGTTGAGCCCTATACCAAACAAGGTGCAATTGGGTGCAAGTTTAACCGAAGGGATGGGCGCAGGCTCTATCCCCGAAGTAGGCAAAAACTCGGCTATCGAAAATATCGATGATATTAAACAGATGCTGGGCGTTAACACCAAAATGCTCTTTATTACCGCCGGGATGGGTGGTGGTACAGGTACAGGCGCAAGCCCTATCATAGCCAAAGCCGCCCGCGAACTGGATATCCTTACCGTAGGTATTATCACTACACCATTCTCTTTCGAAGGCAAGCGCCGTAAAATGCAGGCCGAAGAGGGGTTGGAAGAGTTTAAAAAATATGTGGATTCTTTCCTGGTGATCTCAAACGACAGGTTAAGAGAGATATTTGGCAACCTTACCTTAGGCTCGGCATTTGCCCAGGCTGATGATATTTTGACAACTGCCGCCAAAGGCATAGCCGAGATCATTACCTTGCCGGGATATATCAACGTTGACTTTAAGGATGTGCGCACTGTAATGAAAGACAGCGGCGTAGCCATCATGGGCAGCTGTGCCGCCGAAGGCGATAACCGCGCCCTTAAAGCTGTTGAAGGTGCTTTATCATCACCATTATTAAAAGATAACGAAATTGAAGGTGCACGTTACATCCTGTTAAATATTACTTCTGGTTCAAAAGAGGTAACGATGGATGAGGTGAGCATCATTACCGATTATATACAATCAGAAGCCGGCTTAGCTGCCGACCTGATATGGGGTAACTGCCGCGATGAGGCTTTGGAAGAAAAGATATCGGTTACCATCATCGCTACCGGTTTCCAAACTAAAGATGAGCGTGAGCGCGAGCAAAGCACCAAAAAGATCATCAATATGCTGGAGCCCGAAAAGCCTTTGGTGCGCCCTGTGGTTAACGAGTTTATCACCATCCCTAAAAAGGAAGAAGAGCAACCCGCTACAGGCATTTATATGAAAGGTGCTAAAGAAGAGCAGCCGCAAACCGGCCTGTTTGATCTGTTCGCGTCGAAAAGCGAAGAACCCGAGCCGGCACCGGTAGTAAAGTATTCCTTTGAAACAGAAGAAACCGAAGACCTGGAATCGGCCGAAATGCCCGAAATGACCTTCAAGCTGTCGGAGCCAGAAGTAGTTTTTGAGCCGGTTGCCGAAGCTTACATAGAGCCTGTTGTAGAGCCGGAACCGGAGCCAATTGCAGGCGCCGACGATCATAAAACAGATGAATCGATAGAAGAGCAGCTGCGTAAATCGCGCGAGCGTATCATGCGCTTAAAAGACCTGAGTATGAAACTGCGCAATGGCAGCATACAAGAGCTGGAGAATGTGCCGGCCTATAAACGCAAAGAAATAGCTTTGCAGGAAACACCGTCATCATCAGAAAGCCAGATATCAAGGTTTAGCCTGCTAACTGACGACGAGGGCAAAACAGAGATCAGGAATAACAACTCGTTCCTGCATGATAATGTGGATTAAGTTATAAAACTTTTATGCCAACCCTTTGTAGTAATACAAAGGGTTTTTTCGTTATAAGCTATTATAAAAAGTTATAACTTTTGTTAATCATACGGTTAAGCCGTATCTTTGATGGTATCGCTAAATTTTTAAGTTTTGGATCTGTTTAAAAAAATATCAAAGCACATGGGCCCTATAGGCCAGCACCAGAAATGGGCACATGGCTACTTTTCATTCCCAAGGTTGGAAGGAGAAATTGCAGCACACATGCAATTTATGGGTAAGGATCATTTAGTTTGGAGTTTGAATAACTACCTTGGTTTAGCTAATCACCCCGAAGTGCGTGAGGCTGATGCTAAAGGAGCGGCAGATTATGGTATGGCTTACCCCATGGGTGCCAGGATGATGTCGGGTAACTCTGTTCACCACGAATCGCTGGAAAGAAAGCTCGCCGATTTTGTTGGTAAAGAAGACGCTTTTTTATTGAACTATGGCTACCAGGGAATGGTATCTATTATCGATGCCCTCGTTGATCGTAATGATGTGATCATTTACGATGCCGAGTCACACGCCTGTATTATTGACGGCGTTCGCCTGCACATGGGCAAACGCTTTGTATATACCCATAACGACATTAAGAGCTTTGAAAAGCAGTTAGAGCGGGCCACTAAAATGACCAACGAAACCGGCGGCGGCATCCTGGTAATAACCGAGGGTGTATTTGGCATGTCGGGAGCGATGGGCAAACTTAAAGAGATCATCGCGCTGAAAGATAAATACGACTTCCGTTTACTGATAGACGACGCGCATGGTTTTGGTACAATGGGTAAAACCGGTGCAGGCACGCACGAGCATCAAAACTGTATTGATGGTGTAGATGTTTACTTCGGTACCTTTGCCAAATCAATGGCCGGTATAGGCGCGTTCGTAGCCTCAACCGAAGAAATTGTGAACTTTCTGCGTTATAATATGCGCTCACAAACCTTTGCCAAAGCATTGCCAATGCCTATGGTAATGGGTCTGCATAAACGTTTTGACCTGTTAAAGTCGAACCCCGAATTACGCGACAAGCTATGGACGATATCTAAAGCCCTGCAAACCGGCCTGCAGGAACGCGGCTTTGATACGGGCGTTACCGAAACCATGGTAACCCCTGTGTTTTTAAAGGGCGAATTGCACGAAGCCACCGCTTTAACTATGGACCTGCGAAAGAACTATGGCATCTTCTGTTCTATCGTGGTTTACCCGGTTATCCCGAAAGGATTGATACAATTACGCCTGATACCTACCGCCGTACATACCCTGGAAGATGTAGAAAGAACACTAACCGCATTTACCGAGGTAGGCGAAAAATTGAACTCCGGTTTTTATAAGGAGCAAAAAGTGGCTTACGCTTAAACAGAAAGCATTTTTGTAAATACGGCCCCGTTATCGGGGCTTTTTTATGGGTTATATTTTGTGATAAATAATAAATCTGTTGTTGTTATGTAAGAGCGGTTTTTTGGTATATAATACCGAGTTATTGCCAATAATTTATAGTATTTCAATCAGGTTTTAATATTTCAATAGTTTCTGATTGTATTTATTGCAACTCTTTCATATTTTATAGATATAATAATCTATTAATTATATATTTTTTATTGTTCAAATAATCCAAAATGTGGAAAAAAACCTATATAAAGCCATTATTTTATGTGATAAATGTTTTTATTTAACGAAAAATCATTCTACATTAGCAATAGTTTAAAACAATTTTAACCTCATTATTAAAAGGAGTACTAACAATGGAAAAATTCTCAAAAGTAAAAGAACTGATTGCTTCATTAGAAGCTGATGCTGACAAATTCTACAACAAAGGTAACAGCGCAGCTGGAACACGTATCCGTAAAGGTATGCAAGACCTGAAAAACATGGCGCAAGCTATCCGCTTAGAAGTTCAGGAATCTAAAAACGCTAAGTAATAAAGCTTTTATCTTGATAAAAAAACCCCCGACAAAATCGGGGGTTTTTTTATTTGACTATTTTTTGTAGCTCTGCCGATATTTTAGCGGCAGTATCACTGCTCACCCTGGTAAGCGGTAGCCTTACCTCATCGCCGCAAATGCCCAGCTCTTTCATGGCTTGTTTAACACCGGCCGGGTTGCCTTCGGTAAACATCAGGCGGGTAAACTCTATCAGGCTGTAATGTAAGGGCCTCGCATTGACATAATCGCCTTTAAGGCATAACCTTACCATGTCCGACATCGCCTTTGGGATAGCATTACCGATAACCGATATCACACCCGCCGCGCCCATGGCCACCATAGGTAAAGTAACCGGGTCATCGCCCGATATGAACAGAAAGTCTTCCGGCTTATCGCGCATAATGGCGTTAAACTGGTCGAAACTGCCCGATGCTTCCTTTGTTGCTATTACATTCTTAAAATCATGCGCCAGCCTAACCGTTGTTTCGGCGCTTACCATGCTGCCGGTACGCCCGGGAACGTTATATAGTATAATCGGCAAAGGCGAATTTTCGGCAATGGCCTTATAATGCTGGTAAATACCTTCTTGTGTAGGTTTATTATAATACGGACTTACCGACAGGATTGCATCGTAACCCGTGGTATCAAACTCTTCTATGCTTTTCAGCACTTCGTAAGTGTTGTTGCCGCCAATGCCGGCAACCAAAGGTACACGGCCATTGGTAAATTTAACGGTACTGCTCCAGATGTCCTTCTTCTCCTGCTTATTCAGTGTAGCGCTCTCACCGGTTGTTCCTAAAATAACCAGGTATTCAACTCCGCCTCCAATAATATGGTTAACTACTGTCTCGAGGCCACTAAAATCAACTGCTCCATCTGCCTGAAAAGGAGTTACCATAGCAACCCCGGTTCCGTAAAATTTATTCATTATTTGTTTTAAAGGGTGCTAAGATAATAAATTGACCGCTGATTACAATCGCTGATTTTTATGATGACGCTGATTTGAACTTCACGGCAATAAAAAATCAGCGAAATCAATGGAAATCATCATCAATCAGCGGTCAGCATAGCTAACAACTCTTTATCCGATATGATCGGTATCCCCAGCTTATTCGCCTTCTCCAGCTTAGCGGGCCCCATATTATCGCCTGCCACCAGGTAGTTCAGCTTGGGCGAAATACTGCTCAGTATTTTACCGCCGTTTGCCTCTATCATATCCTTCAGTTCATCGCGCGAGTAGGTTTCAAACACGCCCGAAATAATGAATGTCTTTCCCGAAAGGCTTTCGCTCGCCAATACTACCTCTTTTTCTTCGGCAACCAATTGCAGGCCTTGCGCCCGTAATTGCTCTATTTGCTCCACATGCTGCGGGTTGGCCCAGTACTCCACTAAGCTTTCCGCTATGCGGGGGCCTATCTCTTCAACCGCGTTCAACTCTTCAATCGTGGCTGCCATCAATGCATCTATATTCTTAAAATGAGCCACCAGTTTCTTCGCTACCGTTTCGCCAACATAGCGGATGCCCATGCCAAACAGCACCTTCTCAAAAGGCATCTGTTTCGATTTTTCAATGCCATCCAGCATATTCGCGATTGATCGTTCGCCAAAGCGGTCCATTTGTTTTAGCTCTTCGCTATGGGTATGCAGCTCATAAATATCGCTGATGTGTTTAATAAATCCGCGTTCATATAAAGTAACTATGGTTTCATCACCCAGCCCGTCAATATTCATCGCCTTACGGCCGATGAAGTGCTGCATCTTCCCCATGATCTGCGGCGGGCAACCCTCATCATTGGGACAATAATGGTTGGCCTCGCCCTCCTTGCGGATAAGTTCCGCATTACACTCGGGGCAATGAGTAATGTATTCGATAGGGTGGGCGCCTGCTTTCCTTTTGGCTTCATTAACCCCTGTTATTTTCGGGATGATCTCGCCGCCCTTCTCTACAAAAACACTGTCGCCTTCGTGCAGGTCAAGGCGTAGTATCTCGTTGGCGTTATGCAGACTGGCGCGTTTTACCGTAGTACCCGCCAGTAATACAGGTTTTAAATTAGCCACCGGCGTAACCGAACCTGTGCGCCCCACCTGGTAGGTCACTTTCTCTAAAATAGTCTCTACCGACTGCGCCTTGAATTTATACGATATGGCCCATCGCGGCGATTTTGCTGTAAAGCCTAATTCCTGCTGTTGGGCATAGCTGTTTATTTTGAGTACGATGCCGTCAATATCATAGCTCAGCTCAAATCGCTTCTTATCCCAAAAAGCAATAAATTCCAATATATCGTCAATGCCTTTACACAGTTTGCTATGTTCATTTACATGGAAGCCCCATTCTTTTACCGCCTGCAGGCTTTCCCAGTGGGTTTTAAACAGCTGCTTATCCGTATATAAAAAGTACTGGAAAGAATCCAAAGGGCGCTTTGCTACCTCTGCCGAGTCCTGCATCTTTATAGTGCCCGATGCAAAGTTCCTGGGGTTGGCATAAGGTACTTCGCCCTGCTCAATGCGTTCATTGTTCAGGCGCTCAAAGGCTTTAAGGTGCATAAATACCTCGCCGCGTATCTCAAAATGGTCGGGATAATTGCCCGGCGCCAGTTTTTTTGGTATGCTGTGAATAGTGCGCACATTGGTGGTCACATCGTCGCCCTGTACCCCGTCTCCGCGCGTAACGGCGCGCTGTAGCTTGCCATTCTCATAAGTGAGACTCATAGACAGGCCGTCGAATTTAAGTTCGCACACGTACTCAAAATCATCGCCAATGGCCTTGCGTACCCGCTCATCAAAGTCAACCAGTTCCTGCTCGTTATAGGTATTTCCTAAACTCAGCATGGGCCATTTATGCCGCACGGTTTCAAACTCTTTAGTTACCTCGCCGCCAACCCTTTGCGTAGGCGAATCGGGATCGGCAAATTCGGGGAATTGTTTTTCGAGCTCTGCCAGTTCTTTCAACTTAAAGTCGAAATCCATATCGGTTATGGTAGGCATAGCCAGCACATAATAGTTGTAATTATGCTGTTTCAGCTCGGCTGACAATTCATCAATACGTTTTTTAGCTTCTGTAGGCTGCATGCGACGAATATAATAATTTGGCTAAATTTTTAATGTGCAAATGTGCCGATATGCAAGTGAGCAAATGAAATATATGGGTAAATATGGGTATTTTTCAAATAAAACCGTTAACGCTGGCGCGTGGCTCCGCCTCGTGACTAACTATTTTTAGGCCTCCGGCCTTAAAAGTTTTATAGGTAAATATGGATATTTTCAAAATGTATTTTAGTTTATCAATTCTACCTTTCTGTCTATTTCTTTCTTCAAACAATCATAACACAAACAATCCTCATTATCCACTAACGGCATAATATTGGGCAGCTCGCTGCACCAGCAATTCTCGGTACAACATCCAAATTCCGTCCCGCAACGCGGACAACTCTTTTTTCGTTCGTTAATATTGGTTTCCATGTACAATTATTGATTTATCGAATGACTGATTTATTGAGTTAAATAATCAATCTCTCAATCATTTTTACCAAGGGGGATAAAGTAAGAATGCTTTGGCACATCTTTCCATTCCATGCAACTTTCAATTTTACTTTTTTTATCTTGATTCTTGCATCTTGATTCTTGCATCTTTCCTCCAAGGGGTGATAAAGTAAGAACAATTTTAACACATCTTCCGTCTTCCTTCTCACATCTTCCATTCCCTACAATATACCAAAAATCATCCGCATCGCCAAAAAAATTAACATATCTTAAACCTGTCTATCTTATATTTGGCAACACAAATGCCAGCTATGAAAATCACCCTGCGTACAATTTCCTTTTTTGTTCTTTTATTGCCATTCGGCACGGCTTGCTTCGCGCAAAGCAACTACCGTATCCATTTGAATGTTTCGCCGGTAAAGGCCGAACTCGTGGACATTACGGTGTACCAGGATAGCACCCGAGATATTTTTATCGCGCTCGAAAAAGATGGCATAGCGCGGATAGGTACCACACGCCAGGGCACAATGGAATACTGGGACAAGGCTGATGGCCTTTACCGGAAAAATAGAACCAAAAGCCTGGCCGGAGTGCCTGCAGACTTCTACGACAATTCCGACGCGGATAAAACAAGTAAACTAAAAGTATTTGGCAACATGACCGTAGATTACTACTCCAAGTTCGACGGTTCCGATAACATCGGCAAAGTAAAATCAATAGGAGGGGTGATCATAAAATATTACGACCGTTTTGATGCCGACCCCGAACTCACCGGCCGCCTAAAATCTGTCGGTAATGATAATATAACCTACTATACCAAATACGATGGTAATGACAACATCGGCAAACTTAAAAGCATCGGCAATACAGTTATCACCTATTTCGACAGGTTTGATGGCCGCGACTATCTGGGCAGGGTAAAGTCGGTAAAAGGAAAAACTCCATCGTTATACGTTAGCCGCGAATATTAAATTGCCTGTACACCATAAAGCAATCAATCATTCAATACCTGCCAGCCGGCAGGCTGGATCAATCATTCAAAAATCAATTGTTGTCCTCCAACTGGAACAACATTTCCACCGTACATTCAAACGCGGTAGCCATGCGCAGGGCCAACACAGTAGAAGGCACAAACTTGCCCGTCTCGATAGAATTAACCGCTTGCCGCGATATGCCGATATGCGTGGCCAGGTCGGCCTGGGTCCAGTTCTTTTTGGCGCGCTCTACTTTTATGGTGTTTTTCATGCGATGTATTTTTGTTTGGCGATGAAGTAACCCACAAAATAAAATCCCATAAAGTAAAGTTCAAGGAACGCAAAGCCAAAATAATCGTAGCTCAGCAAGCCGGCTACATCAAACAGGCAAAGCACCATCATTAATAACAGGGCCAATGCAAAACTGATCACCACTGCTTCAAACTGTATGCGCTGTTTCACCTCATCCAGCGCGCCCATTTGTTTGATGTAACTATAAATGAAAATGATGAACGTAATAATAGGCACCACCGAAAGCAGTACCGATGCCTGTTTATCTAAGCCGCCATGTTTTAATAAATAGAGTACGGGCAAATAAGTAGCACCCCATATAGCCGCTGTGATGATGGTACGTTTCCCTGTTTTTTTGATTGTTGTTTCCATTGTTTTTGATTTAATGTTAAACAAAGATAAGTAAACATTTCATAATGTCAAGTAAACATTACAAAAAGAATTAAATAGTAGTCAATTGTGCGCAATGCAAAATAGCGATGGGTTTCAAACCCATCGCTATTAAACGGACGCCGCTGGCGCGAGGTAGGCATTTGATCTTTTTAAGGCTTCAGGTATTCATTCAAAGGGCAATCCACTACCTGTTTTAATCCTTCAATAACACAACGCGCATTAAACTGCGCCCCTTGCAGGTTGGTATGTGTACCATCGCCGGGGAAAAACTTTTTCACCTCATCGGCCCCCAGCTCTTTCCAGTGGCCGGCTATAATATGGTTCAAATTAATGTAATAAGCGCCATTCTTTTTAGCTTCGGCTTCTGCCCATTCGGGGTATTCCGCTTCTTTTACAACCTCGCCTTTTACCCATTTGTTACGCGGCACCAGCGAACAAACTATTGGAATGGCCCCCTTTGCTTTTGCTTCTGTGATGAATTTCTGTAAATACCAGCCATAAGTATGTACTAACTCTTTCTGGTGCGTGCGGATGCTGATGATCTCCTGCGTAGAATCGCTGATACCCAGCAATGAACCCTTTTGTTGTATAGTGTCCGATATGCCTGCATGGTCGTTATGCCCAAACTGCATAATTACAAAATCGCCCTTTTTTAGCGTCGCCAATATCTTGTCCCACCTTCCGTCCAAAATAAAAGTGCGTGTGCTTGTGCCGGCTTTGGCATGGTTGCGGATGGCTATCCGGTTGGTATCAATATATGGATAAAGCAAGCTGCCCCAGCCCCAATACGCGTTCCGGCCATTGCCATCACTATTCTGCACCGTCGAATCGCCAATAACATATAATACCGGCTTCGGCTCCTGGTGGATATTAACAAATGCCATCAATCCCAGGGTAAGCACAATTGATAGTTTAAGGAAGTAATTGATCTGTTTGGTTTTCATATTTTATTAACTAATTTTATTTAAAAAACCTCCCCGCTGGCGCGAGGCTCTGCCTCGTGACTTGCTATTTTTAGGCCTCCGGCCTTTTAAATGGTTGCGATTGATAACTTTTCCAATTGCACGTCGGTTATACGCCCTAAAACCTCGCCCTTCACCTCAATAGCAATATTATTCCCACCCTTCACCAACTGTAGCCGCCCTTTAAAAGCCCGCCCCTCATCCAAAGCCAAAAACTGTTTCAGCTTATACCGGCTTTCCTTCCGGCAAACGTATTCCTCGCCGTTTTTAAAAACGATGAGGCGCACGCGTCGGTTTGCGTATGGCTCGATGGTGAAGGTGTGGTTGGGGGAGAGGGTGATCATTATTAATCGCTTGTTCTTTACCTTTTACATTATGTGAGATAACATTTCATTAAATTAAGTATTATTTTAATTTTATAGCTTAAATAAGCACATAATTATGATGGATTTTTTCAGTCGCCCCAATCGAATTAAAATTGAAGGCGAAAATATTTACATCGATAATCAATTTAAAAACAACACCAAGGAGATAGAAGTAAACTACATTTTTGAATTTAAACAGCCAATTCCGGAAATCAAAGTTTATGAAAATCAAAAATTAATAAGGCGATATAAAATTGAAACATTAAAAAACAACCCAAATCTTGAAAATCAATTTTTACACAGTTCGATAAGAGTATTGCCCAATAGTGCAGTTATGATTGATGGGATAATTTCCAATGACAAAAAAAATTTTAAGGGATGGACAGAGGATAATTATGAAGGTGTCAGGTTACAACCATTTTACCTTTCAGATAAAGATGAAAATAATATTCAATTAATTGGCAAAGGTCTTTTTGACAGGGGACTGCATTTTAACGGTACAATAACTCCCAAAGGCGTTAGATGTGTCTGTATTTGTGATAATTGCTTTGTCAGTTTTACAATTCAACATTTTCATGCCGGGTTTTCAGAGTGTCAATATTTTTATTCGACCGACAGTGAAGAAACATTAATAGTTCCTTATCACATGATTCCGTTTATGCCGAAACAATTACAAAAAGAAATTGAAGGAATTGAACTTGCTGATGTTGAAACTAAGTTGCCCCTGCCATCAAATCAAGTAGGGGAATTCAAGTACTACAATTCTTTTAAATGTCCTCACTGTAGAGCCTCTTTTGTAGACTTCGAAAATAACCCGTCAATTCGCCCACAAGAGTATTACGGTAATACTTATATAAACCAAACCCCTGTTTATTTTAATAAATGATAAAGTGAGACTATAGAAATCAAACAAAAATAGCGATGGGTTTCAAACCCATCGCTATTAATATATTATATTGCGCCTTTACTGGTGTTTCCACCAACAAAACTTACGCTGCAAATACTTCCTTAACCCTGTCGGCAGCTTCTTTCAGCAATATAGCCGATTTAACCTGCAAACCGCTTTCGTCCAATAATTTCTTAGCTTCCTCAGCATTGGTACCTTGCAAACGCACAATAATTGGTACAGGTATATTGCCTATCTCTTTATAAGCGTCAATAACACCCTGCGCCACACGGTCGCAACGTACAATACCACCGAAAATGTTGATCAGGATAGCCTTTACGTTCGGGTCCTTCAAAATAATATTGAAAGCCGCTTTAACCGTTTGCGCGTTGGCAGTTCCGCCCACGTCCAAAAAGTTAGCAGGCTCGCCGCCGGCAATCTTGATGATGTCCATGGTGGCCATGGCTAAGCCCGCGCCGTTCACCATACAGCCAACGTTACCGTCAAGCTTCACATAGTTCAGGTTCGAGTGGCTGGCTTCCACCTCGGTAGGGTCCTCTTCGCTCTCATCGCGCAAAGCGGCAAAATCCGGGTGACGGAACAAACCGTTATCATCCAGGTTCACCTTAGCGTCAACCGCCAGTATCTTATCGTCCGATGTTTTCAATACCGGGTTTATCTCGAACATAGCCGAATCCGTCGCATCGTAAGCTTTATATAAAGCGGCAACAAATTTCACCATATCTTTAAAAGCATCGCCGCTAAGGCCCAGGTTAAACGCAATTTTACGCGCCTGGAAACCCTGTAAACCAACTTTCGGATCAATCTCTTCTTTAAATATCAGGTGCGGCGTGTGCTCGGCAACCTCTTCAATATCCATACCGCCTTCGGTGCTGTACATAATAATGTTACGGCCTTTGGCGCGGTCAAGCAATACGCTCATGTAAAATTCTTTGGTAGCGCTTGCGCCGGGGTAGTACACATCCTGGGCAACCAATACTTTGCTCACTAACTTACCTTCGGGGCCGGTTTGCGGGGTAACCAGTTGCATGCCTAAAATGGCGCCTGCTTTTTCTTTCACCTCTTCAACATTCTTAGCCAGCTTAACGCCGCCACCTTTACCGCGACCACCAGCGTGTATCTGCGCCTTAATAACTACCCAGTCCGACCCATAGTCGTCCTTCATTTTCTTAGCGGCTTCAACAGCCTGTTCAACAGTATCGGCAACAATGCCTTCCTGAACTCGTACACCAAAACTCTTTAGTATCGCTTTACCCTGGTATTCGTGAATATTCATTTTCTTTTGAAGTATTTATGCGGTAAATCTACGCTTTCAGTCGTATTTATTAAAGTCAAAAAGCGTTTTTTACAGATTATTTTGAAGAGACGGGTAGGATGATGGGTTTTGTTGCTTGTTTAGGTTAGATTTTTTGGGTGATTTGGTAGGATTAGTATATTTTGTGCTTGGTTTGTTGCGTTGTAGATTTATTTTGAAGGTTGATTTAATTGGAAATGATATTAATTTAGGTATTTAGTATAATGATCATGATTTGGGCGTTGCCTGCGGCCCGGGCTATCCGTTACAAGTCCTCATTCGGCTGATAGAAGCCTCATTCCGGGCTTTCCACTGCTATCCCTAACGCGGCTGCTCGTCTTAATTCTTGATTCTGGCATCTTGATTCTGTCCTCACCTCGTCAGCAGGCAAGCTTCGGCCAAAAGCGGGGAAAACAATGGTGGCCCTGTGCGCCGGCAGGGCATAGCAATTTTTGCAGAAGGGTGGCCCTGAGCGAGCGTAAGCAGGGCAAAAGGTTGCAGCCCAGGTTTTCCCAGCTTTGTGCGGCATGGCCCTGAGCGAAAAGAAGCCTCCTGCTGACAGGCCCTTTGGTTACTTTGGGGCTACAAAGTAACTAAGCCCCCGCGGCTATGAGCAGTAAGCGCCAGGTAACAAACTATTCACACAACCACACTCAAACAAAAAATCACTATTTTGCAAACCTTAAAAACACACCATGCGCTTCCCACTACTAACCATCATATTTTTACTACTAATCACCACAACAATAGCCCAAACAACAACCGAACCCGGCGTATCCCGCCAACTCGCCGATTACCGCAAAGCCCACATCACCAACCCACAATACACCCTAAACCTCACCATCCCAACCGAAAAAACCACCGACATAAAAGCCGAAGAGACCCTCACCTTCAACTATAAACAAAGCATCGAACCCTTACAGCTCGATTTTAAAGAAGACCCCAAACGCATAACCGGCATTATCATCAACGGCAAGCCCGCCGAAATAAAATACAGCAAAGAGCACCTGCTGCTCGAACCAAAGTATTTAACCGGCGGCAAAAACGAAATAAAGCTTACCTTCCTGGCAGGTAACGGCGCCCTCAACCGTAACGACGATTACCTGTACGCCCTCTTCGTGCCCGACCGTGCCCGCACCGTTTTCCCTTGCTTCTATCAACCTAACCTGAAAGCAGTATTCCGGTTAAGTATTCAGGTGTCATCCAATTGGGCAGTTATGGCCAATGCCCCAATTGAAGATTTCAGGGTAGATGCACTTTCCAAATATTACACTTTTGCGCCGTCAGACACCCTGAGTACCTATTTATTTTCATTTGTAGCAGGTCGGTTTTCGTATAATGCTCACGATACCAGACTAAAGCCCGAACTTTTCTTCCGCGAAACCGATACAACCAAGCTTCGGTTAAGCAATAGTGCTGTTTTCAAGGCCCATACCGATGCACTGAATTTTTTAGAAAGCTGGACACAGATACCCTACCCATTCCAAAAAATGGGATTTGTGGCTATTCCCGATTTCCAGTTCGGCGGCATGGAACATCCAGGTGTAGTGTTGTATAAGGCATCAAGTTTGTTCTTAGACGCCAGCGCCACTCAGGAGCAGATCATCGCCCGCCTAAACCTCATCTCCCACGAAACCGCGCACATGTGGTTTGGCGACCTTGTCACCATGGATTGGTTTAACGACGTATGGATGAAGGAGGTGTTCGCCAACTTTATGGCCGACAAGGTAACCGGCTCGCTGATGGGAGAGGAGACCTTCAACCTCAAATTCCTCACCGACCATTTCCCCGCCGCCTACGGTATCGACCGCACACCCGGCGCTAACCCCATCCGCCAGGAACTAAGCAACCTGAAAGATGCAGGCTCGTTATACGGCAATATCATTTACCACAAGGCCCCCATCATGATGCGCCAGCTGGAACTGCTGATGGGCAAAGAGAACTTTCAGAACGGCCTGCGCGAATACCTCAAAACCTACGCCTATCGCAACGCCACCTGGCCCGACCTTATCAAAATTCTCGGCAAATACACCACGCAGGACCTGGTAGCCTGGAACAATACCTGGGTTAACCAGCCCGGCAGGCCGGTATTTAATTATAGCCTCGTATCAAAAAACGGGAAGATCAAACGCTTTTTATTAATACAGCATGCCGAGCGCGGCGCTCCGCGAACCTGGCCGCAAAGCTTCGGGGTTACGTTATTCTGGGGCGGGCAGCCAGCCAAAACCATCACCGTGAACATGACCAAAGGCGTATTCGATTTCAAAGAAACCGAAGGCATGAAACGCCCTGCCTATATCCTTTTCAACTCCGGCGGCGAGGGTTACGGTTTGTTTCCAACAGATGCCGACCTATATAAATCTATAGATGAGATACAAAGTCCGCTACAACGTACCTCGGCGTATATATCATTGTACGAGAATATGCTGGCCGGTCGCTATATTAAACCGGAAGCCCTGCTTAATCTATACACAAAAGCCCTGGGCACCGAAAAGCAAGAGATGAGCCTCAAACAAATAACAGGCTACATCAGCAGTATTTACTGGCAGTTTATCAATCAGCAAACGCGCTTGAAAATTAATGAGCAGTTAGAAAGCAGCCTGTGGCAGGCCATGCAGCAGCAAACCGCGGCAAATAATAAAAAGATCCTGTTCAGCACCTATCAAAACATTTACCTGAGCGCCAATGCCCGCAACACCATTTATAATGTATGGAAACAACAGCAGCCACCCGCAGGCGTCAAACTCTCCGAAGATGATTATACAGCCATGTCTTTTTCGCTTGCGCTGAGGAATGATGCCGATACCGCCATTCTTACCCAACAGTACACCCGCATCACTAACCCCGATCGCCAAAAACGTTTCCAGTTTATCCGCCCGGCGCTGTCGCCCGATGTGAAGGTGCGCGATAAATTTTTTGCCAGCCTGTCCGACCTGAAAAGCCGCGCCAAAGAATCCAACGTAATAACCGCGCTTAACTACCTGCACCACCCGCTAAGGCAGGCAACATCGGTAAAATACCTGGCAAAGAGCTTAGATATGCTCGAAACTATCCAGTCAACCGGAGATATCTTCTTCCCGCAGTCCTGGTTATCCAGCACATTCGGCAGCTATCAAAGTACCGAAGCCGCGCATATCGTCACCGAGTTTTTAGCCGCCCATCCCAACTATAACGAAAAACTTAAAGCCAAGATCCAGCAAAGCACCGATAACCTGGTGCGGGCAAGCGGTAAGTTATTGCCAAAGGTTGTGGTGATAGAATAAACGCACCATGTCATTTGGATTAGATTTGACAACTTTTTAAAAGTTGTCAAATCTTTTGCGGGCTACTAATCTTTCGGCTCCCAAAGCTCAATAATGTTCCCTTCCGGATCGAGCACATGGATAAATTTGCCGTAGTCATATTCCGCTATCTCGTCAACAATGGTTACGTTATCTTTTTTCAGTTCTTCTACCAGCGCCACTAAATTTTCAACCCGGTAGTTGATCATAAACGGCTTGGTTGATGGGTCGAAATACTTAGTATGCTGCGGAAACGTGCACCATGATGTAGACCCTTCTTTCGACGGATCATCGGCCTGCCGCCACTCAAACGTTGTTCCGTATTCGCCCACCGGCAATCCAAGATTTTTAACATACCATTCATTCATACCTTTCGGATCATCGCATTTAAAAAATACGCCGCCAAGGCCCGTTACTTTTTTCATATTAAAGCTTAATGATTTTATTAAGCAAGGTAATAATTCATTTGCATATTTGCACGTAGCCACATTTGCACATTTATATTAAATTTGCCTCATGCTCAAAGTTCAGTCCATCAAAAAATCGTACGGCAATTTGCAGATATTAAAAGGTGTGAACCTCGAAGTTGAGCATGGCGAGATCGTATCTATTGTAGGCGCATCGGGCGCGGGCAAAAGCTCGCTGCTCAATATTATCGGCACCCTGGATAAAGCCGATTCGGGCTCCGTATTCATTAAAAATGCCGAAGTGAGCAAACTGGGTAACCGCCAGCTGAGCAATTTCAGGAATAAGGAGATCGGTTTTATTTTCCAGTTCCACCATTTGCTGGCCGAGTTTAACGCGCTCGAAAATGTGTGTATCCCGGCTTTTATCGCGGGTTTATCAAAAGCCGAAGCAGAACGCAAAGCGAAAAACTTATTAAATATGCTGGGATTGGGCTCAAGATTAACACATAAGCCAAACCAGCTATCGGGCGGCGAGCAGCAGCGTGTGGCGGTGGCAAGGGCGCTGGTAAACAGCCCCGCGCTGATACTGGCCGACGAACCATCGGGCAACCTCGACTCTACCAATGCCCGCGAGCTGCACCAGTTGTTTATAGACCTGCGCCGCGATTTTAAACAAACCTTTATCATTGTAACCCATAACGAGGAGCTGGCCGATCTATCCGACCGAAAGGTGCTGATGAAAGACGGGCTAATTGTTGATCATTTGTAGTATGAGCGTATTAATTACAGCCGCAAGTTCGGCACAGGCCTATCAGATTAAAAGTGTTTTACATACCGGCGAACCTGTTTTATTGGGCGATTATTTGGACATACCCGAACTGATGGTTAAAAACGGAACGATGATAAAAACGCCCGATCCGGCAGGTGCTTCTTTCGCGCACGAAATGCTGACCTTGTGTTTAGATAAAGGCATATCCATGCTATTCCCGCTGCGCAAGGCGGAGCTGATGCCTTTAGCCGAAGCCAGGCAGCTTTTTTTGGAGTTTGATATACAACTCATACTGCCGAAGATACAGGTTATAGACCAACATACCGAAGTTACCGACGGAAGCATAGTGCTGCTGAACCGGAGCGAGGTAATTGGCGGCGACAGGGAGATCCTCGTTCCGCATACCTTAACGGATGGCATATTCAAAATAAATAACAAAGGCGATTACCAGGTTTTTACAGCCGATTAATGTTTACTTACGCAGATATCGATCCTAACAAAAAAGCTTTTGTGTTTGAGCTTGATGATGTGCTGTATCCACAAAAAGACTACCTGTTGCAGGTGTATTACCTGTTTGCGGGCTTTTTGGAATATAAAGAACTGCTGGATGCCAAAGTACTTACCCGCCTGATGACCGAAACTTATGAACGCGAAGGCAGCGAAAATATATTTAACCGCGTACAGGAAAAGTTTTTGATCGACGAAGCTTACCGCTATAATTTTAACCTGCTGCATACCACTGCCCGGCTGCCGCTAAAACTGTTGCTATACAAAAACGCCTTAACCCTTTTGCAGGAAATGGTGATAGACCGCAAGCAGATATTTATCCTCACCAACGGTAACCCCGAGCAGCAGCTCAATAAAATAAAACAAACCGAATGGCACGGTCTCGAAAACTACCTTACCGTATATTTTGCCGATGAAGTGATGGCCAAACCGGAACCTGATGCCCTACACTCCATTTTAAAAACGCATAACCTGGAACGACGCGATATTGCAATGATTGGTAACAGCGAGACGGACGAACTTTGCGCCGCCGCCGCCGGTGTTGATTACCTTGAATATTATCCATAATACCACAATAATTCAGGTTTTTTTATATTTACGTAATTTAATTATTAAATTAGGTTGTTTAATGAACTAATAATTTAGAATTAACGTTTTATTCAAAATATTTAAACAGGGGATATGAAGAAGGTTTATTTGTTTTTGATAGCTGCTGTAATGTTTGCGGCATGTGGGAAGAAGGACAGCGCGACGCCTTCACCGGCGTTTGTATCTAAGATCGACCTGATAAAAGACTCTATTTATAATTATGCCGTCGAAGAGTATTTATGGTATGATGCCATCCCCGCCTATAATGTTTTTAATCCGCATGGATTTACGGGCGCTACCGATCAGGATGCTTTGGACAATGAGGTTGATGCCATCTCTCAATATAAAATTAACCCGGCTACAGGGAAGCCTTACGAGTATTCCAATTCTTACCCCGGCACAGCAAAATACTCTTTTATCGATAACGGGCCGGTTGCAACACAATTAGGTGGCACACATGGCGATTTTGGCTTTTCGGTATTTTACAATGCATATAATGATCTACGCGTTAAATATGTAAATGCCGGTTCGCCCGCTGCAACAGCCGGTTTGGCACGTGGTTATAAAGTAACCGCAATTAACGGCAGCACCAATATTGCTTATAACCCTAACGCTGCAAACCCCAATACCGACCCTAATTTATTGTATGTTGTAAACGCGCTTGGCGGCAGCACCATAACTTTAACTTTACAACGCCCCGATAATACAACCTTTACCACTACCATAGCTGTTGGTACGTACACCCTTAACCCGGTTTTAAAATATACTACTATTGATTTAGGCGCAGGTAAAAAGGTTGGATATATTGTTTTCAGCTCGTTTACCGACCCTACCAACGCCACACCCAAACTTGATGCCGCGTTTAACAGTTTTACTACTGCCGGTATAACCGACCTGGTGGTTGATCTGCGTTATAACGGTGGTGGTTATGTATCCACAGCCGAGTACCTGGATAACCTGATAGTGCCGGCGGCTAAAACAAATACCAAAATGTACACCGAAGTTTATAACAGTAAACTCCAGGCCGATAACTATCCCTTGCTGGCTAAAAAATACCTCATCAACCCCGGCGATTTTAGCCAGGCCAACAATACAGCTTACTTTAGCAAAAAGGGCTCTTTGAGCATTAGCAGGGTGTTTTTTATAGTAACGGGCAGCACAGCTTCGGCAAGCGAGCTTACTATTAATAACCTGATACCGCAAATGGATGTTAAACTGATAGGCACTACATCATACGGAAAGCCGGTTGGCTTTTTTGGTATCCCGATAAGCAACTATAGCCTATACGTTCCCGAGTTTGAAACTAAAAATGCAGCTAATAATGGCGGCTATTATGCTGGGATGACGCCCGCCTCAACAACCTATCCGGGTTTTTACGATTATGATGATGTGACCAAAGATTTTGGCGACCCTACAGAAACGCTGTTTGCCCATGCCATATCCTATATCACCAAAGGATCATACACCTCAACATCGGCGCCGCGTATACAAAGCTTAACTGCACCGGCAGCAACCTTATCTGATGATGTGGTTAACGAAATGGCCAACAAATTAGACCGCAACCACTTCACCGAAATGATAGGGGGCAAAAAGTTGGTACCAAGAAATTAGCTTTTGATGTGCAAATGAGTAAATGTGCATATGTGCAAATGATCTTATTATTGAATAGGTAAGGCTCATTTGCACATCTGCAAATACGCATATTTGCACATATATTTCTTCACATCTTCCATCTTACCTCATCCATCTTACATCCTCAGTCTGCCAACTCCCGTAAATCCACCGGCACTACCCTTGATATTCCCTGCTCTACGATGGTTACCCCATAAATAATATCAGCGCTGGCAATAGTGCGTTTGTTATGCGATACGATGATGAACTGAGAATCCTTAGAGAACTTGCGGATAATGTTATTAAACTTATCAATATTGGTATCATCCAGGGGGGCGTCAACCTCATCAAAAATACAGAAGGGCGCAGGTTTTAGCAGGTAAAGCGAGAATAGTATAGCGGTAGCCGTTAACGTTTTTTCGCCGCCCGAGAGTTGGTTTATAGACAGTGGCCGCTTTCCTTTCGGCTTCGCCGTAATGTCAATATCCGATTCCAGCGGGTTTTCCGGGTCGGTTAATATCAAATCGCAGGAGTCTTCTTCGTTAAACAGCGACCGGAATACCTTGATAAAGTTTTCCCTTACCTGTACAAAAGCCATCATAAACTTCTCCTTTGCCGTATCGTCAATCTCCTGTATGGTTGCCATTAATGATGCCCTGGCTTCGGCAAGGTCTTTTTTCTGGGTCTGTATAAACTCATAACGCTCATTCATCTCGTTATAAGCCTCAACCGCCATAGGGTTAATGGCACCAAAATCGTCAAGCTGTCTTTTTAACTTTTCAGTTTTATCACGCAGTCCTTCTTCAGTTTCATCAGCCGGTACTTCGGCGGTAAGCAGGTCTTGTATATCAATATTAAACTCAACAGATAGCCTTTCCTTTAACGCGTTCAGTTCCAGCTTCAGGCTATTCTTTTTGTCTTTCAGTTCATTTTCAATGGTCTCGGCCTGGTCTTTTTTACGCCTCAGGGTGGTTATCTCATCTTCCGTTTCCGTGATGATGCCCCTTGCCGCGTAATAATCCTGTTCGGCTTGTTGAACCGCTTTTTCCAGTTCTTCTTTCTGGCTGTACATTTCCAGCAGGTCCTCGTCCGAGTGGTCGGTATGCTGCAATATTTCCAGTATGGCCGCTTTTACAGCGGTAAGTTCGGTGCTGTTTGCTTTAATGCGCTTATCAAGGCTTTCCTGCTGCGTTTCGCGATAGTCCAGGTCCTTCAGCAAACCCGATACCTTGTTCTGTTGTTGATGAAACTTGATATTCTCCTGGTTGTACTGGTTGGAGCGTACGGTTACCTGCTCGGCCAGTTCGGCAAATGCGGCTTGCTTTTCGGCCAACAGATCGCCTTGTATCTGCTTTTGGGTTTTATATTCCAGTACAGCCGGCTGTAGTTTTAAAACTTCATCGGCAATGCCGGCAATTTTCCGCGCGATATCTTCCTTGCGGTTGCGGCTGCTTTCAATAAAGGTTTGGTACTGTTCGCGGCGCGTTTTTACGGTCACCAATTCTGTGTTCAAGCGGTTTATTTCCTGCTGCTTCTGGCTGATCTCTGCCTGCCTGCCCGATGCCTTGAGCGCCACTAAACGGCTCTGCAGTTCTTCTACCTTGGCTTTATATTTAGTGATCTCGTTATCAGCGGTTTTAATTTCTTTGGCCAGGTTCTCCAGGTTTTTGGCACGGCCAATACGCTTACCTTCAAACAATCCCACCGAACCGCCCGCCATGGTCAGTTTAGATTTGCTGAACTTACCGCTCTTGCCTAATACAATGGCATTGCCTGGCAGGTCGTTATTGTTCAGGTCGGCTTCGGCGCCATCATTAACCAAATAAACATTGTTTAACAGGTAATTGCACAATGGGCGGTAACGTGTTTCAACCTCAATCACATCCAAGGCGGCCACCCAGTTTTCGTGCAAGGTAGTATTTGCAGGTGTATCTTTAGGATAATTGCTCAGCACAAAAAAGTGCGCCCTGCCGCGCGATGAACTGCTTAACAGGTTAATGGCTTTAATGGCCTCATCGTAATTTTCCACCACATAGTGGTTCATGAAAGATTCCAGGTAATTTTCAATAGCTACCCGGTATGCCTCGTGGCAAAACAAAATATCGCTGAATAGCGGCGCGTTTTTGGCCCAGCTGGTATTGCCCTTTAAAAACCGTATCGACTCGGGGAAACCTTCCAGGTTATCAACCAAACTTTTGGTGAGGTTGTACTCATTCTGCTTGGCATCCAGTTTACGGCTCTCGCGGGTAAGCGTATCCTTTAAAAAGTTAAGCTCTTCTTCGTTATCCTTTATCTGTTCATTCAGCTTGGTTTCAAGGTCAACAGCCAGTTGATAGTCATGCTCCAATACGGCGGCCTGGCTTTCCAGCCCGGCAATAGCCTCATTAAAGCTGGATAGCTCAGCTTCTTTACTGCTGGCATCTTCCATGTTACGCTGGCTCTCCTGCTCCAGCGCCTGCTGCTGAATATTCAGGATATCGAGGTCCTTTTCGGCCTTATATATCTGGTTTTGCAGGCGGTTGTTAATATTAACAATCTCGTCAACTTCGGCCTTAGCTTCGGCCTGTTCCTGTCTCGATTCATCAACGGTAGCTTTCAGTTCGGCTACGTTTACACGGATCTTCTCAAAGGTCTCTTCCTCCTGCATGCGCTCTTCCGACAGGCGCTTAATATTATACAGCACATGGTTCAGCTCCTTGGTATCGCGTTCAAGTTCTTCACTTAAACGTTTTTCCTTATCCTGCTGAAACCGTAACTGCTCGTTCTTTATCTTCTTCTCACTCTCGTAAGCACGTATTTTGGCAACATATTCGTTAGTGGCCTTTTGCTGTACCGACAGGTTTTTTTCTTTGGTCAGGCTATCCAGCTTTTGCTGCTGCAGGGTTGCTTCCAGTTTATCTATCCCGGTAACCACGCCGCTTTTATCTTCACGGTGCTTTTGTTCAAGGTCCTCTATCGCGGCAAGCGATTCGCTGAACGAAACTATCCTGAACGACGCCAGCATTACACTCAGCGCTTTATATTGCTCCTTGATCTTATAATAACGTTCCGTTTTTTTTGCCTGGTTCTCTAAGGTCTTTAAGTTCTTTTCTATCTCGAACAACAGGTCATCCACACGGGCAAGGTCGGCCTCGGTATCTTTAAGCTTGCTGAAGGTTTGCTTTTTGCGAAGCTTGTATTTGGATATGCCCGATGCCTCTTCAAACAAATTGCGCCTTGAGTTTTCTTTATTGTTAATGATCTCGTCTATCATCCGCAACTCGATGATGGAGTACGAGTCTGGCCCGATACCGGTATCCAAAAACAGGTCGGTAATATCTTTTAGCCGGCATTGCACATCGTTCAGCCAGTACTCGCTTTCGCCGCTGCGGTAAAGTTTGCGTGTTAGCGTTACTTGCGAAAATTCGGTAGGCAGGATGTTTTTGGTATTATCAAACGTGAGCGATACCTCGGCCAGGTTGCCCGGCTTGCGGGTTTTGCTGCCGTTGAATATCACGTTCTCCATTTTTTCGGAGCGCAGCATACGGGTGCTCTGCTCGCCCAGCACCCAGCGGATAGAGTCAACCACGTTCGATTTCCCGCAGCCGTTAGGGCCAACAACGGCGGTTATGCCCTCATTGAAATTAATGGTGATCTTATCACCAAAACTTTTAAACCCTTTAACTTCTAAACGTGTAAGCTGCATTTTCGCGGAACGGCCCTCATCAAATTTTGAACCTTAAATAAAGCACAAATAATTTAAATTTTAAAACTGAACCGCCTTTTTGTGGATAATTTGAGGATAAATAAAAGCGCTTAGAACTCTAAGCATAAAATCCTATTTTTGCAGTCCTTAAAAAGTGTTTTAGATATGAGTATTGGTTTATCCGAACAGGAAATATTTCGCCGCGAGGCGATGCAGCAGCTACGTAATTTAGGTATCGACCCTTATCCGCCCGAAACATTCCCCGTGAATGCCACCGCGACTGATATAGCCCAAAACTTTGAGGCTAATAAGGATGCTTACCAGGATGTAGTGATTGCCGGTCGTATTATGAGCCGCCGTATTATGGGCAGCGCGTCGTTCGCCGAGCTACAGGACTCAACCGGCCGCCTGCAGATATACATCAAACGCGATGATATTTGTCCCGGCGAGGATAAAACAATGTACAATACCGTATTTAAAAAACTGCTGGACCTTGGTGATTTTGTAGGTGTAAAAGGATACGTATTTATCACCCAAACGGGCGAGATATCGCTCCACGTTCGCGAACTGACCATCTTATCAAAATCATTGAAACCACTGCCGGTTGTACGCAGGGAAGAAGACGGCACCATTCACGATGCCTTTACCGACCCTGAAATGCGCTACCGCCAGCGTTACGTGGATTTAACGGTTAATCCTGATTTTAAGCAGATCTTCATCAACCGCTCCAAAGTTATCCGCACCATGCAGGGTTATTTCGACAGCAACGGCTGGATGGAAGTAGAAACCCCAATATTGCAGGGTGTACACGGCGGCGCCGCGGCCAGGCCTTTCAAAACCTTTCACAATACATTGGATATGCCGCTTTTCCTGCGCATAGCTAACGAATTATATTTAAAAAGACTGATCGTAGCAGGTTTTGATGGCGTTTACGAGTTCGGTAAAATGTTCCGTAACGAGGGTATGGACCGCACGCACAACCCGGAGTTTACTTCGGTTGAGATATATGTAGCCTATAAAGATTATATCTGGATGATGGCCATGGTGGAAGAATGCCTGGAGAAAGTTGCCCGCGCCATCCACGGTGGCCCGGTAGTAAAGTTCGGTGAGCACGAGATCAACTTTGCCGGCCCGTACGAAAAACTGTCGATGTATGATAGTATCCAGAAACATACAGGTATCGATGTATCGGCGATGGACGAAGCAGGCTTGCGGGAAGTGTGTAAACAACTCAATATCCAGGTTGACCCAACCATGGGCAAAGGAAAACTGGTTGATGAGATCTTCAGCGAAAAGGTGGAGCATCATTTGATACAACCCACCTATATTACCGATTACCCTATCGAGATGACGCCGCTTGCCAAAAAGCACCGCAGCAAACCTGGTTTGGTAGAACGTTTTGAACTGTTTGTAATGGGCAAAGAAATTGCCAATGCCTACACCGAACTGAACGACCCGATCGATCAGCGCGAACGTTTGGAAGAGCAATTGATATTGGCCGGCCGCGGCGATGAAGAAGCCATGGCAATGGATGATGACTTTTTACGTGCCCTGGAATACGGCATGCCGCCAACATCGGGCTTAGGTATCGGTATCGACCGCCTTGTGATGCTGATGACCGGCCAGACCACCATACAGGAAGTATTGTTCTTCCCGCAAATGCGCCCTGAAAAGAAAGCCAAAGTGGTAACTATTGACGATTTTGTAAATATTGGCGTACCTGCCGAATGGGTGCCTGTATTAAACAAGATGGGATTTAACACCATCGAAGAGTTAAAAGCCGGTAACCCAAACAAAGTATTTAACGACCTTGGCGGGATGCGCAAAAAACTAAAGCTGGATATACCCATGCCTGCAAAGGATGAGGTAATGGCCTGGTTTGCGTAATTAAAATAATTGTCCGCGTTAGGGATAGAAGCGAAAAGCCCGGAGTCCCGATCCTTCATCGGGACGAGGACTTGTAGCGGATAGCCCGGGCCGCAGGCAACGCTCAGATATTAGAATATAGTAGCATGCCTAACTAAGAAATGCGTAATTATTTCTTAGTTAGGCTCTCGTTCCTTATTTACAAACTAATATTTTTACCTAATCTCACCCTTTAATCTACACTTACTCATACCAACTATTTCCCCAAAAGCGTTGATACTTTACAAAAACTTAATCGAAAGTTAAGATTCTCAAAACTTTGGCACGGATTTGATTGTATATTTTTATATTCCATAGAAATATCAATCGTTATGATAAACACCAGCCTGGAAATAACCGAAAACGAATACCTGATAAAGCTGAACCGCAGTAAGTTCAACTTATCTTTTATCCGCAGCTTATTAAAAATTGTAGAGGTTTCTGATCGCTTGGAGGATGATGCCGTTTATGAGCAGGATTTGAAAAACGCGGGATCCGAAAAAACCGATTATTACAGCCACCTCGACGAAAAGTGAGTAACCGCTGTTTTGATCTTATCTTACCTATAAATAAATTGCCTTAAAACTGGCGGTAACCGCCACGTACTACCTGCTGTTTATCCATTTGGCCCATTTGCGCCTTCATCATCTTTATCTGCTCTGCCAGCAATTTGTTTTTATCGGCCTTAGCCGCTTCTTTTAAGTATAGCTCAGCCTCGCGCTTGTTACGTTTCGCCATCGATATCCCCGCAAGGCTCAGTTTAGCCAATGCAATATTGTGCGACATTTTCATGCCCAGCGAAAGCGCCTTTTTAAAGTATTTTTCTGATTTTAACGGTGCCGTGCGCGATTCTACCAAGCCCATTAACAGGTTATAATAACCGTGCTGGGTTTTGTGCAGTTCTTTTTCGTAATCGTTTATTTTTAACAAAGCAGCCTGTGCCTTATCCATATTTTCTTTCCGCATATGAAACTGCGCTATCAGCATGTTCTCGTTAAGGAAGAAGGTAAGCAAAACCAACCCGCCAATAAAGAACACCAATACGCCCCACCACCAGAAACCAAAAACGCATAGTGCAACCGCTGCACCAAATACCAGACAAGAAACTATTAACCTGATTATATTCGACATAAATTTTGTTCGTTTAAAAACAGTGCAAATATCCGTTTATTTGTATTGTTAACCAATAGTAGTTTCACATTTATGTCGATTGATTTAGAACCATCGTGGCTGCATATTCTGAAGGATGAATTTGAGAAAGATTACATGATCAAACTCAGGCAATTTTTAAAACAGGAGAAGAATGCAGGCTACAAAATATACCCCAAAGGCAGCGATATTTTTAACGCTTTTAAGTATACCCCATTTGATAAAGTAAAGGTGGTGATTTTGGGGCAAGACCCATACCACGGCCCCGGCCAGGCGCATGGCTTATCTTTTTCTGTACAACGCGGGGTACGTATACCGCCATCACTTCAAAATATTTATAAAGAGCTGGCAACAGATATTCCCGGGTTCAAAATACCAAACCACGGCGATTTGACCGAATGGGCACAGCAGGGTGTACTATTGCTTAACGCCACTTTAACTGTAAGGGAGGCCGAAGCCAATGTACACCAAAACTCAGGCTGGGGAATATTCACTGATAAAGTGATCCAGGAGATATCTGATAAAAAGGAAGGCGTTGTATTTATACTGTGGGGTAGCTTTGCAAAAAGTAAAGCTAAGTTTATCGATACAAATAAGCACACCATTTTAGCGGGAGTGCACCCGTCGCCATTGTCGGCTCATAATGGTTTTTTTGGCAGTAAACCCTTTTCAAAAACCAACGCCATATTACAAAAAGAGGGGGAGGAACCTATAGACTGGCAAATACACTAACTAATACCCGGGAAGGTTGAGTGAATAATAGCCTCGCCAAAACCAAGGTAAACGCAATAACGGGCAATCATATCAAGCACTAACAGGTTTTTATGTTTCCGCTGATAGCCCTCTGTTTCAAATGCAAGCAGCAGATCGGTATGCTGATCGGATACATAGTAATGAACCTCGCCTTTTTTGGGCTTAAAGGCCGAGTTAAACAGATTGAACACGCCTATTTTTAATTTGCTTTCAGCATCGTGAATAGTATCCTTTTGCTCGCTGCCGTTTGGCGATATAGCTATAAAATAATTGGTGTTCATTATCATAGGTTTAACAGGTAGTTGCAATTATTAAACCAATAAAGTCACGTTTAGCGAACAAACAGGTAAACTAAGCTTTATGTAATGCTAATTAACCTTTACTAAAGTTTATCAATCGGGAATTAAGTTATAACATATAGGTTTGTAGTAATCTATCATACTTTCTCAAAAAAATGTAGCAAATCAAATTAAGGTGTATCCTATAACGTACAAGATACAAAAGCTTATCAGGCTAAATTATACAAGCACGCTGCTGTGCCTTTTGCGTAGTTCTTCGTAAAGTACGATCACTTTTCTTTGCAGTATATTGATCTCGTCTTCGCGGTCGATTATTTTTTTCTTCACCGCGTCTATCAGCAGCTGCTGGGGTTCTTCCTGAATGTTATCGTCTTCGGTTGCAAGCAGCTTAACCACCGGAACGCCAAATATATTGGCTATCTGTTCAATACGCGATAGGTTAACATCGGTGATCCCAGTTTCTATTTTAGAAAATGCCGGAATGGAGATACCCAGTTTACGTGCAATATCTTCCTGGCTCCAGTTGTTCTGTTGCCTCAGCATACGAATGTTGGTCGCTAAAATTTTCATTTCTTAACTATTTTTCTAAAATGTAGATGATCATCATACAGGCTCCATACCTGTACGACATTGTTTTACGTGCAGCTGCTTAAAAAGGTTTTATCAAAATGCAGATCACAAAAAAAATGTCATTTCATCCGTACGGGTGAAATGACATTGATAGGAAAGAGGTCGTTATAAATCTGTTATACAGCCGGGTCGGTGCTTCCTGCTCCGTGTATGTTGGCTAATGAATTGTTGTTTTGCATGTCGGTATTCTTATATCTGAATACAAAAGGAAATATCACGGCTATGACTAAGGCATACCCAGCAAAGGCAAGCCATATGCCATGCCAATCATAACTATGATCGGCGTTGGTAAAGAACTTGTCGATAACCTTGCCGCTTACCAAGCTTCCGCCCAATGCTCCAAAACCATTCACCATCATCATGAATAAACCTTGAGCACTTCCCCTTATTTCGGCGGGAGCTAAGGTTTCTATGAATAATGAACCTGAAATATTGAAGAAATCAAATGCCATTCCGTAAATTATGCACGATAGGATGATCATCCATAATCCTTCAGCCGGATTACCAAATCCGAATAGTCCGAAACGTAAAACCCATGCGAACATACTAATCAGCATCACATATTTGATCCCGAATTTACGTAAGAAAAAAGGTATAGCTAAAATGAATAATGTTTCAGAAACCTGCGATATAGACATAATGACGGCAGGATACTTCACGGCAAGCAAACCTTGATAAGCCGGTACCGTCGCAAAGTCGTGAAGATAAGTATCTCCATATGCATTTGTTAGCTGCAACGCGGCACCTAACAGCAATGAAAAAGCAAAGAATATCGCGAATTTTGGTGTTTTGAATAAGAAAAAAGCATTTAGACCGAGCCTTGTTGCTAACGATTGATCTTTAATTTTGCTTAATAATGGCGGGCACTTTGGAAGTGTAAAGGAGTATAATCCCAATGTTAGCGAAATCGCCGATGCAATATAAAACTGATTAGAAGACGTCTCGTTATGGGTAAGGCTAACTACCCATAGTGCCGCAATAAAGCCCATTGTTCCCCATATCCTTATTGGTGGGTAATCTTTCACAACGTCTTTACCACCACTTTTTAAAGCAGAGTAGGCAACCGTTATGGATAAAGATAATGTTGGCATATAAAAGAACATGTTTAATAATAACACCCAGAAAAATGTGATAGGGTTAGTTACCAAAGGCAAGGAGAACAGAACTATCGCGCCTAAAATGTGCATTATGCCATACAATTTTTCTGCGTTTATAAATTTATCCGAAATGATACCGGTAAGAGCGGGTGAAAATATCGAAGCTATCCCCATGGTTGAGAAGATGATCGAGAAATGTTCTACGGTCCAATGTTTATTTTGGAACCAATAAGCGCCTATTGTAAGCAGCCATGCTCCCCAAATAAAAAATTGCATAAAATTCATCAGTATTAAGCGAAACTTAATATTCATACAGTGCCTGGTTTAAAATGATTTATAAATTATTAAAAACGGAAAGTAAGGAAATAATTGCAAAAACTGAAAAACTCTGGAATAAAAAAGTTTATTGCGAGACCATCAAAAAATTAAATTTGCTTAAAAGTTCCCTATAAAAACAAATAATTGCAAAATGAAAGCCTGTATCTGCCGGTTTTATTTATCAGATATTCAGTTCCCCCTTCAGGGGGTTAGGGGGCTCATGATGCTTTTCGTTTATTCAGCTCATCCCTGATTTTAGCCGCCTTCTCGTACGATTCCTCAGCCAGCGCTTCGGATAACTTGCTTTTTAGTTCATCAACGCTCAGGCTGGCATAGCCACTACTCCCTGTTGTGGCGGTTATCATATTCTCATCGTTGCCGGGTTCGTTAATGTTTTCAAGGTAAACAAAATCGTTACCCTCTATCACTATCCCTGCCGATGAAAGAATAAACTCGTAAGTAAATATCGGGCACTCAAACCGTACCGCCATCGCAATAGCATCCGATGTGCGGGCGTCTATCTCTACCACCTTTTTGCCATCGCTGCATATCAGTTTCGAATAAAATATGCCGTCAACCAGGTTGTATATAATGATCTCCTGTATGTTAATGCTGTATGCCTGGGCAAAGCTTTTAAACAGATCGTGTGTGAGCGGGCGGCTCGGCGTCATCTTTTCTATCTCGATAGCGATGGCCTGCGCCTCAAAACTGCCGATAATGATAGGCAGCCTGCGGCGGCCGTTCACTTCGCCCAATACCAACGCGTACGCACCCGACTGGGTTTGGCTGTATGACAAACCTACAATGTCGAGTTTAATTTTTTTCATGCTATTACCCATCACAACCTGATCGTCTGTCTTTTTATTATGAAGCCTTTAATTGTTTAACAGCTTCAATTAGTTTTGGTACTACCTCAAACGCGTCGCCTACAATACCGTAATCGGCAACTTTGAAGAACGGCGCCTCAGGGTCCTTGTTTATCACCACAATAACCTTCGATGAACTGATGCCTGCCAAGTGCTGTATAGCCCCCGAAATTCCAATCGCAAGATACAAATTTGGACTGACAGCTATACCGGTTTGTCCAACGTGTTCGCTATGTGGCCTCCAGCCTGCGTCAGATACGGGTTTTGAACAGGCGGTTGCTGCGCCCAGCAGGTCGGCAAGTTCTTCTATCATGCCCCAGTTCTCGGGCCCTTTTAAGCCGCGGCCTGCCGATACAACCAGCTCAGCATCAGGTAACGAAACCTTATCTGTGGCCTTTACTATTTCTTTTATGATGGTTTTAAAGTCCGAGTCCTTAAGTTCCGAATTAAATTCTTCAACAGCAGCGGTACCGCCGGTTTCAACAACTTTATAGCTGTTCGGCGTTAGCGATATCACTTTATTTTCCGATGTCAGCTCCACCGTAGCGAATGCCTTACCCGAGAAAGCTGTCTTTTTCAGCGTGAATTTAGCGCCGGCTTCAGGTAAACTAACCGCGCCATCGGCAACACCTGCACCCAGTTTAACGCCAATACGCGGCGCCAAACCTTTCCCCGAAAAGGAATTAGACAGCACCACAATATTTGCACCTTCTTTTTTTGCAGCTTCGGCAATTACCGAGGCGTAGGCCTGGTTAACAAAAGTTTTCAGCTTGTCGTTAGTTACATTAAGGACTTTAGCCGCGCCGTATTTGCCTAAAGCGGCTAACTGATCGGTAGCTACGTTGCCGATAGAAATGGCGACAAGATTAGTGTTATGCTGATCAGCAATAGCCTTAGCGTAAGAAACCGCCTCGAAAATTGATTTCTTAAACTTGCCATCGGCATTCTCCGCGTATATTAAAACTGACATGTGTCGTAGTTATTAAGTTCTTGTGTTACAGTTTAGTAGTTATTGTTCCCCCTTTAGGGGGTTAGGGGGCTAAAATACCCTCGCCTCGTTATGCAGCAGGTCTATCAGTTTCGCGGCGTCATCTGCCGGTACCAATTTTACCTGTCCGCGCGGGGCCGGTGTTTCATAACTTATAATTTCTGATAATGTTTTTACTTCCTTCGGTTCAACCACATTTAAAGGCTTGGTACGTGCCGACATGATGCCGCGCATATTCGGTATCTTCCACTCGGCAACACCCTCGGCGGTACCTGCCACAAAAGGGAAGGGGATAGTGATCACCTCTTTACCACCTTCAATCTCACGTTCAACCGTAGCGCTGTTGCCATCCACATCCAGTTTTTTGATGATGGATACCGATGGGATATCTAAAAACTCGCCTACCATACCCGCCACCTTAGCGCCGTTATAATCTATCGATTCGCGGCCGGTGAGTATCAGGTCAAAGGCGTTTGCTTTTGCATATTCCGCCACCTGGTAAGCCACAAAGTAAGCATCATGCGGTTTGGCGTTTATCCTGACGGCATCGTCGGCACCAATAGCCAGCGCTTTGCGGATGGTTGGTTCGGTGTTAACTTCGCCAACGTTTATAACCGTTACCGTACCTTTACCACCTTCGGCAAGCTCAACGGCACGCGCCAAAGCAATCTCATCGTATGGGTTTAATATAAACTGAACACCCGCGGTATTAAATTGGGTGTTGTTGTCGGTAAAGGTTATTTTTGTGGTCGTATCCGGAACGTTACTTATGCAAACTAATATTTTCATCAGTAGAATTGGTTTATGCAAAATTAATTAAAAAGTACAGAGTATAAAACACAGATGACACGATTAGACAAGCTTCTTGAATTTTTTAAAGACGAACCTAACGACGAGTTTTTAAAATACGCCCTCGCCACCGAGTATTTACGGTTAAACGAAACCGATAAGTCTTTGTTTTACTACGAAGACCTGGTAAACAACCATCCGCGTTACGTTGGTACATATTACCACCTGGGCAAATTATACGAAGCGCTCAACCGTAAAGGCGATGCCATCAGTACCTATCAAAAAGGCATCCAGATAGCCAAAGAACTCCGCGATAACCATGCCTTGTCCGAATTGCAGTTGGTGTACATGGAAGCCAAAGGTTTTGATGATGACGACGATGATGACTATTGATTAAGATGTTAAGAAAGCGCCACTTTATATTTCTTCGCGATGTGTTTTTTTACACGCTTACCTCGTTTGGCGGCCCGCAGGCGCATATCGCCATATTGCTGCGCGAGTTTTCCGAAAAGCGTAAATACATCAAAGAAGACGAACTGATGGAGCTTAACGCGCTTTCGCAGATATTACCCGGCCCGTCATCCACTCAAACGCTCGTTGGCATAGCCTGGAAGTTTGGCGGCCTGCCATTGGCGCTCATTACCTTCCTCATCTGGATACTTCCGTCGGCAACTATTATGTGTATGGCGGCTATCAGTTTTAAAATGTTTGTATCGCATGCCCGCTATGCCGAAATACTGCGTTTCATCCAGCCCATTGCTGTAGGTATTGTAGCTTACGCCACGTATACCTTCGCCCATAAATTTATCAAGTCGAGGGTAAACGCCATGCTGGCTATTGGTTCGCTACTTACCACGCTCATTTTACAGAATGCCTACGCTTTCCCCATACTCATCATGATGGGAGGTATTATATCGTCGGCTCTCGAGGCGCCACCGCAGGAAACTCAACTGCGTGTAAACCTGTTCGCCAATGTTAACCCTAAAAAAGTGGCCTACTTTATTGGTATCCTGCTGTTCTTCGGCGCATTGGGCGCGGTGGTAAACCGTACATCGCCCTTCAGTTTACCTATCCGCCTGTTCGAGAACTTTTACCGTAACGGTATCCTCATCTTCGGCGGTGGCCAGGTGTTGGTACCGCTCATGTATACCGAGTTTGTGGAAGTAAAACACTACCTCACTGCTACCGAGTTCCTTTCGGGATATGCTTTGCAGCAAGCCATACCCGGCCCCACCTTCTCGTTCACCTCTTTTCTGGGCGGACTGGCCATGGGTAACAATGGCAGCGGTTTTTATGGTACCATTATAGGCAGCGTGGTAGCCGTTATCGGTGTTAACCTTCCGGGATTGATCCTTATCCTCTTCATCGTCCCTTTCTGGAACGATCTGCGCAAGATCACCAGCATCAAAAACTCCCTGAGCGGCATCAACGCCGTTGCGGTGGGCTTCATGGCAACCGCGCTCATATTGCTTACGCAACCATTAGGGTTAAACCTGTTATCTTACGCCATCGTTATAGCCACCTTCCTGCTTCTCAAATTCACACCTATAAAAACCCCATGGGTTATTGTTATCGGTGTGTTATTGGGATGGTTCTTTTAAGCCAATGATTGATTTAGTGATTTAGTGAATGATTTCGATTTCGGATTTCGAATGTTCAATTTCGGATTTAATTTATCATTTCCCGCTTTTAAAAATCAATCATTCAATAAATCAATCATTCGATCAATAAAAAAAGCAGGTAAAAACAGGTGTTCATTTTGCTCTTCTAAATCAATCATTCAATAAATCAATCACTCGATCAATAAAAAGCAGGTATTTCAATTTCGAATTTCTGTCTTTGATCCTTGCTCAAAAAAAATCAATTATCGAAAATCCGTACACATGGTATCTTACGTATATATAAGCCTATGCTGTTTCATACAATATACCATTATTTACAGATATTTACAAGTTAGTTAACCCATATAGAATCATTATCAGACAATTATTATTTTTGCTTCATGATAGCTCCTGATTTCCCTGCGAACGAAAGCAAACGTTTACAGGACGTTTACCGTACCCAGTTATTAGATACCCCGGAAGAAAAGGAGTTTGATGAGATCGTTCAACTCGCGTCCGACTTGTGTAATACGCCCATATCATTAATTACTTTGTTAGACACCGAACGCCAGTGGTTCAAGGCAAAAGTGGGTTTGGAGGCTTCCGAAACATCGCGCGAGGTTTCGTTTTGCGGTCACGCCATTTTACAGAACGAGATTTTTGAAGTGCCCGACGCGTTAAAAGATATCCGCTTTAGCGATAACCCACTGGTTACCGATGGACCCGAGATCCGCTTTTACGCGGGTATGCCGCTGGTTACCGAGTCTGGCAGCAGGTTGGGTACCTTATGCGTGATAGACACCATGCCCCGTGTATTAACGGAGCGCCAGAGATTTGCTTTAAAAGTACTGGCAAGTAATGTAATTAAGGTTGCCGAACTGCGCAGTAAAAACCGCCAGCTGCACCATTTAACCGAGAATCAAAAACGTATCATATCCATCGTAGCGCACGATGTTCGTAACCCGCTGGCGTCCATAAAATCGGTTATCGATTTAAAGAAGGATGATTTTATTGACGAACAAACCGCGGCCGAAATGCTCAGCCTGGTAAGCGTGCAGTTGGATAGTACACTTGACATGGTAGACAATGTGGTAGGCTGGGGCCAGCTACAATTAAAACCGGCTATGATGGCTTCGGCCGAAATAAACCTGTACCAACTGGTAAACGAAATATTTATAGCCGATGGCCTGGCGGCGAAAATGAAAAACAACCAGCTGGTAAATAATGTCGGTGCCAATGTATTGCTCTATATTGATAAGCAGGTAATTAAATTTATACTGCGTAACCTGGTGAGCAACTCCAATAAGTTTACCGAGAATGGTTCAATTACAGTGACGGCTCTGCAACAGGTAAATAAAACCGAGATCATGATACAAGATACGGGCATAGGCATGTCGGCCGATAAGGCAGAGCAATTATTTACGCAAACCGGCGGTACTACTACTCTTGGCACCAATAACGAAAAGGGTAGTGGCCTGGGCCTGATGCTGGTAAAAGAGTTTATCGATCAGCTAAAGGGTTCAATTCATGTAGAAAGCACACCGGGCAAAGGCACAAAGTTTATCATCAGCATTAAAAGCTTAGCGTAAAAAACGCTCAAACAAAAAAGGGTAAGCCGGCCGGTTACCCTTTTTCTATTTTAAATTTCAGCTTTTTGAATTTAAAAAGGCGGTTCCTCATCAATATCATTCATTTTGGATGGGCGAATAATAAAGTTGCTCGGTTTCTCAAAATCCTGCGATGGTGTTAAACCTGCAAACGGACTCGCCGCAGCGCCCCCCGGGGCAGGGAAGCCATCCATACCGCCATCCAGGTCGGTAAATTTCACATACTTGCCAACAAACTTCAATCGCACACGACCGGTCTCGCCGTTACGGTGCTTGGCT
>Ga0070659_100000273_pt1 | contig 40388 bp, 21 predicted proteins | sample KBSC23metaG_FD_64666 | JGI IMG/M metagenome (GOLD analysis project Ga0070659, IMG submission 64666) | Corn rhizosphere microbial communities from Kellogg Biological Station, Michigan, USA - KBS C2-3 metaG | ecosystem: Host-associated > Plants > Roots > Rhizosphere > Soil ... | reverse complement strand
TCTAACTCCCTGCGATATTTTCCGATATACCTCCAGGGGTTCGTAGCGGCATAATTCGTATGTACCGTTCCTTTGTTACCGCTGTAGGTCCAGGGAGATATTGTCCAGTCCCGGCGCACATCGCCTGTTTTATAACTGTTATACAATTTTGCAGTGTTCAGGATAAGCCCGTAGGACCAGCCGGCGGGATCAGTATCTGTATTGGTCACGCCGAAAACCGTCTCAAAAGCTCCTGATTCATTATAATTAGTGCCAATTCCGTTGCCGAAAAACTCGACCTCCCAAATGCTTTCCTTGATATCGTATTTGTCTTGCAAATAGTTGATAAATACCTGTGTATAATCGGCGTTGAGACTGTGGGTACCCGAATTGATCACTTTCGATGCCCAGTTTAATGCTAGCGGGTAATACGTTGCGTCATTTAACCTCCCGGCAGCACTCAGACAAACCCTGGCCAGGATACCCCGAACTGCCGATTTTGAAACACGGCCACCGAAACCCCAGGTAGCAATATCATTTACTAATGCTTCTGACGTGGTCATATCCTTAACAATCTGCGCATAAACATCTTTAGCCGGAGTTCGAGCGATATTGACATCATTTAAAGAACCCGAAGGCAATAATTTTAGCGGCACGTCTCCCCAATAGCTGACCAATACAAAGTAGTAGTATGCCCTCAAAAACAACGCTTCTCCTTTTATCTCATCTTTTGTTGCCTGTGTGGCGCTGCCATTATTCAGGTTTTGCAATAACAGGTTCGCCCGTTCGATTCCCGTATACATGACTTGCCAGGCAGCGAGCACATTAGCGTCAGAAGCGGAAGAATTGTAGAAATAAGGCAATACGCCTGTACTCGAACGGCAGAAGCCTTCATCCGAAGCCAGGGCCAGTTCAACAGCCAGGTTTCGGCCATAACCACCATTTTGGCCCATGACATCATAAACTGCCATCAGAGCAGCGGTCAATTGCGCGTCTGTGGTATAATAAGTTTGCGGCGCAATGAAATCCTGTGGTTTGGTGTCCAGGTACTTTTGACACGATGACGTGCCACCCAGTATCGTGATCAGTAGTAAATATGCTATCTTTTTCATCAGTTTTAATTTAATGGTGCCCATGATTAAAGTGTTACGTTAAGACCAAAAGTGATGGTGCGCGCACGCGGATATGCAGAAAAATCAAAGCCTTGGACGATTGGCGTACCAAATGTTCCTACCTCCGGATCAGACCCTGTATATTTTGTGAACGTTGCCAGGTTTTGTCCGGAAACATAAATTCTTAAGCTACGTATGCGCAATTTATTGGTGAGCTGGTTAGACAGGTTGTATCCAAGTGATACGGTCCTCAATTTAAGGTAGGATCCATCTTCCAGTGTGCGCGTTGAATACACATAGTTTCCTCCGCCCTTCGTCGTGAAATAGGTATTGTTTTGATTGTCTGGTGTCCACCTGTCTGCGTATGTAGCCAGCATGTTCAGCCCGGTTGTTCCGGCGTACCCTTCCAAAAGTAAACGGGTGGCATTTTCAACCTGATTGCCATATGACCATTGTAAGAATACGTTTAAATCGAATCCCTTATAAGTAAAGTCATTATTGAAACCACCAATGAATTTAGGATTTGGGTTGCCGATGATCGCCTTGTCATTATCGTCCACAACGTTGTCCCCGTTAAGGTCGCGGTATTTGATAAACCCCGGATTGATCTGGGTGCGTACCAGTCCATTGTTCGGAACATTGGCCTTCAGCATATACGTTCCGTTAGCTTGTTTGTCAAAATCAGCATACTGGTAGTTTCCATCCCAAACAAAGCCATAGAACATCCCTATGGGCTGGCCTATCTGCGTAATATAAGGTGGTTGACCTGCATAATTCGTAGCCCAAGGCACGTTTGTTAGAAAGTAGTCCTGGTTATCAGTTAATGCCAAAACCTTATTACGGTTAAAGGAAATATTGAAACTGGAGCTCCATTTGAAATTTTTATTGGAAATGTTCACGGTATTCAGAGTAAATTCCAAACCTTCATTTTGAACTGAACCGACATTTTTAAAAGCGCTGCTGTAGCCAAACGTAGGCGGCAACTGAGCGTTCAAAAGCAGATTGGTTGTTTTTTTACGATAAACATCAGTTGTTAACGTGATGCGGTCATTTAAAAAGCCAAGGTCTAATCCCAGATCAGTTTCTCCTGTCGTTTCCCATTTGAGGTTCGGATTACCAAAAGCCGTAGGGACGGCGCCTCGTACCACGCTATTGTTAGGCGCATAGGAGGCAGATATAGGCAGGGTAAGCGTGCTGTAATAAGCAAAATCGTTTACCCGGTTATTTCCGATTTCACCGTAGCTTACCCTTACCTTACCGGTTGATAAGATGCGATTGTCTTTCAGGAAATCTTCACGATTGAAATTCCAGGCGATAGCAGCTGATGGGAAATATCCCCATTTGCTACCGGGTGCAAGCTTTGAAGAGCCGTCTGCCCGGAAGGTAGTTGTTAGCAGATACTTTGATTTATAGTCATAATTCACCCGGCTCAAAAAAGACACCAGGTTATTTTCAGATTGTACGGAAGTGATCGAAAATGGTGTTCCTTCGTCTAACCCGCTTAATCCAAGGCTTTCATTAGGTACCAATATGGCACCAGCACCATAAACAAAGGATTGAGTGCCTTGTAAAGTAAATCCTCCCAGTACATTGAGATGATGGCCGCCCTTGAACGTTTTGTTATAAGTTAAAGTGTTCTCGTTGACATAGTTGTTTAACTGCGTATACGTGATACTTCCATTGACACCATTCTGGCCAAGCGCGCCGACCGGATTAGCAGAACGGGTATTGGAATTATCAAATATATCGTAACGCAGTTCGTTACGGTTAACACCACCGGACAGCCTTAACACCAGATCTTTGAAAAAGGTGTATTGAATATACGCGTTCGCCACCAGAGCGTTTGTGGTACGATTGCGAAGTTCGTTCTGCGCGGATAAAATAGGATTGAAACGATAATCTCCCGCAATATCCTGCCCGTTATCCAATAGGGCGCTGAAATCCAGGCTCGCATTGACAGGACGGTAAGATTCTACATTGTAAATTAAACCGGTATTGCTGTTCGTGGAAGCCGGCGTGCCGTAAGATAAAAAATTACTGTAGTTTGCATTGATACCAACAACAAGGTTGCCGCCTATATTTTGATCTAAAACAACGCGACCCTGATAACGGTTAAACCCTGAATTTATAATCGCGCCGGCTTGACGGATAATTGAGCTTGAGATGGAATACCGGGTGTCTTTATTGCCGCCCCTGACAGACAGGTCATTATTCTGGGTGGAGCCAGTACGGTAAAGTTGGTCTTGCCAGTTGATGCCGTGTATATTCCTGTAGTCTTCCAATATTCGGCCATTCGACAGGTATTGTCCCGGCGCATTGGCAGGGTCAAGCTCAAGCTGAAATTTCACGAACTGATAGGGATCCATACTATTGACCCTTGCGATCACATTCTGGATGCCGTAGTAACCATTGTAATTGACGACCGGCGGACCGTTTTTGCCCTTTTTGGTCGTGATGATCACGACCCCGTTTGCGCCCCGGGAACCATAAATGGCGGTGGCAGACGCATCTTTCAGCACCTCCATATTTTCAATATCGGCCATATTGAGCACATTGTTATCCGGATTTTCGATAGGAAAGCCGTCGATGACATACAGCGGCGAATTGTCCTGGGTGATGGAACTTGCGCCGCGTATCACAATTGAACTGGCGGCACCCGGCTGCCCGTCAGGTGAAATGACCTGCACCCCCGCAACCCTGCCCCCCAGCGATTCTTCGAACGAGCGCACCGGCGCTTTTGCCTGAGCGGCGATATTCACGCTACCGACAGCGCCGGTCAAGTCACTTTTTTTCACCACTCCATAGCCCACAACGACTACTTCGCTAAGTGAAGACCGCTCGGGTTGCATCGCAACGCGGATATTCCGCTGTTGGCCAACTGTGATCTCCTGAGGAGTATAGCCGATAAAACTAAATACCAATACGGCATGTTCATCGGCCACTTTTATCGTGTAGTTGCCTTTGGTATCGGTGACGCTGGCCTGTGTGGTGCCCTTGACCTTAACGGTCGCTCCGGGCAGCGCTTCCGATTTTTCATCGGTTACCTGGCCGGTAAGGGTAATATCGGCCTGGGCGTTTTTTTTTACAGCATCGGGAGCAAATACCGTTACGATATGATTCTGAATGCGATATTTTAATGGAGAATTTTTAAAACAGGCTTCCAGAATGTCCGGGACGGTAGCGCCTTTGACGTCTAACGAGATCAATGGTGCTGTTTGCAGGAGCTCGTCATTATATAAGAATTGATAATCGCTGTTTTGTCGGATAAATGCGAACACTTTTGTCACTTTCTCCTGGCGAAGCGTTAAATTAAGTTTGACCTCCTGAGCATAACTGTATACCGGTGCCGAAAGAACGCACAGCATCAGTAACAGTGATAAAACTGGTCGAAGGAGACCATAAAATGGCGGTCGACTTGAGGCAAGCCTCCGGCTATGGGGTAAATTTCTATACATACCTTAGGTTATTTTGTAATAGCTAATTGGTTAGTAGCTATGGGTTAGTGAAAAAAACAGTAAAAAGCCAAAGCGGCCTGGCTTAAGAAGTATTGGTCCTTTTTTTCATCACAAATCAATTAGTTTGTTATAATGGGGAAATTGTAAGCGTTCTGTTATTCAATTTAAATTTAACTCTTGCCGTTTCAGTGATCATATCCAGCATATGCTGCACATTCTCCTGACGTTTTATACGACCTGTAAAATGGTATTGCTTCAATGCTGGATTGCTGAAATCAACATCTATATTATACCACCTCGATATCTTGCGCATGATACTTTCCAATGGTTCGGTGTCAAAAATGAACATGCCATTTTTCCATGCCAGCGCTTCTTCAGTATTGGCCCGATCTATCTGAATATGATTGTCACTATAGCCAATGGTCGATTGAAAGCCCGGATATAAATCTGCTTTGTTACCTCCTGTAATTGCCGTTAAACGTACGTGCCCTTCGGTAAGCGTGGTTTTATCATAATCCTCATCTGCGTACGCCTTAACATTAAACTTTGTGCCCAATACCTGAATGTCCATTTTGCGGGCATTGACGATGAATGGATGGGCCGCGTCTTTGGTCACTTCAAAATAAGCCTCTCCGGATAGGTACACTTTGCGATCACTTCCAGTAAACTTAGTTGGATAGCGAAGACTGGAAGCAGCATTCATCCAGACCTTAGTACCATCCGGTAAGGTCACCTGATATTCACCACCTCTTGGCGTGACCACGGTATTAAAAGTATTTGCGGTCAGATTATTGTCACCCATGGCTTGTCGTTCGTATGCTAATTGATTGCCGGTTAACCTGATCGATGTTCCGCCCTCTTCTTTAATAGAGCGTTCTCCAGGACCTCCGAGTTCGATCTGCTTGCCGTTGCTCAAAATAAGCCTGGCTTTATTACTGCCTGGCAGAATGTCAACCTTTACCAATTGGGCCGACTGCTTGCTGACTGTATTATTTTTTGAATAGAAATACCATCCTAACGCACAAAAGAGCACAAAAGGAAAAAGGACCGCGGCATATTTAAGAGCCCGATGGGACAACCTGCGAATATTGGACTGTTGTTGCGGCCTGATCCTAGCCTGAAGTTTTTCCCAGCCGATCTCATCGGCATCATCGTTCCAGGTCTTTAATTGATCTGCCAGGTAAGCTTTATCAGTCAGGCGATCAAATAATTTAATATTGTCCGCATCGGCTTTGATCCAGTTATTTAATATGTCCTTCTCTTGGGAAGACAGTTCACCCGTTAGCATTTTTGCCACAATTGCGGCTATTTTGAATTCTTGATCCTGATTGTTCATAAAATAATATTAAAACAACTTTAAGGCGCTAACGGGTGACAAGCCTGACAACTTTATTTTAAATAGGTTAAGGTTTCAATACCTGATCACTGACATGTAATACCCCGTTGGTGGCCAGGTTATCAGTTGGGCTCAGGTTTGAGAGTGCTGTATTTCCTGCTCCCTTTACCTTAAATCCGCCAACCGTTGAAAAAGTAAGCGTACTATTTGCTAAAGACTGCGTGGTATTACCGTCGGCAAAGGTTGTCGAAAATTTCCTGTTGGTGATCAGTTGGCTATTTAACAAGGTAGCTAACACAGCCGGATCCGAAGCGGTTACAGCGGCGATAGTGGCAAAACCGGCGGTCTTAAAAGCCGCATCCGTCGGCGCAAAGATGGTGTACGGGGTGGTCCCGGACAATAGTTGGGTGTAATTAGTACTGCCCTGGCTGGCCCGGATAATAGCTGCAGCAAGAAAAGTTAGACTTGTATTGGCCGTGATCGTTTGGTTTAATGTCAGGGTCGGTGGCACCAATACCTTAGTCAGGATGTGTACGACACCATTGGTTGCCAAATTATTTGCGTTGGAACCATTAAACAACACACCGTTTACCGTGGTGCTGCCCGTAGATGGCTGGTTGAAATATAAGGCATTAGTTTTCAGGCTGGCTACTGAAGAACTATCCGCAAATTCGGGCGATAACGTCTGACCGCTCACCAAATGATAATTCAGCAAAGCGGCAAGCACATTCGGATCTGCCGCTGTTACGGCAGCAACAGTGGCATAACCTGCAGAAACAAAGGCCGAGTTTGTCGGAGCAAAGAATGTATAAGGGGCCGTACCACTTAAAAGTTGGCTGAAATTTGTACTTCCCTGGCTGGCCCGCGTTATGGCGGCAGCTAAATAAGTTAAATTACCGTTTGTGTTCACCATTGTTGCGATATCAGCAACCGCAGGCGCCAATACACGGTTGACAACGTGCAGAATGCCGTTGCTGGCCGCATGATCCATACTGGTAATAATTGCGCCATTAATGGTGATGACTCCGGTACTGCTTTTAGAAACGCTCAGGGATTTTCCCGTTAATGTCGTTAACTTGGAAGCCCCCACCGGCAAAGCACTCATCGTTTGTTTTTGATCAAGCAAGTGGTAAGAAAGCATTTGACTAAGCATAGCCGAGTCTGCATTTTGAACGGCGATCGTGTCGGCAAATCCCGCATTCTTAAATGCGGTATTGGTAGGCGCAAAAATGGTGTAAGCACCTTCGCCCGAAAGCTTTTTAACTAGTCCGGCTTTTTTTATAGCTGTTTTAAGAAAGCTGAAATTGGTCGGGTCTTCAACCGCTATCTGATAAATACTTACGGAGGAAGCTGTTTTTATCGCTGAGTCTTTTTTGCAGGAAAATATAAATAATAACGCAATAGCACAGTAACATAATTGAAATGATCGGTGGTAAAATTCTTTCATTTTTTCAGGTTTAATTTAACATGTATAATTAATCTTCCATGATCATATTGGTCAGATGAACGCAGAAGAAAGGGTTTATCAAACGGCATTTAGATGATCTCTTACAATTTCCCGTTGTTGAAATTATCATCCGGACGCTCGCTTGAACCTATTTGTTATGATTAAAACAACATAGGAAGCTAACCGGGTGAAACCCCGGGTAAAAAAATAATTATCAAAATGCTAGTGATTGATCATATCATTCAGACCGGCAAGCGCATTGCCAACCTTGATATCATCTACATAGATCACCCGGCGTTTTACAGGTGATGTTGACGGGCATTTCCATTGCCATTTATAAAGACCAATATCAAATGTTGTGATTTGATCACACGGATATCCCATGCGAATATGTTGTTCATCAACAATTTGCTTAAGACCATCCCCCTGGTTAGCCCATACCTGTAAAATCCCTTTTGCGGCGAGTGGCGAAAACTTAACGTGCCAAATCCAATCGATCCAGCGCCCTGTTTTGACGCTGCCCTCCCAGGGTTTCATCACAACTTGCCGTGTGTGCGCATCCTGATGCGGATCCTTATCTGCGTAGCGATACCTCACTGAAAAAATGCCTTTGTCGGAATAGAGTGCCAGTTGGGGAGAGGCAATGGTATCATTGTGCAACTGAAAAACCAATTCATCGACCTGGTCGTTCACCCAGGCATCCTGGCCCCTATCAGGCAAAAACAAGCTGAACGAGATCCATCTTTCATTATTTGCCGCTGAAATATCCGCCCCCTTGGGTAGAAAATCATTGCGAAACATCGCTTTATGACAAATGCCCCCATTGGATACGTCCATAATGCACTGGCCGGACTGTGACCCACTCCGCGCCTGGAGCCGAGATAATGTTGAACTGACGAAGCCCGGGATATAGTTGCCCAGCGCGCATTTATTAGTATTTACCTCCCCGGTGTGTAAATAGGGCTTCCACAGGTCTGACCGAAAGGTGGTGTCTTTACCACTTTTGAACTCGCTTTTTTCAAATCCGTATGACATGATAATTGGTCCCGGTTGCCGGATATAGGCACACAGCGACATCAAGGGTAGGAAGCAGCAGATAATTTTTTTCAGAAACATAAAGCGACATCGTTATTGTTCCATTATAAAACAGTAAGAGCGCGGATTGGGGTGACGGCTTTACTTATAAAAAAAAACTTTTGTGATCAGCAGGGCAACACCAGGTGAAAGTTCACTGAATATGATCCTCAGCAATTTCAATGCCCGCACCTTTTGAGTTTTGACGGTGTTAATGGAAACGTGAAGTTCATCCGCAACCTCCTGATTGGTTAAACCTTCAAAATAGCTCAGAAATATAACGTTACGACACCCTTCAGGCAATCTTTGTAAAGCCACATAAACCTCGTCGATGACCTCTGCCTCAATCAGCCTGTAAAGCATGTGTTGTTCATCGACAGGCTCCGATAAAGTTTGCTGATACCGCTGGACAACCTGATCATGCTTTCCCAAATTAAAACAAGCGTTCTTTACAGCAAGGTAGAGAAAACCCTTCAAGGCATTGAAATTTGAAAAGTGTTCACGTCGTTCCCACAATTTAACAAATGCATCCTGCACAATATCTCCTGCTACTTCTTCGCTAACGATACCGGCCGCAAAAAACTTGAGCCGTTTATTCAGCAAATGATATAATTGCTGAAAGGCTTTTTCATCCCCACGCTGGAAAGCAACTAAATTTTCAGGATCAAACATTTACAGTAAAGAGGGTTGTAATTGGGTACATCAAAAATATAGATTTTAATTAATAGATGTTGCACTAATGTTAATAAAATTTCTGTCAGACTACCAACCCTCTTTACATGTAAACATCCGGAACTTCTTTATGCTTATATTGCCATCAGCCCCATGGTCGATCAATCGGCAAGCGAGCAAATGACCATAGATATGCTGAAGAAAAAGGCAGCGCAAGATCATAATCAAAAGGAGCTGGATGAGTTGAATGCAGTGCGTATTCCCTTTGGGAATTGGAAGCAGCTTTATTTTGCGCGAAAATGGTTATTTGCTTATAATGGCCAACCCGTTGCTGATGCCGATACGACTGCCGTTCAAAAGTATTTGTCTTCATGGTGCAATACCTGGCTTCCTGACTGGAATGAAGCTGTCGGACAAAATTATTTTAAAGACATGCCGGTAATAAAATGCCCGATTTATCTATGTGCAGGACGTCAGGATCATCAAACTAATTTTTCTATAACTGAAGCCTATCACCAACAACTGAAAGCGCCTAAAAAGCAGCTGTCCTGGTTTGAGCATTCAGGACATTTAATACCGAATACTGAACCAAATCTTTTACAGGATATCATTATAAGCAAAATACTTCCGGATACATTTTAATCATTCCTTATTCAAGTGCGCACTAAAACGTCTTTTTATCGTCACTCAACAGCTTGTCAAAATAATGGGCTGCCAATATCACGATAAAAATAAACCCTATCGGCATTTATACCCGGCAATAAACCGGTAATTTAATGAGGCATGTAAATAACACGTTTTGAAATCGCTATAAATATAGTTTCCATTTGTATTTGAGCAATCCGCTTCCACCAGATGATCGCGATTAATAAATTGTTTAAATAAATAATTCATTTATTTATTAGAAATCAATCCAGAAAAATTCGTCACTATTGGCTTTCCCAACGGGTATTGACGCAGCCGCATCAAATCTTCTGTAAGCTGGTTCGACCCCATTAAGTCCAAGAGTACTAACCACATTTAGGTTAGAAAACTTGAAAGGGTTGCTCGTAAAAAGCAACCCTTTTTCTTTGATCTTCAGCATTTATTTTTGCTCGTTAATTTAACAGGCTTTATTTTTTCGGCGAAATAGAATTTGTTATATGAAAAAAGTCAAAGTCTGCCGCTCCCCCTATATTTTTTGTGGCATAATTAAACAAAGCAAAACGATAGCCCATGAAATGCGGGAAGGTATAGGCCATTTTTAATTGTGTGCCCAATGGTATCCACATTTTCCCGTCAAGGCTATAAAAAAAATCTGCCACATCTTTTCTGTTCGTAAAATTGCATTCCGCCTTAAAGTATACTACCTTTTGGTATAAGGGGATTTTTTGTGCTTCTACAGGTTTTCCGGTACTTGCATTGATCATTACGACGGCTTTGCCATCCCCTGTTATTTTGACACCAGCCAATCCGTAATTTTTTTGCAAAAGTCCCAAACCCGCGAAATCACCATCTTTCATATTAGAAATATCGAGCGAAATTGCCCCGGAACATACCGGGCCGATAGTGCGTTGTGTCAATGAATTTCGTGCCATCACAAAATCGGTATCAATCCGGCCGGTGCTGAGTCGTAAATACCCTTTGCGCGCTGTAACAGACCACAGGCTGTTATCCGGGTTGTGGTTCCATTGCCAAACCAGGGGCAAAGCGCGTTCACCTTTTTTTCGGGTAAATTCGTCCGAAGCAACAATGCCCGGGATCAACCCTTTACCGGCCGGCAGATCGAGTGTATCGGGCACTTTGCCGTTGCTACCCAAAACGGGCCATCCATTTTCCCACTTTACAGGGACCAGATAAGGAATACGGCCCACCGCGCCATAATCACGGAACAAATAAGAATACCAGGCTCCATTTGGCGCTTCGACCAATCCGCCTTGCGCCACACCCAGATCCCGTAGCCCAATTCGTCCTTCGTACGGACCGGTGATTTTATCTGCCCGATGTATAATCACTGTACGCATGCTGCCCTTTGGCCAGGTAATATTGAAAAGGTAATATTTGCCGTTTATCTTAAACAGCTGAGAGCCCTCCGGACCGAGCCCGCCCTCAGGCGGGCTTGCATTTTCAATGATAAGCTGGTCTGTTCCGCCAGGCTTTATGCCCGAAAGGTCCTCATTTAATTCAGCCAACCTTAATTTTCCGCCCCCGCTAATCATATAAACTTTCCCGTCATCATCAAAAAACAAAGAGTTATCATGCAGAATGGGAGCAAATGACCTTGCTTTCCACGGGCCTTTTTCGATATCATTTGTAGAATAGATGTAAGTTTTGCCCGTGGTTTGCGCAAATGTGCTTACATAATAGGTACCATTATGGAAACGAATAGAACTTGCCCATGAACCATGCCCATATGCGCTTTTGCCATTTGTAAGATTTAATGCTTCAACATTTGCTAAAGTATCATATGCATAATTCACCAGCTCCCAGTTTACCAGGTCGTTAGATTTCATGATCGGTACACCGGGGCTCATGTGCATTGTTGTGCTGCTCATGTAATAGCTATTGCCTACACGTACTATTGATATGTCCGGCACATCTGCATAAATAATGGGATTAGTGGCTTTTTGCGCGTATAAACACGGCATTGTAAGCGTGATAATTAAGGCCGTCATCCATAACCTGTAAATCGCATTTCTCATATTTACAATTGTTTTTTTGTACTGGTATTCTTACCTGGTTTTAATTATTTAGTTAATGCATTTATTTGAAGTACGCTGAATATAGATCGAAAGTCCACTTGAAATGGCTAATCACTTTTTCATCGTGAAAATTAGTATTATTAATTGCTTTTTTTACACTTTATTTTACAGGGCTAAAGGGTCATTTTCCATTATTCGGAATGCGTTCATCAATGTTATTTGATAACAGCGTAACAAATGAGCGTATACGTTCCACGTTTTTCTTCTCCAATATCAGTTCGTTGAACCTTGTGGATAAAAAGCCGGTAAAGAAATGTTTTTATAAGGATAAGAATTTAGATGATTATGCTAACATTGCAGCAAGATGAGTGAGTTGAACGCGGCGATGCAACTGGCCAATGATTATTTGGAAAGTACAAATACGGTGGTATTCCTGACCGGCAAAGCCGGTACGGGCAAAACAACCTTCCTGCAAAACCTCCGTCAAAAATCGGGCAAAAAGTTAGCGGTGGTTGCACCTACCGGCGTGGCAGCCATTAATGCAGGCGGGATGACCATCCATTCATTTTTCCAGCTACCCTTTGGCCCTATCTTACCGGGCGGAGCAGACAGGCCCGACGTGCATTACAGTGCCGAGAAGAAAGAGCTGTTAGCGAGTTTAGAATTGCTCATCATTGATGAGATCAGTATGGTGCGCCCTGATGTGCTCGACCAGATCGACCTCATTTTACGCAATGTTAAGGATAGCTTCCATCCTTTCGGTGGTGTTCAACTCTTACTCATCGGCGATCTATCGCAATTGAGCCCGATCATTCGTGACGAAGAATGGATGATTTTACGCCCCTACTACGCCACACCCTACTTCTTCAGCAGCCAGGTGCTTCAGAAAGCGTCTTATGTCCGTATTGAGCTCGACCATGTGTACCGGCAAAAAGAGCAAGCCTTTGTCGATATCCTGAATGAGGTTCGGAACCAAAACATCAGCGCGGAAAGCCTGGATCTATTAAACGCCCGGCATATTACGGATTTCAGGCCAGCTCCTGAAGATCCTTATATCACCCTCACAACACACAATAATATAGCTCAGCGTATCAATGCCGAATTTATTTCGGCACTGGATGGGAAAGAATATGAATTTAAAGCGACTATCCGCGGAGATTTTCCAAAAGATGCCTATCCTACAGAAACAGAACTCAAACTCAAGGTAGGTGCACAGGTTATGTTCGTTAAGAATGACGGCTCCGCTGAAAAATTATTTTACAATGGCAAGATCGGTGTTGTAACAAACATTGCTGGTAATACCGTATTTGTTCAATGCGGAAAAGATGCTAAAGAGATAGCCGTGGAAGCACTGGAATGGACGAACGTGAAATATCAGTTGGACGAGGAAGCGATCAGCGAGACTAACGCCGGAAGTTTCGCGCAGATACCTCTCAAGCTGGCCTGGGCAATCACCATCCATAAAAGCCAGGGCTTAACTTTCGATAAAGCCATCATCGATGTATCCGAATCCTTCGCGCACGGGCAAGCTTATGTTGCTTTAAGTCGCTGCCGTTCCCTTTCGGGCATGGTATTGCGCAACCCTATAGCCGCGCACAACATCATTAGCGACCCGGCGGTAACCCGCTTCAACGAGCAGGCCCAAGCGGTACGTCCCGATGCGCAAAGCTTATCGCGCGACCAGGAACGTTACCAGCAATTTCTGCTCAGCGAATTGTTCAATTTTCGGCCCCTGCAAACCAGGCTGAAAGGATTTGAAGCACTCCTGCCTAACTTACAAACGGACATACTCCATATAGCGGAAAAATTTACCAGGCAATTAAACGTCGAACGGAGCAGACAGGCAGCCGGCTATTTTTTAGACAAGCTTAAAACTGCTACAGAAACACTCCATAGCCAATTATCTATCCTGGTAGATCAGTCTAAAGAAAAAGCGGCTAAAGCCGATCAACTTATCATCTGGCTAATGAACCGCATCCGGCTAATGGAATATTTCGCAGTGCATCCTTTTACAACGGCTGCCTATTTAACATTAGCTAAAGATAAGATCAAAAACCACGAGCGTTCGTATCTGAAAGCTGTGAATGCCAGGCCGAACGAAAAGCTTTTTGAGCAATTTATAAGCTGGCGGGATGCAACGGCTCAAAAAGAACGCGTTATGCCCAACATGGTGTTATCAGAAAAAACCATAGCCATGATCGCTGAAAAACTACCGGCCACGCTCAAGGCACTCAGTGCCATTAAAGGGGTTGGCCTGCAAAAAGCAAATCAATACGGAACAGAACTCATCTCCATGATCCGTACTTTCCGGCAACCATCCGAAGGAACAAGCACCGAACAGGGCAGCTTATTTTAAGTGGATGCCGGCACTTTAAAACCCTTGCCAGACTGAAGCAATTCCTGGGTAATTGCCCGGGTATAGGTTTTGATCTCTTCCTGGAACTCACTAACAGAGGCTCCGGTGCGGATATCTTCTAATCGTTTTTCCCAGTTACCTGTTAACTCTGCCTGCGCGATACGCTGATCCTTTACAATATCATAAACAGATAACCCGGTTTCCGTCGGCACAAGGTTCTTCTTCTCCCGGATGATATACTTGCGGGTCAACAGCGTTTCGATGATAGCCGCACGTGTAGCCGGTGTGCCTAAACCACCTTCTTTCATTGCCTCGCGCAATTCTTCATCCTCAATCTCCTTACCCGCAGTTTCTAACGCTTTTAATAAACCGGCTTCGTTATATAATGGTTTCGGCTTGGTTTGCTTTTCCAATACAGCCTTGTTTAATATGGGTAAGTCTTCCCCTTGCGTAACTTTGGGCAAGGTTGCATTTTCCTCATCTTTCTTCTCTTCGTCCTTATCATTAAATACGGCCCGCCAGCCTGGTGTATGAATTACCGTACCGCTGGCTATAAATTTAGAACCGGATAACACCGTGATCTTCGTGATCTCCTTAATGCAATCCTGGTGAAATGCTTCCAGCATGCGCCCGGCCACCATATCATAAACAGCCTGCTGATCGGGCGTTAACTGGTATGGCGCTACGCCGGTAGTGAGCACGGCATGGTGATCGGTTACTTTTTTAGCGTTCACACTGCGTTTGCTCAGTTTGGCATCTGCCAGTAAAACTGCCTGCTTGCCAAAAACCGGATGATCTGTTAACTTGCTGATCAGCATCGGCACCTCAGCAAAAACATCATCACCAATATAACGGCTGCCGGTACGCGGGTAAGTCACCAGTTTGCTCTCATATAAATTTTGCAACAGGCCCAGGGTTTGATCTGCCGTAAACCCTTTACGTTTATTGGCTTCCTGCTGCAAACTACTCAGGTCATGCAATAGTGGCGGCGGCTCTTTACGTGGCTTGGCTTCTACGTTCAGGATGTTCCCGGTAGCTTCCACAAGATCTAAGACGGCCTGCGCCTCTTCCTTGGTTTTATAGTTCTTTTCGGAAATTGCCCTGAAGGTTTGCCCGCCCTTATCCGGCTGGATAGCTACCTGGTAATACAATTGCGGCACAAAGTTCTTGTTTTCGAGGTAACGCGCGCATATCATCGCTAAGGTAGGCGTTTGCACGCGTCCCAAAGAAAGTACGCCTCTGTTACCCGAAGCCAGGCTTAAAGCCTGCGTCGCATTCATGCCTACCAGCCAATCTGACTGCGACCGGCAATGTGCCGAATTAAAGAGCGTATCATAATCCGACCCGGGCTTTAAATTCCGGAAACCATCTTTAATAGCTTCGTCTGTTTGCGAGGATATCCACAGGCGCTTAAAGGGCTTTTTGCATTTGAGGTAATAATATATATAGCGAAAGATAAGTTCGCCTTCCCGCCCGGCATCCGTGGCAACAATGATCTCGGTAGCTTCATCAAATAATTTTTTGATGATATCCAGTTGTTTTTTCACCCCGGGATCGTCAACCAGGCCGTCCTTTGTCTTCACTTTCCGGATAGACAATTTGAATTTGGGCGGCAGCATGGGCAGGTTTTGTACACTCCAGCCGTAATAGCCATACTCTTGCGGAGCAGCTAATTGCAACAGGTGCCCGAAAGCCCAGGTAAAGGTATAACCATTGCCTTCCATATAACCGTCTTTCCTGGTGGTTGCTCCGAATACTTTAGCGATCTCGCGCCCGACGGATGGTTTCTCGGCTATAATAACTTTCATAAGCGTACGGTGGCGAATGTAGATAAACAGAGGCTTTGCTGCAATGGTTGTGGATAAATGTACAAAGTCGGTTTTTTACATCGGGACTTCTTTTTACCCATAAACTTGTAAACAAGTCCTGGACAATTTCTTCGGCTGCTTCTTTGCTTCTGACACGCTTATAGGCGGTAGCATATAATTGAGACCAGTACCGGTTGAATATTTCATGAAAGGCCGCAGTAACTTCCTGGGAAAGTAATACTGAAAGTTCATCATCGGAAAGTTTCTCAAAATCCCGCATACTTAATTCTCACTCATAATCAATAGTGTAAATATCAGCTATTACATTGTATGTTTAAAAACAATGCATACATCAAATAGTAAATAGCAAAAAAGGCTTATGATCTACTATCTAAGAAAATTTCAAAAAAGTAACAAATATTTTACAATTCTTAAAATCAAAAAAGCCGGACGATAAAATCGATCCGGCCTTTAAAGTTCCTAAAATATATGCTTACTGCAGCTTATTCAATATTGGTGTTTTAGCACTATTTAAAGCATGGATGCCGCTTTTCAGCAATTCGAATACTACAATATCATTTTGCCCTTTCCTGAGCCACTCGGCCGGCAAATAAAGCGTTTGCTGCGGCCCTACCGACCAGTACCTGCCTAAATTATGGCCGTTAACCCAAACCACTCCTTTGCCGTAATGGCTCATATCAAGATAGGTATCTGCAACTGTTGAAAGATTGAAGGTCCCTTTTTTTACTGTTGGCCTGTTGCCTGCCTTTTTAATGCTGTAGCGGATATTACTTACATTACTGAAAGGCAAGCTATACATGGCCCAGTTATACACTTGTTTACCATCAAACAATACACTTTCTGTTATCCCTTTCTTGTTTTTAAGCAGGTATGGCCCGAAGTTAATACGGCCAAGGTTCTCCACAAGGATATCCAGTTTTACCTTACCGGCGGGTAAAGTAAGTTTAAGGCTATCCTGCTTATGCCGACGATCTAAAACCCCTACCCGTTTGCCGTTTACCATGATAACCGCATAATCGCGCAGGTCATTAAGTTTAAGTACGCCGGTTTTGCCGCCTGCCAGGGTACTGCTGTATAATACAAATCCGTAATCCTGGTTTAAGTCCTCAAAAGTAAGCGGGGATTTGCTCAGCACCGGTTTCGGCAGCAGCGTTAACAGATCAGCACTTTTGGTTAACCTGATATCAGTTACAGCGATGGTTGGCTTAGCGGCAGGTACCGGCGGCAGGGTTTGCCCCGCGGGCAGATGTTTAGCTATAACATCCCTGAATAGCATAAACTTATGCGTAGCGTTACCGGCCTCGTCAAGCGGGGCATCATAGTCATAACTACTTATCTGCGGCTCATAAGGGTCTTTATCGTTATAATTCGCGCCGTTCATAAATCCGCGGGTAGTACCCCCATGAAACATGTACATATTGATGGATATACCGGCCGAGAGTACACTATCAAGCTTAGTGGTATAATTTTCGGCAGGTACGGTATGGTGCTGCGTACCCCACCAATCAAACCATGCCGGATACCATTCCGCTATATAGAATGGCCCCTTGCCATCATGATTATCCCTGATCAGTTTTTTTACCTGAGCCGGGTTGTCAATGCCGTTTACAGCAGTGAGCAAACCGGGCAAGTGACCTTTAGCCACATCTTTGGCCGGATCGCAGGTGTAGAGTAAACCGTCAAAACCGGCCTCTTTAAACAAGCGCTCGTTAATGGCCAGGTACTCTTTATCGCTGCCATAAGAACCGTATTCATTCTCAATTTGAACCATCAGGATGTTACCCCCATGATTTATTTGCAGCGGGGCCAGTTGCTTGCCTATTTCTTTAATATAGGTTTCATACTCTTTTAAATATTGGGCTTCCTTACTGCGCACTATTAAGCCTTTTTCATTTTGCAGCCAATAAGGGTAACCGCCAAATTCCCATTCGGCGCATACATAAGGGCTTGGGCGCAATATCACCCATAAGCCTTCTTGGCGGGCTATTTTAACAAATTCGGCCACATCATTATTCCCGCTGAAATCAAATTTCCCCTTTTGCGGCTCGTGCAGGTTCCAAAACACATAGGTACCAATCGTATTCAGCCCCATCGCTTTTGCCATTTTCATACGGGCGCGCCAGGCTTCGCGCGGCACGCGCGGATAGTGCATTTCGCCGGATATCATCTGGAATGGTTTACCATCCAGCACAAAGGCTGAATCGCTCAGGGTAAATGTATGCTGTTGGGCCTTAAGGTTAAAATGCAATAGCAGTATAGCCAAAAGCGTAATAATTTTTTTAGGGGTAGTCATGATCGAATTGAGTCTAATATAATTGATATTTATGTTACTGAATTGTTGAGCCCGGTTTGTGTAAGATTGATGCATTCATTTTGATAGTCGTTTATTTAATAATACCTGTTAAAGTGGTTACAGAGCGGGCCGGTATTACTATTAAGTTTTTATTTTTAGCATAACCAATGCTGCCTGCCTTGAGGTTATTGGTTTGCGATGTGGTATAGATTTTTACCTGATCGATATTGCCGTTGATGTTTAAGTTAACAGATATATCGCTGGCGTTTTGATTGACGAAAACGGTTGTGAAATTCCTGCCATCTTCAAATGCCGAAACTAATAATGGCTTACTCAAAACCGCGCTTTCGTTTACTTTAGCATCAACTCTTACAGCACCAGGCTTTACAAACCTGCTGTAATTGCCCAGGGCCCAAAGCATTTTGCTTTCGTAGTAATTACCGTCTGTTTTATTTTTATCAACATAGATAAGCCCGTCTTTATAGTTATAGGCGGATATGGCGGTCCACCATTGCCATGCTGATACATTAGCTACGGTCAGATCGGTATGGATAACACTGGCCAGGTACAGGGCTGCATCAATGCCCAGGTCGCGTTTCCTGCCATCTATCTCGCCGGCATTATCGCCTAAAATACAGTATTCAGATTGCCAGAAGTTTATATTGCGGGCAGCAACGCTATCGGCCAGGGCTGCGCGTGTTTTTACTGCCAATGCCTTTGGCGAAGTAGTAAAATAGCTGTGCCCGGCAATAGTTTTACTCACAGTAGGCAGATCACCAATATAATTGGGCGATACCGGGTTAAAAAAGTCATTCAGCTGATTCCCTTTGCCCGGCTTATCATCCGCGGCAAGCAAATAATTAATGCTTCCGGCTTCTGATACCAGCACCTTTGCCTCGATCTTATTTTTTATGAAAGTCCCGTTGATCGCCCGCACCAGCCCTGTTATTTCGGTATTATTATATGGGCAGCCCTCCTGTCCGCCATCGCTCCAATCCCATTGGGGCTCGTTTACCGGGCTAATGTAGTTTAACTTAATCTTGCTTACCCGCTCTACCCCTTTTGCCACGGCCGACAAATATTCAGCAAAGGCGTTATACCTATCAGGAGACAGGTTTGTTTTGCCGGCATTGGCAAAAGCCTTACCATTAATGGTAAATTGTATTGGCGGACTATTAACAAAGCCTAAAAACTGATTGATGCCACGCGCTTTAGCGGCCTTTAAAAACCATACCTGCCCGGCCTGCTTTTGCCAGTTATAGCTACCATCGGCATTTAAAAATGATTCTGCCCGGCGCCATTCGTCCTTAATGCCGCTTTGGCTATCTTGCTGTGCGCTGCCGGCGCCTATATTAAACCGCCATAATGATAAAGCAATTCCTTTGGGTGAGCCATCGGCAAGCGTATCGGCACTGAAAAGCAGATCGGCAATTTTATTTTTCTTCCCGTCGGGCCAATTGCCGATGAACTGGCATGACCAGGCATCGGACGCGCCGAAGTTATTGATGCGCTGATATTTTTTTGACAGATCGATATTTACCGAAACTGTGTTATCCTGCCCCTTTGCAAAAACGCAGTATAACATTAAAAACACGGCAGGAACAGCTCTTTTTATATAAATACGTATGATCATCATGTTAAAAAAACAATAACACAGCATTACGCCGTGTTATTGAAGATAGTTAAATTTTATTGCTGAACTATCGTCCATTGCTGGTTATTGGCCCCGCTCCACGGCCATTGTATAATACCGGCCCCATTTGCTGTTGATGCACCATTAACATCCAAAGCTAAACTACTATTACGATTAATAGCTTTAAAAATTCCGGTAGTAACCGCGGTAAGCTGCCATTGCTGGTTGTTGCCGCCATTCCATGGCCATTGTATAATGCCTGCCCCGTTAGCAGTAGAACCGCCGTTAACATCCAATGCGAGCCCGCTGTTACGGTTTATTATTTTATAATAACCGCCACCGTTGTCAGTAACTATCCATTGTTGGTTATTACCACCATTTTGGGGCCATTGTATAATAGTAGCACCATTAGCTGTTGATGCGCCGTTCACATCCATAGCTAAGCCACTGTTAAGATTGAGGAAGCGGTAATATGCTGTTGGATAAAACACATCCGTACCACCCGTGCCAACTCCCCAGCCGTATTTTAGCCGGCTAAGGCCCGAAGCATTAGTATTTGTTAAGGTAAGATTTGTTCCTGTACCAACGATCGTCTCCATCGAGTAGCTATCACCTGTACGTATACCGGGCCAGTAAACACTACCCATACCCGAACTGCGAACCTGGTTAGTGAACCCTTGAATATAGGCTATATCCTTGTCGCCGCCAATTGCCCCGGTAAAGTTTTTACCAGAGTTCATGGTATCGCCAAATTCTGTCATTACGGTTCGGCTGCCATAGCTGCCTACATTGGCAGCTAACCTTGTTTCCCATGAATAAGCGGTGGGCATGGAGGCACTGGTAAAGAAAGTATAATCGTGTATAGAAAGCAGGCAGCTTGTAAACCTGCTATCGGCGCCAACGCCTGTTACATCCTGCGAATAGGAAGTTCCGTCAATTAATATCCTCCCCTTCGGAACGTTCGGATAGGTGCTTAACCATTGGGCACAAACATTGGCCCAGTTGGTGAGTGTGTATCCGTGCGGCTCGTTAAATACTTCAAAATAAACATGCGAGTTGCCAACATACTTGTTTACAACGGTTTGCCACATAGCCCAAAACTGGGTCATGTTGTCGATAAGGCCATCTTCGGATGACTTCCCTTCCCAGCACCCGATAATCACGTTCATCCCTTTACCTGTGGCCGCGTCAATAATGGCGGTATAGGAGTTCCACCAGGCCTGAGAAGTTGTAGCGTAATTAATCGGAATACGAATGGTGTTTGCACCTGTATTACTTTGCAGCGAAGTAAGAATAGAATTTGTTTTAGCCGTAACAGTGGAATAACTATCAGTTGACGCCAGGCCGCTAAGTACCAGTATCGTATCGCAAAAATTATCGGCGGTACAAGCCCAGTTTACGCCTTGCAATGCATTTGCCGGGGTTGAAACAAATGCTGTTGCAGCTGTATTCCCCGGGGCTATCCCTGTTGGGGTAGCGTCCTCATTTACAGGAGCATCACTCTTTTTACAGCCGGCCATTAACAAAGCCGCTGCCAAAATTAAAACAGGTAGATTTTTCATGGTTGATGTGGGTTTAGAAGATAATAAGGGGGAGTAATTGCCACTCCCCCTATTTGTTTAATTAATACCCCGGATTTTGTTGAAGCTGACCACCGGAAGCCTGTATTTCTGCCAAAGGTATAGGCAGCCAATACTCCTGATCTTTAAATGCGCGGGCTGCAAGCGCAACTTTTTTAGTATAAGTATAGCCGGAAGGGTTAGCGCTGTTTACCGCAACAGATACACCATAAGCAGGTACATTATCTGTGGTAGTAGCGATCTTCCAACGGCGCACATCATAAAAACGGTGTTCTTCAAAAGCCAGTTCGATCTGTCTTTCGTGTTGGATAGCGGCACGCATTGTACTTTGAGACAGACCCGATAATGCAGGCATGTTTACAGAGGCACGCGCTCTTACACTATTTATAGCCTGGTAAACACTGGCATCAGGGCCCACGGCTTCGTTTTGCGCTTCGGCATAGTTCAACAGTATTTCGGCATACCTGAAATAGATCCAGGGTTGTGCCCCGGCTGTGCTCCATGGATTATCAATAGGATAACTGTCATTCAGGAATTTACGCAGGTAATAACCTGTCAGACTGGTATTCCAGTTAGAAGGGCCCTGGTTACTGTCTTTACCTCCCGGAAGGAATACCTGAACGGTACTGCCCCTGTATGGTGCTCCGTTATAAAGGATAGATGCATAGAAACGAGGGTCGCGGTTAATGTATGGATTCTGCGCGTCATAGCCCGATGTTGGGTCGGTTATGGCTTTGCCATTATTCATATCATAGGCATCCACTAAGTTTTGCAAAGGCGTATTACCCCCCCAGCCATTATAACCATTGGGGCCATTGGCCAATTCTAAACGTGTGTGGGGAGCTGTATTTGGATAATATAACCGCTCAAAGATAATCTCGTTATCATTTGGTGATATAAACAGTTTGCCATATCCCGATTGTGATAAGGTGTATTTATTCAGATCCATAACTGCTTTAGCCGCTGCAGCTGCCGCCTGCCAGGTACCCGCGTTATATAAGGGACTTGCAGCATACAATAACAACCTTGATTTAAGCGCTAATGCAGCGCCTTTAGTTGCCCTGCCAAGTGCCCAGCTGCCATCATTGTTCAAAGGTAGCTTTTGAGCTGCGTCGTCAAGCTGAGCGGTTGCATAAGCGACTGATTCTGTAATAGTAGCGCGCTTGAAAAGGCTCGGATCCTGCAGGTTATCATTTAACTGGGTTACTTTATCACCCATTAACACTACACCGCCATAGTTGCGGATCAGATCGTGATACCTGAAAGCCCTGATGAACTCGAGCTCGCCAATCAGCCTTGTTTTATGCCCAGCGCTCAGGTTAAGCCCGTTAATAACGCTTAATGCATAATTACACTCGCGTATGCTACGATAGCTACGTCCCCATATGGTACCCGCAATACCGGTATTATCAGGCGATAATTGGCCTTGTTGCAATACCCACGATCCATCATTATTGGTATAAATAGATTCATCGGTAACAGAGCTCCACAGCGCGTATTCAAACCCCCTGCCGAAGCCCGGAGGAGAGCCGTCGCCTTCTTTATTTTGCAAAGTAACACCTAAATACCGGTTGATCACATAATCTTCAAACAGTGAAGTATCTGTGAGGATAGAAGAGTTTGAAACCTTATCGGTAGGATTAATCGTTAAAAAATCTTTTTTACAGGCCGACAGGAATACTGAAAGAAGTATTACTGCGCCTATGGTATATTTTATAGTTTTCATTTTCCGAATTTTAAAATTTAATATTTGCTCCTACATTGATGATCCTTTGCTGCGGATAAAACTGGCCACTGCCGCTTGTACCTTCGGGATCATAATCTTTAACTTTTGTTAATGTGAACAGGTTAAAGGCGCTTGCATATACCCTAAGCCCTGCAACATGGATGCGGGATAATAATGAAGACGGTATGGTATAACCTAACTGTACGTTTTTAAGCCTTAAAAACGAAGCATCATTTAACCAGAAAGTACTGTTATACAAGCCGCCGCTTACAGCGCTGGAGGCCCTGTCTGACACACGCGGGTAGCTGCCGTTAGGGTTTGTCGGGCTTGTAGCATTATCGGCCCATGAGCTGTAAAAGTTTCCGATAGTTCCCGATTCCGGCAGCACATACTGGCTTACCTGGGCCTGACCTGCAAATAATACAGACAAATCGAAGTTTTTATAACCGGCATTAAAACTAAAGCCGTAAACTATTTGCGGGATATTGCCGTATTGGGTCCTTACCTGGTCGGCGGCAGTAATTTTGCCGTCGTTATTGTAATCCTGGTAGATCAGGTCGCCTATTTGAGCACCCGGAACGTGGGGTGAATTATCAATTTGAGACTGGGTTCTGTATATTCCTATCGCCTGGTATAATAAAGAGGTATTTAATGGCCTGCCTGTTTTCATTTGATAGGACAGCGTACCGGGAGCTTCATCTATGAAAACAATATTACTTTTTGAATAAGTAAGATTACCCGAAAGGCCCCAGGTAAATGCCCCAGGATGATTGTACCCTAAGGTTAGCTCAAAACCATTATTATTAACCTTGCCTATATTTTCTGCAGGTACTAATGGGTTGTTGGCATCATTCGGATTTACTATTCCTGATGTTCCGGGAAGGGATGCATTACGGGTTGCCAGGATATCTGAGCGGTTTTGCCAGAAGTAAATAGCCTCAAGCGTAAAATTCTTCAGAAAAACCGCATTAATACCTATATCTGTTTTTTTAGCTGTTTCCCAGGTAATATTTTGATTTGCCAATTTGGTTAGATCGATGCCCGGCTGAACCGCTGCTCCCGAGCCGTTATCAAACACAACATAATTATTGAAAGAATAATTATCAAAGTATTGGAACGCGCCGACAAGGTCATCGCCAAGCACACCATAAGAAGCCCTGATCTTTAAGTCATCAATAAATTTAACATTGTTGCTGAACCAGTTTTCTTTAGAGATGCGATAGCCGGCAGAAATTGATGGAAAGTATCCCCATTGGTGGCCCGGCGCAAAAAGCGACGATCCATCAGCACGCATTTGTGCTTCCAATAAATACTTCTCATTATAGTTATAAGCAAGCTTACTGATCACGCTACGGCGATTATAATTATAGTTGCCGTTATTATCGCTGCTGCTGCCGCCATTGGTTGCATCGCTGGCAGCCGATCCGCCCTGCGACAACTGCGGAGTGGTTGCTGTAGGGAAATTATTACGCTGTGCATAAAAGTAATCGTAAGTGGTTTGGCTTTGCTCATAACCTACGAACGCGTTTATGTTATGCTTACCAAACTGCCTCGAAAAATTCAACTTGACATTTGAAGTGATCAATGATTGGTTTAGCTGCGATTCATTAAGATAAGCTAACCCGTTAGAGCCACCTTGTATGCTTGGATTATACTGATTTGTACTGCTATTGTACGTATAAACTGTATAAGGGGTATAAAAAGTTTTAGAGAAAGCACTGGATTTATCTACCGAATAAAAACCGTCGACAGATAAGCCATCAATTCCCGGGATGTTGTAACTTCCCCTTAATATGCCGTTAAAAATTTGTTTTGGGTTGGTGTTGATGCCACCAATGCTGGTAGGTGCAAGTGCCGGGTTCGATCCGTCGATACCGGCTGTTGGTAAACCATTAGGATAATAAGCAGCAGATGTAGGGTAAGAGCGGTAAATAGAACGGAAAAGACTGCCTGCACCTGTGGTAGGGAATTGACGGTCTTCTTCCCTGCCCGAAAGCGACAAGCCAATTTTAAACCGCTGGGTTACGTTTGCATCAATATTGGCCCTGAAGTTATATTGATGATAATTGGTAGCGCCGTTTTTATAGATACCATCCTGGTAGGTTGTTCCGGCAGATGTAAAGTACTTCACATCCTCCGAACCGCCTGAAAGTGTCAGGTTTTGCTGATTTTGTAAAGCGACATCTTTTAACGTTGTTTTTTCCCAATCGGTATTAGGGTAATTGAGCGGATCGGAGCCATTGCTGAATTTTTGGATCTGCGCGTTGCTATACACCTGGTTTAAACCGCCCGAAGGTGAATTATAATAGCTGATGTTATTTACTATCTGCGCGTATGTTGCCGCATCGGCCAGTTTTGGCAAACGTGTTGGCGAACTGAAGCCCTGGTTAAATGTATAAGAGATAGATGGCTTACCTGTTTTACCATGTTTTGTGGTAATTAAAATAACACCATTTGCAGCCCTGTTTCCGTAAATCGCCGCGGATGCATCTTTAAGAACAGATACGCTTTCTATATCATTCGGATCAAGGCGCTCCAGGCCGCCTATCTGGCCGGGGATACCATCAACAACCACCAATACGTTATTGCTGCCGGTTGTAGCCAAACCTCTTATCAAAATGCCTGAACCGTCATACCCCGGCTCGCCGGATGTGTTGTTAGCAACTACACCCGAGATACGGCCTGCAAACGATCCGGAAATGTTAGGCTGCGGACTTTTGATCAGATCGCCACCCTTAACCACCGATATCGAACCTGTGAGGGTTGCTTTTTTCTGTGTGCCGTAGCCCACAACCACAACCTCGCTCAGGTTTTTTGATTCCGGCGTCAGCGATACACTGATAACCGTTTGGCTACCCACGGCAACCTCTTTAACCACATAGCCTATATACCTGAACACCAGGACAGCATTGCCGTCGGCTACATTGATCTTGTACCTTCCTTCAACATCTGTAGTTACGCCGGTAGAAGTGCCTTTAACCAGTACACTTACCCCGATTAAAGCCTCGCCTTTTTCATCGGTAACCTTACCGCTAACTGCCACATCGTTTTTATACAACGAAGCTTTGCTGATGGCAGCAGCCGAAGCCGGCACCACCCCTGTTGTTAAACCGGCAATGACCATACCGGTAAATAAAAGTAAGCGGCCGGGGAATTTTTTCCTGTGCGGAGAACGCGTCATTTGTAATTCTGATTTCATATAATTTTTAATTGGTTTGTGATTCGTATCCAACCGATCACATTTTTGCGGCAAAAAGAATGTAGTTCAAAGCCATGAGTAAATCCGAGATTTACTCAGCCTTGATCCTTAGCCCCTGAAATGATAATTGGTTGTTTACTTATTAATTGGTAGTGCTAAATTGGTGTAATTCGCATATTGCCGTGAGGGGTAAACTCGGCAATCAAACGGGGGTATTTCAGCAAAAAAGGGCCCATAATCGAAATTAAGAGCCCTTTTCAAATACATCACCATTTAATTTAATCTTCTTTGATCATGTGCCGGTTTATGTTTTGATCTTTATGAAAAGAGTTGCGGTACTTTTTTATATACTCGGAAGGGTTTAGTCCAAACAGTTTACTAAACTGTTCCCTGAAATATTTCAAATCATTTAAACCCACTTTAGCGGCTGTTTCAGAAACGGTGCTATCGGTGCTTAGAAATATTTCGGCGGCTTTTCTTAAACGGATGAAACGGATAAAGCCATTGGCAGACTGGCCCGAAATAGATTTGATCTTTCGGTAAAGGTTTGAGTGGCTCATTCCTATTTCGTTCGCCAGTGTTCTAATATTAAACTCCGGATCGGTTAAGTGCCGTTCAACAATATCGAGGCACTTTTGTAAAAAATCTTTGTACTCATTGGAAATTTTAAGCGTATTGGCCTTTAAGGTGATCTCGTTAAAAAAGTATCGCTGAAGGTTGTTCCTTGTTTTAAGAATACCTTTTACACGGGCTATCAGCATTTCATTTTCAAATGGTTTACTGATGTAGTCATCGGCGCCTCCTTCTATTCCTTTCAACTTGATCTCGGAGGACGTGATGGCAGTAAGCAGTATAACAGGGATATGATTCAACTCCGGATCTTCTTTTACACGTGAGCAGAGCTCAATCCCGCTCATGCCCGGCATCATCACATCGCTGATAATGATATCGGGCATAACATCCGAAACCATTTTCAGGCCCGATTCACCATCATAAGCTTCATATACCAAATAATCGGCTATAAAAAGTTCCCTGATATACCCGCAGATCTCTTTATTATCCTCGATGATGAGCATGCATTTAAGATCGGATGTGATTTCAACCTGGGCCTGGTTAATGTTATTACTTACCGCCGGCAATGCCCCATCCCCTGCTTCTTCCATTAATTCATTTAAGAATACAGACCGGGGCGGTGCATCTTCGATGATCGTTGCCGATTTTAAATGATCCCGTCCTTTAAGTAATTCGAGATTAAAAATTGTTCCTTTACCTACCTCGCTTTGATAACTTATTTTACCGCTATGCTGATCTACATAATTTTTAACCAGGAACAGGCCAATGCCTAATCCACCTTTTGACAAGGTATTGTACTGATACTCCTGGTAATATCTTTGGTATAGCTTTTCGCCGGCTGTTTGTGTAATACCACAACCGGTATCCTGTATGCTAATATTAATTTGATTTGCAGTTTGGCTTATACTCATGGTAACGCGCCCGCCAGCGTCAGTAAATTTAACCGCATTTGATAACAGGTTGAACAGAACGATCTCGATCTTTTCGCGGTCGGCTATTAATTCTATATATTCATCGGTACACAAATAATCTAAATTGATTTGTTTGGCTTTGGCCTGATGAGAGAAGCATAAAAAAACCTCTTTGCTTAAATCAACAATATTGATCCTGGCTAATTTCAATTCGTCCGCATCAGCGTCGGCCTTTCTGAATAACAATAACTGATCGACCAGGCTTAATAAACGTTTGGCATTGCGATTAATGGTATTGAGGTTTTGCTGATCCACATCGTTATTACCTGTATATAAAATTTCTTTTAGCGGATTAATGATCAGGGTTAAAGGCGTACGGAACTCGTGAGAAATATTTGTAAAAAAGGATAGTTTCTTTTCATGCAGCTCTTTTTCCTTTTCAGTTTCAATATGCGCCAGCTTTATTTCGTATTTAAGCTTGGCCTGCCTGTTATTGTAAAATATGTAGCCATAAACCGCCGCAAAAAACAAAGAAGCATATACGAGGTAAGCCCACCAGGAAAAGTACCAGGGCGGTGTAATGATAATGGTGAGTGATCTTCCTTCGTTGTTCCAAACACCATCGTTATTTGATGCTTTTACTTTGAACACATATGTGCCGGGATTTAAATTGGTATAAGTAGCTTTACGCTGCTCACCAATATAGTTCCATTTTTTATCGAAGCCCTCCAATTTATAGGCATAGTTATTCTTCTCGGTATGGGTATAGTTAAGTGCGACAAATTCTATCGAAAAAACACTTTGGCTGTATTTTAAAACTATCTCCTTCGCGTTTTGAACGGGCTCTTTAAGCGGGCTATTGGGCCCCGGAATAACCGATTTGTTAAATACCTGCAGGTCGGAAAAATATACCGGGGGAACAACCTTGTTATAGTTGATGGCTAAGGGGTCGAAAGATATCAAACCCGCGTTACCTCCCAATAAAAGCTGGTGATCATCCACCCTGCATATTACTGAGTTGGCAAATACACCGTCTCCATCGTCGAAGTTTTTTATCGAATTAGTTTGCGGATTGAACCCGGATACTCCCGTTTCGGTAACTACCCATAAATTACCCTGGCTGTCTTCAACCATTTGCTTGAACACATTGCTGGCAAATCCGTCATTTTTTGAAAATACCCGGAATGAGTCAGTACTTTTAACATATTTATTCAAACCATCCTGGGTACATATCCAAATGTTGTTATGCGAATCTAAAAACAGGTTATGAATATCATTATTACTGATGCCGCCGCTCTTTTTGTCGTTAACCATGTAATGGTAAAATCTTTTTGAAGCCTGGTCGAAGCGGTTTACCCCGCCACCTTCCGTACCGATCCAGATATTATTTTCAGCGTCTTTTAGCAAGCAATATAAGTGATTGTTACTTAATGAATAAGGATTATTTTTCTGATTAAAATAGTGGGTAAAAGTATTGGTTTGGCTATGATAAATTTTAAGGCCGGCATCAGTTGCCAGCCAGTATTCGCCGGGGCTTACCTCTAAAATATCGCGGAACACATCTTCATTAAAAAAACTGCCTAAACTGGAATGATGTGAATGATGGATAAATTTACCCGTTTTATCATTATACTCATCAAAGCCAAATTCGGTAAGATCCCACAGCTTGCCTTTGGTATCCAGGTACAATTTATTGATGGCGTTGCTGCCAATGCTTTGCGGATCGGCGGAATGCAAAAAGGTTGATGATACCTGTTTATTTAATTGAATAACCGTGAGCCCGTTATTTGTACCCACCCAAACCGCGTGGTCCTTAACCAATATACTTTTTACGGTACGCTTTGTATCTGCAAAGGGATAGAAGGAAAACTTATACTGCTGCTTATCCAGTTTGGTTAAGCCCTCCATAGAGCATATCCATATAATGCCATTTTTATCCTGCAATAAACCTGCCTGCTGAAAACTCTTAAGATCATTAATTTGCCGCCAGTTATTGTTTTGAGAGTTAAACCAATAAAAGCCATCGCTCCCAGCCAATACGATTAAATGGTGACCTAAATTGAGTATCCGGAAAACGCCCTGGTTTTTATTGCCGACGGACGGGAATGGAGTAAATTTACCTGTAGCGGTATCAAACCTGAATAAGCCCTTCCAATAGGTACCTACCCAAATTTTCCCTTCTTCGTCCATACAAAGGCTCCAAACGTCGTTCGGGTTCTTATCGTTACTTTTTTGAGCCTGTGGGTAGTTTACAAATCTTTTTTTGCGCTTATCAAACTTATTTAAACCGCCGCTCCAGTTACCGAGCCAAAGATTGTTCTCCCGATCCTCAATTATCGCATTTACAGATTTTCCTTTTATCGCGTTAGCATCGGCAGGGTTAGGCTGAAATATCTCGAAGCTTTTACTTTTTTCGATAAAGCGGTCAAACCCGTCATCGGTACCTATCCAAATATTGTCCTCTTTATCGGCCAGCAGGCACCATATTTTATTATTGCTTAAAGATCCGGGTACCTGTTCCTGGTGAGTAAATCTTTTAAATCTTTCTGTAAGCGGGTCAAGCAGGTTAAGCCCGTCCAGGGTACCTACCCAAATTCTGCCTTTTTTATCCTCAATAATACTGTTGATAAAGTTGTTAGTTAAACTGGTGGTGTCGCCGGGGATATTTATAAATACTTTAAAAGTATAGCCATCGAAACGGCAAAGGCCGTTTTCGGTTCCAAGCCAAAGAAATCCGTTCCTATCTTTAATTGCGCAGGTGGTACTGTTTGAGGGGAGCCCGTTGTTGGTATTATACGTTTTTATCGCATAATTCTTAAGTTCAGGAATAGCGTTGCTTTCAGGCTTATCAAGCTGTGCATATACTGCCTGTGGCGATAAAAGTAAAATGAAAAACAAAATAATATTTAACCGCCTCATTCTGACTATTAAAGCTTCGCCGATAAAGCCGGCCAATAAATCCGATCTGTTAATTGGTTGATAAAACGAAGCGGCAAATATAATCATTATTGCCTGACAGCATACAGCGGTAATACACGGTCAGCCACAGGTAGCTGACTATTTTGTCTGCATGTCAATTTATCAATTTATGCGTTAACATAAACTTAATACCAGCGTACCATTGGCTAAACATGCACCGGCTTATTTTGCAATAAGTATGGAAACAGAAAACAAGCCATTTTGGGGGACACTGACAGGATTTGAAAGCTTGTTTAAGGAACATTACACACCACTGTTCCGCTATGTGAAAAGCATTGTGAAAAATGAGGACCAGACAAAAGATGTACTGTCTGACCTGTTCCTTCAACTTTGGCAGCAAAAAGACCATTTACAGATAAACGACCTGAAACCTTACCTTTTTCGCTGCGCGAAATATGGCGCTTTAAAGATGATCGACCCTAAGCAGCAATCCATACCTTTATCCGAGGCGATCTATAATATTCCGTCGGACACATTCAATCCTTTTGAAAGATTTGTAGCCAAACAATCTGTAAGGCTGGTAAAAGACCTGGTAGATCAATTGCCGCCTTTGCGTAAAGAGATCATCAACCTGCGTTTGCTCGGGCTTAAATATGCCGAGATAGCTGAAGTATTGGAGATCACGGAAAAGAAGGTAGAATATAATTTACGTGAAGGGATAGAGCAACTGAGCCACTCCATTAGCCACAGTAACCTGGATAAGGCTACCATCGCGGGCGGGCTTACGCTTGTCGCGTTCATTTTTATGTCTATTTAAAAATTTGACGATAAAGCAAAAACCCGGCAATCACCTATCTAATAATTACCGGGTTAATACTATTCAATCATCGTCATCTTTCTTTTTCTTTTCAGGAAAAACAAAAGCGCTGCGTTTTGGCGAAGGCATGGTTGAATCTTCACCTTTTACAGATTTCCAGATCACCTCGTTCAGCGCCAGATCAGGTGCGGCATCTTCCCTCTTCAGGTTAAAGCTATCCGACTTTTTGCTGCTTTTGTTAGCTGCAGTATTGCGTAAATTCAGATCAACCTTTGCCGGGATGCTTTTAAACGGACTCACATCGGCTGTTGACGTAAAGCATTCGTACAGGGGCAATGCAGCGGCATCGTACTGGCTCATAGGTGGTAAACCGAGTATCAGTTCGATAGTACGTAACACGCCTGATGTGGAATACATGCTGTGGATAACTGCATTATGTTTTACATAAGGCCCAACCACATAAACAGGTGAGCGGTGCGCATCCACATGATCGGGGCCATTCTGGGCATCGTCTTCCAATATAAACACTACTGATTCCTTCCATATCGGGCTATGCGATAAGTGTTCGATGAGTTTGCCTACGGCCAGGTCATTATCGGCTACCGCTGCAATGGGTGCTATTTTCCCTCTCTTCTGGCCACTGGTATGATCGTTACTGATACGGATAGTGCTTAGCTGCGGCACAGCGTTAACGGTCAGCAAAGAATCGAAATCATGGGCCCAGGCGTCGTAGCGTACCTGGTCGGTAATATCCAGGTTAAAGCCCGGCGAGCCGGGGCACATATGGCCCTGCAGTGTTTTGTACTTTGTTTTATCAAATTCGCCAAACTCACCGTAACTGCGGAAAGAAACACCCGCGCGCTGGCAATAGTCCCATATATAACCATCGCGGGGATACAGCGCCGGCCGGCCGCCCTCGTAACCTGTTGAACCGCCGCGGCTGCCATAGGTTGTGGGCCATGTTTTTTCAACCACATCCGTGGCGTAAGCGGCCATGCTCCAGTTATGCCCGTCGGCACTTACCTCGGCATCTACATAAAAGTTATCCATCAGCACATAATTATTAACCAAAGCATGCTGATTAGGGGTAATATTTTCGCCAAACAGGCAAAGCGACTTATCGCCGTTACCTTTGCTTACATCGCCCAGCACCTGGTCGTACGTGCGGTTTTCTTTAATGATGTAAAACACGTGTTTTATCGGTGAGGCTTCGCCCTGCTTACGCGGGATGGGGTTGTTTTTTTCACCATCGGCCATAGCTACCTTATTATTGTTAAAGGGGGTATTGGCATAAACCTGCTGCGTGTAAACCTTTAGCTGGCGCTCATCGGGCATATCGATCATTGATAACGTGCCTTTGAATAAACCGGCAATGTATTGCAACCTGCTGTTGGCGGTGCTGCCTACATGCACACCGCTATTGTCTTCCTTAGCATAAGGCTGGGGCCCTTCCGGGTTGGCCATCGAGGTTAGGCCCTTGCCATTGCTCACTAAAATTTTATTACCGTTCACCTTAACATTGGTGGGATACCAGCCTACCGGGATAAAGCCCATACTTTTGCTGTTACCCGGCGAAGAAACATCGAATACAGCCAGGCAGTTGTTATCGGCGTTGGCAATGTATAGTGCTTTTTCATTTGCTGATAGCGCCAGCCCGTTGGTTGTTGAACCGGTAAGGTTAGTAGGATACAATGAGGTGGATAAGGTTTCCAGCACTTTGCCGGTTAGGGTGTTTATTACCGATACCGAATTATCGTTGGCATTGGCCACATATAATAAGGTCCCTTTTTTATTCAGCAGCAGCTCGTTTGGGTGGTTACCTGTTGTAATGCTGCCGGCAACTTCCAACAACTGCGTATCAAATTTAACCACCTGGTTACTGCCCCAGACGGATACATATAACACCTTCTCATCGGGCGAAAGCACGCAGGCATAAGCAAGCTCGGGCAGCGGTACGGCGCTGATCACTTTGCGTGTTTTCAGGTCGACGGTATATATGCTGTTATCTTCCTTTGTAACGGTATACAGCCGCGTACCATCTTTGGTTACGGTTATACCGGTGGGGCATATTTTACTTTTGGGCCAGGCTTCTCCCAGGCGAATGGTATCCGGATCTCTTAACTTGCCTTTATTCACATCAAAATCAAGGATCACGTTTCCGTTCCCGGCCGACACATAAAGGTTATTCCCATCGCCACTGAACGCCAGGCCATACCATGCTGTGCTTAACACTTTTTCGGCCAGTACTTTTTCCTGAACTGGGTCTATGAGCTGTAAGCTTTGCGTACTTTGGCCATTATTGGTTACCGCCAATAACTTACCCGACGGACTTAGCTGCATATTGAGCGGCAGATCGCCCAAAGGCAGCTGCCTGCCTGCAGGACTTAGCTTCCAGCCGTTGGGCAACAATACCTGCCCGGTTGTACTTACTTTGCCCGGTAATTGCGCATGTGCAATGCCTGTTGCAAGCAAGCTCACAGCTAATGTTATTTTTATTTTGGAATTAAGCCTTTTCATTCAAACTATCTTTTTAACAATCACAATATAGTTAATTATTAATTTTTAAGGCCGGTAGGAACCACGCCTGCCGGATATTCAGCTTCTATCTGATCAATAGTAGATTGTTTGGTTAACTGAACGATAGACTGTGTACGTGCTTTTACCCATTTACCTAAACGCGGATTATAGATGCCACCAAGTTTATAATAAAAACCCTGATCGGCAGGTGTGGTATAGGCCAGGCAAAGCGTATTTGCCCCCTGCCTGTAATATGGCTGGGATTGTAAGGTAATGGGGTTGATCACATCGTAAAAATCGTTGTTCGCAATTTTATAACCCACCGCCGGCGGGCCGGCAGAAAAGAGCTGGCCACCCGAACCTACAAACATCACATCGATAGGCTGACTGTCTTTTGTTACCGTTGTTCCGGAGAATACCGCCATGCCAAAGGCGTTACCGCTGTTGGCAAAAAAGCCACCGTTACGAGCGCCAAAGCCGTCGCCATCGGTAGTGGTATAGTTAAACGACCGGATCCAGTTGGATGAGGCCATGCTTGTTGATGATGAACCATTGATAGTTTTCCCGGTGCCGCCTACATAAAAGTAGGTTCCTTTTTTAGCGGTACCTGTGGTGAGATTAAACTTAAACGTACGGAACATAGTAACAGGTGAAGCCGAACCGCCGCCGGTGGCCCAGCCGTTGGTTGGATAGCCGGCAGGTACAGACGCCCCCGCATTATTGGTTACCACTACCGAAAATGGTGTTGTAGCAAACTCAATATCGCGTGTAGCCAGCAATTGGATATACTCGTAATTGCCATCACCGCCCGATACGTCATTAATAAAACCGCTGATCACTATCGGCGTTACTTCGATAGTTGAACTCAGCACCTGCACATCGTCCAGTTTACGCATACGCACTTGCGGTACCAGTGTACCATCATTGGCCAAGGTGTTAAAAACTATGCCATAAAAATTAGCCGTAACCGGTAAAGCATTGTTGGCGAATGTGGCAGCGGCGTCGGTATGCAGGGTGATGTTTTCAAACCCATCGTTAACTATTTTATCGCCTGCAAATACATCTGTTGGCGTAGGTAAAGGATCAAAACCACCCTTTACAATAGCTACCAGCGTACTCTCATAAGTCGACGGATCGTTCAGGATAGCACTGCTTGGTACCCGGTTTGCCGGGATGGCGTTTCCGCCCGAGATCTTGATTATGGCTGATGCCGGTATATTTTTGATCTGTAACATGCCATCGGTACGGCTAAGCACACCGCCTGCCACAGTAACGATAACAGAATCGCCGGATGAATATTTGGCGGCATCGGCGCCAATAGGTATGGATATACCGCGCAATAACGACAAACGGCGATGATCCTGAATAACCAGGTAGCCGGCCGCCGGCATGTTGTTGCCCGAATAATCAGATACCACAATGCCGGTTATCTTATCAGACCCGTACATCGCGTCGACAGTGAGTTGTACATCTGCTCCTTTATATAAATTGCGCAAATCATACAGCGGTATGTACGGGCTTACCGTACCACCCGGGTAATTACCCCCTTTTTTGCACGATGCCCAGGCGAAAGCCATCAGTAACAAAGCGGCATATAAAACTATCTTTTTCATTTTTAATCGATTGATTATTTGATAAATACGTTGTTAATTATGGTTTTTGCCACCAAACCTGGGTGGATATATCATCGGCTCCCTGAACGGCAACCGCGTTTTTATAACTTGTTGGATTAGCCGACTGCACAAAAACAGGATATACCATTCTGGCAGGCATTACGCCGCCATTTTTTAAGCCATTGCCTTTAGGCAGCACCGGGTGGCCGGTACGACGGTATTCGAACCACTGCTCCATATCTTCCAGGAACAAGGCATAGTATTTTTGCAGATGAATGGTTTCCATTTTGGTATCTAATGGTACGCTATCGCTCCATGATAAACCTGCATTGATAAGATAGTTCTGAAAATCAACACCGCTAATGGTTGGCGGAGTAACCGGCATGCCCGAGGCTGTTGGGTTGGGCCAGGTTGGCACCCAAAAGGTAAGGCCGCTTAAAATACCCGTTTGCCAATAAGTTTGTGCCGAACCGGTAATAAAACCCTTGGCAGCAGCTTCCGCCAGAACAAACTGGAGTTCGCCGTAGGTCATGATGAGGCCGGTTAGCTGGCTGGTTTGTAAACTAACAGCCGATGTATTCGAATAAAAATATGACTCTTTTACATCGCCATTGCCGGGCGCATAGCCACTGGTTACACCCGAAAACCCGCCTGAGCCCTGGGCAATGCCCCAGGCATTAAAGCCGTTTGTAGCATAGGCGGAGATATTAATACGCGGATCGTTCCAGGTGATGAGGTGATCGATAAAAAAACGGCAAATGGCGGGTGAGCGCCAATCCTGCTCGCGCACGGTTTGATAAGGAGAAACGTAAGCGCCGCCAGTCCACCTTAACAATGCCGAATCATCGTTACTTGCCATAATGGGATAGGTAGATGCATTGGCATTAACTATCTGCGCTATTTTGGCAATAACAGCAGCGGATACATCGCTTTTTGCCGAAAGTTTTAATAATAACCTCAAATAAAGCGAGTTACCAAATTTGCGCCATTTAGTTACGTTACCATTATAAACAGGATCGCTTGAGGCTTTTATCGTAGCATTAGTGGCCAATAAGGTATTGGCGGTTTCCAACTGTTGAAATATACCGGCGTAAATATCTTTTTGCGCGTCAAACTTAGGCTCAAAAATACTGCTATCACGGCCAAGAATTGATTGTGAATAAGGCACATCCCCATAGGTATCGGTTATTAAAGAATACACCCATGCCTGGCAGATGAGCGAAATACCCTGGTAGGATTTATTAAGTGTGAGCGGCTGGCTGGCTATACGATAGAGATCTTTAAAATTGGTAAGCTGCAAGTACCAGTTACTCCAGAGGTTATCTGATGTCGACTTCGGAAAATCGTACCTGAAAACCGCGCCGTCGGCATCGGTCTCGCTCACGGTAACCTGCATCAGCTCGTTATTAAAATTCCGGTTGCGCAGCATATTGGCGCTTACTGTGGCTACCAATGCCGGCGCCAGCAGCTGCTCGGGCAGGGCGTTTGGCGTATTAATAGGATCGGTATTGATCTTTTCAAAATCTTTGGTACAGGATGAAAGCACCAACAGGGCCAGCACCATGGTACGGATGAGTATATATTTTTTGCGTTTCATATCTTTTCTAATTAAAATCCAATGGTGAGGTTTATCCCTAAAGTTCTTGATGAGGGGAACTGCCCTATCTCGAAACCGGTTACGATATCTGTTCCGCTTAATGTTCCAAATTCAGGGTCGAACATTGGCCACGGCGACCAGATGAACAGGTCGCGGCCATAAACAGCGATGGTCGCGTTTTGTATGCCCAGCTTTTTGGTAATCCGCGGGGTTAAAGAATAGCTCAGCCTTGCTTCACGGAATTTGATAAAGTCGGTACTGAAGGTACTGCCTTCGGCATTGTCCTGCCCCATTTGTGAGCGATAGTAATTATCTACATCAAAAGTCAACACATCGTTCGGACGGTAGGTGCCGTCAGCGTTCTGGATCACACCCTTACCAATAATACCGCTATACCTGCCCGGCAATGTGCTGGTCAGTTTACCTTGCTCCACCATTTTGTAATTCATAAGTGAGTGGGCAACCGCTCCGTGCTGCGCATCGAACAATACGTTTAACCTGAATTGCTTATAGCTTACGTTACTGCCCCAGCTTATTTTGAACTTTGGCATGGTGTTGCCCAGGTATATTACGTTTGGCGATAATTTGGCAAAGCCGGTTCTGGCATCGTACACTACCTGCCCGTCGGGTGCGCGTAAATAGCCGTTACCATACAGGTCGCCCATGCTGCCCCCAATTTTTGCCACAATTTGGCCGCCGCCTACAGCACCTGTTCTTAATACTACCGAACTGTCGGCTAAATCGGCTATGCGATTGCTGTTAGCGCTGAAAGTACCGAACAAGTTCCAGGTGATCTTTTTGGTTTTTACCGGAGAAACATTTAGAGATAACTCGATACCTTTATTATCCACTTCGCCAACATTGATCAGTTCCTGCGAATAACCTGATGAAGGATCGACCTTGCGCGACAGGATCTGATTTTTGGTATTACCTGCATACAGGGCAGCATCAAAGCTCAGCCTGTCTTTAAATAAACGGATCTCTGTACCTATTTCGTAGGTAGTGGTTAACAACGGTTTAAGATCGGGATTAGGCTTTAAAGTAGGGTTTTGCAATGCCCCGCCCGGGTATATGCCGCCACCCGCTAAACTATAGTTATATGATGTAAGGTAAGGCGTAGTACCACCGCTGCCCACCTGCGCAAATGATGCCCTTAACTTAGCATAGCTGATCTGCGAAGGGAGATTCTTCATAAAATCGGACAGGATAAAACTGGCACTTGCCGATGGGTAAAAGAAGCCTGAATTTGAATGACGCTCAGGTGTGGCCAGCACACTGGTATAATCCTGGCGGCCGGTTAATTCAAGGTATAAATAGTCTTTATATGCGGCATCCAGCACGCCGTAAAAACTGTTTATACTGTACTTGCTTTTGCCGGGCAAATAAATAGGCGGCCCCGCAGCATTGGCTATAACGTACAGGCCGGGGTAGTTTAAAGAATCGGCCCGTACTTCGTCTTTATTATATTTATTGGCGAGCATGCTACCACCGGCCGATGCGGTAAGGGCAACATCTTTGCTGATATGTTTGTTAAAGCGTAACAGGAAATCGCTGCTTATTTCCTGAGAACTAATATCCTGTGTACGGTATGAGCCTCTTACCAGTTTTGAGCCTGCGTCAAAGGGCCTGTCCTGCTCACGTTGCTCATTGCTCATATCCAGCGATGTTCTTAACTGCAGGCTCAGCGCTTTTGTGATCTGATAATTGGCCGATACGTTTCCGGTTAAGGAATTACGATTGGTTTTGTTTATAAATTCGTAAGAAACCGCGTAAGGATTTTCGGGGAACGAACTGAACGGATATTCGATCACACGGTTTTCCTGCCCCAGTTTCCAATAGTTTTTCAACCAATCGGGATTAGCATTAGGCTGCCAGAAAATGAACCAGTACATGATGGACTGATTGCCGTAACCTGCACCGGGCAAGTTGTCGCTGCTCATGTTATTGTAAGATATTTTGGAAGATATGGTCAGCTTATCGTTAACCTTTGAATTAACCGACATGGCAGCCGTGGTGCGGCCATAACCTGTATTCGGAATGATCCAGTTATTCTTCACATTGGTGGCCGAGAACCGGGCCGTAGTTTTATCGGTACCGCCATCTATACTGATAGAGTTGGTATAGGTATTCCCTGTTTTAAAATAATGGTGAATTGCATCCGGGTAAGCTATCCAGGGCGTTCTTACTTTACCTTGTGCCTGTGTTACCGGGTCGAACTGGTAAAACATCTGGCCGTCAAATTTTGGCCCGTAAGCCGAGCTGGTACCGCTGGTGCTTGCCCCATCAGGGCCTGCGCCATATGAATAATAAGTTGCTCCGCCCAAACCCTGGCCGTAATCATATTGCAGGTCGGGCCAGCGGTTTATGCTCTGCAAACTGGTATTAGAGTTAAGCGTAACGCCAAAGCCCTTCTTTTTAGGGTTACCTGATTTTGTGGTGATGACGATGGCGCCATTGGCACCGCGCTGCCCGTATAAGGCGGCGGCACTCGGGCCCTTCAAAACCGTGATGCTTTCAATATCTTCCGGATTCAGGTCGTCAATGTTGCTACCGTAATCGGCAGGCATGTTATCGCTGCTGGTACCATAAGCGGCTTCGCCGGGGTTTGCGGTGCGCTTGCCGCTGCCATTGTTGATCACCACACCATCTAATACGATGAGCGCTTCATTATCGCCGGTAAGGTTGTTTTCGCCCCGCAGGATGATCTTGTTAGAGCCTACCGGGCCACTGTTTGACCTGATCAGGTTGAGACCAGCAACTTTTCCCGACAAGGCATCCGTCCAGTTGCTTGAAAGCGCATCTGTCAGGTCTTCGCCTTTTACTATTGTAGCGGCATAGCCTAAGGCCCTTTCTTCGCGCTTAATGCCCAGCGCGGTAACTACAACTTCATGCAGGGACGCATTAAGTACATTCATGGTAATTGTTACACCTGTAGTTGTACTGTTATACACGGCTGATTGCGTTTCAAAGCCTATCATGGAGAAATTGATGGCCGTACCGCGCACCATGCGCACCGAAAATTTGCCCTCGCCGTTTGTAGCGCCAATATAATTTTTGGCGGCATCGGTA
>Ga0070659_100000269_pt1 | contig 40776 bp, 25 predicted proteins | sample KBSC23metaG_FD_64666 | JGI IMG/M metagenome (GOLD analysis project Ga0070659, IMG submission 64666) | Corn rhizosphere microbial communities from Kellogg Biological Station, Michigan, USA - KBS C2-3 metaG | ecosystem: Host-associated > Plants > Roots > Rhizosphere > Soil ... | reverse complement strand
TACCGGCTGCGATATGATTTTAAAAGTTTGATGGAGTTTTTGCAAATGAATACAACGATAAGTCAATAACCATACATATTGCTAAAATGGTTTCCATGAAAATGGTTAGTTGTTATTAATATTTTTTTGCCTACGTCTTAAATCAAAGTAAATTATGCGTTTTATCACCTTTTTGTGTATGTGCCTTTTCGCACTATCAGGGTTAAGTTTCGGAATGGGAAGCAAGAACACAGGTTCTGAGATTTCAATCCATAATCTTAACAGTGCTTTAATATTAATAAAGGATACGGTTATTAAAGGTAAATCCAATCCGGATTCCCTTAAAAAGTCAAAAAAAACTAAAGAGGCTTATCCAACAGTAACAGATGCCGGTTCAACTTTTTTAGATCCTTCAAAAATATCGAAGCTGCCTGTAATATCTTTGCAGCAGTTTCTTAAAGGGCAGGTTTCCGGTGTTTATGCTACCGAACCAAGCGGAGAGCCCGGAACAGTTCAAAACCTGTTTATTCGCGGCATATCAATGCCCATCTTCTCCGCGAAGGATCAGTTCCAGTCGCAGCCAACCATTGTAGTTGATGGTATACCGGTTATATCATACGATCATCCGTTCGCCTATGATATTCAACAATATGATTTTACCCGCTTAGGCCCGGCAACTAATATTCTCGCGAATATTGATCCCGAAAACATCGCTTCTATCGAGGTATTTAAAGATCTTTCAGAATCAGGTAAATATGGCCCCCGCGCGGCTAACGGTATCATTGCTATCACAACAAAGCGTGCGTCGCCCTTTAGGAAGATATCTTTTAATACCTATGTAGGCATTGCAACGCCCGATGCCGTAACAACCCGTAACGGTGCAGATGAAAGCGCCTTTAGAAAGCCGTTTTATACGCGATACGCCACTTTCGATCAAACACAGAATACCCCTGCTTATTTAAGGGATTCGCTTTACTTGATTTACTATGGTCGTTCGAACTGGACGGATTTGTACTACAAAAATACCTTGCAATATGGTGCGAATGTTAGTATTGCAGGCGGGGTGGATAATGCTAATTTTAGGGCCTCTGTTGGCAGCCTGCGTGACAATAGCGTGGCCGACGCCTCAGGGTTAAGCCGTTATAACGCTTCATTCGCGTTAAATATGAAGCCTGCTGCCTGGCTGAACTTTACAGCGACAATGAGCGCCAGCCAGCTTTGGCGCGATAGGAACAAATATTTCAGAGACCGGTTTGCCGAAGTGCGGTACCTGCCCGATCTGACTAACCCTATATCGCCTAATAAAGACTATTACGCTTTGTTTCTCAAAGAGTACGATAAATCGATAGACAACAATAAAACCAATATTGTTGACGCATCATTTGTGACAAAAGTGACTTTTGGGAAACTTAATTTTATTTCAAGTTTCGCCATCGATTATAGCGGGGGATACAGAGATCTCTTCTACCCGAGTACGCTGCTTGAAACCAATAGCTATGTCTCTAATTATTTTGGATACAATCAACGTGTTATCATGGACAACAAGGTTACTTATAACCTGTCGTGGCGTAACACTCATTTTATTGACCTCGAAGGCGGGCAGTCGGTACAATGGGATAAATACCGTTATGATTACAGTTACGCATACCGAGGTTCGAGTGATTATATTAAGATCAATGTAATTGATGTTCTTCCCATAAATAATGCATATCCTTCGTTTACAGGGTACAGCCCCTATTCAACCTATAGGTATTTTGATCAGACAGCAAATAACCTGCTTTCTTATTATGGGAGGGCCGGGTACCGTTTTAAAAATAAGTATAAACTTTCGCTGTTATTACGCGAAGATGGATCATCAAATCAACAACCAACAAGCCGGTGGTTCTTTTCGCCAATTTTGTCAGGAGAATGGAATATCAAAAATGACCTGCTTTCTGCTAAATCAGTAATTAGCGAATTTACTTTAAGAGGAAGTGTAGGCCGTGTAGGGCGTGTGCAGTTAGATGACAGATATGCGGCAGGGCCACAATATATTGTTGATATTGGTTATTCCGGCCAACCCAATATCGGGTCGTACCAGGGGCTTCCGGTTTTAAGCAGACCTTACAACAAGGGGTGGGTGGGCTATAATATACCATGGTCTTATAGCGAGCAAGCAAATGTTGGCTTGGATATGGGTTTATGGCATAACCATGTTCGTGCGTCTGTTGATCTATATTCCCGTACGGAAAAGAACGAGATCATTGATGTTCCTTCTTATGCCGATTACGGTTATGCTTCTGCCAGTAAGCCCGGCATGACTGTAAACAATTCAGGTATCGATGTGGAGCTAAGCGCCGATTTATTGCCTGCGAAAAGTAAATTTCAATGGACATCTTCCATCAATTTCAACTTTAATCGTAACGTGTTAAAAGCGTTGCCCGATGGCATTGATCGGTTAGTAGTAGGCACCGGTGTAAATTCAAGGTTATTGCAAGTTGGCGGATCATTAGATCAATACTGGTTGTTACAAAATGCGGGTATTTATAATAACGATAGCGAAGTGCCTGTTAATCCCAATACGGGCGCCAAACTTAGCTATCATGGTATCCCTTTAAAAGCCGGGGACCCAAGATGGAACGACTTGAATGGTGATTATAATATTGACGATAACGACAGGGTTTTACAAGGTCATTCATTACCTGTTGTATCGGGTGGTATTAACAATGATTTCAGGTATAAAAGCTGGAGCTTAGGTGTTAACCTGTATTATAACCTCGGCCGCAATATCATAAACCAGGCGATGGCCAACCGGTTTGATTTTATCAATCAACAAAACGCCAATGATATCAACTCGGTAAAAGAAATTACTTTTTGGCAAAAAATGGGCGATTATAGCAAGTATCCTATCTATAACCCATGGAGCGATGTAACTCCTTATCAGATAGACCAGAATTTGTTTCTTGAAAATGGCTCTTTTATAAAACTGCGCTCCATATCATTAAGCTACGACATGATGAGCCTGTTTAAAAAATCAAAAGTCACTAAATTTTTAATTTATACAAGTGTAACCAATGTCTTTACACTTACACCATATACCGGTCGAGATCCGGAATTGGTTGATTATAAAGGGTTTGACACAGGGTACGGACAGCCTATTCCGCGTACGTATACCTTGGGCATTAAAATGGATTTGTAGAAAAATAGGTTTATTGATTATTCAAAAAATTAACAGTATGAAAATTCGTATACTATTGATAATGGTGACTTTATTAATGATAAGTACATCATGTAATAAAGTGCTCGATGTGCAATCTTCCCGCGTTGTAGGTGAGACCAATATGTGGAATAAAGTAGCGGACGCTACAACCGGACTGGATGGTGTATTTGGTTTGGCCAGAGCTGCCCTCAATGATAATTGCAGACACTGGATCTATGGTGATTTGCGGGCCATTCAAGGCATGGGCGGCGATTTTAGGAGCGTAAACCGACTTGATCTGAGAGCGGTTACAACCAACCAGCTTAAAGCTACTTATCCTCTTGTGGACGCATTATCGAATTGGACGAAATTCTATGCGGTTATCAATGCTGCCAATATATTTTTAGAGCGGGCACCCAATATATTGAAAACCGATGCAACTTATCTGCCTTCAGATCTTAAATTGGACGTAGCTAACGTGCGCGCAATCAGAGCGTTCATTTATTTCTATATGGTTCGTATATGGGGAGACGTACCCTTAATTATCACATCGCACGATGGGCAGTTTGATAACAAACCCCGGGAATCGCAGAAGAACGTGCTTACTTTTGTAGAATCAGAATTATTAGCCGTTATTCCTAATGTGCCTATTGTATATAATTCAACCCCCCTGCAGCCCGAACAACCAAGAGCTGGTGTCCTCTTTTATAACATATACCAGGAATGGGAGCCGGTAAAAAAGGCCGCTGCTTACGCTGTACTTGCCCATGTTTATGCTTGGGAAGGTAAATATGCTGATGCCGCCATCTGCGCTAAATGGGTGATTAATAATATGTATTTAAGCTCAATAATGGGAAAAGAGCAATTGGTTTTCAGCCCTATAGATGCTGTGCGCCAGATGTTCAGGGGGGAGTCTGGAAATAATCAGTATCAGATCCTGTTGGGTTTTTCTCATAATGGTGTAAATGGCGAAAGTACTACGAACGGGGCATTAGAAGAGCTTACACTTGCGGCTCCTTATATTACCAGTAAGGCCCTTCCGGCAATATATATGCCTAAAGACACCGTATTGTCTATTTTTAATGAAGCGAATGATACGCGTTTTTATCTGAACCCTTTACTCAACCAGCCGGCGTCCGATAGATATTTTGGCGCCTTTGACAGGACCTACCCAATTTTTACAAAAGTTTTTATTTTAAATGCAAACCCGCCTTTAAACACAACAAGTGGCCCAGGTTCAGACGGTTCCATCGCTACTTTCTCCAGCTCCACGGTTTTTTCAAGGCCCGAAGATATGGAGCTGCTCTTAGCTGAAGCTGATGCCGTTTTGGGAAACACGACCGAGGCGATCACTTATTTAAACGCAGCCCGGGTAAACCGTGGGTTGCTGGCTTATGATGCTACGAAGAATGGTACTTTAATCGACGCCATATTTGCGGAAAGACGCAAGGAGTTAATGGGCGAGGGCCAAAGGTGGTACGATCTGATAAGGTATAAAAAAATCAAAAATAATGATCCGGCATTCAATACGATGATCAATAACGGAGGCATTTACTGGCCTATCGCCCAATCTGTATTGAGTGAAAACCCTTTGTTGGTACAAAACCCTTATTGGAATTAATAAAATAGCAACCAATCGTTATGAAAAAATCAGTACAATTTAACCATAATATAATCCTGTTAGTGGTTTGCGTGATGCTCTTTGCAAGCTGTAAAAAAAATAGCGGCGCTTATGACTATGTAAACAGGGCAAGCGCGTTTAATGGCACAACATACGATTATTTGATAAGTAAGCCTGGTGTATTTGATTCATTGTTATTTGTTGTTAATAAGCTGGGTCTTACCGATTCACTTAAAAAGAACAAGGTTACCTTGTTTGCCGTAACAAACACAAGCTTTCAGCAGGTGGTAAGTAAATTGAATATATCGCGGAAAATTCTCGGTCTGCCGCCCATGTATTTAAACGATGTTAAAACCAATCTTTTAGATAGTATGATGTGCCGGTATATTATCAGGGGTGTATATATAGCAGATTCGCTGGCTTTTACCGATGGTGTTATGTTAAAAGGGATAAGATACAATTATCCGATGAACGCTAAACTAAGTACAGCCAATGCTACAGGCGAGGTAGGCGGTGGCCCGGGTACATTAGTGTTTTCAGATACCAAAAAAAGCCTTTTTAAAATCAACTGGGTTTCGGCTATCGCAAATTCAATTAATATACGCACCAATAATGGTATCGTACATATTTTAGAATCAGCGCATCCTTTTGGTTTTGGAGAATATACCAAACCTGTTCCCATTCCATTTGATAAAAGCTCATTCAGGCCGGCGGGTTATTCGGGTCCGTTTTACCTGCCGTCAAGCATAGGTGCCACCACTACGATGATAGCCCAGGATTTCGATTTGGGCGGCGAAGGTGTTGCCTATCATGACAATGACGCAAACCAAAGGGGGCCGAGTGGTGCCTACCGTCCTAATTCTGCGGATCAGGGTGTGGACCTTGATGCAGCGTTCGCGACTTTAGGTACTACGTTAACAGATGCCGCCGGCACTTACCCTGCAAGTTATTCTATCGGTTATACGGTAGCTGGCGAATGGCTGATGTATTCGGTATATGCACCGGTAGATGGTGACTATACGGTAACATCCAGAGTGGGTAATGGGAATACCACTAATCCTTTGGGTTTCCATTTAGAGTTTGACTTAAAAAACGTAACCGGCACCCTGACTTATCCAAATAATAAAGGTTGGTGGGTTTGGCAATTAGTAACCAGTCCGAAAATACATCTAACAGCGGGTAACCATTTAATGCGTTTCTTTCATGAAACCAATGATGTTCAGCTCTGCAATTTTGTTTTTAAACGTATTAATTGATTTTTTATAAATATTAAATCTAAAATAAACGATATGCATAAGATAAATAAATACCGATACCTGCTTATTTTACCTTTGGTAGCATTGAGCTTATTATGCGGGTGTAAAAAATGGTACGGCGTTCCTGATGATAAAGATTTTTTGAGTGAACAAGCAAACTTTACAACTACCCTTTTTCAACCGGTAATTGGAAGATTAAACTTATTCAGCGGCGTTTTCAACACGGATAACTCTACTCAGCCCATGAGTTTTAAAATTGTAAATGTTCGAGCCAATGACGGAACGAACAACGGAGTTGGGACGCCATCGAACGATCTGACCCAAGTAGTACCGACCCTGGTATGGACAAGCGCCTACACCGGGTCAGAAGCAAGTGTGGCGGAAATTGAAGCAAAGCGCCACTTGGAAAATCATCCCTTATTCGAAGCCAGAGGCGGTGGGCAATTAATATTGTGGCCATCAGCAACTGATTCCCTGGTTTCCAGATTGCAGGCTACTGGCTCAACGGCCGCTGGTTATTTGTTTGATGTTCAGGTTTCAAACACAGGCGGAACGCGTACCCTGACAAATCTTAGGATTAATCCGTATAGGGCGCGCCCCTATGAGCCTTCTAACCGTGATGCTGTAACGGGTATGCAAACCGATTCCATTTTGCCATCTGTTTTAACAGGAATGCTTGGTGTAACCAGTAGAAATGTTTTAGGTAATAATACCGGCAACCATGGTGCTTCCAGCAGCGTTTGGGTAAGGTTTAAAAGAAATGGGGGTGGTAATTCACTCACGTTTAAATTTTTAGATGCCAATAAAAACCCCATTAACCCAGCCCTTTTTAATAATACCAAATGGGCCACGTTAGTACATGGTTTTAATATGCAGATGACCAATCAGTATGTGCGTTACGATGTAGCGTATCCTATTCCGTTGGCCACACTGCCTACAAAATATACCACTAATGATGGTTCGCAGGCAACGGTATTGTTTAGTTATACACGCTTAGGCTTTAATGGTGTAAGGGAAGTAGGCAATATGGGATTAAACTTCAGCATCTTCAGACAGGGAGATTGGGAAATTGATTTTCAATTCCGCACAGAGACGCCAAGATTTCAGGACGAGTTTTAGTGTTTTAATAATTTAAGAACAAAAGAAAATGAAGAGAAAATTATTACTAATATTAATGCTATCAGCTGGCCTGGTGATGCCCCGGTATTTAGCGGCACAAGTAAAAAAAGTATCGGTAAAAGGTTTTGTTACCGATAAGGAAACCAAGGAAACTTTAGTAGGCGTAAGTATTTCGTTAGATGGTACGCCTCCCAGGGGCTTAGGCTCGACTGGTCATAAAGGTGAGTTTTCCGTTACGGTTCCTGACGGGGCTACACTGTTGTTCCACTCCATTGGTTATAAAGATAAAAAAGTAAAATTAAATGTTGGACAAACCGAGCTGAACGTGGATATGTCGTCGAATAGTACCTCGTTAAACGAAGTGGTTTTACGGGGATACGTTGCGAGGTCAAAAGAAGTGACTACCGGTTCATCATTTACCATATCGGGCTCAGAGATTCAGGATGTGCCGGTATCAAACGCGATGGAACTCATACAGGGTAAGGTTCCGGGTGTTAATATGCAGATAAATACCGGCGCGCCGGGCTATCCTGGCACCATATTGGTCCGGGGATTATCAGGTATAAATACCTCGGGTTCAGGCGGCGAATCCTTTTTAACACCTACATCGCCTCTGTTTGTAATTGATGGTATTCCGATCGATGCGGATAACGCTGCCGATTTTGGTTTTAATTCTCCCGGCGGCGTTAGCCCGCTTGAGTTAATTCCGGTAGAAGATATCGCCAGCATTGAAGTTTTAACAGATGCGCAGGCAACCGCATCTTATGGTTCAAAAGGGGCTTATGGCGTATTTATAATCCAAACCCGCAGGGGGAATTCAAAAAAACCTAAGGTGCGTTATACGGGCAATTATTTTGTTACGGTTCCGCCCAATTTACGTACAACATTAGGCGGTAAGGCTGAAAGAGACGCCAAATTATTAGAGATTTTAGCTAACGGCACTTATAGCGACCTGCTGAGAATATCAAGTACTCCAATCTTATCTGATAGTTTGAATGCCTATTATAGAAATTCGACCAATTGGCAAGGCATATATTATGTATCTACATACAATACAACGCATAACATAGGGATAGAAGGCGGGGACCCTAAATTTAACTATTCTACCAATCTTAATTACTACTCTCAAAATGGTATTATACAAAACACGGGCTATAAAAGATATACCCTGAAAATGCTCATGGATTATAAACCTGATGATAAATTTCATACACAGGTTATTTTTAACGTAGGTCTGGGTAAACAAAATAATGGGAACGGACAAGGACTTTTACAAACCGGGGTAGCTACAAACGCATCAGCATCGTCCTTATTGCCCGGGCCTTCCCTATTTCAGACAACGACTGACATGGCTAATGATTTTAGTGTAAAGGATGATAATAGCACAAAAACTTTTAGTGCCAGCGCGTTATTGGGTTATGAATTATTTAAGGGTTTCAATCTGACAAATACCGGAAGTTACTCTTATGTAACAAGTGCAGACGAAAAAGATTATCCTGCTGCTTCAAATAAGAACAGACCAGCAGTTTACTCATATAACGATCGTAACGCTAACTTGTACAATCGCGCTGGCTTCACATTTAGCAAGGAATTTAAGGGGCACAGTTTCTTCCTGCAAGGTTTTAATGAGATCTCGGCAAAAGATTTTCAGGCAGGCTATATCAGTCAGCAGGGAACGCCAAACGATCAGATATTGGGCCCATTGGGTAGCAATTACCACGATTCAAGAGGGGGTGGGGTGCTGAAAAGTTTCCGTAACGAACATACCTTATCATACGCAGGCGGTTTTACTTATAACTATAAGAGAAAATATATCCTGGATCTGACTTACCGCATCGATGGGTCGTCTAATGCCGGATTTGACAGCCCTTTTGCAAAAAATCCTTCTATAGGTTTTAGATGGAATTTCGATAAAGAGAAATTCTTCGCTAATGCAAGCGGTTGGCTTGATCAGGGCGACATTCGTTTAACCTATGGGCAGGTTATAAGGCCTACCGGGGATATTTATTCTCTATACGGCTTGTATGCTCCATCGGGTAATTATGAGGGCAGTAATCGTATTGATATCGATAATACCACTTTACCTAATAACATACTAAGGTCAACCACCAATACCACTTATAATTTAGGGGTTGATATGACCATGTTCAACAATAAGTTTTCATTTGTTTTCAATACCTATTTTAAACGGGTTACCAATATACCGTGGCTTACCCCGATAGCTACCACTACTGGTTTTACCACGTTATTAAGTAATGATGCAAGCCAGGTTAATTATGGCTATGAACTTCAATTAACATTGAGGCCGCTCCCAAAAACAAGTAAAGTTCAATGGAACTTATCATTGGTGGGATCCCTGAATAAAGATTTCTTGACCAAACTGCCAGGAAACAAAAATCAGATCATTATCCCTCCAAATAAAACCAGTGCAGATGCTATCGGATCAACAATTTTAAGAGCGGGAAGAAATACCTATTCGTATTATATTTTTAATTACCAGGGGGTATATTCCACGCTGGATCAGGTACCGGTTGATCCGGTCACCGGACTTCGTTTGCGCACAAAGGCAAGTACAACTGCCTTTTTTAAAGCCGGCGACCCCACATGGCAAGACACGAACGGCGATTATGTGATAGATGATAACGACAGGCAGGCAATTGGCAACTCACAGCCAATAGTTACCGGTGGAGTAAATACCAACCTTACCTATAAAAATTTCGGCTTGACCATGAATGGTTCATTTACCCTTAAGCGCGATATTATGAATGATGCACTTGGCTCTCGTTTCAGGTTAGTAAATAATCCTTTTGGTACCGCTGTGTATCTGCCATTGACTGATCTTAATTATTGGAAACAACCCGGCGATCAGGCGACATATCCAAATCCATTCGATTATACCCGCACAGGGATCATTAATCCATTCAGGTCAGAGCAAAGCTTGTTTATGTCAAATGGCACCTATTTCAAAATCAATAACATTACGTTTAGTTATTCTTTTAATAAAAACTTTATCAATAAACTGGGCATATCCAATTTGAGGGTATATGCTTCGGCTAATAATGTGATGACTTTTTCGTCATATCCAGGACCTAATCCCGAAAACGTAACAGGAGCAGGCTGGGATGTTTCCGGCGGTTACCCTGTTTCCCGCACTTATAACATGGGTTTAAATCTTGAATTTTAGAGAATCAGAGCATGAAAAAATATTTTATTTGTTTATTGTTTGTGGCTGTTTGTGCAGGGCAATACGGTTGTAAGAAATTTTTGGATGTTACACCTATCGATAAACTTAGTGGACTTACTTTTTGGCAGTCACAATCTGACGTTGATGCATTCGCAACAGATATCTATGCGCAGTTTAGAAATAAACTAACATCTACATCTTTTTTGCCTGCGGTTGGAGAGTTACGGTCGGGGTTTATTTTACCTGCTACGGCTGCTAATAACAATTCGGGCGGGGAAAAGAATATACGCGCGGTGTACAGTCAGTTTGCTGTTAATAATTTAAAACAGAGTCCGGGCGCGGTGCTTGATCCTACGGCCGTATGGAATACACAAACCTTTAATGGCGCATCGGTAAGCTATGCTAACATAACCAAATGGTTCGAGTTTTATTCGGTTATACAAAGCGCCAATATTATGTATGACAGGGTTAATAAGGGCGTACCTGGCGTAAGCGCAACAGATAAAAAACGTTATATGGCCGAAGCCGTCTTTTTAAGATGTTTCACCTACTTTTTTATGGTGCGCCTGTATGGGGACGTTACTTATTATACGCAGCCTTATCAACAGGACCCGCTGCCGCGTACAAATTTTGTTACGGTATTAAACAAATGTATTGCCGACCTCGGAGCTGTTAAAAATGATCTGCCTTTAGCCTATTCCGATCCGGCTTTATTGGCTATTCGGGCCACCAAAGGTGCGGCTGATGACCTGCTGATGAACATGAATATGTGGAATGCCGGTTTTGATAAGGCGAACCAGGCGACATATTACCAAAATACCGCCGATCTGGGTGCCGAGATCATTGCAAGTAACACCTATCAGTTATTACCCCTTGCAAACTTCGATCAGGTGATGCGCGGCAGAAGCGCAGAAGGGATCTTTGAGTTTGGACAAAGCACCAATTATGAAGCGCAAGCTTATTGGAGATCCTTTTTCGGCGAAATGATGCTAAGATACCCTAATAAAGGGGCCGCTACTGATAATAATTCAAGCCATGCTTATTTTAAGGCGGCTTATCTGCTGCGACTATATCCTACAGGGGTTCCGGATGATCGTTTAACGCAATGGTTTGACAATACCTGGCTTAGTGAGAGTGGAAATTTTCAATTGCTTAAGTATAAAGGCATTGTTCCTACAGGGGCGGCCGCTCAAACGATACCGGAATGGGGCTTTATTATGTTCAGGTATGCCGAAGCTATTTTATTACGTGCCGAAGCGCTGGCCGGATTGGGAAAAGATGGCGAGGCTGCAAATATGCTGAATATGGTCAGAGCGCGTGCTAATGCTCCTGCTTATGCCGGGCCGGGTGGGCAGGATCTGCAGGATGCCATTTTCAACGAACGTTGCAAAGAACTGATGGGAGAAGGGCACCTGTATTTTGACCTGATACGCACCGGCAGAATTCTTGACCCGAAATGGGCGGCCAACCCGTTAACGCAGGACCAGTTTGACAGGGGGGGATGGACCTGGCCCATCGATGCTTCGGCACTTTATAATAATCCATATATGAGTTTAAATCCGTACTGGTAATAAACATTTTAAAAAGATGAAAGCTTATTTCAAATATACCAAAAGGGCGACGTGCTGTTTTCTTTCCGCGCTACTTTTCATGCTTGTGGCCTGCAAAAAGGATAGTTATTATGCTGATGGAGGCTTATCCGACCCTAATTTCAAGGGCAATATGCTGCAGTATCTGCAATCAAAACCATTTTATTTTGATACAGTGGCCGCCGTGATCAAAATCGCGGGCCTGGAGCAAACCTTTCAACAGGATGATATGACATTTTTTGCCCCGACTGATCACGCTATTGGGAGAATTATATTTTATACAAATCAAAATTTATATCAAAGCGGTAAGGATACCATTAAGACCCTTTCCGAAGTTAGTCCCGCTATATGGCGTAAATACCTGATGCGGTACATGTTTCATGGCGCTAATAAACTTAACGATTACCCTCAGTTAGATCTTAATATCAAAGCGCTGTATCCCGGGCAAAATTATTATTCCTATGGTAACGACATCCTGAATATAGGGGTTGTTTACAACGATGTTAATAATGTTAAATACGCCGGGTACAGGCATCTGGTGATATCTTATATCCCGGATCTTAATAAACCGTTAAACTGGATCAGTAATGATATATCATCGTCGGATATTAAACCAACTAACGGGGTGGTCCACACGCTGACTGACTATACCACTTTTGGATTTAATTCTGATTTTATAAACGATGTTTACGCCACAAGGTAAGGTTTGCAGCTGCTTTGAAAGGTAATAACCAAAAAATTAATAAGATAATGGAGATAAGATATTTAAAAATGATTTTAATAGCTCTCGTCATTGCTTCGGCAAGTGCTTGTACAAAAACCGAGACATTTGATAATCCATACAGTGGTGGTAAGGCCGCACTGGGTGTTCAGCTTAGTCTTACAGTGCCACCGGCACCGGCAACCGGTGCGATCGGTACAAACGTAACTTTTGCGGCTTCCGGCCTTTTACCTTATAAAGACAAATTGATCTTTATGTTTAATGGCCAGGCAGCACAAATTGTAAGTATTACAGATGCCGCCATTACAGTTACAGTACCTGCAACCGCAAGTACTGGTATAGCAACAATAGCCATTGGCGACCAGGTTTTTTTCGGGCCGCGGTTTAAAGTAATGGGTAAAATTAGTGTAGATCCTGCATTTACAGTTTTGAATGGCGCCAATAATACGGTTAATACGGCCCTGCAGTTGATTGACGGACGCCTGATGATAGTTGGCGCTTTTAAAGATTATGATACCAAGGCAATAATCAATCCAATTAATTACCTCGTACTTGCATCTAAGGATGGAGCCTATGATTTTACTTTCAAATCAAACGGATCTTCGGGGCCTTTAAACAGTATCGTATCTAACGGTACCAACCTTTTTGTTGGTGGCAATTTCGATAAGTTTTTCTTCAACAAAGGTAAATCAACCCTTATTAATATGCAAAATATTACCAGGCTTGGTTTAGATGGTACTCCCGATTCCATTCTGGTGCCCCAGTACAATACCACTAAAAAGAAAGTAGTGCCGGCATTTAAGGGGCGAATTTCCGGGTCTGTTACTAAACTCTTTAACTATCAGGGTAAAATAACAGCTATCGGAGGTTTTACGGATTATTATTATAATAATTACGATTCGCTCATGAACCCGCTCAACCCAAGAATAGTTACGGTGCGTCGTAATGTTCCGCAGGTAGTTCGTTTAGATTATAACGGGGCACTTGATTCAACATACCGTTACAGTACCACAACGCATAGCGGTTTTCCTGGAGGAAACGGGTCGGTCTGGGATGGTTATATGCAGCAAACTGATGGCAAATTAGTTTTAGTAGGCAACTTTACAAAATTTGATAGTGTTGCAACGAACCACATTGTTCGTTTAAAGACCGATGGGAGTATTGACCCAAGCTTTGCTGTTGGCTCCGGTACAGATAAAGCTATCTACTCTGTATCTTATAACGTGAATACTAACAAATACTTTATAACAGGCTCATTTACTACTTATAACGGGCAACCGGCAAACGGCATAGCTATGCTGAATGCCGATGGCTCCTTAGATAATACATTTATTTCGAAAGGTTTCGGCGCCGAAGGCGGGCCCGATTTCGCAAAGCAATTATCTAACGGATTAGTTATCGTAAGCGGAAGTTTTGTTAATTATGATAACGTGAGGCGCCGAGGATTTATGGTATTAGACCAAACCGGTAAACTGGCGTTGGGTTACAATACCTTGGGTGATTTTGTTGGTTATATCAATGATGTATTGGAAACAACAAATTCATCAGGCAAGGTAACAGCCATGTTGATGGGTAATTTTAGTCAGATTGATGGCTTGCCGGTCAATAACATTACACGCGTTGTATTTGAACCATAATTTAAATTAAGAACCTTTTTAAAATATTAAAAAATGAAAAGATACGGAAAAATTGGAGTGTTCCTGGCGCTGACCCTATTAGTTGCCATATGGTCATGCAATAAAAAATTCGACAGGCTGTTACCTTCAACTGCTTACAACGATTCTACAAATACCTACAAAGCACCTAAAGTGTTATATATTATAGTGGACGGTGCCAGGGGCTGGTCTGTACGTGATGCTAACGCACCTACTATCAACTCACTTATCGGCAAATCTATTTATTCGTGGTATTCGGTTAGTGATAGCCTTGGCAACGACGGTAATGGGTGGGCCGATATGTTAACGGGAGTTACAAAAGCCAAACATAAAGTGATCGATAATACCTTCGCGGGGAATAATCTTGCACAGTATCCCACCATATTTAGCCGGATAAAAACAATAAGCCCCAATAGCCGGCTTGCTTCTTTTTCGGCTTCGGCTACGTTCAAAAACAATCTTACTGCCGGCGCTGATGTTAGTCAGTCCTTTGCTGCCGATTCGTTAGTAAGATCAGCTATAGTTACAGAGTTGGGCAACGATGCTTCAACCTTTGTAGTTGGCGAGTTTAATGGTGTTAACACCGCAGGTACAACCTACGGTTACGACAACTCTTTCCCGCAGTATAAAGCAGCTATTCTTCAATTTGACCAATACCTGGGCCAAATGCTGACCGCGCTTAAGGCCCGGAAAAACTATGCAAAAGAGAATTGGCTGGTAATAGTTACATCTAATCATGGCGGCACGGCAACCATACCCCCGGCTCAAAATGATAAAACAATTTTGAGTTATCCTGTTGCAAATACTTTTACGATCATTTACAATGATAATTATACCACCAAACTAATTGATAAGCCTTTTACCGGATCTGTATATACAGGCAATTTTCTGCATCTTTATTCTACCGCCAACGCCGATGCCAATTCTGTTTATGCTAAGGTAACCAACGATGTTTATAACCTGGGTGATACAGCTTCAACCACAATAGAATTTAAGGTTAAAAAAACGATCCTTGCGGGTAAATATACTTACCAATGGCCTATCGTATTGTCCAAAAAAGACACCTCATTAAGCAAGCGTGTAGGGCGTGGTTGGAGCATAGCTATGGAGATCGATACCTGGCGTTTTCTTATGTACAATAGCGCGGGTGGTAGTTTTGCAGTCAATGGGCTCCCTCTCACAGATGGGAACTGGCATAGTTGTGCTGTTGTTATTACTAACTCATCCGTTAATCGGGTAGTGCGCTTGTACCAGGACGGTGTAAAGGTTTCGGAAACAGTAATACCGGCGACTATTGGAAACATCGACAACAGCTCACCGTTGAGGTTGGGTTATATTTTGACAGATAACACCAATACTTTTGATGGCTACATGAGCGAGATCAGGATATGGAGGACGGCTTTAAGCGATGCCACCATCGCACTGTACTCCTGCCAGGGTCAGATCACCAGCACGCATCCTAACTATCCTTATTTGATAGGCTACTGGAAGGGAAACGATGGCAGTGGCCTGGTGCTTAAGGACAGCAGCCCGGCTGGCAACGATCTTAAAATAAGTGTGGGCAAAACCACAACCCTACAGTGGAATAGCCAAACCGATATTATTTGCCCACCGTCATCAGCCACACTTTCGGCACTTGTTCCGCGTAACGTGGATATGCCACGCCAGATATTAAGCTGGCTTACCATTTCGCCGCCTGATAGTTGGGGGCTTAACGGACGGGTTTGGTTAAATAACTGATATTTCGATCCCTTTTTAGTTTATAACTCAACACCTGGCGGTATAATTTTACTGCCAGGCGTTTTTTGTATCAGTAGCGTTCAGTTTTATCAGCACCACTATACGTCCCTGTCAAATCTTACCTGATAAATTTCACAGCATTTACCTTATGTTAATCAAAAACGTTTTCCTTCCAAAAGGAAGTTTGTTTAAATGGTGCATTTATTGTACTTTCTTTTTTGTCAGCTTCTGTGCCTCAGCACAAAACAAACCTATTGCCGGTGGCATAAACAGGCTGGTTGCTTCGATGGATGAGTATCAGGCCAGAATGCCCATTGAGAAAGTTTATTTGCAACTTGATAAACCCTATTACGCCGTTGGGGACACCATTTGGTTTAAGGCTTATCTTTTCGATGCGTCTTTTCTTTCTTCTTCAAAAAAAAGCGGTTTGTTGTACATTGAAGTTGAGAGTGAGGATAGCCATGTAGTACTTAAACGTATCTCGGTTCCACTGGCCGATGGACTGAGCTGGGGTAACATAGCGTTAACTGGGAAAAGCTTTCCCGAAGGGGGATATATACTGCGGGCGTATACGAACTGGATGCGGAATTTTGGTGAGGATTATGTTTTTTCAACACATTTTTATGTGAGTAATGCCAATGACCAAAGCTGGCTTGTTCAATCGCAAATTAAGCTTGATGGCAGCGATAACGCAAAAGTAGCATTGAAGTTTTGGGGAGAAGACCAACGTCCGATAGCGCTACACGAGATGGAATTACAGGTATTAAAAGGACGAAAATCTTTATATAAAGAAAAATTGCGCACATCGGTCGATGGCCTTTTGAACCTAAAGGTTGCTTTGCCGCAAAGCACTAATAAGTATGGAATTGTTTTACTGGCTGAAGATATGCATGAAGGTGAAGATAACAGGCGGTTGAGTATTCCGTTAACAATTAACCAACCAAACGATATCGATCTGCAATTTATGCCCGAAGGGGGGTATATGGTTAGCGACATACCAGTTACCGTAGCGGTAAAAGCGATAGGCAGCGATGGTAACGGGGTTGATGTAACGGGGGCGATTTATGATAATGAACGACAGCAAGTGGCCACATTTACATCTTTACATAAGGGAATGAGTACTTTTACACTGCTTCCGGAAAAAGGACGATCATATTTCGCCAAACTTTATTCGCCTCAAGGTAATGAGAAAGTTTATCATTTGCCTGATGTAAAAGCAGTCGGAACGGTTTTAAAAGTAATCAACCCGTTTAAAAGTGATTCGATCGGGATCAACATACGGGCAACACCCGAAGTAAATGAACAGAACGCCAAATATTACCTTATTGGCCAGTCTCGCGGGGTTATTTGTTATGCCGCTGCGGTTCAATTTAACGATGGGAAAATTAATTCCGTTATCGCTAAAAGTTTGTTCCCATCGGGTATTGCACGTATTACTTTACTGGATGCATCATGGCAGCCGCTTAACGAAAGAATAGTTTTTATTGATCATCATGATAACCTGGCTATCAACATAAATGCCGGTAAAGCCAGATTTAATACCCGCGACAGCATACCGTTGCAGGTAAGTGTAAAGGATAAAAATGGTAAACCTGTAGTTGGCAGCTTTTCCGTATCGGTAACTCACGACGGAATGGTGAGGGCAGATACTTTACATAATAACAGCATCGAAACCCATCTGCTACTATCGTCCGATCTAAAAGGGACCGTAGAACAACCAGGGTTTTATATTAATTCCCAGAATGATGAAACATGGCAGGCGCTTGATGATTTGTTGCTGACCCAGGGTTGGGTGGGCTACGATTGGAAAGATGCCTTTGCGCCGGAAAAGGCACCTTTGTTTGCGGCTGAAAGTCAGTTAAAAGTTACGGGAAAAGTTACAAACGCTTTTAACAAGCCTTTGGCGAATACGAAAGTGACACTTTTATCGCATAAACCGCTTTTGATGTTAGAGACAATGACCGATAAAGACGGCAGGTTTTTATTTAAGGACTTTGCGTTATTGGATACCGCTTCATTTTTTATACAAGTAAAAAGGAACTTTAATGTGGGCGTAGAGATAGATAAATTTAAAGCGCCCTTTTTTAAGCCTTCGTTATCAAAACTGTCGCCATGGTATGTTAACACCGATACAACCTTACTCAATTATACCAAAAACTTTATAGCAGTAACAAAGATCAAAGATGGAATAACAGGTAAATCAAAAATGCTTAAAGAGGTTCACATTAAGGATAAGAAAACAATTAAAGGCTCTCATAACCCTAATGGCTCTGGTAATGCCGACCAGGTACTTGATGAAGAGGAAATAAAAGCAGCAGTCGGAATGAATGTGTACCAGTATTTAGTGACAAGGATAAGGGGATTGACTTTTGGTTTTGTACCAGGCGATTCAACCAATACTCCGGTTTTTATGATCAATGATCTGCCGGTTAAATTTTCGATTGATGGAATGAGTGTTGGAGGAAATTATGAGTACTTAAAAGATATGTTTGAGAATTATCCCCTGGCATCAGTAAAAGGGATCGAAGTGATGCATAGTATGCAATATACTTTTACCTATGACCAACGTAACAATTTTGGCACCGGGTTCGCCGGAGGTACAGGAAAAAGAGAGACGGAACTGCCGGGAGTTATAGAAATTACAACATACTCGGGTGTGGGATGGTCTGTTATTCACCGCCCGGGAATTGCAAGTTACAGGCCGATACCCGTAGTAAGACCTGTCCAGTTTTACAGGCCACGTTATATGGTTAAGAATGCTCATTCAGCATTGTCAGATCTTCGTTCCACTATCCATTGGGAACCTAATATGATTACCCAAGCGAACGGGATAGGAACTTTGTCATTTTATGCTGCTGATATTCCGGGTACTTATACTGTTACACTGGATGGAAGCGATATGAAAGGGAACATAGGAAGTCAAACATTTAAAATACAAGTTAATAAACGAAAGTGATAGTTTAATTAACTGAAAAGCTTGCAATAGCTGTTTGATTAACGGAATTTCAGGTTATCTATAGTTTTATTGGAGTTAATAATGTGTAACACCATTGGTATTTGTATATCAAATATTAGTGGTGTTTTTTTGTGCCCAATGGGTTACGCAATTATTAATCCAAGCCAAGTTAAATAATCTGTGATGTTTAACGTCCGACGTGAGGTAAATTAACCCGGTTTAGCATAGCATGTTTTTCTGGGTTTAATTGCAATGTTAAATGCAGAAGCTTAGGGGTTTTATCAATTATATTCTATTTGGCAAAATAAATTACAATTAGATAAACAGAAAGTTGTTTCAAGACTCCAAAAATGAGTTAAATAGCTATCCTTTTCATTTTAGATACCTATAATTACTCCCTAATACCCCCCTTGTTTTTTTTTATTAAACCGATTTTAGCCGAACAATTATAAAAAATTATTCTATAAGCGGCATGTTTCCGGAATAAGAATATTAAACCTTAACCAATTGATCAGATTAAAAATCATTTCAAAAACCTTAACCTTTTTGAAATGAAAAAACTTACCTATTAACCATTTGGCAACCTTGTCATTTTTTATATGAAGAAAAAAGTACTTTATTTTTTTGAGACCATGCTTTTAATATTGGTGTCAACTTTGGGCATGATAAACCAGGCCCAGGCACAAACATTCGTCCACCCCGGCGGCTTGCACACCCAGGCTGATCTGGACCGTATGAAGGCCAAAGTGGCCGCGGGCGCCCATCCCTGGATCGATAGCTGGAAATTGCTCATTACAGATAGGCAAGCGCAAAAAACATATAAGGCAGCGCCGGCAGCTAACATGGGCGTCAGCAGGCAGCGAGCCGATGCCGATGCCCATGCAGCCTACCTCAATACCCTACGTTGGTATATATCCGGCGATACAACTTATGCGGCTTGCGCCGTCAGGATATGTAATGCATGGTCTTCTACCGTAAACCAGGTTCCCACGGGTAATGACATTTCAGGGCTGGGCGGCATCCCCGTCTTCGATTTTGCTCTGGCTGCCGAGCTATTGCGGACCTATCCCGGATGGGCTCCGGCAGACTTTACGCGGTTTAAAAACATGATGCTCAATTACTGGTATCCGCTTTGTAACAAATTTTTGGTTAAACATAATGGCGCTTGTATCAGCCATTACTGGGCCAACTGGGATGCCTGTAATATCGGGGCGGTTCTTACCATCGGGGTACTTTGCGATGATACGACAAAGTATAATCAGGCGGTAAACTATTTTAAGAGCGGCACAGGCAATGGCAGTATTAATAACGCCGTTCCTTATATCCATCCCAACGGCCTCGGTCAGTGGCAGGAAAGCGGGCGCGACCAGGAGCATGCTCAACTGGGAGTGGGCTTCCTGGGCTCAGCTTGCCAGGTTGCATGGAACCAGGGAACCGATCTGTTTGGATATAACAGTAACCGTCTTTTGGCCGGAGCTGAATATGTAGCCCGAACCAACATGTCGCTCGATGTTCCTTATCAAACTTATAATAATTGTGATAATGTGAACCAAAATGCCCTTTCTATAAATGGGCTGGGCCGCATTGATGACCGCCCGGTTTATGAATTGATATACAACCACTATGCTGTTGTTCAAGGTTTAAGTACGCCCAATGTTAAAAAAATGGCGCAACTGATACGACCGGAGCATGGCAGTAAGGACCATTTTGGTTATGGTACCTTAACCTTTACACAAGATGCAACAGCTTCCCCTTACCCCGCTTCTCCTATTGTTGCACCGCCAACGGGCTTGGTGGCTACCGCCGGAGTTTCGCAGGTAACGCTAAACTGGACAGCGCCAACAGATGCTACTGCACAGGGTTATAAAATATTACGCTCCACCACCAGCGGTGGGCATTACACCAGTCTGGCGTCCTGGTCAAACAATACGGTTCCGCACTATATAGACAAAACCGCAATTAATGACAAAACCTATTATTATGTTGTACAGGCCATTAATCAATCAGGTACCAGCGGCAACTCTGCCCAGGTAAGTGCTACACCGGTTGCCGGAGGAGCATTGCCAGCTGGTTGGTCGCGGACAGACATCGGGACCGTTGCAACGGCCGGAGCCGCTAGTTATGCCACTGTTGGCAACAATACATTTATCGTCAGCGGTTCTGGAATGGATATTGGCGGAACAGCCGACTCGTACAGTTTTGCCTATACCAGCGTAACCGGCGACTTTACCATAACTACCAGGCTGGCTGATGTAGCCCTGGCATCAAATGGTTATAAGTGGGGACTGGTAATGCGTGAATCGCTGAACGCCAATTCGCCCATGCTCACCGTTGACCTGGTAGGCCGTATGGCCGAGTTCGGTACACGGCCATCAACCGGTGCGGGTACTACCTGGAAACAGGGCAATTCATATACCTGGGTCCCGGTATGGTTCAAACTACAACGCGTCGGAAACGTCTTTACGGGATATCAATCATCTGACGGGGTAACTTGGTTTGCCGTTGGCTCAAGTACCCTAGCTATCGCCAGCAATTATTACGCCGGGCTGGCTGTATGTGCGAGAACAACAACCGCAGGTAAGGTTAATACCACTGCCTTTGATAATGTGTTAACGGCAGCAAAAATAACAGCCGTTTTAAAATGAATTAAAACAGCATGAATCAGATCGTACAAATCCAATTCATGCTGTCAAGCTTATTAACTTAATAAAGAACCACTAAACCTATTAATATTTATTATCCCATAACCCTTTTGGTATGAAAAAACGATTACTACATTTTGTAACCATCCTTTTGGTATTGTTTTCAAATTTGGCCATGGTGCACCGGGTCAATGCCCAAACCTTTGTTCATCCGGGTGCTCCGCTTTCAAAGTCTGACCTCGATATTCTGAAAGCTCATATTAAGGCCGGCGATTATCCCTGGAAACAGGCTTATGATATCATGGCGGCCGATGGCCAGGCTCAATTGACCTATAAGATGGGGGGGCCTTTTGCCACGGTTACCCGCAGTCCTGATCTAAATCTTTGGCCATGGAGAAATGATATGACCGCTGCCTTTAAGTTGTCGCTCATGTGGTCTTTTACTGGAAATGAAGCCTATGCTATAAAAGCAAGGGATATTTTAATGGCATGGGCTACTACCGAAACTTCATTTGGGGGGCAGTTGGGCAACCTGGACTTAGGCGATTACGCGTATGCCTATGGCGGCGCTGCCTCTATCCTGCGCGGAAGCTGGAGCGGTTGGACGGCTGCCAATACCACAGCAGTTCAAAACCTTTTTAATAATGTATACTGGCCAAGTACAGGTTGTAATGGTTATGCTTTAGGGCCATCGAATAAAGGAGACTTGAGTTTATCCGCAGGAGCTGTCATCGCCACGTTTTCTGATGATCCTGCTAAAGTGGCACATATAGTTTACCTGGCCAGGTACATAGGTGCTACCGGACTTAAAAATACATTACCCAACGGGCAGAATGGTGAAAGTGCAAGGGATCAGGGCCACGCTCACGGAACATGGAACAATCTGGCGTTTACGGCAGAAGTGCTCTATAAGCAAGGCATTGATATTTATTCGGACCTGGAAGATAGGATTATGGCAAATGCCGAATATTTTTCCAGGAAAAATTTAGGCTTACCCATCGGGTACATGCCTTTTGGTACTACTGATTGGTATTATTTAACCGATCAAACACTTCCCTGGGACCAGGGAAGGTTCGGCCCGACTTTAGCTCATGGGGCATACATAGTCCGTAAAAAGCAAAGCTCGGCTTACCTGACCGACCTGCTTAACAACACCCCAAGGCGGCTTGACCCGATAATCACCTGGTTTTATAAGTCAGAAGATAATTCTACGGCTACCGCCCCGCCGCAAGCCGAAATTGTTCCTTCTCCCCAAAAAGTGGGAACAGGCGGCTTAACCGATCTGGACATCGGAGGAGCGTCTCCTGCAGGGAGCAGTTCTTATGGTAATAATACATGGACGGTAAGAGGAAGCGGGGCCGAAATAAAGACACATTCGACAGACGCGTTTCACTTCGTCTACACACCGGTTACCGGAAACTGTTCTATCATAGCCAAGGTGCAAACAGCCGGAGGTGGAGCAATGGATGCAAGAGCTGGGGTAATGATTCGATCAGATCTAACCTCGACGTCAGCGCAAAGGGCCTGGATCGCGATCAAATCCGGTAAGAGGGCTGAAAGTTTTATGCATGGATGGACGGAGATGAGGGGTGGCTCTAATTGGGAGAATCCTCAAAGGCCAATCCCTCAGGATTCTTATTGGGTTAAGATTGAAAGGACCGGCGATATGATCGTAACATATTACTCGCCGGACGGCGCCAGCTGGGCTGCGGAATGTCAGGGAAGGTTTGAAGGCTTTACAGGCACGGCCTACATTGGCTTAATGGTTTGCTCCGAAGCCAACGGTGTTTTAAATACTGCTGTATTTAATAATGTAAGTGTTACAGGAGGACAGGGTGGAGTCGTTACTCTTCCCGAAGCACCGGCTTTGGTAGCTGCTTATCCCGGAGATAACCAGATGCGGGTTAGATGGCTTTCTTCATTTGGAGCGGATAGCTATACCCTTAAACGGTCATCTTCTGCAAACGGGCCTTATACAACCATTGCGTCCAACCTTTCAGGGAATATTTTTATGGATACCAATGCAGCGAACGGGCAGACCTATTATTATAAGGTTTGCGCGGTAAACGCTGCAGGTACAAGTCCCGATTCTCCAAGTGATGCCGGTACGCCGGAAGCGCCACCAGTTCCACAAGTATTGGGTTCAAATGGTTTTAATGGCGTGTACCGTATTATAGCAACAAATAGCAATAAAGCAGTTGAGGTTAAGAATGGCTCAACTGCCGATGGCGCATTAGTAGGACAGAAAACGTATGCCTATTTAAGTAACCAGCATTGGATAATAACCCCTATATCCGGTACGGATTATAAAATAACTAATTTGCTGAGCGGAAAGGCAATGGATGTGGTAGGTAATGCCAAAACCAATGGTGCAGGAATTGAGCAACGCACATATTCGGCTACAGATTCTGGCCAGGTTTGGACTATTAAAGACAGGTTAAACGGAACTTTCAATATTGTTGGAAAACAAAGCCAGAAAGCGCTTGAGGTTCCGGGTTCAAGTACCGCGGAAGGTGTTTCGATGGACCTTTATTTATGGAACGATAACACGAATCAGATTTTTAGAATAGAACCTGTTCAGGCATCAGAAATATCCTCCGCTTATATTCAAAAGTTAGCCGCCGCAATAAAATTACGGGATACTACACAGACGAGTGCGACCAATGTACCAGGTAAATTCCCGGTAACGGCCAATGCCCAGTTAAATGATAGCATCACTTATGTCCAGTCGTTGTACAATGCACAATCGACAGTAATGCAGGTGAGTGGTTATATCACCGTATTGGACAATGCGATGAAACGGTACTTAGCCTCTAAGTATTACCAAATGAATGCGCTGCCTGATGGGTATTACTATATTAAAACCCTTACCAGTGATTCATTATTTACAAGGAATGAAACCAATACACCTTTATTTGATGTAGTAAATTCAGACCCCTCACTTCAAATCTGGAATATTACGAAGCAAAGCAACGGCAGGTACAAAATTACTTGTCTCAGTACGCCACCTGCATCTTTTAGCAACTATATCAATGAGAGCGCGGTATTTGGGCGTAACGTTAGTCCATTCTCGCTCGTTTGGAACTCAATGAACTTTTACTTTGATGGGACCGGGTATGCCATACAGCGGGCGCAAACCGCCGGGAACGGTTACTGGTATCCAAGCGGAAGGAATATATTTACGATAGGTGGAAGCGATAATGACCCTACTCCCTATACCTTTCCTTTCCGTTTTCAGCCTGTCACGACTATTCCCGTGAACCTGCGAGCTGCAGGAGGTGATGGTAAGAACATCCTGAATTGGGACCCTATCCCGAATGTTACTTATAAGGTAAAACGTTCAACTACATCAGGCGGACCTTATACCACTATTGCCAGCATTAGCACCACGACGTATACCGACAGCGTTGGTGTGAGTAATGGGTCTACTTATTACTACCAAGTTACTTCGCCGGATAGTCTTGCTGCCAGCCCGGTGGTTATAGCATCTCCGAATGCTGGCCAGGTTACTTATCTGAAATTTGACGAAACAAGCGCACCACGTGCTTTTGATAGCTGGGGGGCTAAGGACGGAACATTAGCGGCCTCGGCAACCCGGAGTACCGGAAAATACGGAAATTCACTTAAACTGGATGGTTCGGCTAATGGTTATGCCACCTTGCCAACAGGTATTGTAAGTACCTTAAATGATTTCACCATTTCCACCTGGGTGAAGATGGATGGCCTTGCAAATTGGATGAGGGTGTTTGATTTTGGTACCGGTGGTACACAATATATGTTCCTTACCGTTCAGGCAGGAACTGCTACCGCAAATGGCGTAACGTCATCAATTATTCGTTATGCTATTAAAAATGGAGGAGGTGAGCAATCGGTTAGCTTTAATTATAACTTGCAGCTGAATGCCTGGACACATTTTGCCGTTACCCAATCAGGGAATACCACCAGTTTGTATATTAACGGGGTTTTGGTATCAAGCAACACCGGGATCACCATTAAGCCTTCGCAGCTTACCGCTGCCGGCACTACTACCGGCACCACTTTAAACTATTTGGGTAAATCACAGTTTAGCGACCCAATGTTCAAAGGGGCTATTGATGAATTTAAGATTTACAACAGGGCCTTAAGTACATCGGAGATTGCTTCGGCTTTTTCAAGCCAATCAATCACGATGAATACTATCGCTCCCAAACTAATGGGCGATAATGATTTTGATCCTGCGGCTACCGCTTCTTCAGGCCTTCCGGTAACGTATACCAGTTCGGATACCACGATTGCAAAAATCGTAAATGGAAAGGTGCATATCCTTACTGTTGGAACGTGCACCATTACTGCTTCACAAGCAGGAAATGATGTTTACTGGCCGGCATTGTCACAATCGCAGGTATTGTCGGTTGCTATTACCAATAATACTCAGCCTGTTGCTGTTATGGGCAGGCCATTTACTTATACCATTACCAATAGGCCGCTCAGCAATTTTACGGCAACAGGTTTACCTGGTGGGTTAAGTGTGGATGCCAATAGGGGTATTATATCAGGTACACCTACCGAATATGGTACTTTCCCTGTAGTTATAGGTGCCGTTAATGACACTATCCCAGGTACGCAAACCATCACGTTAACCGTACAAAATATTGTGATAAGCAATGTTACGGTTGCTGCCGGAGATGCCAAAAATATCGTACAATGGAGTCCTATTCAGGGTTTTACCTTTAACGTTAAGCGTTCAACTACATCAGGTGGTCCATATACTACTATCGCAAATGTGAACGGCACCAGGTTCACCGACACGGGGGTAAGCAATGGATCTGCTTATTACTATGTGGTTGCGCCGATTGATAGTATAGGAGAGCTTTCTCCGAGCGCAGAGGTAGTGGCATTGCCTAATTCGGGCCAGTTTACTTACCTTAAATTTGACGAAGCAAGCGGGACGCGCGCCATTGACAGTTGGGGAGCTACAGACGGCACATTAGCAGCCACAGCGACCCGGAACACCGGAAAATACGGAACTTCCCTTAAATTGGATGGCACAGCCACATCTTATGCAACGCTGCCAACCGGAATAGTGAGCACCTTATCTGATTTTACCGTTTCGACATGGGTAAAAATGGATGCGATTTCAACATGGATGAGGGTATTTGATTTAGGTAACGGTAGTACACAATATATGTTCCTCACTGTTCAGGCAGGAACTACTACTGTAAATGGTGTATCTAATTCAATAGTTCGTTATGGCATTAAAAACGGAAGCCCGGCAGAGCAAAATATAAGTGCTAATTTTGTCTTCCCGTTGAGTACATGGGTGCATCTTGCCGTTACCCAGTCAGGAACTACAACCAACTTGTATATAAACGGAACTTTGGCAGCAACCAAAACAGGGATGACTATTAAGCCTTCGCAGCTTACCCCTACAGGTACTACTACCGGTACAAGTTTAAACTACCTGGGTAAATCACAATTTAACGATCCGATGTTTAAAGGTTCGATAGATGAATTTAAGATTTACAACAGGGCGTTAAGCGCTGCGGAGATTGCAGGAAGCATGAAGTCAAGTCAAACGATCACGTTTAGTGCTTTCGCCGACAAAGCATTGGGCGTTGCGGATTTTGATCCTGCTGCTACAGCATCTTCGGGCCTTACCGTGACGTATACCAGCTCAAATACATCGGTTGCTACAATTGTGAATGGAATGATACATGTTTTGGGTGCCGGAACATCAACTATTACAGCCGCTCAGGCCGGCAATACTGATTACACAGCTGCACCGTCGATAACACGGATATTAACGGTTAAAAACCTGCAGACGATCAACTTTCCTGCCATTGCTCAGAAAGTTATTAGCGATGCTGATTTTGACGCAGGGGCCACGGCAAGTTCCGGCTTAGCGATCAGCTACACCAGCAGTGATGGATCTGTAGCAACCATAGTAAATGGCAAAGTTCATATTCTTGGTGCAGGCACCGCCACTATAACCGCAACACAGGCCGGTAATGCGGGCTATCTTGCCGCAGCACCGGTAAGCCAGAACCTCACGGTTAAAAATCCGCAAACCATCACTTTTGCAGCCCTGCCCGTAAAAGGAGCAGGCAGTGCCGATTTTGATGCAGGCGCAACGACAAGCTCAGGCTTGCCGGTTAGCTATACCAGCAGCGATACCACTGTAGCCACTATTGTGAACGGCAAAATACACCTGGTTGGTTTAGGCACCACTACCATAACCGCCACACAGGCCGGTAATGTTGCCTGGCTGCCTGCAAGCAGTGTGAGCCAAACGCTTTTGGTTACAGACCAAACCCCGCCTGTTGTAAAAACAACCGATGTAACTTTATCCCTGGATGCTTCGGGCAATGCCGTATTAACTGCCGCCCGGGTAGATAACGGCTCAAGCGATAATATCGGGATAAGCAGCCTGACTATTGATAAAACCAGCTTTAGCTGTGCTAATATCGGTTCAAACACAGTAACCTTAACCGCTACAGATGCAGCCGGTAATATTTCAAGCGCTACAGCAACGGTAACCGTTAAAGATACCATAGCACCAAGAGTTATAACACAGAACCTTATAGCCAACCTTGATGCAAACGGCAATGCAAACGTTAACCCTTCGCAGATCAATAATGGCTCTACCGATAACTGCTCGATAGCATCTTATGGCTTAGACAAAACCAGCTTTGATTGCACTAACATAGGTGCCAATACAGTTACCTTAACGGTAACCGATGGCAGCGGCAACCGTTCGACAGCAACAGCAGTTGTATTGGTTCAGGATAAGATCGCGCCAGTGGTTCCTGTTTTAGCCGATATTACCGCTGAATGCTCGGCAACAGCAACCGCACCAACTACGGCAGACAACTGTGCAGGAACAGTAACCGGAACAACAACTGATGCATTAACCTACACCACACAAGGCACCCATGTAATTCACTGGAGCTTTAGTGACGGAAACGGTAACGTCTCAACCGCAACACAGAATGTGATCATTAAAGATGTGACCGCGCCTGTAGTACCTGTACTGGCAGACGTAACGGGTGAATGTTCGGCTACAGCAACCGTACCAAGTACGACTGATAATTGCGCAGGCACGGTAGATGGAACAACTACTGATCCATTAACTTATAATACTCAAGGCATCCATGTGATCCACTGGAGTTTTAGTGATGGAAACGGAAACATATCAACCGCAACGCAGAATGTGATCATTAAAGATGTGACCGCACCGGCAGTTCCTATTCTGGCAGACGTAACCGGCGAATGTTCGGCTACAGCAACTGCACCAAGCACTACTGATAATTGCGCAGGAACGGTAACGGGAACGACAAGTGATACATTATCATACACGACCCAAGGAACTCATGTGATCCACTGGAGCTTTAGTGATGGAAACGGCAATGTATCAACTGCGACCCAGAATGTGATTGTTAAAGATGATATTGCCCCAATCGTAATCGCACAGAACATCATCGTTCAGTTAGATGCAAGTGGAAAAGCAAGTATCACGCCATCCCAGATCAACAACGGTTCAAGCGATAATTGCTCAATAGCAACTTATGCCTTAAACAAAAGCACGTTTGATTGCTCTAATGTAGGTGCTAACAATGTGACCTTAACGGTAACCGATGCCAGCGGAAATAGTTCAACCGCTACAGCGATCGTAACGGTTCAGGACAACACTGCGCCAACCGTTGTAACGCAAAACATCACAGTTAACCTTGATGCAAGCGGCAAAGCGACGATCACCGAAGCACAGATCAATAACGGGTCAACCGATAATTGCTCGATCGCGACCTATGCTTTGGATAAGAAAACGTTTGATTGCTCAAATGTTGGGGCTAACACAGTAACCTTAACCGTGACTGACGCGAGCGGAAACGTTTCCACCGGAACAGCTATTGTAACCGTTCTGGATAATACCGCACCGATAGTACTGACTAAAAATATCACGGTATATTTAAGCGGTGGCAAAGCCACGATTACTCCCGGTCAGGTAGATAATGGCAGCAATGATGCCTGCGGAATTAAATCGATGAGCTTAAGCCGCACCAGCTTTGATTGTTCATCACAGGGTGCCAATACTGTAACCTTAACGGTGACTGATAGCCACAACAACACCGCTATAGGCACAGCTGTTGTAACCGTTATCGGTAAAACACCAGCCCCGTCTATTACAGTAAGCCGCAGCGATAATACCAATACCGGTTTGGATGCTAATACGGTAGCGCTGGGTTACGGGGCTCAAAGTTTAATCCTAACGGCTACTAATAGCAATTCAGCGTCCGGAGCCAGTACCTATGCCTGGAGCCCTGCCACAGGTTTAAGCAATGCAAATGTGGCTAACCCTGTATTTACGCCAACCCAGGCAGGTATTTATACTTTCCACGTATTGGTAACCAGCGAATATGGTTGCCAGGCCAGTACCACGGTTACCATTAATGTAACGGATGTACGCTGCGGTAATAACGGAGATAAAGTATCGGTATGCCATAAAACAGGCAGCAGCAACAATCCATATACGCAGTTATGTATAAGCCCGAACGCGGTACCCGCCCAACTGGCTAATGGCGGAACGCTTGGTGCATGCCAGTACATTCAGTCAACAGGCACCTTATCCCTGGCCTCGGATGTGGCAGCGCCATCAGCAGATACAGTTAATAAAGTAGTAGATCCACAGATCATGCTGAAAGCTTACCCTAATCCGTTTGCTCAACAGACCACTGTAAACTTTACGGTTCCGGTAAGTGATCAAAAAGTATCACTGGATGTATACAATATTTATGGTTTATTAATCAGCCATCTGTATAACGGCAAAGCGGAAGCCGGCCAGGATTATCGCTTTGCTTTTGATGGGATCCGATTGTTGCCGGGTGTTTATATAGTGAGGTTAACCACATCCAAAGCAGTGAAAAACTTCAAACTCATTCTGGCAAAATAAGCTGAAAGCTTAGTATTTGTTAAAACGATAAACACCCCGGCCAGCGGGGTTTTTATTACTCAATGGGTTGTACAGGCAAAATATTACCAGTGAGGAACGAAGTTAAAATGGAATATATCAATTCATATAAAAACAATAAATAATAACTCAATGAACAAACACTTAATTAAAATTAACCTGGTTCTTATTACTGTATTGGGTTTTTGTGTATCAGTGCATGCGCAAACCCAAACAGATACCATTAAGCCCGGTGCGCTATGGTTAGATGATCGTGGTAAACATATACAGGCCCATGGTGGCGGGATTATAAAAATGGGCAACACTTATTATTGGTTTGGTGAAGACAGGGAAAAGGAAAACGACCCCGAAAAGCGGTATGTAGCCTGTTATTCGTCAACAGATTTAACCAATTGGACCTTCCGTCATAAGGTTATTCAAACAGGTGATCCCGAGAACCTTGGAAAAGGATTTATACTTGAACGCCCAAAGGTATTTTACAATAAGAAAACAAAGAAGTTTGTAATGTACATGCATATTGATAACAGTACATATAAAGTAGCAAGTGTTGGGATAGCTATATGTGATAAAGTAGACGGTGATTATAAATACCTGAAAAGCTTTAGGCCACTTGGCCATGAAAGCCGCGATATAGGCCAGTTTATAGATGATGACGGCACAGCTTACCTTATATTTGAGGACCGCCCGTTTGGTTTCAGAATAGCCAAGTTGGCCGATGATTATTTATCACTTGAAAAAGAGATATGCCTTATACCAGAACACATGGAAGGCGGCGCCCTTGTGCATTATAAAGGGCTTTATTATGCAATTGGGTCGGCGCTAACCGGCTGGAATCCTAATCCCAATAAATATGCAACTGCTAAGTCACTGTCCGGCCCCTGGTCAGCGTTTAAGGATATAGCCCCGCCGGAAACAAATACCTATGGTTCACAGTCAACCATGATGCTGAAAGTAGTTGGAGATGAAAAAAACACGGTAATCTTTATGGCCGATACCTGGAAGCCTAAAACACAATGGGATTCCCGCTATTTGTGGATGCCATTGGAAATTGGGGATGGTAAACTCTGGTTACCTAAACCGCAACCCTGGAAGTTAAACATGAAGTCCGGAGAAACCGCATTACTGACTTCCAAATAACTGTAAATTAGTGAATCGTCTCTGTTTTATAATGATTTATTTTTAATGTGGAACAGAATCACAAATGAAGTAAAGCGATTAGATATTAAGCACAACAGAAATTAAAACGACTGGTGTTTAAGCGTTTTTGATAATGTTAAGACACCAGTACGCTTTTTGGAGGCTTTATACAACAATTATTAAGGCAACCTTCGATTCACATTATTTGGGGGATGCCCCATAATAGGTGATGTCAGATTATGGTCGCCTCAACCTAAACCATGTATTATAAACATTACACAGATAAAACCAGAATAGTTAAATTAACTTATAAAAAAATAGATGAAGTTATTATTAGCACTAACTTTCAGCTTTGTTCTTTCTGTCCTTTTTAGCAACGCACAAAATATTGTGAGGGGGGCAGAAGTAACTCCCATCAAAAGAAGCCTCTTAGATACAAATCTAAGGGGTTTTTTGTTGCCCCTAACATCCTGTCTTTTCAAAGTGCGTAACTTAACTTAATAATTAAATCGTTTATCCCAACCTGGGAGGAGGATGACGTTAATGTGCCAGTGTGTTTTAATGAATAATAAAAAGTATATAGGGGGGGCTATATCATCAATGTCCAAATTCTTGTACCCAATAGCCATTATAGCTATACGCACCAATTTCTATATATAATGGGTCCATCATAGCTTTGCAATGATCTTCGCTGTTTTTCCAGGCACGCATTACATCGCCAATATTACCATATCCCTTGCCAATGTTCTCTCCTATGTATTGACCAATGTACCCCGCAGCAATTGCTCTTTGAATCGGTGAGGTGCCCGAGGGTGAAATATGATCAAAATAATTGTTGTTATACATATCAACGGCATGAGCTTTTGCAGCATCCGATAAGTAATTGTTCCATGTTAATGCTTTTACGGGAATCATCGTATCGGTACCACATCTACAACCTTTACTTCTTAACTTATTCACTGAATCGAGCATGGATAATTCAACACGCCCACCCATATTCTGGTTGTCTTTTTTACAAGATGTTAAGCAAATGCTTATCAAAAAGCATATAATAAGGCAGCCTAACAAATAATCTAATTTTATCATTGTGTGTATTTTAATGGCTATTCAAAATATTTTGTTGCTTAAGCCCCTGAAGCTTCATCTTTTAATATTCAAATAAACGTCAAAAAATCAGATAAAAATCTTCGGTTGACTGGTAAATACTGGTAGTTAACATTTTTACCACTAAACGTAATCAAATGTATTCATACCCGTCTCATTGGGTAAATACCTTTGCCTCACCCTAAGTTATAAGTCATCTTTCTATTATCAATGAGTTCGCGCGTTTACGCCGACCAGCTCCATTATAGATTATTAAAAACGAAACCAATAAACCAATTATATAAACCATTAAAAACAAAAATTATGAAAATCAACAAACAAACGTTCCTGTTTTTGGCTATTGCAGCTATGGCCTTTGGCTGTGCAAAAAACGATGTTCAACCACAAAGCGCCGATGCCGAAGTAAAGGCAAACTGGTCTTCCAGTTCAGCTTATGCATCGTGGGCAAATGGTGGGTACACCGTTTATAACAATATTTGGGGATCCGGGGCCGGTTCTCAAAGTATTTGGGCAAACTCTTATAGTAATTGGGGCGTGTGGGCCAACCACCCGAATACGGGAGGTATTAAATCATATCCAAACTCATCAAAATACGTTGGGATAGTTTTAAGCAGTTTAAACTCTTGTACAAGTAGTTTCAATTTTACTGTACCATCAAGTGGTGCATGGGAAGCAACCTATGACATATGGGACAGTTCCAACCAAAACGAAACGATGCTTTGGCTAAACTATACCGGAACCTCCAGCGGTGGCGGCAATGTTAAACCCATATCATATAATTACGATGGGAATGGTAATGCTGTTCCGGTATATACCAATGTTAGTGTAGGTGGCCATACGTGGAACGTATTCAGAGGAAATAACGGGAGCAATAATGTTTATTCTTTTTTGAGAACAAGCAATGCAAACTCCGGTACTGTTGATGTTAAGGCTATTCAGAACTGGATAAAATCAAAAGGGTGGTTTGGCAATATTACAATGGGTAATGTTCAATTTGGATTCGAAATTACATCGTCTTATGGTACCAACGGCAACGGGTTAAACTTTACCTGCAATAGCTACTCTGTTTCTTATAATTAATAACGCTTAACATAAAACCATCTTTCTGTTTACAGAGAGATGGTTTTGCTGGTTTAAATAACTAAATGGCTGTTACTATGGTATGCTACTACGAGCAGTAAAGATTCTTTTTTGACGGTTAATTCAAATGCCGCCCTCATTACTCCCACTTAAAGCCTAACAGAAATGTTGGGCTTTTTTGTTTGATGTTCCGCCTGAAATAAGTTGACAGAGGAAGCCCCGCGATATAATCATAGTACATGTTATTGATACTTATTGTGTTGATCTGTTTTTTTCCTTACATATTAACTATATTTGTATATTGATATTCAAGAAAGAATGAAAAAATATCTACTCCTTTTAATCCCTATTGTTTTAATTGCCATAAATGGTTGTACAAAAATAAACGGACATACTATTGTTCCATCAACCGCAAAGGGCAGTACAGGAAGCACGGGTACGACTGGCAGCACGGGTTCAACAGGAAGTACTGGTACAACCGGAAGCACCGGATCAACGGGAACTACCGGCTCTACAGGAAGCACCGGCACTGCAGCTATCGATACAACAAAAGGTTATTCGCCCAATGTAACCGGTACTTACTGGAAATACATAACATCCGGCAGCTATGCTGATACCACAACGCAAACGGTTACCGGTACAACAACCATCAATGCAAAATTGTATTCAGTAATAGCGGCAACAAGCACTTTAAGCGGTAGTGGGACGGGCTATGTCTCAAATGTCAACCATATTTACACCGAACGCCAGACTGCGCAGGGGGCAATTGTTGAAATTACATACCTTAAAGACGATGCCGCTGTTGGTAATACCTGGACGGCGCCTGCTTCTGATCTCGGAACCATTAACGGTATACCCGCAAGAATTTATGGTACTATGACGGCGAAAAACCTAACCAAAACTGTTTCGGGTATAACTTACGTCAATGTTGTACACACTGCAGTTCAACTGCAGTATAATTATGGTGGGGGATATACTACTTTTGGCACATATGATTATTATATCACGAAAGGCGTAGGTATTATCGAGATCGATTCCTCTGCCGGAGGATTCGGAACTACGGTTAATGTATCATCAGTATTGGTATCCAGCCAGATCAAATAAAAGCCCTATGCTTTTTTCAAAACTGTCATTATATCGGCCATTTTAGGAGCCTTATCAAATGCCTGAACAAGCTTGCCTTTCTTATTATAAATGGCAATGTATGGCGTAGTTTTCACCTGGTAATAGCGCTGTACCACATAGGTATAACCCTCGGTGCCTATGGTGATATTAGGATATTTAGCTAACTCATAATCCTTATTAAATACCTGTATAGATTGTAACGACGACCAGGTTATCATGACGATCTGTGTGTTGTTCAGCAGTTTTTTGTGCGATTTCTTTTCAGCCTTTAATATATCGGTCATCTCGTCGGTTAAATGCTGGCAATGCGTGCAATCAGGCGAAAAGTAAATGATCATTACCGGCCCGCTCTTTTTTAATTTGGTGGGGGTAACATATATGCTGTCGGTAGTCAGGATACGGTATGGAGGAATCGGCTTGTCGTCGGTTTGCGCGTTTAATGAGGTTATGGTTAATACCAGGCAAAAAAGTAAGGCTATTTTTTTCATGCTGTTTTGTTAACGTGTAAATATACAACTCAGGCTTGTAATAATTCCATTTGTATCATGATGTGCTCTTCCGTTATCGGGAATAGTTCATTGTTGCGTATGCTTTGGTAAGCGGCTTCAAACAAACCCATATAGTCTCCCTTTAACGATGGAACTACCGTTGTATTTTTACTGCCATCATTATTCATAGTAAATAGTTTACCTTCAGTTCCGGCAGGCTCTATTCCGTATTGCGTATCTGTTGGCAGCATGTTTTTATCCAATTGTATTTCCTGCGGGTCAACCCGGTCCTTAATATAAGTGCCGGTAGTGCCCTGTATTACAAAGGCAGGCAAGGGTTGTACGGCCATTAGGTTTGATGCAGCGAATACATTTAACTGGCCCGGGTATTTAAGATGATAAAAGAAGTAGTCGTCCACTTCGGTACCGGGGCGGTATTTACCGGTTGTTTTGGTGAAGCTATCAGGCTTGCCAAACAGGCTGATGATTTGGTCGAGCAGGTGCGGGCCAAGATCGAAAACCAAACCGCTTGCCGGCGTGGTTGCGGTTTCTTTAAATACTTTTGGACTTATTGCAGGCTTAAACCTGTCGAAACGGAAACTAACTTCAGATAATTGCCCGAGCTCACCACTGTCTATAACTTGTTTTACCGATTGAAAATCACTGTCCCAGCGGCGATTCTGATAGATGAGCACCTGTTTGTTTTGCTTGCGGCCCAGGTCAAATAAATCTTTTACTTCGGCCAGGTTAGCCGCCGCCGGCTTTTCTATCAGCACATGCTTTCCGGCATTTAATGCCTGTTTAGCCAACTCGTAATGGGTGTTATTGGGTGTATTTACAATAGCGAGTTCTATCTCATCGTCGCTCAATAGTTCATCGTTGCTGTTATAGCTGATGATATCATGATAGCGCTCTGCCGCTACTTTTTTACTGCGTTCGGTTATCGCCTTAAGCTGAAATCCCGGATGGGCATGTATAAACGGTGCATGGAAAATTCTGCCCGACATGCCGTACGACATAATACCTGTAACAATTGGTTTTAACATGCGCAATTATAATAAATAATGTATTGAGGTGTATGTAAAAAAACGGGGATAAAAGCATTGCTTTTACCCCCGCAGAAAACAGTATGCTATGTCTTATTTTTTTATGCTTTTATCAATGGCGTTAATCGCGTCCTGGTGTTTTTTAAGCACAGGTAAGGTTTTAGTAGCAAAGGCTTTCAGGTCAGCGTCTTTTGAGTTTTTTTGGACATCCTCAAATTTGCCGATGTCTTTTTTATGGTCATCAACCATCATGCTAACATAGGCCTTGTCAAAATCGGCACCTGTTTTTTTATTCAGGTCGTCAATCATTTTCTGGTCATCTGCTCCCGGCGCTGTGGGTATTGTAATATTTTTGCTTTTAGCCAGGGCTGTCAACTCATCGTTAGCTTTGCTATGGTCGGTAACCATCATGGCTCCAAATTCTTTAATTTTAGCATTGCTGCTTTTTTCCTGGGCTATCTTTCCCAAAATTACTTCTGTCATACCGCCGCTGGCAGCTTCGGTAACAAATTTAGCATCGCTTTCATCAACTGTCATGGTACCTGCGGTACTTGCCATTTTTCCGGAGTCTTTGGTGTTGCTGCTGTCTTTAGTTTCGTTTATACTATCGGCCTTAGCCTTAGTATCATTTTTTGTGTCGCTGTGGCAAGCAAACAGGCAGCATGCTAAGCCTGTTATTAATGCGATATTTAACCTTTTCATAATAAATGTGTTTAATTGTTTAATAACTATCAACACGCGAATATTTATATGGTTTGAAAATAATTTACTTATTAAGAAATATAAATTATTGCACTGATTGATATTATGTAACAACTAAGTTTATTGTGATAGTTTAAAGTTTTGTTATTTTTGAAGCTTAAATAAACAGATATGAATTTTCCTGAAAATTTAAAATATACAAAGGACCACGAATGGGTTAGCGTTGATGGTAACTTAGCCACAATAGGCATTACTGATTTTGCCCAGGGCGAGTTAGGGGATATTGTTTACATAGAAGTTAATACCGTTGGTGAGGCCATTGAAAGAGAAAATATCTTTGGAACCATTGAAGCTGTAAAAACAGTGTCAGACCTTTTTATGCCGCTTGATGGTGAAGTGGTTGAACTTAACCCGGCATTAAATGCGAAACCTGAGTTGGTTAATACCGATCCTTACAGAGATGGTTGGATCATAAAAGCAGAAATATCTAATACTTCACAGCTTGGTGGTTTACTTTCTGCCGACGAATATAAAAAGCTGATAGGGCAATAAATGAATAACATTTTAAAATATCAGGGGCTCACGTTATTGTGGGCCTTATTTATTTTTGTGTTATGCAGCATTAAAATGGGCGGTATTAGCCATGCTCCCCTATTTTTCGCAGGCTTTGATAAGCTTACGCATTGCGGGTTGTTTTTTGTATTGGCTGTGCTGATGTGCGCCGGCATATTGAAGAACGGCTTACAGCGCAATTTAAGCACTGCCCAAACGTTTGGGATGTTGGTAATAACTTTAACATTTGGCGGGGCTATAGAACTGCTGCAAATGTTTGTATTTACATGGCGCAGCGGCGAGTGGGCAGATATGTTTGCCGATAGCCTTGGAACCTTTATGGGGCTGTTTAGCGTATTAGTAACAAGTTGGGCTATTCATTATGAAAAAAAGTAGATTATTTATTTGCGGAATTGTGCTTGCAATTTCAACATTAAGCTCATGCGGGCTTTTCCATAAGGGCTGTGGTTGCCCAAAGGTTTATTATAAAAATGTGCCTCATCACGCCTGAGTAAAAATGTGATGAACATCATTTCCTCTTATTTGGATTTATTATAAATAAGGGTTACATTTGTCAGGATTTAAATAAGATATGAGGCTATCACAACTTAAAGTAGGAGAAAGCGGTACCGTAAAGGAATTTACTGATTTGGAAATGTCGGTAAAGCTAATGGAGATGGGATGTTTGCCCGGCGAAAAAGTCAGGGTTGAGCGCATTGCTCCGCTTGGCGATCCGATAGCTATTAATGTAGCCGGTTACCAGTTGAGTTTACGTAAACGCGAGGCCTCAACAATCATATTGATGAGTACATAAATACCTTGAAAGCTGATATCAGAATTGCGCTTGTAGGTAACCCCAATACCGGTAAATCAACATTATTTAACGTTTTAACCGGTCTTAATCAAAAGATAGGAAACTTTCCGGGAGTTACAGTCGACAAAAAAGTAGGTTATTGCAACCTGCCCGACGGTCGTACCGCCGAAATTATTGACCTGCCCGGTACCTACAGTCTGTACCCTAAAAGCCGCGACGAATCTATCGTTTTTTCTGTTTTGGCCGACAGCAGTAATGAGCTTAATCCCGACCTGGTAATTGTAATACTTGATGCTACCAACCTGAAGCGGAACCTGTTGCTTTATACCCAGGTTGCCGATTTGAAGATACCTGTTATTATAGCGCTGAACATGATGGACATGGCTAAAAAAGCTGACCTGACCATTGATGTTGACGATTTTGCCAGGAAGTTGGGTGTTCCGGTTATACCGGTTTCGGCGCGAAAGGTTGAAGGAATCGATAAATTAAAAGAAGCCATCACTTTCGCTAATAAAATAGCCCTGCAACAAAATAGTATTGATATTGAGGCTATCGCACCACAATTAATTGAAAGCATTAAGCAGGAGATAGGTGTAGATAATCCATACTTTGCTTTACAACTTGCACACCAGCATGAAACCCTCGCGTTTTTAACTCCCCAACAAAGCGATAGGATAGAAGAGCTTGAAAAAGAGCATAGTTTCCATTCGCAAAAAGCACAGGGTGCCGAAACCATTGCCCGCTATAATTTTATAAACGATTTGCTTTATGATACCGTTACACAAAGCGTAACTGCCGAAGATGAAACGCTGAGTAACCGTATTGATAAGATATTAACACATAAGGTATTCGGGTTCATTATTTTCTTCGGGATACTGATGTTTATCTTTCAGTCTATATTCGCATGGTCGGCATACCCCATGAGCCTGATAGCCGATGGTTTTGTGTGGCTGCAAAGCAACCTGCACCATTACCTTCCCGCGGGGATATTGGCCAATTTACTGATTGATGGTGTAATAGCGGGGTTGAGCGGCGTAATGGTGTTTATACCGCAAATAGCCATCCTTTTTGCATTTATCTCTATATTGGAAGATACCGGTTATATGTCGCGCGTTACGTTCATGATGGACAAGATCATGCGTAAGGTGGGCCTTAACGGCAAATCGGTAGTGCCGCTCATTGGTGGTTTTGCCTGTGCGGTGCCTTCCATTATGAGCACCCGCACCATCGAGAACTGGAAGGACAGGATGATCACCATTATGGTAACACCGCTGGTAACCTGTTCAGCACGCTTACCCGTTTATACGCTGCTGATATCACTGGTGGTACCTAACAAAAACATCTGGTGGATATTTAATATGCAGGGCTTGGCCTTGACGGCTATGTACCTGTTCAGCCTGGTTTCGGCGGTAGTGGTGGCCTGGGTAATGAAGTATATCCTCAAATCGCGCGAACGTGGTTACTTTATTATGGAGCTCCCCGTTTACCGCATGCCCCGCTGGAACAATGTGCTGCACAGTATGTTCGACCGTGCTAAAACCTTTGTTTTTGAGGCTGGAAAGGTAATTATAGCGGTATCGGTTATTTTATGGGTACTGGCATCCTACGGCCCCGGTAACCGGTTCGATCAGATCGACCGGAAATATCAGCAAACACAATACCAAAAAGCCGGGCCCGATAGCCTGAAAAGAATGGTAGCATCAGAAAAGCTCGAGAACTCTTATGCAGGCGTGCTTGGCCATGTTATAGAACCAGCTATTAAACCTTTGGGTTTTGATTGGAAGATCGGTATTGCGCTTATCACCTCATTTGCCGCCCGCGAGGTTTTCGTAGGTACCATGGCAACCATGTATAGTGTTAACGGCGATGCTGAAAAGATAGAATCGGTACAGCAAAAAATGCGTACGGCCCGTAACGAGCAAACAGGGCAGCCTGTATTTACCCTGGCAGTAGCTATGAGTTTAATGATGTTTTACGCTTTTGCCATGCAGTGCGCAAGTACGGTAGCCGTAGTTTACCGCGAAACCAAAAACTGGCGCTGGCCCGCAGCGCAATTCGCTTATATGACGGTACTGGCTTATGCGGCCAGTTTTGTCACCTATCATTTGTTGAAATAATTACTTTGGCATTATTTGAGCCTTTGC
>Ga0070659_100000268_pt1 | contig 40889 bp, 34 predicted proteins | sample KBSC23metaG_FD_64666 | JGI IMG/M metagenome (GOLD analysis project Ga0070659, IMG submission 64666) | Corn rhizosphere microbial communities from Kellogg Biological Station, Michigan, USA - KBS C2-3 metaG | ecosystem: Host-associated > Plants > Roots > Rhizosphere > Soil ... | reverse complement strand
TTTTTGCGCAGCTACTTCTCCAACGATCTCGCGATCGACCTCGGCACCGCCAACACCCTGATCTACGTCCGCGACAAGGGCATCGTCCTGGACGAGCCGTCGGTGGTGGCCATTCGCCAGGAAGGCGGCCCGAGCGCCAAGAAAACCATCCAGGCCGTCGGCAAGGAAGCCAAGCAGATGCTGGGCAAGGTGCCGGGCAATATCGAGGCGATCCGCCCGATGAAGGACGGCGTGATCGCCGACTTCACCGTCACCGAGCAGATGCTCAAGCAGTTCATCAAGATGGTGCACGACACCAAACTGCTGCGCCCGAGCCCGCGCATCATCATCTGCGTGCCGTGCGGTTCGACCCAGGTCGAGCGCCGCGCCATCCGTGAATCGGCGCTGGGCGCCGGTGCCTCGCAGGTCTACCTGATTGAAGAGCCGATGGCTGCGGCCATTGGCGCCGGCCTGCCGGTGTCGGAGCCGTCGGGCTCGATGGTGGTGGACATTGGCGGCGGCACGACCGAGGTCGGCATCATCTCGCTGGGCGGCATGGTCTACAAGGGCAGTGTGCGCGTGGGCGGCGACAAGTTCGACGAGGCCATCGTCAACTACATCCGCCGCAACTACGGCATGCTGATCGGCGAACAAACCGCCGAAGCCATCAAGAAGGAAATCGGCTCGGCCTTCCCGGGCTCCGAAGTGCGCGAGATGGAAGTGAAGGGCCGCAACCTGTCGGAAGGCATTCCGCGCGCCTTCACGGTGTCGTCCAACGAGATTCTTGAAGCGCTGACGGACCCGTTGAACCAGATCGTGTCGTCGGTGAAGATCGCGCTGGAACAAACCCCGCCGGAACTGGGCGCCGACATTGCCGAGCGCGGCATGATGCTCACGGGCGGCGGCGCGCTGCTGCGCGACCTGGACCGCCTGCTGGCCGAAGAAACCGGCCTGCCGGTGCTGGTGGCCGAAGATCCGCTGACCTGCGTGGTGCGCGGCTCGGGCATGGCACTGGAGCGCATGGACAAGCTCGGCAGCATCTTCTCGTACGAATAACGGGACCATGCACCGCGCTCATCCGCGTTCTGCTGCTGTGACCGCTTCCGTGGCCACCTTCGTGGTCACGCCAACGGCCTTCGCGGACCGCTGAGATGCGTCTCGCGCCGGTGCGCCGTGCTCTGCCCACCTTGGGGCCCGGCACCGCACCAGCGCCACACCCAATCTGTTGCCGGCAGGCCGCTGACGTTGACCCTGACGTCGACCGTCCAGCGCTTGTCGTGCCCATTTGAAGCGTCCGGGTCATGGACTACTCCCCGCCGCCCCTCTTCAAGCAGGGTCCGTCCGCCACCGCGCGGCTGGTCGCCCTCCTCGCGCTTGCGCTCATGCTGCTGGTGGTCGACGCCCGCATGTCGGTGCTGGGCGTGGTCCGGCAAGTCGTGTCGGTCGTGCTGTACCCGGTCGAGCGTGTGGTGTTGATCCCGCGCGACACCGTACGCGCGGCGCTCGATTACACGCAATCGTCGACCAAGCTGGCCACCGACAACCGCAACCTGCGTGAATCGGCCGTGGCGCAGGCGCAGCAGTCGCTGCGCGCCTCGCAGCTCGAAGCTGAGAACCGCAATCTGCGCACGTTGCTCAACCTGAAGCAGCACGCGGCGGTGCCCACCGTGCCCGCGGAAGTCCTCTACGAAGCACGTGACCCGTACACGCAGCGCATCGTGATCGATCGCGGCTCCAAGGACGGCGTGCGCGCCGGCTACCCGGTGATCGACGATCGCGGCGTGGTGGGGCAGGTGACGCGGGTGTCGCTGTTCGAGTCGCAAGTGACGCTACTGACCGACAAGGATCAGGCGATCCCCGTGGAAGTCGTGCGCAACGGCCTGCGCAGCGTGGCCTTTGGTGGTGCTCGACCGGGCGCGCTGGACCTGCGCTTCATGGCCGCCTCAGCCGACTTGCAGCAGGGCGATCTGCTCGTGACCTCGGGGCTGGACGGCGTCTATCCGGCGGGCCTGCCGGTGGCGCGCATCACCCAGATTGAGCGCAAGGCTGACACCGCGTTCTCGCGCGTGATCTGCGAGCCGGTGGCCGGCATCCGCAGCAACCGGCATTTGCTGATCGTGAAGTACGAGTCGGGCTTCCCACCGCCGACGGATCTGTCGCCGCCGCCGGCAGCCAAGGGCAAGAACGCCGCCCGCAATGCACGCGAAGAGAAGGACCGCGCCGCACGCGCCGCTGCCGAGGCCAACGTGCCAGCACCGACGCCCGCGCCCGATGAGAACGCCCCGCCGCCGCGCCCGACCGACGCTGATGGCAATCCGCTGGATACTGATTCAGCGACCAAACGCTAGAAGGCGACACGCATGAACTCGCCCCAATACCTGCTGCGCCCGGTCAACCCCGGCTTCATCGCCTTCAGCTTCGTGCTGGCGTTCCTGTTCAATCTGATGCCGTGGGGCCACATGCAGTGGATTCCCGATCTAGTGGCGCTGGTGCTGGTGTTCTGGAACATCCACCAGCCGCGCCGCGTGGGCATGGTGGTGGCCTTCCTGCTGGGCCTGCTGATGGACGTGCACGAGGCGCGCCTGCTGGGCGAGCACGCGATGGCCTACACGCTGCTGTCGTACTTCGCGATCACCATCCATAGGCGCGTGCTGTGGTTCTCGGTGCTGTCGCAGGCGCTGCACGTGCTGCCGCTGCTGGTGCTCGCGCACGCGGTGCCGATCGTCATTCGCCTGCTGATGGGCGCGCACCTGCCGGACTGGCAGGTCATTCTGCCGCCGCTGATCGAGGCAGCCTTGTGGCCGTTCGCGAACGCTTTCCTGCTGGCGCCGCAGCGCCGCCCGGAGAACGTCGATGAGACTCGACCCATCTAAGGCGTCCGATCTGATGGTCCTCGCTGTTAGCCTCGCATGACCGAAATCCGCAACGTCGAACAGGAGCTGTCCCGCTTCCGCCTGCGGCTGGCAGCGGCCGCCCTGTTTGTGGTGATCTGCTTCGGGCTGCTGCTGGCGCGCTTCTTCTGGCTGCAGGAGATCAAGCACGAACAGTACTCGGCCAAGGCGGAAGACAACCGCATCTCGGTGGCGCCCATCGAGCCCAATCGCGGCATCATCATGGACCGCAACGGCATGGTGCTGGCGCGCAACTACTCGGCGTACACGCTGGAGATCACGCCGTCCAAGCTGCAGGACACGCTGGACAATACCATCGACCAACTGGCCCAGGTGGTCGACATCCAGCCGCGCGACCGCCGCCGCTTCAAGCGGCTGATGGAAGACGCACGCAGCTTCGAGAGCCTGCCCATCCGCAGCCAGCTCACCGATCAGGAAGTCGCGCGCTTCTCGGCGCAGCGCTTCCGCTTTGCCGGCGTGGATGTGCACGCGCGGCTGTTCCGCCAATATCCGCTGGGCGAGTCGGCTTCGCACGTGATCGGCTACATCGGCCGCATCTCCGAGCGCGACCTGGACCGCATCGACAACATGAGCGATGCCAACAGCCAGCCCAACGTCACGTACGACCCGCGCAAGGACTCCAACAACTACAGCGGCACCGAATACATCGGCAAGGTCGGCATCGAGCAGAGCTACGAAACCGAGCTGCACGGCCTGACCGGCTACGAAGAGGTGGAAGTGAGCGCGGGCGGGCGGCCGATCCGGACACTCTCAACCTCGCAAGCAACGCCGGGCAACAACCTGATCCTGTCGCTCGACATCAACCTGCAGCGCCTGGCCGAGCAGCTCTTCGGCAACCGCCGCGGCGCGCTGGTGGCGATCGAGCCCGAAACGGGCGACATCCTCGCCTTCGTCTCCAAGCCGACGTTCGATCCGAACATGTTCGTCGAAGGCATCGACAGCACCTCCTGGAGCGAACTGAACAACTCGCCCGACAAGCCGCTGCTGAACCGCCCGCTGCGCGGCACGTATCCGCCGGGTTCGACCTACAAACCGTTCATGGCGCTGGCTGCGCTGGAGCTGGGCAAGCGCACGCCGCAATGGGGCATGGCCGACCCGGGCTCGTTCACGCTGGGCAACCACACCTTCCGCGACGATGCGCCGGGCGGGCACGGCTGGGTCGACATGTTCCGCTCGATCGTGGTGTCGTGCGACACGTATTACTACCGCCTCGCCAACGACATGGGCGTCAACGCCATCCACGATTTCATGAAGCCGCTGGGCTTCGGGCAGATCACGGGCATCGACATCGAGGGCGAGCGTACCGGCATCCTGCCGTCCACCGATTGGAAGCGCAAAGCCTACAAGCGCCCCGAGCAGCAGAAGTGGTACGACGGTGAAACGATTTCGCTGGGCATCGGCCAGGGCTACAACAGCTTCACCATCCTGCAGCTTGCGCACGCGGTGTCGACGCTGGCCAACAACGGCGTGGTGATGAAGCCTCACCTGGTGAAAGCGGTGGAAGATTCGCTGTCCAAGGCGCGCGCCCTGACGGTGCCGACCGAGAGCTACCGCATCCCGCTCAAGCAGGCCAACATCGACGTGATCAAGCGCGCGATGGTGGGCGTGAACCAGGCCGGTACGGCGGCCAAGGCGTTTGCCGGCGCGCAGTATGTGTCGGCGGGCAAGACCGGCACGGCGCAGACCTTCTCGCTGGGAAAGAACGAGAAATACAGCCATCACGCGATTCCCGAATACAAGCGCGATCACGCGCTGTTCGAAGCCTTTGCGCCGGCGGATCATCCGAAGATCGCGGTGGCGCTGATCGTCGAGAACGCCGGCTTCGGCGCCACCTCGGCCGCGCCGATCGCACGCGCGGTCATCGACTATTACCTGACCGGCAAGTGGCCAGCCGAGTTGGCCGCGACTGCGCCGAAGCCCCAGCCGCAACCGCCGGTGGATACGCCCAGCGTGTTCTCGACCGGCAAGACCGCCACCATCGCCAGCGCGACGGCCACGCCGCAAGCGGCTGCGGAGGTGGTTGCGCAGGCGGCGTCGGAGGCCGCCGCCGCTTCGGGCGTGGCAGCGCCTGCCGCCAGTGGTGTGGCCGCGTCGTCTGCAGCAGCCAGCGCCACCCGCGGCGCGCCGCCGCTGTCGCCGGATCTGGTGGCACCTGCCCTGCGCGAAGCCGGTACCAGCGCCGAGGCCATCGCCCCAGCCACCTTGGACGCCCAGGTGCTGCAAGCGCTGTCGCACGCCCAACCGGCCCCTGAGCTGCCGCCGCGCGGACGGGGCAATGCTGCTGCGCCGGCCCCTGCACCCGCCACCACGCCCCAGGGCGCGAAAGAGGCCAAACCGGGCAACAAGCCGGCCCCGAAGCCCGCGCAGAAGCCGACGTCCAAGCCCGTATCGGCTGGGGCGACCACGCCGGCCGCGCCCTGACATTTGCGCTTGAGGATCACGCCATGAACAAACTGGACAAGCGCCGCGTATTCAACGTCATCAAGTCACTCTTTACCGGCTTCGACGGGCCGCTGGCGCTGATCGTCTTTCTGCTGCTGGGCACGGGATTGGTGGCGCTGTACTCGGCCGCCATCGACATGCCGGGCCGGGTGGAAGACCAGGTCCGCAACATCCTGCTGTCGTTCGTGCTGATGTGGATCATCGCCAACCTGCCGCAGCAGACGCTGATGCGCTTTGCGGTGCCGCTGTACACGGTGGGCGTGGCGTTGTTGATCGGGGTGGCGGCGTTCGGGCTGATCCGCAAGGGCGCGCGGCGGTGGCTCAACATCGGCGTGGTGGTGCAGCCTTCCGAAATCATGAAGATCGCCATGCCGCTCATGCTGGCGTGGTACTTCCAGAAGCGCGAGGGTGTGATCCACTGGTATGACTATCTGGCAGCGGCCTTGCTGCTGCTGATCCCGGTCGGGCTGATCGCCAAACAGCCGGACCTCGGCACGGCGCTGCTGGTGCTGGCCGCCGGCATCTATGTGATCTACTTTGCGGGCCTATCGTGGCGGCTGATCGTGCCGGTGCTGGTGATTGCGGTGACGGCGATCACGCTGGTGGTGTCGTTCGAGTCGCGCATCTGTGCACCGGGCGTGAACTGGCCGATCCTGCACGACTACCAGCAGCACCGCGTGTGCACGCTGCTGGACCCGACCACCGATCCGCTGGGCAAAGGCTTCCACACCATCCAGTCGATCATCGCGATCGGCTCGGGCGGCGTGACGGGCAAGGGGTGGCTGAAGGGCACGCAAACCCACCTGGAATTCATTCCCGAGAAGCACACCGACTTCATCTTCGCGGTGTACTCCGAAGAATTCGGGCTGGTGGGCAACGGCGTGCTGCTGTTCCTGTACCTGCTGCTGATCCTGCGCGGGCTGTTCATCGCGGCCAATGCGGGCACGCTGTTCGGGCGCCTGCTGGCCGGCTCGATCACACTGATCTTCTTCACCTACGCCTTCGTCAACATGGGCATGGTGAGCGGGATTCTGCCGGTGGTGGGCGTGCCGCTGCCGCTGATCAGTTATGGGGGCACGGCGCTCGTCACGCTGGGGATGGGCATCGGCATCCTGATGAGCATCGCTCGACAGAAACGCTTCGTGCAGACATAACAAAACGGCCGCCCACTTCTGGCGGCCGTTTTGTTTTCAGGCGGCGAGCGCCTCTTCCCGCAGCAACCGTCGCAGCACCTTGCCCGTCGCCGTGGACGGCAGCGCATCGTGGAATTTCACGCGACGCGGCACCTTGTACGGCGCCATGTTATCGCGCGACCAGGCGATCAGCTCCGCCTCGGTGAGCGCCACGCCGTTCATCGGCACCACGTGCGCGCATACGACCTCGCCTTTATCGGGGTCAGGGATGGGCGTCACAGCCACTTGGCGGATGCCGGGGTGGCGCGACAGCAGCGCTTCCACCTCCTCCGGAAACACGCTATAGCCTGAGACCTTAATCATCTCCTTGATGCGGCCCTGCCATTGCAGATAGCCGTCGGGCGAGACCTGGCCGATATCGCCAGTGCGCAGAAAGCCGTTGTGCAGGGCGGCACGCGTGGCTTCCTCGCGCTGCCAGTAGCCGCGAAACACGCCGGGGCTACGGATGGTGATCTCGCCGGATTGGCCGGGGGGTAGCTCGGCGCCGGTGTGCGGATCGACGATGCGTACCGCGGTCTGCGGGACGATCTTGCCGTGCCAGCCCCAGCGCGGCGCGTCGGCGGGGGTGATGGCGTCGCAGGTGTGCGTTTCCGACAGGCCGTAGGCGGCCTCGTAGGTGCGGCACTGCGGGCCGGCGAAGGCACGCCATTGCTCGGCAATCGCCTCCGTAAGCGTCACGCCAAAGCTCGTGCACGGATTGGTCACCAGCGATTCCATGCGGTACTGCGCGGCGTCCGGGTGCGCCATCACCGCCAGGTTCATCGGCGTCATGCTGTACCACCACGTGACGCGGTAGCGGTCGATGGCCTGCAGCACGGCCAGCGGATCAAAGCGGTAGAGCAGGATGGTCGGGGCGCCGGAATACAGCATCACGTTCATGCCCATCAGCATGCCGGCGATATGCGACAGCGGCGCCACCGCCAGCAGCACATCGGCCGCGTGGATACCGCCCACCTGCACCGTCACCGCCGTCTTGTACAGCGCATTGCGGTGCGTGAGCATCGCGCCCTTCGGCCGGCCGGTGGTGCCGGAGGTGTAGACCATCAGCGCCACATCGTCGAGATCGACCGTGATGGCGGCTACGGCGTCGCGCTCGGCCACATCCACGGGTTCGGCCATCAATTGCATCAGGTCGAGCTGCGCGGCGCCCAGCTTGTTCTTGAGCGGCGGCGCGGACGAGGCATCAGCGGCGATCAACTCCGGCGGCACGGCCAACGCCTTGCGGCACGCCGGCTGCGACGGCTGCAGATCGGCATAGCGCGTAGTGATGACGGTCGTGATGGAGGTGCCGGGCCGCGCGGCCTCGACAATCGGCATCAGGTCCGCCGCAGCCACCAGGATCTTGGCGCCGCAATCGGCCAGTTGATCGCGCAGTTCGTGCTGGCGCGACAACGGCCCGCACGGCACGACAATGCCGCCCAGCTTGGCGGTGGCCAGATGCGTCACGATGGCTTGCGGACAGTTCTGCAGGAACAGCGCAACGCGGTCGCCGCGTGCCACGCCCAGTCGCTGCAATTGCACCGCCAGCCGCGTCGAGAGCTGATCCAGCTCGCGCCAGCAGATCGTGCGGCCGTACCACAGCAGGGCGATGCGCTCGGGCGTCTGCTGCGCATGGTGGGCGCAATACCGGTGCAGCGGCATCTCGCCCGCCAGGTAATGGACCGCTTCGCGGTTCTGGATGGTCATTGTGGTGTCTCCTCGGCCGCCGGCATCGCGGGGCGACACATCGGCCGTGATGGCAGCCCTCGTCGCGGGGTGCTCATGCTGGTCAGGTTTCGTGGCATCCATCGTTCGAGTATGGCGAAGCCGCATGGCCACTGCCGCACCGATTTGCGCAAGACCGTGTTCCACCCGCAATTCGGGCTGGACGTGATCTCGCACAGGACGGGTTTCGCGAAAATCTACCGCTGGGTATAGAGTCTCGGCGCAAATCCGCTGTTGCGTCAATCGGTGAGAAGTCGGATACGCAGCCCGGGCAGCGAAACGCTGCAATCGCAATTCACACCAGCATTCTTACATGAGCGTGCACTCACATTCCATCATTGATCCTAGGCAGTGAATTGCTTACACCAACATCAAACATTTGCCGTCACGACAGATTTGTTCTATTTTTGACAACAAATCATGTGAGAGGCTGGAATGGATCGTTTGCAGTCGATGCGGGTGTTTTCCAAGGTGGTGGAGCTTGGCAGCTTCGCCCGGGCAGCCCAGCATCTGTCGATGAGCAATGCCGTGGTCACGCGCTACGTGGCCGACTTGGAGGCGCACCTCGGCACGCGCCTGCTCAATCGCACCACGCGCAGCCTGTCGCTGACCGACGTGGGCGAAACCTACCTGCAGCGCTGTGCGCAGATCTTGCTCGACATCGACGAAGCCGAATCGCTGGCCACCTCGCGCAGCCAGGCACTGGTGGGCGGCCTGCGCATCGTCGCACCTGTGATGTTCGGGCTGCACGTCTTACCGATGCTATTGGCGCGTTTTCAGCAGCTCTACCCGGAAGTGACGTTTGACGTGGCGCTGTCCGATCGCCCGATCGACATCGTGGAGGACGGCCGCGACGTCGGCATCATGGTCTCGGAGCTTGGCCTCGGCTCGCACTTGGTGGCGCGCCGCATGATCTCCGCCGAGATGGTCATGGTTGCCACGCCCGCCTACCTGCGCCAGCACTCAACGCCGCAGCGCGCCGAAGATATCGCCGAGCATCGCGTGATCGCCATGTGGCACCCGCAACTGCGCCACGAATGGGAGATGAGCACGCCTGAAGGGCAATCGATCTCGGTGCCGGTGCAGCCGTCGCTGGTTACCAGCAACGCGGAGCTGATGCACCGCGCGGTGCTGGCCGACATGGGCATCGCCATTTTGTCGTCGTACATGGCGCGGCCGGATCTGGAATCGGGGCGCCTGGTGCGCGTGCTGCCACAGTACAAGCTGCCGCATCGGTCGCTGTCGCTGGTGTACCCAAGCCGCAAATTCCTGCCGACCAAGGTCCGCACCTTTATCGACTACATGCTGGCCCAGGCGATGGAGGTCAAGCACAGCGAGGCGCGTGCCGGCCGTGGTTTGAGCGAAGCCGCGTAAGCCAATACCTGTGCCAAAACAAAACGGGAGGACAGTGTCCTCCCGTTTGTGTTGGCGCCGGCGAAACCGTGATCAGGTTTCGCTGGTGCTTTCCTCGTCGGTCTCGGCTTCGGCGGCTTTCTTGCGTGCCGGGGCTTTCTTGGCCGCAGTCTTCGTTGCCGTTTTAGCCGCCGTCTTGGCCGGCGCCTTCTTGGCAGCAGGCGTCTTGGCCGCGGCCGTCGTCTTCTTCGCAGCCGTCTTGGCGCCGGGCTTGCCCTTGCCTTCGCCGCGCGGCTCGAATTCGAAGCCGATCTTGCCGTCCGGCTGCTTGACCAGGAACGCCTTGAAGTTGCGGCCCGTGCGTGCCGACTTGAAGCCAGTCAGCAAGTCTGTCTTGCCTTCGGTCAGCAGCTTGGCCAGTTGCTCGCGGCTGATCTCCTGCTGCAGGATGATCTTGCCGGTGGTGAAGTCGCAGGTCTTGGGCTGCGCCACGGCGTTTTCGCACACGTACTTCAGGCCGTGTTCGTACACGTTGCCGTTGCACTTTGGGCAGTGGCCGACGCTTTCCTGGCCGGAGAAATCGACCGGCTCGCCATCGTCTTCGTCATTCTGACCGAAGTCGAACTCCATCTTCCAGTGGCCATCTTCCTGCGCGAGCTTGAGGATGGCCGCGAACGGCCGGCCCATCTTGCTGCGGAAGCCCTGCAGCGGACCGATGGTCTTGTTGATCAGCAGCTCTTCCACCTCGTCCAGCTCAAACTGGCGGCCGCCCGGGATCTTGCTGATCGAGAAATCGCAGTGGCTGCAGGCGAAGCGGCGATAGTTCTCCTTGACCACGTGACCACATTGCGGGCACGGCGTGGCCAGCGTCGCGTAGTCGCCGGGGATGGTGTCGCTGTCGTATTCCTTGGCGCGCTTGACGATCTGCTGCGTCATCTGCGCGATCTCGCGCATGAACTCGTCGCGCTCAAGCTGCCCGCGCTCGATGAGGGAGAGCTTGTGCTCCCAGCCGCCGGTCAGTTCAGCCTGCGTGAGTTCTTCCACGCCCAGGCCGCGCAGCAGCGTCATCAGCTGGAACGCCTTGGCGGTCGGGATCAGCTCGCGGCCTTCGCGCACGAGGTACTTTTCCGTCAGCAACCCTTCGATGATGGCCGCGCGCGTGGCTGGCGTGCCCAGGCCCTTGCCGGCCATGGCTTCGCGCAATGCATCGTCGTCGACCAGCTTGCCGGCGCCTTCCATGGCCGAGAGCAGCGTCGCTTCGTTATAGCGTGCGGGCGGCTTGGTGGTCAGGCCAACCGGCTCGACCTTGTCGGTTTTGACCTTTTCTTCCTTGGCGACCGGCACGAGGTTGGCATCTTCGCCCTGCGCCTCACGGCCGTACACAACCAGCCAGCCCGGATTCACCAGCACCTTGCCTTCGGTCTTGAAGTGATGCCCGGCCACCTCGGTAATCCGCGTGGTGACCTGGTATTCCGCCGCCGGGAAGAACACCGCCAGGAAGCGGCGCACCACGAGGTCGTACAGCTTCTGCTCCGGCTCCGAGAGGTTTTTCGGCGCCTGCAGTGTCGGGATGATGGCGAAGTGATCGCTGATCTTGCTGTTGTCGAAGATCCGCTTGTTAGGCTTGACCCACTGGTTGGTGAGGATCTTCTTCGCGTGCGGCAGGTAGTTGTGCGAGCTCTCGCTCAGCATGTGCAGCGTCTGCTTGACGGTGCCCATGTAGTCTTCGGGCAGCGCGCGCGAATCGGTACGCGGATACGTCAGCACCTTGTGCTTTTCATACAGCGCCTGCGCCAGGCCCAGCGTGTTCTTGGCCGAGAAGCCGAAGCGGCCGTTGGCCTCGCGCTGCAAGCTGGTCAGGTCGAACAGCGCCGGCGACATCTGCGTCGACGGCTTCGATTCTTCGGTGACGACGCCCGGCTTGTCGCGACACGCGGCGACGATGCTCTTCGCCTCGGCTTCGCTCCACAGGCGCGAGTCGCGTCGTTCGGGATCGAACTCGTCCTTCTTGAACTTCGGGTCGAACCAGCGACCTTCATACAGACCGGCCGCGGCGATGAATTCGGCGCGCACTTCCCAGTAGTCGCGCGGCACGAAGCGTTTGATCTTCTCTTCGCGCTCCACCACGATCGACAGCGTCGGCGTTTGCACGCGGCCCACGGTGGTCAGGAAGAAGCCGCCGCCCTTGCTGTTGAAGGCGGTCATGGCACGCGTGCCGTTGATGCCGACCAGCCAGTCGGCCTCGGAGCGGCAGCGGGCGGCGTCAGCCAGCGGCATCATGTCTTCGTTGCTGCGCAGCTTGGTAAAGCCATCGCGAATGGACTGCGGTGTCATCGACTGCAGCCACAGACGCTGCACCGGCAGCTTGGTGTTCGCATGCTGCGCGATCAGGCGGAAGATCAGTTCACCTTCGCGCCCCGCGTCACATGCGTTGATCAGGCCAGTCACGTCCTTGCGCTTGATCAGGCGCGTCAGCACCTTCAGGCGCGATTCCGACTTGGCGATCGGACGCAGGTCAAAGTGCGGCGGGATCACCGGGAGGTGGGCGAAACTCCATTTGCCGCGCTTGACTTCGTATTCGTCGGGGGCTGCGATTTCGACCAGATGGCCAACCGCCGAGGAGAGGACGTAGTCGTCGCTCTCGAAGTACTCGTCGTGCTTGGTGAAGCCACCCAGCGCGCGCGCGATATCAGCGGCGACCGACGGTTTTTCGGCAATGATGAGGGCCTTGGACATGTGAGCGGATCCTGGCGATCGCAAGTAATCGGGTAAACAAGAAGTCGCTTATTTATAGCGACCGTTCGCGTGCGTTTTGTAGAGTCTTATGGCTTCGCGGGCCGACTTTCAAGTGCTGCTGGCGCCGTTGTAGGGCGCGCATCTGGGCCGTGTGACGATATTCAGCCCCAAATTTGGCCGCCAATCATAAGCGCGGTTCCTTTTCAGGCGCAATAGAGTGGCGCATGCACCGCTTCAGGTTGTCAAGACCTGTAATCATGCCGATTCCAGCAGCCAGCCTCGCAAGTCCGGGGCCGCAGCCACCGCAGGAGCGGCGCTCAGATCACGCGAAAGCAATCCGTCAACCACGCCGGCATGCGGCAAGACGGGGCCGAAAAACAACACATCGCCCCCACGCTGCACGAGCAAGGTCGGGAAGTTCTCGACATCGAAGTCGCCCAGCGCGTCGGCATGGTCTTCCACATCCACCCAGACGAAGCAGCATTCCGGGTGCCGCGTCGCCAGTTCGGTGAAGGTCGCGCGATAGCTGCGGCACGTGCCGCACCACTCGGCGCACAGGCATGCGACCAGTAGTTGCCCCGCGCGGATGCGCTCACGCAACGTGGCGGCGTCGGTGTCAGGCGAGAGCAGCGGCATGGGTGAAACAAACATAGGCGGCACAAGGCGACGAATAGGTCGCGCTTATTGTAGGCACGCTTTCACGGAAGCCGCAGGAAGCGCCCGCCGGGCTGGCGCTCGACGCGGCCATCCAATTCCAGCGCCAGAAGCTGCGCGGACAACGCGGCAGCAGCCTGCCCGGTGCGTTCGCACAAGGTATCCAGATCGACGGGATCGAACCCGAGCGCGTCCAGCAGCGCAGTTTCTGCGGCGCTTGGCACAGGGCGACTGACAGGAGCTGGCGCGGCGGGAGATGTTTCGACCGCAGCGGCACGCGCCGCTCGCTTGGCCGGCGCCGTAGCACGCCCCCAGCCGAGTTCATCGAGGATGTCGGCGGCAGTTTCCACCAGCTTGGCGCCTTGCTTGATCAGCAGGTGGCACCCCTTGGCCAGCGGCGAATGGATCGACCCAGGTATCGCAAACACATCGCGCCCCTGCTCGGCGGCCAGCCGCGCGGTAATGAGTGAGCCCGACTGCGCCGCAGCTTCCACCACCAGCAGGCCGCGCGCGAGCCCCGAGATCAGGCGATTGCGGCGCGGGAAGTTCTCGGCGCGCGCCCCCATGCCCAGCGGATACTCGGAGATGATCACGCCGGCTTCGGCAATGCGGTGCGCGAGCGCCCGGTTGCGCGCCGGGTAAACAATATCCAGCCCCGTACCCACCACTGCGATTGTGCTGCCTGGACCGGCCAGCGCGCCTTCGTGCGCCGCCGCGTCGATGCCGAGCGCCAGGCCCGACACGACCGTCACGCTCGCCGCAGACAGCGCCTGCGCAAACGCGCGCGCATTGTCGATGCCGGCCGCCGTGGCGCTGCGCGCGCCCACCACGCCCACCGCGGCCGCGCGCAGCAGCGAGACATCGCCCTTGGTGTACAGCAGAGTCGGTGGGTCCGGCAGTTCGAGCAGGCGGGGCGGATAGCCGCGATCAGCCAAGGTGAAGATGGCGTTGCCCGGCTCGTTCGCCCACGCGACGGTGCGCTCGATGAGCGCCGCCAGCGCATCGTCGGGCTCGGCGAGCAGCGCACGCGCCTGCCGCTCAGGCAGTACTTTGGCGAGCGCGGCATACGATTGGGCGAAGATGTCTTGCGGCAAGCCAAAGGCCGCCAGCAATTGCCGCGCGGCGACAGGGCCGACGCCAGGGGTTTCGGTCAGACGCAGCCACGCAGCCAGTTCGGCCGGGTCGCGCGTGCAGGAGAGGGAATCGGTGGAATCGGCCGCGGCGTGCGCCGCGACCTGTGAAGCATCGGTCAAATCAAGGACTGCGGTAGCGCGTGGTTCAAGGTTGTTGCGACATCGGGTTGCTGGCGGTATCGCCCACTTCCACGGTATTGGATGCGTCCGTCACCAGCGCATACGCCACATGCGAGAACACGCGGAACACAAATGCCAGGCCGTAGCGCTCTTCCGGCAGTTGCACGGCCTCGTTGCCAGCGGTCGGATCCTTCACCACGCCGCCGGCGCGGGCCAGCGCCAGCACGTGACCGGGCTCCAGGCCTTGCTGGCTGCCGATGTTCAGCACAACCACTTGGTCGGTGCCACCAAAGCGCACACCACCCGTCACCTTGGCGACCACGCCGTGCACGTCGCCTTCCGGTGCATGCGGCGTGTAGCGCACAGGCACGCGCGGCGGCAGTGGCATCAGGTGCGTGCCGACGCCCATTTCTTCCTTGGACGACAGCACTTCCATCCTGGTGGCGGACTGCGGGCCGGAGGCCGTGCGCACCACGCGCAGCGTGCCGAGGAAGTCCGCTTCGTAGCCGAGCACGTTGCCGGTCACCGGGTCCTTCAGCGGCTTGACCGGGCGATACGCCTGCCATTCGGCGCCCGGTTGGCCGCCTTCGCTTTCGGGCAGACCGCGCGCATAGGCGTTCTCACCCTTGCCCAGGTAGACGCGGCCCTCGGGCAGCGCGACGATGCGCGCCGGCGTGGCCAGCGTTTTCTCATCCACCACGATTGGCTGGGTGAGGAACGGCTCGATGGCCGCGGCGGGAATACTGGAGATGGCGTCCCCGTCCTGGCCCGACACGCGGGTATGCGGCGACAGGTGCACGGTGCTGCCGTCCGCCGACGCCGGCGAGCTCGACAGCCAGGCACGGCCATTCGCGTGATGCAGATACAGAACCTGGCCCGGATAGATCAGGTGGGGATTGCGGATCTGCTCGCGGTTCATGCCCCACAGCTCGGGCCAGCGATACGGCCGCTTGAGGTACTTACCGGAGATGGCCCACAGCGTGTCGCCACGGCGCACGGTGTACTGCGCGGGCGCGGTGGAGACCAGTTCGGATTCGGAGATACCCGCTTGAGCAGCCGTTGCGGCCTGCGCCTGTTGCGCCGGCGTAACAGCGCGCTCGGCAGCGTGTACGGCGGCTACGCAGAAAAGCGCTGCCGCGGCAACCGCCGAGAGGGCGCAAACGTAAGACTGGCGCGCCTTCGTGGCGGATTGCGTGGCGGGCTGAGAGAGCATCGGTGTGTTACGATGGCGCATTATTCTATGAAGAATCGGCGAGTGGTCCGCGGGCCTGTTCGACGCCTGACCGCTGCCGCTGTGCGCGTTGACCCATGTGGGTTCCCATGCGGCAGCAAGAGGGGTATGGCATCCAACATTCGTCAGGCTTTTTCCTAAGCCATGTGGCGGATAGCGCCCCCGATTCTGCATGACATTCCAAGCGATCGCAATTGAAGGCAACCCCTCCTTAGCGTGGCCTTCTGCAACCGTTGTTGCCAAGCATCATGGCCCTACTGAATATCCTGCAATACCCTGATCCGCGGCTGCACAAAGTCGCCAAACCCGTCGCCGATGTGGATGACCGCATCCGCAAACTGGTGGCGGATATGGCCGAAACCATGTACGAGGCGCCGGGCGTCGGCCTGGCCGCCACGCAGGTCGACGTGCATGAGCGCGTGATTACCATTGACGTATCGGAATCGCGCGACGAGCTGCGTGTGTTCATCAACCCGGAGATCGTCTGGGCAAGTGACGAGCACAAAGTCTGGGACGAAGGCTGCCTGTCGGTGCCCGATATCTATGACAAGGTCGACCGCCCGGCCCGCGTGCGCGTGCGTGCACTGAACGAAAAGGGCGAGACCTTCGAACTGGAGGCCGACGGCCTGCTGGCCGTGTGCATCCAGCACGAGATGGATCACCTGATGGGCAAGGTGTTTGTGGAATACCTCTCGCCGCTCAAGCAGACGCGCATCCGCTCCAAGCTCAAGAAGCATCAACGCGACGCAGCGCTGCAGCGTTGAACACGCTCGCATGCCCGCCGACGCCGACGCGCGCCCTCGCCCCAGCCCGCTGATGCCGATCGCTCCCGCCGACGCTGGCACGAACACTGGCGCACACCGCCTACCGGCCCTGCTGGTGCGGCATTGGCGCGCCATCGTCGTGCTGATGCTGTGCGCGTACTTTGTCGCGGGCACGTTCTGGCGCGCACCGTGGAAGGCCGACGAGCCGTATTCGTTCGGCGTGGTGCTCAACATCATTGAACGCGGTGACTGGGTCGTCCCCAATGTCGCTTTCGAGCCGTTCGTCGAAAAACCACCGCTGATGTACTGGACCGGCGCACTGACCGCGCTGGCGCTGCCCGACATGGCGCCGCACGAGGCGGTGCGCGTGGCGGTGCTGTTCTGGATGGCACTGACCTGCTGGGCAGTCTGGCTCACGGCGCGTCTGCTGCGCAGCGAAGCGCGCGACTGGCGCCTGCGCGTCGGAGCAGACCTGGCGCGCGGACGGCCCGGCCTGACGCTGGCCGCACGCCGCGAAGCCGGCCTCGACGCCGGCGGTGCCGCGCTGCGCGACTACGCGCTGGGTGCGCTGCTGCTGTTCGCAGGCTGCATCGGGCTGGTCGAGCACGTCCACAAGTTCATTGCCGATGTCCCGCAACTGGCCGGCACGGCAATGGCACTGTATGGCCTTGTGCGCTTCGTCAAAGAAAGCGAAGCGGGCGGCGCCAAGGGCGTCGACGTGCTGCGCCCGGCGCTGTGGTTCGGCACGGGCATCGGTGTGGCGTTCCTGGGCAAGGGCGTGCTCGTGCCGGGGCTGTTCGCGCTGACCGTGCTGGCGGCGATCGCCCTGCTGCCGGATTTCCGCAGCCGCCAGGCGTGGCGCTTCTACGGCCTTTCGCTGTTGGCTGCGTTGCCGTGGCTGGTGATCTGGCCGGCCATCTTCTGGCGTGAATCGCCCGACCTGTTCATCGAATGGTTCTGGGTCAACAACCTGGGGCGCTTCTTTGGGTTCTCGCACCTGGGCGGCGAGAAAGGCTCCCTGTCAACGACCATCCGATCGATTTTCCTGACCGGCACGCCGGCGGTATGGCCCGCTGTGGCCGTACTTGGCGTGTCGCTCTACAAGCTCGTGCGGCAGCGCGGTCGTGGCGCCAAGGCGGCGTGGCTGTTGCCATATCAGGGGCACCTGGTGGCGGCGCTGTTCGTGCTGGTGACGATTGCCGTGGTGCTGCGCTCGGCCGTGCTGCGCGATGTCTACCTGATGCCGCTGCAGCCTGCGCTGGCCGTGCTGGGCGCGCCGATGCTGCTGCTGGTCCCGCCGGCATGGCGTGCACGTGCGTGGGGCGCGGCGGTGGCGCTGTTCGGCGTGCTGGGGTTGGTGGTCTGGGCCGTGTGGGCTTCGCTCGTCACCGACGGCGGATTGCTGCTGCCGGGCTGGCTGGCCAAGATGCTGGGCCGCGTGCTACCGCTGCCGTATGACATGCTGGTCCACCCGATCGCGGTGGCGGCGGCCGGGGTTATCACCGCACTGTGGGCGATCTGCGTGTGGCTGCGGCCGGCGCGTTCGGGCGTGGTGGCGTGGGCGGCCGGCCTCGGCATGGTATGGGGCCTGCTCGGCACCCTGCTGATGCCGTGGGTGGACGACGCACGCAGCTACCGCCCGCTGTTCCAGGCGATCCGGCCGGTGCTCGAATCTGCGCAGATCTGCGTGGCTACGCGCGGCATGGGCGAAAGCGAGCGCGCGCTGATGCACTACGAAACCGGCGTGCGCCCCGTCAAATGGCTGCTGGGCCACAGCGGCGCCGGCGACGATCACCGCCCCAACCCGACCGCACGCACCTGTGACCTGATGCTGGTGCTCGAAAAACGCCCCGAACACAGCCGACGCCGCCCCCACGGCGACAACTGGGAAATGGTGTGGCGCGGCAGCCGCCCCGGCGACACCAACGAAACCTTCTCGCTGTTCCAGCGGCACAGCAACGGTGTGTCCGAGGCGCTGCCCACACCCGAGCCCATCATCCCGCTGACTGACACGCCCTCTCGCAGCCACCATTAAGCGGCAGCCGTTAAGCGCAATGCGCTACGCTGTCGTGTAGTGCGTTTTCCTGTTTTCCCTTTCTGCCCCGATGACGTCCACCCTTCGCGTAGCGTTTGCCGGCACGCCTGAATTTGCGCAGATCGCCCTGGCGGCGATCCACCAGGCCGGCTTTCCCGTCGTTGCCGTATTGAGCCAGCCGGATCGCCCGGCCGGTCGCGGCATGCAATTGCAGGCGAGCCCCGTCAAGCAATACGCTCTGTCGCATGGGCTGGGGCCGATCCTGCAGCCGCCATCGCTGCGTCGCGCAGGCAAGTACCCGCAGGAAGCCGGCGAGGCCATCGACGGGCTGGCCGCGCTGCGCCCCGACGTGATGGTCGTGGCCGCCTATGGCCTGATCCTGCCGCAGGAAGTGCTGGACCTGCCGCGCTTTGGCTGCATCAACATCCACGCCTCGCTGCTGCCGCGCTGGCGTGGCGCCGCGCCCATCCACCGCGCCATTGAAGCCGGCGATGCCGAATCGGGCATCACGCTCATGCAGATGGATGCGGGCCTCGATACCGGCGACATGATTTCCATGGAGCGCGCGCCCATCGGCCTGGCCGACACGACCGGCACGCTGCACGACACGCTGGCCGCGCTGGGCGGGCGCATGGTAGTGGATGCGCTGACCAAGCTGGCTCAAGACGGCGCCAAGTTGCCCGCCACGCCCCAACCGACGGAAGGCGTGACCTACGCAGAGAAGATCGCCAAGGACGAGGCCGCGCTCGACTGGTCGCGCCAGTCCGCCGCGCTGCTGCGCCAGGTGCATGCGTTCAACCCGTTTCCGGGCGCGTCGGCTGCGCTCGATGGCGTGGCGATCAAGTTCTGGCAGGCGGAAGCCTTGGCCGATCGCCCGGCAAATGCCGAACCCGGCACGGTGCTCGCCGCCAACGCCGATGGCATCACCATCGCCTGCGGCGCCGGTGCGCTGCGCGTGACGCAGTTGCAGAAGCCGGGCGGCAAGCGCCTGCCCGCGCGCGAGTTTCTGCAGGGCCTGGCGATCCAGCCCGGCCAACGGTTCGCCTCGCGCGGCTGATCCGCGCATCTCTCTATATATAGAAGAGGACTTCGCCATGACTACGCTGGGCATCGTCAATCTGCCACTCTTCATGCTGGCCGTGTTTCTGCTGAATGTGACGCCGGGGCCGGATACGGCCTATATCGTCGGGCGCAGCGTATCGCAGGGGCGAGCGGCTGGGCTGCTGTCGGCGCTTGGGGTATCGGCCGGCTGCTGTGTGCACGTGCTGGCGGTAGCCTTCGGGCTGACGGCGCTGCTGGCGGCGTCCACCGTGGCCTTCACGGTGATCAAGGTGGTGGGTGCGGCCTATTTGATCTACCTGGGCGGCCGCATGCTGCTGGCGCCGCCCGAACGCGACGACGCCCTCACCGAGGCAGAAACCGCCGAACAAACCGCCGCCGCGAAGCGCTCGCGTCCGGTCAAGTCGCTATTCATGCAGGGCTTCCTGACGAACGTGCTGAACCCCAAGGTGGTGCTGTTCTTCCTGTCGTTCTTCCCGCAGTTCGTCGATCCGCATGCCAGCCACAAGGCCGCGGCGTTCCTGGCGCTGGGCGTAGTGTTCATCGTCATGTCGACGGTGTGGAACAGCATGGTGGCGTGGGTGGCCGCCAGCGTCACGCGCAGCGTGGCGGGCAAGCCCGGCATCAAGCGCTGGCTGGATCGCGTGGTCGGCACGGCCTTCATCGGGCTGGGTGCGCGGCTGGCCTTCACGACTCGTTGACAACGCAAGCGTCATCTGCGGCAAAGTATCGCGTAAGCAGCGCACAAATCCTTGAATTTTCAGCGATTATCGCGATCTAAGAGACTCACAAAACCCTAGACCCACAGGAGCCACGCCCCCATGTTCAACTGGATCAAGACCTTCATGCTGATGGCAGCGATCACCGCGCTGTTCATCGTCATCGGCGGCATGATCGGCGGACGCAGCGGGATGATGCTGGCGCTGCTGTTCGCGCTGGGCATGAATTTCTTCTCGTACTGGTTCTCCGACAAGATGGTCCTGCGCATGTACAACGCGCAGGAAGTCAACGAGACCAGCGCACCGCAGTTCTACCGCATGGTGCAGGAACTGGCGGGCCGCGCCGGCCTGCCGATGCCGCGCGTCTACCTGATCGAGGAGGCCCAGCCCAACGCCTTCGCCACCGGCCGCAACCCGGAGCACGCCGCCGTGGCGGCCACCACCGGCATCCTCAACATCCTGAGCGAGCGCGAACTGCGCGGCGTGATGGCGCACGAGCTCGCCCACGTGCAGCACCGCGACATCCTGATCTCCACCATCTCGGCCACCATGGCCGGTGCGATCTCGGCGCTGGCCAACTTTGCGGTGTTCTTCGGCGGGCGCGACAGTGAAGGCCGCCCCGCCAACCCGATCGCCGGGATTGCCGTGGCGATCCTCGCGCCGCTGGCGGCTGCGATGATCCAGATGGCGATTTCCCGCGCGCGCGAGTTCGAAGCCGACCGTGGCGGCGCCACCATCAGCGGCGACCCGCAGGCGCTGGCATCGGCGCTGGACAAGATCCACCGCTACGCCGCCGGCATCCCGTTTGCCGCCGCCGAGGCCCACCCGGCCACAGCGCAGATGATGATCATGAACCCGCTGCACGGCGGCGGCTTGGCCAACCTGTTCAGCACGCACCCGGCCACGGAAGAGCGCATCGCGCGCCTGATGCAGATGGCGCAGACTGGCCAATATCCGGCCTGACTAGGCGCTTCCTTTATACTTCCGCCGTCCGCACGAGCCCGCCCATCGCGGGCTCGTTGCATTTCCACCGACTGATTTTTTCCGCTGCTCCGATGCGCCTGCCGCCCGATTCCCTCGCCCATGCCCTATCGCTTGCTGCCGTTGTGCTGGGCAAGTTGCGGCAGGGCACGGCGCTGCCACAAGCCATCGATGCGACGTGCCAAGGCCAACCCGGCCCCGTGCGCGGTGCCGTGCAGGATCTCGCCTACCGCGCCACGCGCTGGCTCGGCAGCACCGACTGGCTGATCCGCACGCTGATCCCCCGCCCGCCCGCCGAAGGCGCTGCCAACCTGCTGTGTGTCGCACTGGCGCAATTGCTGGATGATCCGCCGCCGTATGCGCCGTTCACCGTCGTCGACCAGACCGTGCGTGCCGCCTCGGCCGACCCGAAGCTCGCGCACGGCAAAGGCATGGTCAACGGCGTGCTGCGACGCTTCCTGCGCGAGCAGGGCGAACTGGTCGCCGCCATGCAGGCGGATGCGGTGGCTGCCACCAACTATCCGAAGTGGTGGATCGACGCCGTGCGCAGCGCGTATCCCGACATGTGGCAAGGCATCCTGGCCGCCGGCAACCGCCGCCCGCCGATGGTGCTGCGCGTGAACCCGCGCCGCGTCGCCGTCGACGCGTACGTCGCACGTCTGGCCGAAGTCGGCATCGACGCTGAACGCATCGGCGCGCAAGCGGTGCGCCTCGCGCGCGCCATCCCCGTGGCCGAACTGCCCGGTTTTGCCGACGGCGATGTCTCCGTGCAAGACGCGGGGGCGCAACTGGCTGCAACGCTGCTCGACGTAGCGCCGGGCCAGCGCGTGCTCGACGCCTGCGCCGCGCCCGGCGGCAAGACCGGCCATCTGCTGGAACTGGCTGACAACCTCGACGTGACGGCGCTTGAATCCGACGCCACGCGCGCCGTGCGCATCAACGAGAACCTCGCGCGCCTGCGCCAGACCGCCACCATCTGCGTGGGCGATGCGGCCAAACCCGACACTTGGTGGGACGGCCGCCCGTTCGACCGCATCCTGGCCGACGTGCCGTGCTCGGCCGCCGGTATCGTGCGGCGCCATCCGGACATCCGCTGGCTGCGTCGCCCGGCCGATCTCAAGGCGCTGGCCGCGCTGCAGCGGGATATCGTGCGCGCCCTGTGGGCATGCCTCGCGCCCGGTGGCAAGTTGGTTTATGTCACCTGTTCGATTTTCCCGACGGAAGGCGAAGACCAGGCCCGATGGTTTGAAAGCCATCTGCAAGATGCGATACGATTGCACGCGCCCGGCCAGTTGCTGCCGGCCTCGCCCGCGAGTGTGTCCGCTACGGCGCAGGTCAGCGGTTTCGCTCCTGGCCGCATTGCCTTTGACACCGCCCCCCTGCCGCTCGATCACGACGGCTTCTTTTACGCGGTTTTCCAGAAACGGCCCTGATGCACCGACCGTTGTGACTGTCATCCTTCGCCCATCGATCCGGCTGCTGCAAACCCGGTTCCGGCAGATTCTGCAACGGCTGGTCCTATTGGGCATGTTGTTCCTGTGGTGGCCGGCTGCGGCACCCGCGCAGACCATCGAAGTCAATCGCGCTCAACTGGAATACGCCGATGGCGGCTGGAACCTCTCCGCCGATTTCGATTTCGATCTGCCCAGCAACCTCGAAGACGCGGTCAGCAAGGGCATCGCGCTCTACTTCCTTGTCGAATTCGAACTGATCCGCCCACGCTGGTATTGGTTTGATGATCACGCGATCAGCGCCACGCGCGTGGTGCGGCTGTCGTACCACCCGCTGACGCGCCAGTACCGCGTGTCGAACGGCGGGTTGCAGGTTCCGTTCTCGCGGCTGAAAGACGCTGTCGACTTCATGCAGCACGTGCGCGGCTGGCGCGTGTTCGAGCAGCGCGCCGTCAAGGCCGGCGAAACCGTGCAGGCCGAAGTGCGCATGCGCCTGGACGTGACGCAGTTGCCCAAGCCGTTCCAGATCAACGCCGTCAACACGCGCGACTGGAATCTCAGTTCCGAGTGGAAGCGCTTCAGCCTGCTGGTGCCGAATGAGCCGCCGCCGGCTCCGGCGCCCGCGCCTGCTGCACCACCAGCCAGCACACCGGCATCCTCGCCGCCGGCTTCCGGCTCGTCGGGCCTGTCGCCCAATCCGGGTTGGGGCATGAGCGCCGGCCCCTCCAGCGCAGGCCCGCTGCTGGCGCCCGCCAAATGATCTTCGATCGCAGCTACAAGCGGCTGCTCTATCAGGTGGTCGCGGGCACCATCGTCTTTCTGGCGATCGTGCTGGTGGGGCTGCTGGCTGCGGCCTCGGCCAACACCGAGTTCTTCGATCGGTATTTCGCGCTGCTCTACAAGGTCAACCTCGTCATCGGGGTGCTGCTGGTGGTGATCATCGGCGGGCTGATGCTGGCGCTGGCGCTGCGCGCGCGGCGCGGCAAGTTTGGCACGCGGCTGATGACCAAGCTGGCGGTGTTCTTCGGCGTGGTGGGCGTGCTGCCGGGCGTGCTGATCTATCTGGTGTCGCTGCAGTTCGTGTCGCGCAGTATCGAGTCGTGGTTCGACGTGAAGGTCGAGTCGGCGCTGGAGGCCGGCCTGAACCTGGGCCGCTCGACCATGGATTCCGCCCTGTCCGATCTGCAAAACAAGGGCCGGCTGATTGCCGAGCAGGTGGGCGACGGCTCGGCCTCGGCCACGGCCATCACGCTCAACCGGTTGCGCGAGCAGTTCGGCGTGCAGGAAGCCACCATCTTCACCGCCAGCGGCCGCGTGATCGCCACAGCGTCGAGTACTTACGACACACTCGTGCCTGCCCTGCCCGACCAGGCCGTGCTCGAACAAGCACGCGCGCCGGGCGGCTATGCCAGCCTGGAAGGCGGCAGCGACAGCGACACTGGCAGCACGACCGATGGCGCATCCTCGCCGGCGGCACCGACCACACGCAGCAACGGCCGCCGCAGCGATCTGTACCAACTGCACGTGGTGGTGGCGCTGGGCACGTCGTCCCGCGAAGAGCCCGGTCTTGGGCTGAACACGCCGGCACGCAAATGGGCCGGCACCGGTTTGCTGGCCGATCGCCGGTCGGAGGATGGCGGCAGTACCTCGCGCGGCTTCGGCCTGATCGGCGAGAGCGGCCGCGAAGAGCGTTTCTTGCAACTCGTGCAGCCGGTGCCGCAGGCGCTCGCCCGCAACGCCGATGCCGTCCAGCGCGCCTACCAGGAATATCAGGAGAAAGCGCTCGGCCGCACCGGCCTGCGCAAGATGTACATCGGCACGCTCACGCTGACGCTGTTCCTGGCCGTGTTCATCGCGGTGATGCTGGCGCTGCTGCTTGGTGCGCAGCTGGCACGGCCGCTGCTGATGCTGCTCCAGGGCACGCGCGAAGTGGCGGAGGGCGATCTCTCGCCCAAGCGAGAGTTGCATACGCGTGACGAGCTGGGCGTGCTCACCCAGCAATTCAACCAGATGACGCGCCAGTTGGCTGATGCCCGCCGCGCCGTGGAGCAGAATCGCGCGGCACTCGAGCAATCGAAAGCCTATCTTGAGAGCGTGCTGACCAACCTGACCGCGGGCGTCTTCGTGTTCGACCATCGCTTCGTGCTGCTGACGGCCAATCCAGGTGCCGAGCGCATCTTCAAACAGCCCTTCGGCGCGTGGGTCGGCCAGGCGCTGACCAGCATTGCACCGGTGGCGGCCTTCGCCCCCATCGTCGAGCAAGCCTTCGCCGAACAGGATGCAAGCACCGCCGCTGGCGGCGCGGCGGCCCATTGGCAGAAACAAGTAGAGATCCCGCTCGAAGACGAAGACGAGCCCCTCACGCTGCTGGTGCGCGGCACGCGCCTGCCGGGCCCATCGGTGGGTGCACACGGCACCGAGCGCGGCTACGTGGTGGTGTTCGACGATATTTCCGACGTGATCTCGGTGCAGCGCTCCGTCGCGTGGGGCGAGGTCGCACGCCGCCTCGCGCACGAGATCAAGAATCCGCTCACGCCCATCCAGCTGTCGGCCGAGCGCCTGGAGATGAAGCTCTCGCCCAAGCTGACGGATGCCGATGCCGAAGTGCTGCGCCGCGGCGCCACCACCATCGTCAACCAAGTGGCCGCCATGAAGCGCATGGTCGATGACTTCCGCGACTACGCCCGCACACCGCCGGCCATGCTGCAGGAGCTGGACCTCAACGCGCTCGCCGCCGAGGTGCTGCACCTGTACGGCATCGATCACCCCGACCGGCGCGATCACCCCGTCATCGAGGCCAAGCTGGGCGCCGGGCTGCCGCTCATCAAGGGCGATCCGACGCAGTTGCGCCAGGTCATCCACAACCTGCTGCAGAACGCGCAGGACGCGGTAGCCGAGAACGAAACCGCCGGGCGAGCCGCTCCACATGTCATGTTGCAAACTGACACGGTAGAATACGACGACGCCTCGGGCGCGCGGCGGCAAGCCGTGCGGCTTGTGATCGCGGACAACGGCAGCGGATTTTCATCCCGCATCCTCAACCGCGCTTTCGAGCCGTACGTCACGACCAAAGCCAAGGGCACAGGATTGGGCTTGGCCATGGTGAAGAAAATCATGGACGAGCACGGCGCGCGCATCGAATTGCGCAACCGCCAATCATCGGGCACGGGCACCGAGACCATCGGTGCCCAGGTTTCCATACTGTTCGTAAAACTCGCGTAGCGCGGACGGCAATCCCGCCGCACATAGAGGAAAAGCATGGCCACCATCCTCGTTGTCGACGACGAAATGGGTATCCGGGAGTTACTCTCCGAAATTCTCGGAGACGAAGGACACGTCGTTGAAGTCGCCGAGAACGCGCAGCGCGCGCGCGAATACCGCGCGAACGCAACGCCTGATCTCGTCCTGCTCGATATCTGGATGCCGGATACCGACGGCGTGACGCTGCTCAAGGAGTGGGCGTCGCAAGGTCTGCTGACCATGCCCGTCATCATGATGTCGGGCCACGCCACCATCGACACCGCCGTCGAGGCGACCAAGATCGGCGCGCTGAATTTCCTTGAGAAGCCCATCGCGCTGCAGAAACTGCTGACGGCGGTGGAGCAGGGCCTGTCGCGCAGCAAGGAGAAGCCGCGTGCGGCAACACCGGCGGCGGCACCGGCAGCGGGCCTGGCAGGCGTCACGCCGAACGCCGCAGCAGCGGGCACGCCCGCCGCGCTCGATCGCCCCGATCTCAATGGCATGCCCGCCCGTGCTGCCGAAGGCGGCGGCATGCAGTTCTCGTTCGACATGCCGCTGCGCGAGGCGCGCGACCTGTTCGAGCGCGCCTACTTCGAATACCACCTGCAGCGCGAAGGCGGCAGCATGACGCGCGTGGCCGAAAAGACCGGCCTGGAGCGTACCCACCTGTACCGCAAGCTCAAGCAATTGGGCGTCGAACTCTCGCGCAACAAGGGCGAACCGGCGGCCTGATCATCAAAGTGCGCATGGAAGCTTGACGGCAGGGTGCAAACCCTGCCATACTTGCCTTTCTGTGCTGGCCCGGTAGCTCAGTTGGTAGAGCAGCGGATTGAAAATCCGCGTGTCGGTGGTTCGATTCCGCCCCAGGCCACCAAAATTCTTCGCCCTGCAAGATCGATTGATTTTGCAGAGCAACAAAAAAGACCTCTTCGCGAGGTCTTTTTTCATTTCTGCGCATCCTGCGCACCCCGCCCGCCATCCCCCAGTTTGCCGCACCAGCCGTTGATCTGCGGCGCAGTGTCGCAGTCACAAAAATTGCGATAAACGCTCTTGACGCATCGCAGCTTAGGGTATACCTAGCGCGGCAAACTGCGCCAAACTGTCGCAGGTCTCGGTATAGTGACTCAACGCTATCAAGCGGCAAGCACAAGGAGATTCTCCATGGCACTCGTTGGCACCGGTCACCACCACTTCCATTTCCACGCTTTCGACGGCATCAGCCGCAAGACGCGGTTGACGTGGTTGCGCAATGCCGCGGCGCTAACGTGCTTGATGGCCCTCGTCGCGGCCATGTGGGTTGGCGGCAATCTGTCGGCGCTGATGCACACGCCGCTCATGAGCGGGATTTCTCCGCTGGGTGCGGTGATGATCCTGGCATGTACCTGCATGGCGCTGAGCCTGCTGGGATTGGTCGCTGCGGGGTTCTTCCAGTTCCGCATGGAGCAACTGGACGCGCCGGCAACCTGAGACGCAGGCGTCACACCTGACAAACGGAGGCTTCGGCCTCCGTTTTTGTTTGTCCGCCACGGCCGCACTCCTTTTGGATGCGGCCGTTTTGCTTGCGTGCGGCCCAGGGTGAATCCGATCTTGACTCAATTGTTTCAATTACGTAGTTTACGAAACAAATGAATCAACACAGTCCTCTCATGACGTTCGATGGGCTCATGCAGACGCTGCGCGACCGCGCCGGCGATCTGTCACCACAACTGCAGCGCGCCGCCATGTTGCTGGAGACGCACCAGCGCGATATCGCACTGCTCTCGATGCGGGATCTGGCGCGCCGCTGCGATCTGCCGCCAGCGACGTTCTCGCGCTTGGCGCGCGCGCTGGGTTTCGACGACTTTGCCGCACTGCGCGACATCTGCGTGAACCACCTGCGCCAGCAGGCCGACGGCTTTGCCGGTCGCGCCAGCGCGCTGCAGGGCGACGCGGGCGACGGCTCGGCGGGCACGTCCGACGCCGAGCGCATCGGCATGGCCATCGGCGCGCACATACAGGCTGCGTTTTCGCCGGCCAACGTGGCCGCACTGGACACCGCAGCTATCGCGCTGTGCAAGGCGCGCCGCGTCTATCTGCTGGGGGCGCGCAGTTGCCTCGCGCTCACCCATGCGTTCGGTTATGCCGCCCAGCTCTTCGACGACAAGGTCACGCTGTGCGCCGGTAGCGGCAATACGCTGGCCGATCCGCTGCGCTTCTGCGGCGACGGCGACATCGTCATCGCCGTCACGTTCGATCCGTACACACGCGAGGTCATCGAAGCGATGCAGTACGCGCATGCGCGTGGCGCGCGCCTCGTCTACGTGACCGACAGCGCCATCGCACCGGGCGCCGAACTGGCGTGGCAGCAGCTTGTCGCGCCAGTGGCGATCCCCTCGTTCTTCCACTCGCTGGCCGCACCACTGGCACTGCTCGACGCGCTGCTGATGACGTGGTTCCGCCATGCCGGCCCGAAGGCGCTCGCGCACCTGGCCGACAGCGATGCCCAACTCATGCAACAGCACGCCTACGTGCGCAGCGCCCGCCGCAGTGAAGCGGCTGTCGCGGTGCCCCAAACCCAACGCTGATTTCTCCGACCGACCATGACGCCCTCCACCACCCACGTTTTCCACCGCGACCCGCGCAAGACGCTGCCCACCGCTGTCGGCGGCGAGGGCATGACCCTGATCGACTCTGATGGCAAGCGCTACCTCGACGCGTGCGGCGGCGCGGCCGTCTCGTGCCTCGGCCATGGGCACCCGCGCGTGGTGGAGGCTATCTGCAAGCAGGTGCGTGCGCTGGCATATGCGCACACGTCGTTCTTCACGACGGACGTGGCGGAAGAGTTGGCCGCTCGCTTGGTTGCCGCCGCGCCGGGTGATCTCAATCACGTGTACTTCGTCTCAGGCGGCTCGGAAGCCATGGAAGCGGCGCTGAAACTCGCGCGCCAGTACTTCGTCGAGATCGGCCAGCCGCAGCGCCAATACTTCATCGCGCGGCGCCAGAGCTATCACGGCAACACGCTGGGCGCGCTGGCGATCGGCGGCAATGCGTGGCGGCGCGAGCCGTTCCTGCCGTTGCTGGTACCCGCGCATCACGTGTCGCCATGCTTTGCGTATCGCGAGCGCCTCGATGGCGAGACCGACGCGCAGTACGTGCAGCGCCTGGCCGATGAACTCGACGCAAAGATCATCGAGCTCGGCGCAGACAACGTCGCCGCCTTCGTCGCCGAGACAGTGGTGGGCGCCACGGCCGGCGCGGTGCCGCCGGTGGCCGACTACTTCCGCAAGATCCGCGCGGTGTGCGATCGCCATGGCGTGCTGTTGCTCCTGGACGAAGTGATGTCCGGCATGGGCCGCACGGGTTACCTCTTTGCCTGCGAAGAAGACGGCGTGGTGCCAGACCTCGTCGCCATCGCCAAGGGCCTGGGCGGCGGGTATCAGCCGATCGGCGCCACGCTGGTCAGCAGCCGCATCTACGACGCCATCACGCGCGGCAGCGGTTTCTTCCAGCATGGCCACACCTACATCGGCCACGCCACGGCATGCGCAGCAGCGCTGGAAGTGCAGAAAGTGATTGCCGAAGAGAACCTGTTGGCCAACGTGCAGGCGCGCGGTGAACAACTGCGCGCGGCGCTGCGTGCGCGTTTCGCCGACAACGCCCATGTGGGCGACGTGCGTGGGCGCGGGCTGTTCGTCGGCGTGGAACTCGTTGCCGATCGCGCCACCAAGGCGCCGCTGCCACCCGCGCGCAAGACGCACGCACGCGTGAAGGCCGAGGCGATGCAGCGCGGCCTGATGGTCTACCCGATGGGCGGCACGATCGACGGCCAGCGCGGCGACCACATCCTGCTCGCGCCGCCGTTCATCGCCACCGCACAGGATATCGACGCCATTGTCGAGCGCCTGGGCGATGCCGTGGAAGCCGCCACCGTTAACGCGCTGGAGGCCGCGTGACCCATCAGCCCATCGCCATCGCTATCGCGCCCAACGGCGCGCGCAAAACGCACGCCGATCACCCCGCGCTGCCGATCACGCCCGACGAACTGGCCGCCTGCGCGCGCCAATGCGTCGACGCCGGCGCCGCGATGCTGCATCTGCACGTGCGCCGCCCCGACGGCACGCACAGCCTGGCGCCGGATGATTACCGCCCCGCCATTGCCGCCGTACAGCGGGCGGTGGGCGATGCGCTGGTGATCCAGATGACGACGGAGGCAGTCGGCATCTACACGCCCGAGCAACAGATGGCTTCGGTGCGCGCGCTGCAGCCGGAGGCGATCTCCGCTGCGCTGCGCGAGCTGGTACCGGACACGGCGCATGAAGCCGAAGCCGCGCGCTTCTTCGCCGAACTCGCAGCTGCGCGCACGGCCATCCAATACATCCTGTATTCCGCCGACGACGTGGTGCGCTACCGCGACCTGCGCGCGCGCGGTGTGTTGCCGGAGTCGCCGCACTGGGTGCTGTTCGTACTGGGCCGTTACTCGGCGGGCCAGCGCTCTGATCCGTCTGATCTGTTGCCGTTCTTGCAGGCGTGGTCCGACGGCGGCGAGCTGACGGCCAACGTGCCCTGGGCGATGTGCGCGTTCGGCCCGCGCGAAGCCGAATGCGCACTGACTGCAGCGCTGCTCGGCGGCCACGCGCGCCTGGGTTTCGAGAACAACATGGCGCTGCCCGACGGCAGCACCGCACCCGACAACGCCGCGCTCGTCGCCAACCTGCGACGCCATCTCGACGCGCTGCACCGGCCGCTGGCCAGCGCCGCCGAATTGCGCGCCTGGTTCAACCGCTAAGACGCTCCGAATTCAGCATCACGAAGTCACCGCACAGACGGCCGCAACACATCAGGCCGCGCATCACAACCATTGGAGGAAGTATGCGTTTCACCATCCGCTGTATCCGATCCATCCCGCTGGCGTTGGCCGGCCTGCTCGCTGCCAGCGCGCACGCCGAGGCACTCGACGGCACGCTCAAGAAAATCCAGGACAGCAACACGATCCTGATCGGCGTGCGCGAATCGTCGATCCCGTTTTCGTACCGCGACAGCAAGAACCAGATCATCGGTTTCTCGGCCGACCTGTGCGCGCGCGTGATCGACGCGGTCAAGCAGAAGACGGGCAAGCCCAACCTGCAAGTCCAGCAGATTCCCGTCACGTCGCAGAACCGGACGTCGCTGGTGCAGAACGGCTCGGTGGATCTGGAGTGCGGCGTGACCACGCACCTGAAGTCGCGTGAGCAGCAGACGGCGTTCTCGACCACCTTCTTCATCGCCGGCACGCGCCTGCTGACTGGTGTGAAATCGGGCGTGAAAGATTTCCCCGATCTGGCGGGCAAGTCAGTCATCACCAACGCGGGCACGACGTCGGAGCGCATCCTGCGCAAGATGAACGACGAGAAGAAGATGAACATGAACGTCGTCAGCGGCAAGGACTACGGCGAATCGTTCCTCACGCTGCAAAGCGGCCGCGTGGCGGCGTTCATGATGGATGACGTGCTGCTGGCCGGCGCACGCACGCTGGCGCAGAAGCCCGACGACTGGGTCGTGACCGGCACGCCGCAATCGTTCGAGGCCTACGGCTTCATGCTGCGCAAGGATGATCCGCAGTTCAAGAAACTGGTGGATGACACGATGACCGGCGTGATGAAGAGCGGCGAGATCAAGACGCTCTACGCCAAGTGGTTCGAGAAGCCCGTGCCGCCCAAGAACCTGAACTTCAACTTCCCGATGACCGATCAGTTGAAGGCGCTGTACGCCAACCCGAACGACACGCCGTTCGAGTAAGCCCGTCCGAGTTCAGGCCGGCTTAGATGCCGGCCTGCGCGACAGCCTCGATGCGGGCCTGATGCACCGCTTGTTTGATGTGCGCCGGGTTGTCGGCATAGCGCTTGGCAACGGCGCCCGCGTCGATGGATGACGCCGCCTGCAATGCACGCAGCAAGCGTTCCGTCTGCGGATAGGCGCGGTCTTCGAACCCGAGACGGCCGCGCGCGTCGGCTTCGCAGGCCTGCAGCACCTGACGGAAACGATCGGGCTTGCGCAGCGCATCGCAACGTTCAAGCAGGCGCACCAGGGCGGCGGCGTCAAAGCCGTCGCAGCGATGGATATTGCCGTGCTCGCGCGCAACGACGATCGCCAGTTCGCGGCAGTCGGTCGGCACGCGCAGGCGCTGGCAGACGGCTTCGATCATCGGCACGCTGCGTTCTTCGTGGCCGACATGGCGCGGCAGGATGTCGTCGGGCGTGGTGCCCTTGCCGAGATCGTGCACCAGCGCAGCAAAGCGCACGGGCAGCGGCGTGCTCATGGCAGCGGCCGTTTCGATCACCATCATCGTATGCACGCCGGTATCGACTTCGGGGTGATAGTCGGCCCGCTGCGGCACGCCCCACAGGCGATCGAGTTCAGGCAGCAGGCGAACCAGCGCGCCGCAATCGCGCAGCACGGCGAACATGCGCTGCGGGTGCGCCTCCATCAGCCCACGGGCGATCTCCTGCCAAACACGCTCGGGCACCAGCGCATCGACTTCACCGGCCTGCACCATGCGCTGCATCAGCGCGTTGGTTTCAGGCGCGACATGAAAATCAGCAAAGCGCGCGGCAAAGCGCGCCAAGCGCAGGATGCGCACCGGGTCTTCGGCAAACGCATCGGACACATGCCGGAACGTGCGCGAAGCGAGATCAGCCTGTCCGCCATACGGATCGATGACCGGGCCGACCAACGCGCCGTCTTCCGCCACGCGCTGCGCCATCGCATTGATGGTCAGGTCGCGGCGGATCAGGTCGTCTTCGAGCGTGACGTCGGGCGCGTAGTAGACCGAGAAGCCCTTGTAGCCGGCAGCCGTCTTGCGCTCGGTGCGTGCGAGTGCGTATTCGGCCTGCGTGCGCGGGTGCAGAAACACGGGGAAATCCTTGCCGACCGCGCGAAAACCGCGCGCCTCCATCGCCTCCGGCGTGGCGCCGACGACGACGTAGTCCCGGTCCTGCACCGGCAGCCCGAGCAGCGCGTCACGGATCGCGCCGCCCACGGCATAGACATCCAGCCCGTGCGTCGCCGGATCGACGACGGTTTCTGCGGCATCCCCCGCCGGTGCAGCGCGTTCCGTCATTGATTGGCGGCGACCAGTGTTTCCTCGTCCAGCGCGGTGCGATACGGCTCGTCGTCGGCGAGGAAGTCATGCTCGGCGCGGGCACCGTCGATCCACTCCTGCATGGCGGGCAGGTTGAGGATGTGGTCGGCGTAGGCCTTGGCGGCTTCGGGCAGACGCACGCCATACGTGGCGAAGCGGCTGACCACCGGCGCGTAGAACGCATCCGCCACCGTGAAGTGGCCGAACAGGAACGGGCCTTCCGACGCGTACTTCTGGCGCAACTCCGTCCACATGGCCGCAATGCGATCGATGTCGCGCTGCACGGCCACGTTCCAGCCCATGCCGGGCAGCACGGCCGTCACGTTCATCGGCATGTTGTTGCGCAGATTGCCGAAGCCGGAATGCATCTCGGCGCAGATCGAGCGGGCGTGCGCGCGGGCTTTCGGATCGGCCGGCCACAGTTGTGCGCGCGGAAAGCGCTCGGCCAGCGTCTCGCAGATGGCGAGCGAATCCCACACGTTCATGTCGCCGTCCACCAGCACCGGCACGCGGCCAGCCGGCGAATGGCGCGCCACATCGGCGGCAAAGCTCTCGCTCAGCAGACGCACGCGGATCTCTTCGAACGGAATGCCGGCCTGCTTGGCCAGCAGCCACGGGCGTAGCGACCACGACGAATAGTTCTTGTTGCCGATGACCAGTTTCATGATTCCCGTCCTTGGAGAGTGCACAGCTATTGTTGTGGGAGCCCGCCTGTGTCGCGCGGGAATGCCGAAATGCGCTTGTTGTGTCGGAGGCGACAGCGGCGATGGGGCAGTAGGGCAGCGCGAGGGCGAACGAACCATTCTAGCCTTGCGCCGCACCGCCACAAAATGAAACGGATTGGCCACCGTTGTGAAGTGGATTCACAAACGGTGGCCAATCACGGGCGATGCCGTCAGCGATGGACCCGCGTACGGGCGGCGCGCAATCCGCGGTCCGGTCCGAAGCCGGCCAGCGCGGGCAGCATCACCGCCTCCATGCCGAGCGGGTGGATGCCTAGTTCCGGCGCGACTGGCTCCAGGCTGACGTTGTCCACGCGCATGGAGTCGAGGTTGTCGCGCGAGATGGGCGCGCCCGGCAGGTGCTCAAACAGCGCGGCCTGCATGCGGCCCAGGCCTTCGGGCAGCGGCACGATCCACCGGGGGTGGCCACTGGCACGCCCGGCAAAGCGCATCAGCTCTGCCAGCGTGTAGACGCGCGGTCCGACCAGCGCATACGCATGGCGGATCGTGGCCGGCGTGTCGAGCGCATTGATGAACGCGGCGGCCACGTCGTCCACATAAACGGGCTGGAAGCGTGCATCGGCGCAAGCCAGCGGCACAAACGGTGCCATGCGCTGCATGCGCGCAAACAGATTGAGGAAGTGATCCTGCGGGCCGAACACCACGGAAGGCCGAAACACGGTCCAGTCCAGTTCGGTGTTCATGACCACGCGCTCGCCGTCACCCTTGCTGCGCTGATACATCGACGGGCCGGCCGGATCGGCGCCCAGCGCGCTCATGTGCAGCAACCGGTTCACGCCATGCCGGCGACATGCGGCGACGATGCGGCGCGGCAGGTCGACATGCACGCGCTGGAAGTTCGGGCCATACGGCATCCCGCGCACATCCTGCAGCGTGCCCACGAGATTAATGACCGCACAGTGCGCACCGCCACGCTCGGTAAGCGCCAGGAACAGCGCGTCGAGGGCATCGTCGGCATAGATGTCGGCATCCATTACGTCTACGCGCGGCAGCAGTGTGAGGTTGTGTGCCCGGGCGGATTCGGCATCGCGCGTGGGCACGATCACACGGCCCTCGGGCAGGCCGGGCGCGGCGAAGGTTTCGGTCACCAGCCGCGAGAGCAACTGCGTGCCGACGAAACCGGTACCGCCAAAGACAAGCAGATTGGAGGTATGCATAGTGGGCATCTCCAGAACGGGGAGGGGTCAGGCAAGAGGGGCATCACCACAATACATCCCGAATGCGGCCGCCCCCAAGGCGCACCGCAGCGCCCGTGCTGCGCGCAGCACTACTGTGATCGCAAAGACGCGTGCGCCAATGAAAAACGCCCGCGTGGCTGCGGGCGTTGTTTCAATCTCGTGACGATCAACTAAGGCAAATCGTCCGGCGTCACGGCTTCCGGCACCACCTTGCCAAGCCGATCCTTCAGCGATTGCGGGCGGCCGGTCAGCAGCGCGCTGTAATACGTCGCGTTCGACAGCACGTTCTTCACATATGAGCGCGTCTCGTTGAACGGAATCGTCTCGGCGAAGATCGCGCCTTCCACCGGGCGCGTGAGCGTCGAGCGCCAGCGCTTGGGCCGGCCCGGGCCTGCGTTGTAACCGGCTGTGGCCAGCGTCATGGAGCTGTCCAGGTCGGTCAGAATCATCGACAGGTAGCTCGTGCCGAGCAGCACGTTGGTATCGATGTCGCTCATCTGTGACGGGCGGAAGCCCGGCAAGCCGATCTTCTTGGCCACGCGCTTGGCGGTTTCCGGCATCACCTGCATCAGACCCGATGCGCCGACCGACGAGCGTGCATCCATGATGAAGCGAGACTCCTGGCGGATCAGGCCATACGTCCAGGCGATGTCCAGGCCGACGGCGTCCGCGTTGCGCTGGACCACATTGAGGAACGGCGTTGGGAAACGCAGCGAGAAGTCATGCTCGGTCTTGGTCTTGTCGGCCGAGTTGACGGCGCGATCCAGCAGGCCGATCTTGCGGCCGTATTCAGCCGCCGCGATCAGCTCGCGGTCGCTCATGTTGCGCAGCTCCCAGTTCCACTCGCGATTACCTTCAAAGCGCAGGTTCAGGTCGTACAGTTTCTTGGCGCGATCGAAACCCGGGTGGTTGCGACCGATCGGGTCGATCTCGGCGTCGCTCACGGTGGTTTTCGGCGGCACGGTGATGCGCTGGCCCAACTCTTCCAGCGCCAGTTGGCCGTAGAAATTGAACTGCCCGGCGATCGACTGGAACTGTTGCTTGGCCTCGTCGTTGCCGCCCTTGCTGCCATCGGCCTTGAGCGCGCGGGCGTACCAGTACGTCCAGGCCGGATCGCGGCTGCGCAGGGTCGGGCGCATGGTCTCGATGGCCTGGCGCACCATCTTCCAGTCGCCCGCGCGCAGGGCGGTGCGCACGCGCCATTCCTGCGAATCGTCCGACAGCCAATCCGTGCCGCCCAGCGTCATCTGACGGCGGTAGGCGTCCAACGCGTCCGGCGTCTGCTTCTTGGCCGCGTACTGGCCGATCACACCCCAGCCCGCGCCTTGCTCTTCGCGCGACAGCCCGCCGCTCTGCGACAGCAGATACGCGGTGGCCTGCGACGGATCATTGCGCGCCATGCGCGTCACGTTGGCCAGCGTGTCGTTGTCGACGCGATCGCCTGCGGACAGCACCGCGGCAATGCGCGATGCCTGCGTGACGAGGTTCTGCTCCAGCGACAGCCGCGCCGCAAAGGCCACATCCGCGCGCGTGAACTGGTTCGATTGGGCGAGGTAGCCGATCAGGTCGACACAGCCTTCGCCGTAGCCCTTGGGATCGAGCAGCGTCGTGCGCGCATCGGCGGCCACGTTCTGGCCCTTCATCGCACGGGAGAGCAGCGCATAGCACTCGACCTGCGTGTCGTCTTTCAACACGAACTTCGGGTATTCGACATCGAAGGTCGCCCAGTCGCGCTTCTTGCCGAGCACGAGCAGCCAGTCGTTGCGTAGGCGGTCGGCAATCGCGTCGCCCTGGTAGCGCTGCAGGAACGCGCGGACCTCATCTTCCGGCGCATCGATGCGGGCGTAGCCGCTGGCGTCAAAGAGCTGCGGCTTGATGCGGAAATACTGGACGTAGGACGGGATCGGGTAATCGGACAGGCTGTCGGCCAGCTCCCAGCTGCGCGACACGTCGTTGCGGCGCGCTGCGTTGCGCAACTCGACGAAGGCGTCGTCCGGATTGCCCGGAATGCCTTGCGGCGCCTGGCGCTTGGCTGTCCCCGCCAACACGATCGGACTCAGCGGGCCCACCGCGCCCATGCCGATCATCCCTGCAAAAGCCAGCGCCACCGCGCGATATACTGCCTTGCCCTTCAATGTCATCTCCTGCCCCATCTCATCATCACTGTTAGGTCGCCGAATTATCCCATGTCAGCCTTAGGGAACCCGCACGATCCAGCCAATCCGACCACGCCGATCGAATCGCGCCGCACGCTGCGCGCCATGCTGCTCGACGCGCGCGCTGCGCTGCCGGACCGCGTTGCCCATGATGCCGCGCTGGCGCACCACCTGGCTGACTTGCTGCGTACGCTCCCTGTGCGGCATCTCGCTGCCTACTGGCCCACGCAGGGCGAGTTCGACGCGTTGACCGTGCTTGGCCACTGGCTTGCCACTGACACCACGCACCACGCGCTGCTGCCCGTGGTGACAGACAAGTTTTCACCCCTGCAGTTTCGGCGATGGACGCCCGATTGTGAAATGACGCCGGGCGCCTACAACATCCCCATCCCCCGCATGGGTGAGATGGAAACGCCGGATGCGCTGCTGATCCCGTGCGTCGGCTTTGATGCGCAACGCTATCGCATCGGTTACGGCGGCGGTTTCTACGACCGCACGCTCGCCGCGCTGCACGCCGCCGGCCACCGCCCGCACACCATCGGCATCGCCTTCGAGGCGAACCGGCTGGAATCCATCGCACCGCAATCGCACGACATCGCGCTCGACTGCATCGTCACCGAGCGCGGCGTGTTCTAACTTGCCTCAGGAATGCCCATGCCGCATACGCTAAAGACCGTTGCCGACCTTGAAGCCGTGTACGGCACGCCGAACCCGCGCTCGCTACTCAAGGAGATCGACCACCTGAACGAGGACTACCGCACGTTCGTGGAGGCGTCTCCGTTCATCGTGCTGTCGTCGGTGGGGGCGGGTGGCACGGATGCCTCGCCCAAAGGGGACGCGCCGGGCTTTGTGCGCATCCTCGATGAACGCACTCTGGCGATTCCCGATCGCCCCGGCAACAACCGCATCGACAATCTGCGCAACATCGTAGAAGACGGGCGCGTGTCGGTGCTCTTCATCGTGCCGGGCGTGGGCGAGACGCTGCGTGTGAACGGCACCGCCAGGATCTCGGCTGATCCGGAACTGCTCGCGTCCTTTGCGGTGCAGGACAAGCTGCCGCGCAGCGTGATCATCGTGCATGTGCAGACGGTGTACTTCCACTGCTCGAAGGCGCTGGTGCGCTCGAAGCTGTGGGAACGCGGCGCGCAGGAAGCGAAGCCCGCTGTGCCCACCGCAGGCAAGATCCTGCAACACATCAGCGGCGGCGCGTTCGATGGGGAAGCCTACGACCGTGAATTGCCCGAGCGGCTGAAGACGACGCTGTACTGAGCGTTCAGCGCCTGGTGGTGGTTTTCCTGGCGGTGACTTTCTTCGCGGCGGCCTTCTTGGCTGCCGTTTGCTTTGTGGCGGCGCGCTTGGGCTTGGCCGCCTTCGCGTTCGCATCACGCAGCGCGGCTTCAATTGCCAGACGCGCCCAGTCACGCAGCGGCTGGCCGCCGTCGAGCGCCTCGGCCGGCGTGCTCAGGTAACCCTTCGTGCTGATGGTACGGCCGTTGCGGTCGTAACTGAACGGCGTGGATTTTTCGGCGAGAAAGCGCTCGCGCGTGAGATCGTCCACGCGCAGATAACACGTGCTGCGGAACACCAGCGCGAAGACGATGTCGTCGTAATACAGCGCCGCGCCGCCAAACATCCGGCCGGCACGGATCTCGCCAATCTGCGCGGCGAGCGGCCGGAGCTCATCCAGCAACCATGCGATCAGCGGATCCGGTGCGGCAGCCATTTACAAGCCCAGCCGCTGCCAGATGGCGCGCGTGGCCGTCGCCGTGTTCAGCGTGTAGAAGTGCAGCCCCGGCGCGCCGCCTTGCAGCAGCCGATCGCACAGGGCCGTCACCACATCCAGCCCGAACGCGCGGATCGACTCGCGGTCATCGCCAAAGCTCTCCAGACGCTTGGCCACCCAGCGCGGAATCTCGGCGCCGCACATCTCGGAGAAGCGCATCAACTGCGATGAGTTCGTGATCGGCATGATGCCCGGCACGATGGGCACGTCCACGCCAAGCTTGCGCGCGTCGTCGATGAACTGGAAGTACGCATCCGCATTGAAGAAGTACTGCGTGATGGCGGAATTGGCGCCGGCCTTCACTTTGCGGGCGAAGTTGTCCAGATCGTGCTTGGGCGAGCGCGACTGCGGGTGGTATTCCGGATACGCGGCGACTTCGATGTGGAACGTGTCGCCGGTTTCCTGGCGGATGAACTCGACGAGTTCGTTGGCGAAGCGGAATTCACCGATCTCGCCCATGCCCGAAGGCATGTCGCCACGCAGCGCGACGATGCGGCGGATGTCGTGCTCGCGATACGTGTTGAGAATGCCGCGGATGCTCTCACGCGATGAGCCCACGCACGACAGGTGCGGCGCGGCCTCGATACCGTCGCGCTGGATTTCCACCACAGCGTCGAGCGTGCCCTGTTGCGTCGTGCCGCCTGCGCCGAAGGTCACGGAAATGAAGCGCGGCTTGAGTGCGGCGAGTTGCGCGCGGGTGTTGCGCAGCTTCTCGACGCCTTCCGCCGTCTTGGGCGGGAAGAATTCGAAACTGAATTGACGGTCTTGCATGACAGAAACCTTAAGCCTCGCGCAGCAGCAGGCTGGACAGCAGCCACGAGATCACGCTGTACAGGATGGAACCCAGCAGCGCCGCGCCAAAGCTGGCCACTTGAAAGCCCGACAGCAGGTTGCCGACGAACAGGAACAGCAGCGCGTTGATGATGAAGATGAACAACCCGAGCGTGAGCAGCGTCACCGGCAGGGTGAGGATGACCAGGATCGGACGGATCAGCGTGTTGACGAGGCCCAGCACCAGCGCCGCGATCAGCGCGGAGCCAAAGCCGTTCACGTGGATGCCTTGGAGCAGATAGGCAACAAGGAGCAACGCCAGCGCGTTGATGACCCAGACAGCGAGCAGTCTCATGGGGAGTCCTCGAGTTGAGTGCCGGCGGCGGGGAATGCCGCCGGCAGTTACGGCTTAGTAACGGTAGTGATCAGCCTTGTACGGGCCGGTCTTGGCAACGCCGATGTACGCAGCCTGCTGATCGGTCAGCTCGGTCAGTTGCGCGTTCAGCTTCTTCAGCTGCAGGCGCGCGACCTTCTCGTCCAGATGCTTGGGCAGCGTGTAGACGCCCACCGGGTACTTGTTCGAGCCCTTCTGCGCTTCCGTCCACAGCTCGATCTGCGCGATCGTCTGGTTGGCGAACGAGCTGCTCATCACGTACGACGGGTGGCCCGTGGCGCAGCCCAGGTTCACCAGGCGGCCCTTGGCCAGGATGATGATCTTCTTACCGTCGGGGAAGATCACGTGATCGACCTGCGGTTTGATCTCTTCCCACTGGTACTTCTCGACCGAGGCGATGTCGATCTCGTTGTCGAAGTGGCCGATGTTGCAGACGATGGCCTGGTCCTTCATCTTGGCCATGTGGTCATGCGTGATGACGTGGTAGTTGCCCGTGCAGGTCACGAAGATGTCGCCGTGCTCGGCAGCGTAGTCCATGGTGACCACGCGGTAGCCTTCCATCGCGGCTTGCAGCGCGCAGATCGGGTCGATCTCGGTCACCCACACTTGTGCCGACAGGGCACGCAGCGCTTGTGCCGAGCCCTTGCCCACGTCGCCGTAGCCGGCCACGATCGCCACCTTGCCGGCGATCATCACGTCGGTCGCACGCTTGATGCCGTCGACCAGCGATTCACGGCAGCCATACAGGTTGTCGAACTTGCTCTTGGTGACCGAGTCGTTCACGTTGATGGCCGGGAACCGCAGTTCGCCGCGCTGGGCCATCTGGTACAGGCGGTGCACGCCCGTGGTGGTTTCTTCCGTCACGCCCTTGATGGCGTCGAGATTGCGGCTATAGAAGGTCGCGTCCTTCGCCAGCTTTTCCTTGATGGCCGCAAACAGGAAGGTTTCCTCTTCGCTGGTCGGCTTGGAAATGACGGAGGCATCTTTCTCAGCCTTGGCGCCCAGGTGCAGCAGGATCGTCGCGTCGCCGCCGTCGTCCAGGATCATGTTGGGCGTGCCGCC